>Ga0224508_10001203_pt1 | contig 23468 bp, 21 predicted proteins | sample SF_Jan12_sed_USG_4_FD_170157 | JGI IMG/M metagenome (GOLD analysis project Ga0224508, IMG submission 170157) | Sediment microbial communities from San Francisco Bay, California, United States - SF_Jan12_sed_USGS_21 | ecosystem: Environmental > Aquatic > Marine > Sediment | place: USA... | reverse complement strand
AGCCGCGGCCGGCCGGAGAGTCCTGATGCTGGCCCGCGGGACGGGACCGTTCTCCTCCGATGCGCTCCCTCCCGATCTCCACGCGGTGGCCCTGATCGTCCTCGAGGACACCGTGCGGGCCGACGCCCCCGAGATCCTCGCGTTCTTCCGCGAGCAGGGCGTCGACCTGAAGGTGATCTCCGGGGACAATGCCGCCACCGTTGCGTCGGTGTCACGCCGCGCCGGTGTCCCCGACTCCGATTCGGGGTTCGATGCACGCCACCTTCCCGATGACATCGACGGCATCGCCGATGCACTCGAGGCAAACGCCGTGTTCGGCCGCGTCACGCCGCACCAGAAACAGGCGATGGTCGGCGCGCTCCAGGGCCGAGGCCACGTCGTCGCGATGACCGGCGACGGCGTGAACGACGTCCTCGCGCTGAAGGACGCCGACATGGGCATTGCCATGGGCGCGGGCAGCGAGGCCAGCCGAGCCGTCGCCCAGCTGGTGCTGCTCGACAACTCCTTCGCCACCCTGCCCCGGGTACTGGCCGAGGGCCGGAAGGTCATCAACAACGTCGAACGGGTGGCGAACCTGTTCGTGGTCAAGGCCGTCTACGCCGTGTTGTTGACCGCAATCATCGGCATCCAGCGGATCCCGTTCCCGTTCCTGCCCCGCCATCTCACGCTCATCGGCACGTTCAGCATCGGCGTTCCCGGGTTCTTCCTCGCGCTCGCACCGAACGTCAACCTGGTGCGACCGGGCTTTCTCGATCGGGTGATTCGGTTCTCGCTGCCCGCCGGCAGCATCGTCGCGGCGGCCACCTGGCTCGTCTACACGACGTCACCGCGCGACACCGCCGACGAGCTCGCCGAAGCCCGCTCGATCGCGACCATCACCCTGCTCGGCCTCGGCTTGGCTGTCCTCGTCGTCGTGAGCCGCCCGCTGCGCCCATGGAAGCTCGGCCTCGTCGGCGCCATGGCAGCCAGCTATGCGCTGGTGATGATCGTGCCGTTTGCACGGAACTTCTTCGAGCTCGAGATTCCCGACGCGTCCCTCTGGGCGCCGGCTGCCGTCGCTGTCGCGGTCGGGGGCGTCGCCATTGCGATGTTGCCGTCGGTCGTGCCGGGTATCGGCATGGCCGGCCGGATCACCGACTGAGTCTCGCCGCGCCGGTTCGTGATCGTCGACGCGAACGGTCCTCGACGGCCCCAGTAGGCTCGATGCTCTTATGAACGGTTCGAAGGCGGAAAGGGTCCGAGTCGGCGTCGACCAGCTGTACCTCGAGCGCGGGCGGACGAGCGGAACGGCGACATATTCGTGGTCGCTGCTGGAACAGCTCCAGAATCACGCCGACCTCGACCTGGTGATCTACGCCCAGGATGGATACGTCCCCGACTCGATCGATACCACCCGCTGCGAAGTCGTCAGCTGTCCGACGTTCAAGAACACGACATCGCGCGTCGTCTGGGAACAGACGCGCCTTCCTCGCCGCCTCCGGCGCGACGAGATCGACGTCGTCTTCGCGCCGGGATATGTCCTGCCCCGTTTCGCGCGGTGCCCGAAGGTGGTCACCGTGCACGACATGTACTTCGTGCGGGCACCGGCCGCCATTCCGTTCGTGCGCCGCCAGTACTACCGGCTCTTCATCCCCTGGTCGGTGAAGGCTGCCGACGCGGTCATCGCCGTTTCGCAGAACACGGCCGACGACCTGGCGCGCGAGATCCCGGCTGCGGCTGACAAGATCGATGTGATCTTCGAGGCCGCTCGCGAGCGGCTGGTCGACATCGAGGCCACACCAACGGGCATGAGTGACCCGTTCTTCTTGATGGTCGCATCGGTGACGAAGAACAAGAACATCGACACGGTTGTTCGCGCCGCCGTGTCCTTACGGCAATCCGGGGTCGATGCCCAGGTCGTGGTGGCTGGCGACGATCCCTACGGACTGTTGGCCGAGGCGATGCGACACCCGGGCGCGGCCGACGCGGTGCGGTCGGTCGGCGTCGTTGCCGATCACGACCTGGCCGGGCTCTACCGAGAAGCTGTCGCCGTCGTCCACGCGTCGGTCTACGAGGGCTTCGGCCTCCCTGTGATCGAGGCGCAGGCGCTCGGGACGCCCGTGATCAGCTCACGTGGCGGCGCGCTGCCCGAGGTTGCCGGTAACGGTGCGCTCTACTTCGATCACGCCGATCCCGACGAGCTCGTCGCCGCGATGCGCACGCTGCTCGAAGACGACCGCGCCCGCGCCGAGCTGGTCGAACGCGGCCGGGCGAATCTGGCCCGATTCTCCTGGTCCGATGCCGCCGAGAAGACCGCTGCGGTGCTCATCGCCGCGTCGCGCTCGTGAAGCGCAGGGTCGCCATAACCGGCGGGTCGGGATTCATCGGCACCAATCTCGTCGCACATTTCGTCGCGACCGGCGACGACGTGCTCAACCTCGACATCGCGCCGCCGCGCGACCCCGAACACCACGCGTGGTGGCGCCGATGCGACCTGCTCGAACCCGCGGGGCTGACCGACCATCTCGGCGGGTTCGACCCGACCCATCTGCTGCACTTCGCCGCCCGCACCGACCTCGGCGGGACCTCGCCGGTCGACTACGCCGTCAACACGACCGGCACGGACAACGTCATCGCCGCCGGCCGCGTGTGCCCGGCGCTGCAACGCATCGTGTTCGCATCGAGCCTGTTGGTATGCCGCAACGGGTATCGACCGCGCGCCGACACCGACTACTGCCCGACCACGGCCTACGGCACGAGCAAGCAGTACATGGAGCAGTCGATCCGACGGTCGACGCAGATGCCGCCGTGGACCATCGTGCGCCCGACGAGCATCTGGGGACCATGGTTCGGTGTGCCGTACCGGGACTTCTTCGACGTCGTGCTCGCTCGCCGGTACGTCCACCCCGGCCGGGCCCGGGTGACGAAAGCGATCGGTTTCGTCGGGAACACGGTCAGCCAGATCGAGGCCCTGCTCGGCGCCGATCCCGGGGTCGTCGACAACGCGACGTTCTATCTCGCCGACTGGCCCGAACGCTCGATCGACGAATGGGCCTCGTCCATCGCGGCACAGGCCGGGATCCGCCCGCCGCGCCGCGTTCCGGTCGCGCTCCTGCGGGTCGCCGCACTCGTCGGGGATGTTCTGCAGCGCACGGGCCTGATGGCCGAACCCCCGCTGACGTCGTTCCGCCTCGACAATCTCCGGACCAGCTCGTCCTACGAGCTCGACCGCCTCGTCGAGCTCACGGGCCCGCTCCCGTTCTCGCTCGAGGAGGGTGTCGGCGCGACCCTGGAGTGGCTCGAGCTCGACTGAGGACTTCAGCGGATCGGGCGGTCAGTCGCCCGAGCGAAGCTCATCGATCGCGAAGATCTCACCGTACGCGAGCGCCGTCTCGACGTAGCTCAGGTACCACGTGCCTCGCTGCTCGACGACCACGACGAAGGGATTGACGAGGCCCTCGGGAATCTCGGCGGGGTCGATGCATCCGGAGTCGCTCTCCGACGCGATGGAGCCGGTGCCGTCGGAGACGGACCCGGTTGCCGACCCACAGAATCCCTCGAAGGTCGCCTTGGTATCGGCCGAGAGGAGCTCGCCGTCGACGACAACCTCGATCGACGCTTGGAGCGATCCGGTCGGGAAGACGAGCCGCGCCCGTCCAGCGTCGATGGGCTCGATGACCGGTTCGAGGTCGATGGTCACCCGACCGTCCAGCTCGACCTCGGCGACCAGCTCGCGGAACCGATCCTCGATCTCGGTGATGTCGTCCTGTTCGATGAGCAACCCGAGCTCTTCCTCGGCCCATGCACCGAAGGCGGGGACGTAATCGACGAAGGCACCGACCTCGTCGGGTGGGACGAAGACGCCGAACGACTCGAACAGCTCGCCGACGGCCTGTTCGTCGAGATCGGCGAGCTCGACGCCGTTGACCGCGTCGGTGATGTCGCTCACGACCGCGCCCGCATCCGCAGCGCCCGACATGGCCGAGGTCCGAGACGCGTCGAAATCGGGCAGAGGCGCACCGAGGAGCACGCGCACGTATTCGAGAGCGGTGTACAGCGGGCTGACATACCAGCGGCCGTCGTGGCGGATCGTCATCACGAAGACCTCGTCGAGCCCGGAGAGGTCGAATCCGAAGGGATTCACGAGCATCTGGGGCTGGGTTGCCGCTTCCAGCTCGGACCGGATCTCGTCGATCGTGACGGACTCGGTGAGCGGAACGTCGTCGCCGACGATGCCCTCGTCGACCAGTGTCGGATCGGTCGTGACCGAGAAGCTGGCGTCCTCGATGTACACCTTCGCCACGTCGGGGTGGAGCTGTTCGGTCCGCAGGTCGAGGTCGGCGATCTCGATGTCGATGCCCGCGAGCACGTTCGGGTCGGACAGCACGTCCTCTTCGACGGCCACCGTCACGATGCGGTCCAGGACCTCGGCCGCGGTCCCGACCTCGCCGGGAGCCATGACACCGAACATCTCGATCAGATTCTCGTCGGAGGCGTGAGCGGCGAGGTTCTCGACCGCGCCCGCCGGTGAATCGTCACCGGTTGCGTTGCCGGTCAACGCCTGCGCCAGGCTCACGCCGATGGCGCCGAGCGCCACCAGCCCGATGACCCCGGCCAGCGGCGCCAGCACACCGAAGCGCCGGCGCGGCTCAGCTGCTCTGATGGGGTACTCGATCGTCTCGACCGGGCGCTCACCGAGGACGGGTACCGCCGGCACCGTCGGGGGCGCAACGGGAGGCTCGCTCGGCCAGGACTGACTCGGTTCGAATGGGTCGTCGGTCATATCGGTGAGGTCCGCTCCTGCGTCATATCACGGTGTGCGCCGCCGCACGCCGAGTCCGGCGACAGCCATTGCAGCGCCGCCGATGATCGTGATCAAGGGCCCCATCGGCACACCTTGGTATCGAGATGAGACGAATGCGTAGAAGAGCCCACCACCGGCGCAGATCGCCCCGATCACCACATGGGAGCGACGGGCAGCGGGTGGTGCGGGGAAGAAGACCGTCAACCAGCCGACAACCGCGAGGACCGGGATGCCGTACCAGGCGACGCCGATCCACGACGGTGGCGCCGGGCCGACGTCATCGCCGAGCGAGACGATGAGATCGGCGAGGCGGAATCCGGAGAGCGTCGACGATCCCAGCTCGAGCCAAGGCAGGAGCCCCGACGCCACGACAGCGGCGGCGCCTCCGGCCGCGAGTGCAGCACTCAGACGACGGGACAGCTCTGGCGACAGGGCCACCATCGCTACATCCGACCCCGGAACCGGAGACCGTCGGCGGTGGCCGATGGCGCCGACGCCGATTCCGACACGTCGGCACGGCGCGAGTCGCAGACCGGCCGGTGGTATCGGCGGGTCCGGAACGAGCGCGTATGTAAAGAGATCGTCAACTCGGCGTCACGCGGTCATCACCTCGAGGTGATTGCATGGGACCCAGGAGCAGGGGCGCCGCGGCTGGGGCGTGCCCCGGAGACGGAGCAGACATGGACTGGGAGCGGGAAGCCGACAGCATCCTCCCCGAGGCGGAAACGGGCAGCTTCGACGCAGACGCGCTCGAACGTGCAATCCGGGCGGAGCGGAACCGGGCGTACGCCGCCCTCACCGAGACCGAGCCCCGCTGGCTCGACGACGTCGCCTGACGCAGCCCGAGCGCGCCTCCGACAGCACGATCCCTGCCGGCCGACGCGGACGTCGTCGGTTGCTCTCCATCGCGTCGCATCGGTCAGGACGGCCAGTTGACGGCCTGCACTTCGCTGTAGGCGTGTAGACCCCACACCCCGCGATCACGGCCGATGCCCGACATCTTGAAACCGCCGAACGGCGCCTCCATGTGTGGTTGCACCCCATTGAGCGCGACATTGCCCGACTCGACCCGTTGGGCGATGTCGAAAGCCCGCGACATGTCACCGGCATAGACGTAGCTGAACAGCCCGTACTCGCTGTCGTTGGCGATCGCGACGGCCTCGTCGTCGCCGTCATGGGGAAGCACCACGACGACGGGCCCGAATGCCTCCTCCCGCACGACATGCATATCGGCCGTGCAGTCGGCGAGTAGGGTCGGCGAGACGAAGAACCCGGGCCGGTCCGGTCGCTCGCCGCCGGCGACGAGTGTTGCGCCCGCCTCCGTGCCCGACCTGATGAACGCCTCGACCCTGTCGCGGTGAGTCTCGGTGATGACCGGTCCGACGATGGTGCTGCGATCGAGCGGATCGCCGACCGGCAACATGCCTGCGATACCCGCGAGGGCGCTCACGGTCCGGTCGTAGATCGACCGGTGGCAGATGACCCGTGTCGGTGCCGTGCAGATCTGGCCGCTGTGGAACCCCCACACACTGGCGATGCCGCCGATCGCAGCATCGACGTCGGCATCGTCGGTCATGATCAGCGCACCCTTGCCGCCGAGCTCCATCAGATTTCGTTTCATCGTCCGGGCGCCCGCCTCGACGATCCTGACGCCGACGGGACTCGATCCGGTGAAGCTGATCATGTTCACGTCGTGGGACTCGACCAGCGCTGCGCCCACCTCGGGCCCCGACCCCACGACGATGTTCACGACGCCAGGCGGCAGGATCTCGTCGAGCACCTCACCGAAGCGGAGGATGCCGAGGGGATCCTGGGGCGCGGGCTTGATGACCACGGTGTTCCCCATCATCAGCGCCGGCGCGATCTTGCCTGCCACGTTGACGAGCGGGAAGTTGTACGGCGTGATGCACGCCACCACACCGACGGGCTGGCGAAGGACATACGCGCCGAGCAATCCAGCCGGCCCGAGCGCGGTCTTGGTCATTCGGAACGGCGCAACGGTCTCGTTCACGTCGACCGGACGCGAGTAGTAGCGGAAACGGTCGATGAACGCCCCTGCCACCTGCATGGTCTCGGTGATGTTGATCGTGGAGCCGGTCTCGGCCTGGACGAGGTCGACCCATTCGTGACACCGGGCTTCGAGCGCGTCGGCGAGCCGAGCGAGATGTGCACCACGCTCGGCCATCGACAGGCCCCGCCAGCCCGGGAGGGCATCGCGGGCCGCCCGCGCCGCGTCGGCCGCATGGGCCGCCGTCGCCTCGGGGGCGTGCCCGACGACGGCCATGGTGGACGGGTCGACGATCTCGTAGCTGGCGCCTGCGTCGATCCAGCTCCCACCGATGAGCAGCTTCCACTGTTCGTCGACGTCGATGGTCACGCGCTGCTCCTGGTTGCGATGCCGATCGAATCGTTCGCGGCCGACGTGGCCAGAAAGTCCGGTCGAATGCAGTTGATGTGAGAGATCTCCCCCATAGCCTTAGACGCTAGCTGACGACCCGTCAGATGAATGAGGCCACAAGGGTCAGCATGACAGCCACCGACACCGCGATGACCGACGTCCACGGCGCGCACCGCCTGCGCGACCGCGTGGCCATCGTCACCGGAGCGGCATCCGGTATCGGCAGGGCAACCGCCGAACGACTGGCCGGCGAGGGCGCCAAGGTCGCCTGCGTCGATCGCGACGGAGATGCTTGCGCCGCAGCAGCCGAGCGCATCCGAGCCGAGCGCGGCCCCGCCATCGCGGTGAAATGTGACCTGCTCGACCTGACGAGCATCGAGCGGGCAGTCCAGGCAGCGGTCGACGAGTGGGGCGGGATCGACATCTTGTGCAACATCGCGGGTGTCGGCCACTTCTGCCACGACCTCGACGAGAGCGCGCCGGGCTGGGACCAGATCATCGGCGTCAATCTGACCGGCACGTTCTTCATGTCCCAGGCGGCGCTCCCGCACCTTCTCGACGGCGGCGGCGCGATCGTCAACTGCGCGTCGACCTCGGGAACGCACGGCGCTCCCTGGCAGGCCGCATACTCCGCATCGAAAGGTGGCGTCATCGCCCTCACCAAGTCAATGGCTGTCAGTCACGGCCGAGATGGGATCCGCGTGAACTGCGTGGCCCCCGGCGGCGTCAACACCGCCATCCACGGACAGTTCGAGATTCCCGAAGGCGACCGGTTCGACCATTCGCTGCTGGCCCGCATCATGCCGTTCATCCGAATGGGCGAACCGGCCGAGCTGGCTGCCGCGTTCGCCTACCTGGCGTCCGACGACGCGAGTTACTGCAACGGGATCACGCTACGCGTCGACGGCGGCATGATGGCGTGAGCAGAAAACCGAGAATCCAACCTACGAAGCCGCAGGTTGCGGCCGAGAATCACCCAGCCCGGCGACCTCAACTCCGTGGGGTAAGAGCCGACTGGCACGGCGTGAACAAACCGCTGATGATCCCTGGTCCCCGGGCGATGGCTCGCCATGCGTATCCGAACATCCTCGAGGGCAAGGTGGTGCCGCTGGTGTTGTTCGTCGGCTTCCTCGAGCTGGCCGGAGTGGTCGGGGCGCTCATCACCGCACTCGCCTGGTCATTGTCGTCGATCGTGTACCGGGTGGCCACCGGCCGCAAGGTGCCGGGGCTCGTGATCCTGAGCACGGTCGGGCTGACGGCAAAGACGATCGCAGCCTTGGCCACCGGGAGCCTGGTCGTCTATTTCCTCCAACCCACGATCAGCACGTTCCTCGTCGGCCTCGCGTTCTTGATCTCGGTCCCGCTGGGCAAACCGCTCGCCGAACGACTGGCGCACGACTTCTGCCCATTCGATGCCGAGACCGCCGATCATCCCCAGCTGCGGAACTTCTTCCTCCGGCTCTCGCTGTTGTGGGCCGTGACGAGCCTCGTCAACGGGGCCATCACGGCGTGGATGTTGTTCACGCAGTCCGTGACGACCTTCGTGGTGATCAAGTCATTCATGGGACCCGTGATGACAGCCATCACGATCGCCGTCGCCGTCTTCTTGTTCCGCCGCCGCATGGCCCGGGCCGGAGTCAGCGTGGTCTTCGGGAGCTCGATGGCGGTCGGCCCGGCCTGAGACCAGGTCGAGTCGAAGGAGCCGTCACCCCCGGGGTAGGCTCCGCGCTCACCCAGCTGGAGCTCGACGGACGAGTACCTCGACGATATCGAGGGGCGACCGCGGGGTTGTCGATGGGCCCCGCGACCGGCCAAGCTGACTGAACGTCCGACCGAGCCAAACTCCAGGAGCCCCCATGCCCGAGGCCGTTATCGTCGCCACCGCCCGAACTCCGATCGGCCGTGCCGTGAAGGGCTCGCTGGTGGACGCACGCCCCGACGACCTGTCGTCGTTCATCATCGACGACGTGCTCGGGAAGGTTCCCGAGCTCGCCAAGGACCAGGTGGAGGACGTGTTGTGGGGGTGCGGCCAGCCGGCCGGGGAGGCCGGCTACAACATCGCCAGGGTCGCCGGACTGCTCGCCGGGCTCGGCGACGCACCCGGCGTCACGGTGAACCGCTACTGCTCGTCGTCGCTGCAGACCATTCGCATGGCTGCGCACGCCATCCGCGCCGGTGAGGGCGACGTGTTCGTCGCGGGCGGCGTCGAGACCGTGAGCCGGTACGCGAGCGGTGCCGCCGACACCGGTCCCCACAACGAGAGCTTCGCACCGGCGGAAGCCCGGAGCGCCGAACGGACTGCCGATGGCAGCGCGACGTGGACCCCGTTCGACGGGCCGTTCCCGGACATCTACATCGCCATGGGTCAGACCGCCGAGAACGTCGCCCAGCTCAAGGACGTGAGCCGCGAACGCCAGGACGAATTCGGTGTGCTGTCCCAGAATCGAGCCGAGGCGGCCCAGACACGCGGCTTCTTCGAACGCGAGATCACGCCCTATACCGTGCCCGACGGCACCGTGGTCTCGGCCGACGACGGCATCCGACCCGGCACGACGCTCGACAAGGTCTCCCAGCTCAAGCCGGTGTTCCGCGCCGAAGGCACGATCACCGCAGGAAATGCCTGCCCGCTCAACGACGGCGCAGCCGCAGTCGTCGTAATGAGCGATGCCCGGGCTGCCGAGCTCGGCATCACACCGCTCGCACGCATCGTCGCGTCGAGCGTCGCCGGCCTCGACCCCGAGATCATGGGCCTCGGTCCGGTCCCGGCCGTGCAGCAGGTGCTCGCCCGAGCCGGCATGGCCATCTCCGACATCGATCTGGTCGAGATCAACGAGGCGTTCGCCGCCCAGGTGCTGCCGTCGGCCGACGAGCTCGGCATCGACATCCACTCGCAGCTGAACGTCAACGGTGGATCGATCGCCCTCGGCCATCCCTTCGGCATGACGGGTGCGCGTATCATGACGACGCTGTTGAACGGACTCGAGGACGCCGACAAGACGTACGGTCTCGAGACCATGTGCGTCGGTGGCGGCCAGGGCATGGCCATGATCGTCGAACGTCTCAGCTGACCCATCCGGGTCGGGACCTGACCGAGGGCGGAATGGAATCGACGTGAGCTACCAGCTGATCGAACCGAATGCGAGCCTCCGACTTCGCCTCGACCTCCCGATCCGCCTCCCGGTTCGCGCCGAGCTGGCCCCACGAGCCGTCGACGGCACGATCACCGCCGCCGAGCTCGCAATCGACCTCGATGCCTATGCCACCGACCGTCCGGAGTGGGAGTCGGCGTTCCGTCCCACCGCGACGCGGCTGGCCGCCATCGCCGCTTCCGAGGCGGCCGAGGTCAACGACTGGGAATCGGTCGAGCGATTCGCTCGCATCGCGTTGGCCGGCACACCGAACGACCCCCAGATGCGAAGCCGGTTGGTGCAGGCCCTGCACGCATCACGCCAGCACGCCGAGGCCGCGGCGGTCGGCCTCGCCACCATCGACGACTCGCGCGACCACTCGATGCTTCCCCCCGGTCTGTTCGTGCACACCGCCGAGTCGCTCGAGGGCACAGGGCGGACCACCGACGCGCTGAGACTCCTCGACGCCGCCGCAAGCGAGTTTCCCGACGATCCTCGCTTCGGCGAGACTCGAGCCGGCATCGTCCAGCGACTCTCGGCCACGGTCGAGGCCGCCGGCGTCACGACCGCACCCCGGCCCGACTCGGATTCGATCGACGACGACGCCCCACGCACCCAGGCCGGCTCGGCGAAGTCGGCGGAGCCCGTAGCACCGGGCCACCGCACCGACCCGCCGACCGACGAGGAATCGAACGACGGCCACACCGCACCCGACCAACGGCGCGGCAACCACGACGCCGCAGATCGACCACCGCGGTTGGAGACGAACCGGCCCGGCCCGGAGCCTCGTCGATCCGGTCTGTCGCTACCCGCCGTCATTGGTGGGCTGTTGATCGGCGTGATCGTCGCGCTGGTCCTGTTGATTCTCGTCTGACGCGAACGAGCCCCGGCCAACGGCCAGGGCTCGGCGCAATCCGTTGTCGCCCCGAAAGGGCGGGTCGCCAGTATCAGGCGTTGTCGCTGTCGCTGTCGCTGTCGCTGTTGCTGTCGTCGTCGCGAAGCTTGTCCGCCATGTCGTCGACCTTCTCGAGGTGCTCGTCGAACTTGCCACCGGTCTTGTCGTCGATCATGTCGGTGGCCTTGTCGACGCCATCGGCGATCTTGTCGCCGTGTTGCGCGGCGGCCCCCTTGCCCTTGCCGGTCAGTCCCTTGAGCTTGTCGAGGAATCCCATGTGCGTTCTCCTTCTCGTTGCGCGGCGGTGATCGGCCTCCCGGCCGTCGCCGGGCAACGGAAGGCTCCGCACGAGTGTAGGGGTCTCGGTCCGCTGCACCTCCCGACCCCCGCCGATACGGTCGAGTCGCCCTAGAGTGTCCTGCGCCGAGAAGGAGGGCCAGATGATCGAGGTACCGAAGGGAAAGCTGTATCTGGGTGGGACCGTCGATCCCGCGAACCACGAGCGCACGGGCGACCCGATGTTCTACGACAGCGACAACTTCACGACGCACGGCGTCATCGTCGGCATGACCGGGTCGGGCAAGACCGGTCTCAGCATGATCCTGCTCGAAGAGGCGTTGTTGCAGGGGGTCCCGACGCTGATCATCGACCCCAAGGGCGACATGGGCAATCTTCTCCTGCAGTTCCCCGACCTCGCACCGGGCGACTTCGAGCCGTGGATCGACCCCGCCCAGGCCGAACGCGACGAGCTCACCGTCACCGAGAAGGCCGCCGAGATCTCCGAGCTGTGGCGGTCCGGGCTGGCCGGGTGGGACATCGAGCCCGATCGGCTCGGCGCGCTGCGCGACGCCGCCGACTTCACGATCTACACACCCGGGTCGAGCTCCGGGGTACCACTCAACATCATCGGGTCGATGGCCGCACCGCCGCCCGATATCGGCGACGAGGCGCTCCAGGACGAGATCGAGAGCCTCGCCTCGAGCCTGCTCGCGCTCGTCGGCGTCGACTCCGACCCGATCAGCGGTCGCGAACACATCCTGCTGGCCAATCTCCTGCACCACAGCTGGGCTGCCGGGCGCGACCTCGACCTCGCCCAGCTCATCGGGCAGATCCAGGATCCGCCGCTTCGCAAGCTCGGCGTCATCGAGCTCGACAGCTTCTTCCCGGCCGACGATCGTCTCGAGCTGGCGCTGAAGCTGAACGGCCTGGCCGCCTCGCCGGCCTTCGCGAGCTGGACGATCGGCGCACCACTCGACATCGGGTCCCTGCTTTACGCCGGCGACGGTCGCCCCCGGGCCGCAGTCGTCTCGATCGCCCACCTGGCCGAAGAGGAACGCCAGTTCGTCGTGACCCTGCTCCTCTCGAAGCTGATCACGTGGATGCGGGCCCAGCCGGGCACGTCCGAGCTGCGGGCACTGGTGTACATGGACGAGGTCTTCGGCTTCGTACCACCGACCGCGGCGCCGCCGTCGAAGAAGCCGATCCTGACGATCCTGAAGCAGGCCCGTGCGTTCGGTGTCGGCATGGTGCTCGCCACGCAGAATCCCGTCGACCTCGACTACAAGGCGATATCGAACGCCGGCACGTGGATGGTCGGCCGTCTCCAGACCGAACGCGACAAGGCCCGACTGGTCGACGGACTCGAGTCGGCATCGGGCGAGGTCGACCTCGCCACCATCGACGCCACCATCACCGGTCTCGACAAGCGCGAGTTCCTCCTGCACAGCACCAGCGCCGATGCCCCGAGCGTCTTCACCACCCGGTGGGCGATGTCCTATCTCGCCGGGCCGCTGACCCGCGAGCAGATCGCCACACTCACCGCCGACGCCCCCGAACGCGCTCTCGCCGAGTCCACGGGCGCCGATTCGACCGCCACCGGCACGCCCGAGCCCCCGGCGCTCGCCGACGACGAGAGTACGGTCGCTCCCGAGGTCGCAGACGGCGTCGAGGTGCGGTACCTCGACCCTGCGGCGAGCTGGGCCGACGAGGTCGACGCCGTCGCCGGGTCGACGAAGCTTCGAGCCGCGCTCGTCGTTCGCGTCGGCATGCTGTTCGACGAGACGAAGGCCGACCTGCGCCACCAGGCGGAATGGGAGGCCGTGCTGACCCCACTCGTCGGCGCCGCGGATGCCGATCAGGCCATCGCCGTCGACTACGACGACCGCGACCTGCGGGACACTGCGCCCGAAAACCCGACCTACGTGTTGCCCGACGCCCCCATCCACACGAAAACCTACTTCACCGCCGCCCGAACCGAGCTCAAGAACCACCTCTACGGCAACGAGACGATCGAGCTGTTCCAGAACCCGGAGCTGAAGGTCTACTCGCGTGTCGGCGAGTCACGCGACGACTTCGCGGCCCGGTGCCGGACGCTTGCCGACGCCGAGGTCGATGCCGAGGTCGACAAGCTCAGGGAATCGCTGGCCAAGAAGGTGGACCGCGTCAAGACGGCGATCGCGACCGCCGAGGATCGCGTCCGTGAAGCGGAGGAGAAGGTTTCGGGGCGGGGACGCGACGAGGTCCTCTCGGCGGCCGGCGATCTCCTTGGCGGCCTGCTGGGCGGACGCAAGTCGACGCGGAGCATTCTCGGAGGCGTTCGGCGCGCGTCATCGAAACGACGCCAGTCGACCGATGCAGGGGAACGGGTTCGAACCGCAGAGAACCGACTGGCCGAGAAGGTCGACCAGCTCGATGCGCTCGAAGCCGAGCTGGCCGACTCGCTCTACGAGATCCAGGACGACTGGGAGGACAAGGCCGAAACCATCGAGTCGACGGAGATCGGGCTCGAGAAGGCCGACATCACCGTCGACGACGTCCTCCTGGTCTGGATTCCGACCGACTGACCCGCCGGTTCAGTTGTCGGGCACGATCGCCTCGTCCTGCGGATTGTCGAGGCCCAGCTCGAGCGTCGCTTCGAGCTCGATGACATTGCCATCCTCGCAGTCGAACTCACCACGGCCGAAGGGGTGCACCCGTATCCACGCCCCTTCGACCAGGGCCAGGGCCACGAAGCACGGTGAGGGTACGTCGTCGGCGGGATTCGACACGCCGTGGAGCCCGTTGGCGTCCCAGTCGGTGATGGTCTCGGCGGCGTCGAGCACTGCGGCCTGGGTGAGTCGATCCGGGTCGTAGTTGGCGGTCCCCTCCAGCGTGGCGCGGTTCACGGCATCCTCGAACAGCCGGCCCGCCGACCACGCCGCGAGGCCCACGGCGTCGGGAACGGCATCAGGTCGAGCCCGTCCGAGCCAGAACTCGTAGAGCGTGAGCTCGACGGCAGTGTCGGCCTCCTCGAACGGCACATTCGTGAGCGAGACGCCGACACCCTCACCGAGCGGCCCGGCGGCCGTGACCCAGTCCTGGTCGTAACACACCTGGCGGCAGTCGACGACCGTCGGGAGCGCGTCGAGCTCGTCGAGCGCACCGAGCAGATCGATGAGCCGCCCGCCGTCGGCGTCCCAGACGAGCGCGTCGATCTCGGCCTCGGCCAGCTGCGCTGCCGTCTCGGTGAGATCGGCGTCGAGTGCGATGACCGGACGTTGCGTGATGGTCCAACCGGCATCGGTGTAGGTCTCGAGGAGCCGCTCGCCGCTGATGATCTTCGATTCGATGTCCAGGACCGGGGCGGCAGCGTTCGCGACGGAGTCGGGGAACTGCTCGGCGAGATAGGCGGCCGGACCGGCAAGCGACAGGTTGTTCGCGAAGGGGTTCGACCCGTAGGTCGCGGGCGACTGGCGGCGCCGGGGTGTTCGGGCCTCGGCGGCGAAGTCGGGGAGGCTGCAGTCGGGCGAGAGCAACATGTCGAGTCCCTGGTCGTCGTTGAGCGCCCACGAGCCGACGAGTGCGAAGACGTTGGCCACGCAGGCCTCACGAACGGCGTCTTCGTGGTTGAAGACCGCGCTGTCGATGAAATCGACGACGACCCGGCGGTCGGCGAGGCCGCCCTCGTCGTTCACGGCCTGGGCCCACGCTGCGACGGCGTTCCACGCCGACAGACCACGATCGTCGCCGACCGCGCCTGTGCTGGCGTCGGCGATCACACCGATGCGGATGATGTCCTCGGTGATGCCGGGTTCGGGGTCGGGAACCGGTGTCGGCGTCGGCGTCGGGTCGGTCTCGACGGTGACGGTCGTGGTCGTCGTGGTGTTCGAAGGTCCCAGCGCCGAGTCGGCTTCGGGCGTGGGTGTCGGCGTCGGCGTCTCGATGGCGAGTGTCGTGGAGGACGGCGGACCGAGATCCGGGGTTGCGCATCCTGTCGCGACCATGGCGCCGAGCAGCACGGTCGACACGAGACGGACAGTGGGGCTGAACACCGATGGGAGCCTAGTACCGGCTCGGGCCCGCGATGCTCCGCCCCGCTGGCCGTCACTGCGACCGAATCGGCGCCTCAGGGAGTGTCACCGGGCCGGCTCGGGCCACTACCGTGCCTGGTGGTGAGACGACGACGATGACGGATCGGCCGCACCGGAGGGGCCGTCGATCGTTGATCGACAGGCGGGCTCTGACCGCATTGCGACACATCGAGTACCGTCGGATCTTCGTCGCGTCGTTGATCGTGCAGACCGGCTGGTGGCTGTCGCACATCAGCTTCCAGGCCCTCATGGTCGAGCTCACCGACAACGACGAGCTCCAGGTGAGCCTCTTGTTCTTCGCGTTGTTCATCCCGGTGCTGCTCGTCGCCCCCGTCGGCGGGCTCGTCGCCGATCGCCTCGACCGCAAGATGATCATGCTGTGGTGCTATGCCGGCATGTTCACCGGCGCGGTGACGATGACCGCGCTCGTCGCGACCGACACGATCACACCGAACCTGTTGCTGCTCGTCGGCCTGCTGCTCGGCTTCGTCTTCGCCGTGCTCGGCCCGGCCCTCCAGGCCACCGTGGCCAACTCGGTCACGGCTGTCGATCTGCCGAGCGCAATCTCTCTCCAGGCGACGTCCATCAACCTCACCCGTGTGGTCGGTCCACTCGTCGCGGCGCCGCTGGTAGCCGCTGGGCTGTTCGAAGCCGCCTACGCGGCGTATGCGGTGGCCGCCGTCGTCGCGATGGTTCTCGTGAGCCGGGTCCGGCTCACGCCGTACCGACGCGACCCCGACCAACTCAGCCCGATCGCACGCCTGGCCGAAGGCGTCCACCACGCCCGCGAACGGCAGCCCGCGGTCCCGGTGCTGGCGCTCACGGCCGTGCTGACGCTCCTCGCGGTCTCCCACATCGGGTTGCTGCCGTCGTTCGTCACCGAGGATCTCGGCCAACCGGAGGGACGATTCTCGATCGTCGTGGCCGCGACCGGTGTCGGTGCCATCGTCGGGGCGCTCTCGGTTGGATCGCTCCGGTCAGCGCCGACCATGCGCCGGGCCGGGTGGCTCGGTGCGCTCTATGCAGTCACCCTCACCGCGTTCGCGTTGACCGAGTCGTTCGTGATCGCAGTGTTGATCCAGGCGCTGGCCGGCATCTTCTACTTCGCGGCCTTCACGACGCTCCAGACGATCATCCAGCGCGTCGTCGACGACGCGAAGCGCGGCCGGGTCATGAGCCTTTTCCAGATCAGTTGGGCCGGGTTGGTGCCGTTCGGCACGCTCGCGCTCGGATTCACCGCGTCGCGCCCGGGCGTCGGGATCAGAACGACCCTCGTGATCAGCACGCTGATCGCCGGCGCGGTCTCGGCCGGCGTCGCACTCGTCGGCGGCCGGTGGCCGGCCGCCGACGCATACGAGACGTCGGAGGGCTCAGCCCTTGGCGGCCCGGAACCCGGCGTCGAGGTCGGCGATGATGTCGTCGATGCTCTCGAGGCCAACTGAGAGCCGCACGAGGCCGGGCAGCACGCCCGTAGTGGCCTGTTCCTCCTCGCTGAGCTGGCTGTGGGTGGTCGACGCGGGATGGATCACGAGACTGCGGACGTCGCCGATGTTCGCGACGTGGCTGTGCAGCTCGAGGGCCTCCACGAATTTCTGGCCGGCATCGACGCCGCCCTCGATGACGAACGCCGGGATGGCGCCGAAGCCGCGTCCACCGGTGAGCTCGGCGGCACGCGCGTGGTACGGGCTGGATTCCAGTCCCGCGAAGAACACCTGCTCGACCTCGTCGCGCCCCTCGAGATACTCGGCGACGACCTGGGCGTTCTGACAGTGCCGTTCCATCCGCAGACTCAACGTCTCGAGGCCCTGGAGGAACAGGAACGAGTTGAACGGGCTCACAGCCGAGCCGAGATCGCGCAGCATCTGTACGCGGGCCTTGATGATGAAGGCCCCCGGTCCGAGCGCCGGCCAGTAGGCCAGACCGTGATAGCTCGGATCGGGCTCGGTGAAGCCGGGGAACTTGTCGGTCGCCCCGAAGTCGAAGCTGCCGCCGTCGACGATGACACCACCGATCGACGTACCGTGGCCGCCGATGTATTTGGTGGCGGAGTGCACCACGATGTCGGCGCCCAGCTCGAAGGGGCGGACGAGCCACGGCGTGGTGGCGGTGTTGTCGATCATCAGCGGCACGCCGTTGGCGTGAGCGATCCCGGCTATTCCGGCCACATCGAGCCAGTTGTTCTTCGGATTCGGCAACGTCTCGCCGAAGAAGAGCTTGGTGTTGTCCCTGGTGGCGGCAGCCCACGCGTCGAGGTCGTCGGGATCGTCGATGAACGACACCTCGATGCCGAGCTTGGGCAGTGTGTAATGGAACAGGTTGTACGTCCCGCCGTACAGCGCCGCCGATGCGACGATGTGGTCGCCGGTCTCACAGATCGTGAGTATCGCGAGTGTCTCGGCGGCCTGACCGCTGGCAACCGCGAGGGCCCCGGGAATCCCGACGGCTGTGGTCGTCCCGCCCTCGAGCTCGGACATACGAGCCTCGAACACTCCCTGGGTGGGGTTCATGATACGGCTGTAGATGTTCCCCATCTCGGCCAGCGCGAAAAGGTTCGCGGCATGTTCACTGCTGTTGAACGTGAACGATGTCGTCTGATAGATCGGCACCGCCCTCGCATTCGTCGCTGCGTCGGGCTCCTGGCCCGCATGAATCTGCTGTGTCTCGAAGCCCCAGCCGTCTGAGCCCATGTGGATTCTCCGCTTCCTCGATCGTGCGAATGGAGCCACGACACTAGTGCCCGCTCGGCTCAGGCGTTCCCTCGACGAACCCTCGGCCGCTATGGGCGTCGGTCGGGCCGACGCCGGCTCAGACCGCGACCGGCGAACGGACCGCCGCCAGCTCGGCCGGGCCGATGACTCCGGCGGGACGGCCATCGGCGTCGTACACGAACGCTCGATCGGCCTCGGGGGTGCCGAGCCGCTCGAGGACCGCCGAGAGCGTCTCGTCGGTTCGGGCACCGACGAAGCGGTCGAATCCGACGGCGATGTCGGCCACTGTGACCTGGCTTCGGCGCTTGGCGCTGACGCCTGCGGCATCGAGCGTGGTCACGATGCCGCGAGTTTCGCCGTCCGCGTCACGAACCGGGAACGCGACAGGACCCGAGAGTGGGCTCACCATGGCGGCCAGACCGCTGACGGTGACGCCGCTGTCGATCGGAGACGACAACGGGGTCATCGCGACGTGCGCCGGCAGCGTCGCCGCCTGCTCTGCGAGCTCGTGGTAGCGCAGCTCCTGGGTGGCTGCGGTGCGCAGGAACCAGCCGAGAATGACGATGGTGATCCCACCCGGCAGTCCGTTGAACACGAGGAGGAGGCCGCCGGCCATCAGCACTGCGCCGAAGCCGCGGCCGGACCGGCTGGCAATCGACCGAGCACGGGACACGTCGCCGCTGCGGGCCCACAGGACCGCGGCCAGAACCCGACCACCATCGAGTGGTGCCGCCGGGATCATGTTGAAGACGGCGAGCACGCCGTTTGCGAATGCCAGCCACGCCAAGACCGTTCCGACGAGGGTCGAGCCGACGAGCGCCTCGAGCCCGACGGCGGCAGCGAGGAACCCGAGGGCCAACACCAGGCTGACGGCCGGGCCGGCCAGGGCGATCTTCAGCTCGGCGCGGGGCCGATCGGCCTGGCGGTCGAGCTCGGCCACTCCACCGAGGAACCAGAGCGTGATGGATCGAACCCGTATTCCCTCGCGCTGGGCGACGAGGCTGTGACCGAGCTCGTGGGCGAGGATCGACGCGAAGAACAACACGACGCCCGTCAGCGCCGCCGCCCAGTAGGCGCCCGAGCCGAGTCCGGGCGAGGCGGCCGGTAGCAGACTCCCCGCCAGACTTGCGGCCTGGAGCCAGGCGATGACCAGCAGTCCCCAGTGCAGGCCCACGGGAATCCCCGAGATCGTCCCCAGCCGCAGGTGTTGCTTCATCGGTGAGTCCACGCTCCTTCGGCGTTCCGGCCGGTCGCTCCGACGGCCGATGTCATCTGCAACACCAGGACCGGGCGGCGCGTTCCCTGACGAGCCTCATTCTGCGGAGTTGCCCGGAAAACCAGGCGAAAGACCGGCCGCACGACCGCATTCTGCGATCGTGCCGCCATACTCTGACGATGGTCGAGTCCCAGGCGATCGACGGAGTCGTGTTCGACATCGGTGGCGTGTTCCTCGTGCCTCACCCCGAACCAATCGGCGAGGCGCTCGCCGATGCAGGGCTCGAGGCGCCGGCCGAGCCCGACCGCTACCGCGAGGCCCACTACCGGGGGGCGAGGGCGCTCACCGATCTGTTGTCGGACAATGGCCATGTCGACGACACCGACCACGACGTCTGGGCGAGCTATGACCGGGGCTACTTCTCGACACTGGGCGTTGCCGACGACGATCTCGATCGGGCCCACGGCGCCAGGCAGCGCCAGCGCACGCGGGGTGTGATGGGCGTCTGGCGGCTCGACCTTCCCGTCAACATCACGGGGTTCCACCGTCTGGCCGCCGCCGGCATGGCGCTCGCAATCGTCTCCAACAACGACGGGACCGCGGCTCAGCAGATGGTCGAGCACGGCGTGTGCCAGGTCGGCGACGGGCCCTTGCCCTCGGTCGCAACCGTGGTCGACTCCACCGTGGTCGGTGTCGCGAAACCCGATCCGGCGATCTTCTCGCCTGCGGTCGACGCGCTCGGTGCGCCACCCGAGCGGCTGCTCTACGTCGGCGACACCGTACATGCCGACGTCCGTGGTGCGACTGCAGCCGGGATGCAGGCCGTCCAGCTCGACCCGTTCGACCTGCACCGGGAGTTCGATCACCCGCGGGTCGCCGACGTCGGCGCGCTCGCCTCGATCCTGCTCGACTGACCGCTTCGGCGTCGCCCCGCGACGTGGCGGCCCCTCACACTCTCCTCATCGGTTCATCGCGGCCTGATCGCATCCGCGTGCGACAACTGATGGCATGCAGAGCCGAGACCTCCGGATCGCGCTGACCGCAACGACCTGCGGGCTCGCCATCACCCTCGCCGTCACCGGCTGCGGGATCCGCGCCACCGACCCGTCGGTCCTCGACGAGCCGACGACGGTCATCGAACCCACAACCGGGCCGGTCACCGACGAACCAGTCGAGAACGTCGGTGTCGTGACCGACCCCGACACCACCCCGGACACCGACGCCGACGCCGACACCGTCACCGACGCGGTCGACGAGGCCGTCGACGCGCTGGCCGCGGTGGAAGCGCTCCTGAACGAGCTCGACGCGAGCCTCTCGGCCGTGGACGACGCTCTCACCGCCGATGCCGCTGCCGTCGTGACCGACGATGCCGTTGCCGTGTTGACCGACGATGCGGCCGACCTCCCATGATCACCCCCGACCCAGGAGAGACAATGTCCCCCGATCCGATCACCCGTCCCCCCACCGAGGTTCCGGCGCCGCGTCGGACCCGACTGGCCGTCCTCGCCATGGCCGGCCTGCTGACCGGGGGCCTCGCGCTCGGCGCCGTATCCCCCGCCGGGGCGCTCCAGGACGACGTCGCCCCGCCCGAGAGCGATCGGGCCGAGGTCGACGCCGTGCAGGACTTCGACATCGATACGGTGCGAGCTCGTTGCCTCGCCGCGATCGACCGCCGCCTCGACGATCTCGCCACTGCCTCGGCGCGACTGGCCGGCGTCGACGTGCTGCCCGCCGATCACCTCGGCAGTCTCGAATCGATCATCGGCGCCACCGAGAGCGGCCTCACCGAGCTCGCGCCGGCGATCGAGTCCGCCGCTGATGCGACCGAGCTCCGGACCGAGTGCGGCAAGATCGCGCCCGACTACCGCGTGTACCTGGTCGTGCTCCCGCAGGCCCACCTCACCGTCGGTGACGCCAGGGTCGAAGCGGCCGTCGAACGGGGAACCGACGCGATCGGCCAGCTCGACGAGGCGATTGCCGAGGCGATCCAGGCCGGCGCCGACACGGCCGAGGCCCAGCAGCTCCGCGACCAGGCAGCGGCACAGCTCGACGCCGCCGACACGGCCGGCGATGGTGTGGCCGAAGCGGTCCTGGCGGTCACGCCGGCGAGCTGGAACGACGGCCCGGGGGCCGAGACCCTCGCGGCGGCCCGCGAAGATCTCCAGCTGGCCAGGAGCTCGCTGCACGACGCCCGTGAGAGCCTTCGCGCAGCTGTCGAGGCCCTGCGCGACGCCCTGGGCAGCGTCGGCTGAGCGCAGTCGGCGGGATGTCGATGCCCTGCCGGCGCCGCCGGTGGGGCATCGACGGGTTCAGAGGGCAGCGACGGCAGTCAGCAGGCGGTCGATGTCCTCGTCGACAATGTACCGGGTGATGCCTGCTCGGACGGCACCGTCGGCGAGCCCGTAGCTCGCCATCAGCTCCATCGCGTAGTAGTCGCCGTCCCAGACCGCGATCTCCGCGGCTGCGAGTGCCCTCGCGGTGGCCGACGGCGCCATGCCATCGACTCGAAACGCGAGCGTGGGTGCACGATCGATGCAGTCGTGCGGACCGAGCACCCTGACGTTCGGCATCTCGACCAACCCCGCCAGCAGGCGCTCGAACACGCGTCGTTCGTAGCTCGCGATCGCCTCCATCCCCTCGTCGAGCAGGAAACGGGCGGCAGCATCGAGCCCCGCTATCGACTCGAACGAAGGGGTCCCGAGCTGGAGGCGGTCGGGACCGTCATCATCGGCCGGGCGGACCTTGTAGGGAACCAGGTCGGCGAGCAGTCCGGGATCGAGCCAGGTGATCCCGGCGTGAGGGCCGTACCACTTGTACGACGAGGTCGAGTAGACATCGCAACCGATCGCGCCGACGTCGACCCGAGCATGCGGGGTGAGATGGACGCCGTCGACCATGACCATCGCACCGGCCGCCTTGGCGGCTGCGGTGATGGCCGCGACGTCGGGCATGGTCCCGATCGCGTTCGACGCACCGGTGACGGCGACCCACCTCGTGTTCTCGGTCAGCGCCGCGGCCACCGACTCGGTCGGGAGGCGGCCCGTCTCGACGTCGAAGTCGACCAGCCGCACCGTGGCGCCGGTGTCCGCGGCTGCGAGCAGCCACGGGGAGATGTTCGAGTCGTGGTCGATGCGCGTGCACACGATCTCGTCGCCGGGCCCGAGGTCGCGGGCGATGGCCCTCGTGATCGAGAACACGTTCGCCGTGGTGCTCGGTCCGAACATGATGCCGTCGCCATCGGCGCCCAACAGCTCGCCCATGGTGGACCGAGCCCGGGAGACGAGCTCGTCGCATGCCTCCGCGGCTGCAAACGGCCCATGGGAGTTGGCGTTGTTGCCACTGCGCTGCCAGCTCGAGGTGGCCTCGATGGCCGTATCGACCACTTGCGTACCGGCCGGCCCGTCGAAGCGCGCCCACCCGTCGCCGAGACCCGGGAACCGGTGTCGGAGATCTGTCATGGCCGCGACCGTAGCGGCAGGCGACGCCGGGGCGCCGATGTCAGACTCTTGCCGTGAGCGACGAACTGACCGGCCAGACCATCGACCTGCTCCAGACGCTCATACGCAATGCCTGCGTCAACGACGGCAGTGCCGCTTCGGGCCAGGAGGTCCGCAGCGCCGACGTGTTGGAGACGTTCCTGGAGGGCACGGGTCTCGCCGTCGAACGCTACGAACCGACGCCGGGCCGGGTCTCGCTGGTTGCACGGATCGAGGGCACCGACCCCTCGGCGCCGAGCCTGTGCCTCATGGGCCACACCGATGTCGTGCCGGCTGACCCGAGCGGCTGGCGTCACGACCCGTTCGGCGGTGAGCTCATCGACGGCGAGATCTGGGGTCGCGGCGCCGTCGACATGTTGAACCTGACGTGCTCGATGGCGGTGGCGTTCCGGCACCTCGCCGACCGCGGGTTCAAGCCCAGGGGCGACCTGATCTACTTCGCCGTCGCCGACGAGGAATCGGGGTCCGATTACGGCGCACGGTGGGTTGCCGAC
>Ga0224508_10001202_pt1 | contig 23494 bp, 30 predicted proteins | sample SF_Jan12_sed_USG_4_FD_170157 | JGI IMG/M metagenome (GOLD analysis project Ga0224508, IMG submission 170157) | Sediment microbial communities from San Francisco Bay, California, United States - SF_Jan12_sed_USGS_21 | ecosystem: Environmental > Aquatic > Marine > Sediment | place: USA... | reverse complement strand
CAGCAGTGTTGTCTTGCCTGAACCGATCTCGCCGGTTATAACGACGAACCCGTCTGCGAGCCAGATCGTAGACTCCATATAGGCTTTGGCCCGCGCATGCTGCTTGCTCCAGTAAAGGAACTCCGGGTCAGGGGTCAACCGGAATGGCTGCTCGCTCAGGTTAAAGTGTTGGAGATACGACATTTGACCATGTTGTTTTTAGCCAGTTTACCCGTTTTTTCGGGCTGCGGGCTATGTTACAGGTCCCTAATGGACCGTCGATTCTGTCACAAAATCAAAGATTTCGGCGAGGTCCCGGTCCCGATGGACAGCAGAATCCGCCACCACCGTGATGTGACCGAGCTTTCTGCCGGCGCGTGGTGCCTTGCCGTAATCATGCAGGCACCCAGGCGTCGGGAGTCCGTCTGCGGCGGGCATTGCGCCAATCAGGTTTACCATGCCCGCATGGCCGCGCAGCTCCGGCGCCACGAGTTCGCGACCGGTGATTGCCCGGATGTGGTTCGCGAACTGGCTGGCAGTGGCGCCCTCGATCGTCCAATGGCCCGAGTTGTGCACACGCGGCGCAAACTCGTTCGCGAGTAGCTGCTCCCCTACGACGAATAGTTCGAGTGCGAGCACGCCGACATAGTCGAGGTGAACAAGCAATGCGGATATATAGGTCTCGGCCAGCGCTGCCAGCCGCGGTGCGTCAACCGGCGCGCGCGACTGGCGCAGGATGCCGTCAGCATGCCGGTTTTCCGTCAACGGATAGACGACGACATCACCCTTGACATTGCGCGCACCGATTGCGGATACCTCGTAATCGAAGCCAACCCATTGCTCTGCAATCAAACCGACGGGGCCGAGCTGCTGAATGACCGCCCCGGCTGACGGATGCTGGCGCAGTAGCGCCTGGCCTTTGCCGTCGTATCCGAGCCGGCGGGTCTTGACGACCAGTGGCAGGCCGATGTCCGCTGCCGCCGCTTCGAGGTCGGCAACGGAATCGATCGCATGATAACGGGGTAGCGGAATGCCCAGCTGATCAAACAGGCGCTTCTCGGCAAGGCGGTCCTGCGCGTGCCGCAGGGCATCGGGCGGTGGATAAACCGGCACCCGGTCGGCGATTGACTCCAGCGCCACGACCGGGACGTTTTCGAATTCGTAGGTGACTACGTCGCTCTTCGCCGCGAGTTCGGCGAGGGCGTCGGGATCGTCAAATGCTGCCTGTAGAACATCGCCAACGGCCGCGGCCGGCGGCGATAGTGCCGGATCGATAAACCTGCATTGATCGCCGAGCTCTGCGGCGGCAAATCCGAGCATCTGGCCGAGCTGGCCGGCTCCAATAATGCCAATGCGCATCGTGCGGCAGTCTATTTCGTCGGGTCGCTGTCGCTGAGTACCCGGTCAGTCTGTGCCTGCCGGAACTGATCGAGAGCCGTCGCGATATCTGCGTCGCCATTGGCGAGTATTGCTGCAGCCAACAGCGCGGCATTCTTGGCGCCGGCGCTGCCGATGGCCATACTGCCAACCGGAACGCCGGCCGGCATTTGCACGATGGACAGCAACGAATCGAGTCCCTGCAGCGATTTGGACTGAACCGGTACACCGAGGACAGGCAGCCGGGTTTTCGACGCTGCCATGCCAGGCAGGTGCGCGGCGCCGCCCGCGCCCGCGATGATGACCTTCAGGTCCCGCTCGACAGCCGTCTCGGCATACTCGAATAACAGATCCGGCGTGCGATGCGCCGAAACAACGCGCACTTCATGTTCGATACCGAGCTCATTTAACAACTCGCTCGCGTGGCGCATGGTGTCCCAATCCGAGCGGGAGCCCATGATGATGCCGACTTGGATACTCATTGCCGGATTCTAACCGTCATCCGCCGTGGCCACCAGAAGGGTGTGGACACGCCGAAAAATCTGGCGGCGCAACGATATTTCCGTCCGCTCGTCGAGCGTGTCGGCAAGCTCGCGCAACATTCGCCGCAGCTCAGTGTCGTCACAGTGCAATTCCGCTTCGAACGCACGCAGTCCGGCGCCAGCTTCGCGAACCAGGCGATCCCGCCAGCGCTCGGCACGCGCAAACAGTCGCCTGGCACGCAAATCGTCAGCACTTAGCCTGGAGATAGCCGCTCGAATAGGTTCCGGGTCGACCCGCCGCATCAGCTTGCCGATCAGCTGCTTCTGGCGCCGCAGCGCGCCGTGCGACTTCATTGTCCTGGCATCGCGGACGGCCTTTCTCAGCGTGGCGTCGAGCGCGATGGCATCGAATTCGTCGTCGCGGAGCGCGATCAGCTTCTCACCCAGCTCCTGCAAGGCTTGCTGCTGGCGCTTACGTTCGCTTTTACTGGGCTTTGAATCGGTCACCGGATAAGCTTACCGCGCATTCAGTCAGGAATTCATTCATGGGCGAAGTAGCCACAGCGACGCCGCTGGGAAACGAGGATCTCGAGAAACTGATAGAGCTGGCGCTCGATGAAGCGCGGCAGCAGGGTGTCGACCAGGCCGAGGTAGCAGCCAGCCATGATTCAGGTCTGGCCGCGACGGCGCGACTCGGTGACGTCGAAAACCTGGAATACTCGAACGACCGCGGCATCGGCATTACCGTGTATCGCGAAATGCGGAAGGGCAGCGCCAGTACCTCGGATATTTCGCCGGCCGCTGTCAGGGAAGCGGTCACGAAGGCGTGCACGTTTGCGCAATGCACGGCGCAGGATCCGCACGCCGGTCTCGCCGCGGCCGCAAGGATGTGCAGCGATATCAAGGATCTGGATCTCGATCACCCCTGGCCTATCGATTCCGCAGCGGCAATTGCGATGGCGATCGAGTGTGAAGATACGGCATTGAAGTTTGATTCCCGTATCACCAATTCGGAAGGCGCTACCGTCTCGACCCACCGCAGCGTCCGCGCCTATGGCAATACGCACGGCTTCCTCGGCAGCTACGCGAAGAGCAGTCACAGCATTAGCTGTGTCGTACTCGGGTCAGAGAACGGGGAGATGCAGCGCGACTATTACTACACTGCGGCACGTGATCCCGAGGAACTGGAGGATATCGGGCATATCGGCGCAACGGCGGCGCGGCGCGCCGTAGGTCGCCTCGGTGCGCGCAAGATAAAGACCAGACGCGCACCCGTGCTGTACATCCCCGAGCTTGCGCGCGGTTTTATCGGGCATGCGATCGGCGCAATAGCCGGTGGCGCGCAATATCGTCGCGCATCGTTCCTGCTCGATGCTGCGGGGGAGACGCTATTTCCCGAGTTCGTCAATATCGAGGAGCGGCCGCACCTGCCCCGGGGCATGGCCAGCGCGCCTTACGATGCGGAAGGCGTCGCTACTTATGATCGCGACATCGTCAGCAACGGCGTCTTGCAGGGCTATGTGCTGGGCAGCTATTCCGCACGCCGGCTCGGCCTCGAATCCACCGCCAATGCCGGCGGCGCGCAGAACCTGGTGGTACCCGGCAACGCGGACGATCTCAAGTCGTTGATCGCGGCCATGGGCACCGGGCTGATCGTCGAGGAACTCATCGGCCAGGGCGTCAACGCGGTGACCGGCGACTACTCCCGTGGTGCGGTCGGGCAATGGGTTGAAAACGGTGAAATTCAGCACCCGGTTCACGAAGTGACGATTGCCGGCAATCTCAGGGAGCTTTATGGACGCATCGCCGCGATCGGCAACGATCAGGATACTCGCGGTGCGATTCGTTGCGGTTCCTTGCTGGTCGACGAGATGACGATAGCGGGCAGCTAGGAACGGTCGTGGTTCTCGCTATCGTCGAGCATGTCTGCGAGTGTCTGCTCGCCGACAGTCGCAGCAACGGCTGCATCGACAGCGTGTCCGATGCCATCGATCGCGCCGGTCCACTTGGGGTCGCGATACGACCCGGTCTCGCCTCGTTCGCGAACTGTTGCAAGGATGTCTTTGAGCAGAATGCGTGACATTTCGCGACCGGGCAACAGCAGCTCCTGTTCCGTGGAAGTCAGCAGCCCCTCCTGCTCGAGGCCTGCGATGATCGGTGTGAGGCTTATCGACGGGATTTTGAGCGCGCGCGCCAACTCGCGAATCTCGATGGTCTTGTCGGAGTTCCGGAATGCGCGACCGACGAGGAACATGACATTCAGGGCAAGGCGTTCGCGCATCGCGTTCGACAGGCGCGGCTGGCGATGACCCATGCGCAGGAAAGCTGGGTTCTGGTGATAGAACGCGAGTTGTGCGCCGACCAGCAGGATCAACCAGTTCAGGTACAGCCAGATAAGTGCGGTGATCGCTACGGCGAAGCCGGAGTAGATCTGCAGCGTGCGTGCCGAATAGAGCACAAAGGTCGCGAAGATGACGCTGACGGTGGCCCAGATGACGCCGCCAGCCAGCCCGCCAACCAGTGCCGAACGCATATGGACGCGCGTATTCGGCATCGTCCGGTACAGAAACGTGAAGACGCCGGCAATCAGCAGGTAGGGCGTCAGCTTGCTGGTCATCGCGATGACCGGCTCGATCCACGAGACGCCCTGTAAGACCCGTATCAGCCATGAACTCTCCAGCGATGCAATCATGGTGAGCGAAATCACGATAACCACCGGCCCGATCAGCATCACCGCCATGTACTCAGTCAGGCGCCGGGCGAAATTGCGTCGTTTGGCGACATACCAGACGTAGTTAAAGCTCTCCTCTACCTTTTGCACCATGGAAATTGCGGTATAGATGAAGAACGCGAGACTGACTCCACCGAGCACGCCGCCTTTGACGTTGTCGACCAGGTTGATGACCTGCTGAGTGATCTCCGCGCCCTGTGGGCCGAGCGGTTCGAGCGCCTTGAACAGGTACGGCTCAAGCTGATTGTGTATGCCGAAACCCTTGAGCACGGAAAAACTGAAGGCAATCAGCGGCACGATCGACAGCAACGTCGTGTACACGAGGCTCATCGAGCGCATCATGAGTTGCCCCGTGAACATATCGCGAATCAGCGCGTAGACATAACGCAGCGTCACCGATAGTGCGCGACCCGCCACACCGTATTGGGCGAGTCCATCGCCCCACATGAGCTTGTCGATCCAGTTACGTAGCTTCAGCATCATCGCGGCGATAGTATATGTTAATGCCGCCGCAAAGCGCTGCCGTCGCGCGCATTTGGCGCTCAGGTGAGGCGGGCTAAAGCTTCCTGGTAGTTCTCGCTGGTTTGCTGCAGGATCTCGGCAGGCAACGCGGGACCGGGTGCGGTCTTGTCCCAGTCGAGCGTGTCGAGGTAGTCACGGACAAATTGCTTGTCGAAGCTCGGCGGGCTGCTGCCAACCTGGTATCCGTCGACCGGCCAGAAGCGCGACGAATCCGGCGTAAGCACTTCGTCAATCAGGTACAGGCGGCCTTCGGCGTCCAGCCCGAACTCGAACTTCGTATCGGCAATGATGATGCCGCGCTCCAGCGCATATGCGGCGGCGCGTTCGTAAATAGCAATCGACAAGTCCCGAACTCGCTCGGCGAGCTTGTCGCCGAGCAGCTCGACAACCGTATCGAAACTGATGTTCTCGTCGTGCTCGCCGGCTTCGGCCTTGTGGGCCGGAGTAAACAGCGTCTGTGGCAATTGCTCGGCCTGCCGCAGGCCCGCCGGCAAGTCAATGCCACAGACCTGGCCGGATTGCTGGTAGTCGCGCCAGCCGGAGCCGATCAGGTAGCCGCGCACCACGGCTTCGATCGGCAGAGGCTTGAGGCGTTTGACAACCAGGGCACGCCCCGCCAGTGAACGGCTGAGTTCGGAGTCGTCAATTACGTCGTCCACGCTCACCTCGGTCAGCTGATTCTCGACCAGGTCGGCCATCATGCGAAACCAGAACAACGAGATCTGCGTGAGGACCTGGCCTTTCATCGGCACCGGGTCCGGCATGACAACGTCGTAGGCCGACAGCCTGTCCGTCGTGACGATCAGCAAGTGTTCGTTATCGACGCTGTAGATATCGCGCACCTTGCCGCGCCCGATCAAAGGCAGGTCGGGAATCATGGACTCGAATAGCGCATCGCCTGTTTGCATTCCGGTAATCGTCACGAGGTGTGAAAACTCGCCCCGGATGATCGCCGTTCTGCCGGGGTGTGGCAAGCGAGGCCGATAGGAAACGTAGCGCGCAACCGTTACGATGCAGTTGTCGTCGCGCGCGAGGGTCTGGATTGTACTGGGGCAAAATAATCGGCACGGCTGCCGGGCTGGCAACACTGAAGCCCTGGTTCGTGCTCCTGGGCCTGCTTCTGGGCCACCAGTTCGATCGGGCTTTTGTCGCGAGTTATCGTGACTTCGAGAAGCAGGGCGGCGCTGCCGGGCAGCTTTCCGACGATTTCATTCGTGCGTTGTTCCAGACGATGGGCTATCTCGCCAAGGCGGATGGTCGAGTTACCCAAGACGAGATTCGTGCGGCCAGAACCGTCATGCACCGGCTTGGGCTCGGGCCGGCGAGAGTTCGCCGCGCAATCGCCTGGTTCGACGATGGCAAGCGTCCGGGTTTGCCGGTTGCGCAGACCCTGCGCCAGTTACGCAAGAGTGGAGCGCGCCGCGCCGACCAGCGCCTGCTGTTTGTTCGCCTGCTGCTCGAGGTTGCACTCGCGAAGAAGCGGCTGCAGCAGGACGAACGCGGTGTGATCTGGATGATCTGCACCGAACTCAACATTGGGCGCGTGGAACTCGCACAACTCGAAGCGATGATCAGGGCCCAGAAAGGCTTCAAGCATTCTCCGGCGGGCGACGCCGATGCGTTACGAGTCCGACAGGCCTACAAGACGCTGGGAGTGGAGGCTTCGGCAACAAACGACGAGGTCAAGAAGGCGTATCGCCGGCAGATGAATCGGAATCACCCGGACAAAATAGCGTCGACGAATCCGGACAAGGCGGTCGTTGCCGAGGCTGAGCGGCGTACACGAGACATCAGGAGCGCTTACGAGCTGTTGAAGACGCGCCGGTCGATTCGCTGATCAAATTGGCCTGTCCGTAACGCAGCGCCTCAGGTACATTTGGCAACAAAACCGGGAAACTGCCGTGACGCCTCTGATCGCACCCTCAATTCTCTCCGCCGATTTCGCGCGCCTTGGCGCCGATGTCAAAGCCGTACTCGATGCCGGCGCGGATATCGTGCATTTCGACGTGATGGACAATCACTTCGTACCGAATCTCACGATTGGCCCCCTGCTTTGCGAAGCGCTCGTGAGGTACGGCATCGAGGCACCGATCGATGTGCACCTGATGGTTGAACCGGTTGACCGGATCATCCCGGATTTCGCCAAAGCCGGCGCCAGTTATATTACGTTTCATCCCGAAGCGAGCCGTCACGTGGACCGGTCGCTGGCGCTGATTCGCGACGAGGGATGCAAGGCGGGCCTGGTATTTAACCCGGCGACGCCACTGGACAGTCTCAGGTACGTGATCGACAAGGTCGACATGGTGTTACTGATGTCCGTGAATCCCGGTTTCGGCGGCCAGGAGTTCATACCGTCCGCTCTCGACAAGCTTCGTCAAGCGCGTGAGCTTATCGATGCCAGCGGGCGTGATATCCGGCTGGAGATCGATGGTGGCGTCAAAGTCGACAATATCGGCGCCATCGCCGCCGCGGGAGCCGACACGTTCGTTGCCGGATCGGCGATTTTCGGCAGTGCCGATTACGCAGCGACAATTGCCGCGATGCGTGCAGAAATAAAAAAGGCCGGTACTTGACCGGCCCTTGATTGAATAACGGAATCGCTAGAGGTTTCGATTCGGCCGCGCACCGTACACGACGATAGTCTTGCCGCTGGCTGTCACCAGCCCCTGTTCCTCGAGCACCTTGAGAACGCGCCCCGCCATTTCGCGCGAGCAGCCGACGAGCCGGCTGAGTTCCTGGCGGCTGACCTTGATTTGCATGCCGTCGGGATGGGTCATGGCGTCCGGTTCGTTGCACAGATCCATAATTGCGTGAGCGACGCGGCCCGTCACATCGACAAATGCGAGGTCACCGAGCTTGCGATTCGTGCGGTCGAGACGGGTCGCGAGCTGCGTTGCCAACTCGAAAACCAGCCCCGGACTTTCGCTGGCGATCTGGCGGAAGCGCGGATACGTCATTTCGGCAATCTCGCACTCGGTTCGTGTCCGTACCCAGGCGCTGCGAGTCGGCTGTTCGTAGAACAGGCCCATCTCGCCGAAGAACTGGCCCTTGTTCAGATATGCCAGGACCATTTCGTTGCCGTCCTCGTCCTCGATCATCACCTCGACCGAGCCATCGACGATGTAATACAGCACATCGGGCAGATCGCCAGCATGAATCATCACCGTTTTCGACGGCACTGTCCGGACTCGGCAATAGCTCAGAAACCGATTTATTGCGGGTACGTCACTCAGGGTCTTGGCTGTCGTCTGCATGGGCGGTTCCTTGGCACGGGGTGCGGCATCTCTTTTAATACAGTTAGGCTGTCAGGGCAAGCTAAGTCCGTGTTTTATCTGCAATCAACGGCTCATAACCAGTACGCGGACCGTGTCATGATACGCGCGGTCGCGCGCATCAAGCGGTGGATCGGTTCGGGTAGTTCGGCCGCGCCGGCCGCGCGGGCGTTTTCCCCGTGCTCGGCTTCCTCGTCGCGCATCTGCTCGACAATCGCGCGGCTGCGGGTATCCTCGTCGGGCAAGCGATCAAGGTGGCTGGTGAGGTGTTCGCATACCTGGTTTTCGGTCTCCGCAATAAATCCAAGGCTCCAGCGATCGCCCAGTGCGCCACTGGCGGCGCCGATAACGAAGGAGCCGGTATACCAGAGCGGGCTCAGCCTGCTCGGGCGCGAGCCCAGTTCGGTCAGGCGCTGCTCGCACCAGGCAAGGTGATCGTATTCCTCATCGGCCGCGCGCTGCATTTGCTGTTTCGTCGTGGCGTCACGGGCAATGGCGGCATGCCCCTGGTAAAGACCCTGCGCGGCAATTTCGCCCGCGTGATTGACGCGCATCAGCCCTGCGGCATGCGCCCTTTGGGTGTCCGTCAACGCAGCGCCCGCAATACCGTCAGCCGGGTTCGGCCGGGCAGAACGGTCGGCGGGAGCGGCGACAGTGCGCAGCGCCGTATTGAGCCCGGAGAGGAGACGATCGAGAGGGGTTAATGCCCGTTCCTGCATGCTGGAATTATAGCAATGACCCCGCCGCCAACGTATACTCCGCGGCGATTTTGTATGGAGCCAGGTTATGTTTTCACGCAGTATTTTGTTAATTGCCGCCGTCTCGGTTGCAGCCCCGTTGCTGGCCGCCGAGGAAGAGGAGCAGGAAAGCCCGTGGGCCGGCAAGGCCACCCTGGGCTACCTGGCAACCTCCGGCAATACCGACAACACGAATCTCAACAGCGGTTTCGAACTCGGCTACAAGGCAGGATCCTGGCAGCACCTGTTTACGGCGCTGGCCATCAATGCGACCGAATCCAACACAACCACAGCCGAGGCATACGAGGCCGGCTGGAAAAGCGAGCGCAACCTGTCCGAGAACAATTACCTGTTTGGTCGCCTGGACTGGCGCAAGGACCTTTTCAGTGCCTACGACACCCAGTTTTCGCAGACGGTGGGCTACGGTCGCCGCCTGATCGACTCGGAACGGCACAAGCTCAATGCAGAAATCGGTGCTGGTGCGCGGCAGTCAGACCTGATCGATGGGACGTCGGAGAGCGAAACGGTCATTCGTGGCGGACTGGATTACACCTGGAAACTCAGTGAGACCGCTGAATTCACGCAGGATTTCGTCGTCGAATCGGGTGAAGAGAACACCTACCTGGAGTCCGTGACCGCGATTTCTGCCAAGCTCGTCGGCAACCTGGCGCTCGTGGCCTCGTATACCGTCAAAAACAACAGCGAAGTGCTCCCGGGGATCGAAGATACTGACACCTACACGGCGCTGTCCCTGGAGTACATCTTCTAGGCCCGGGCGCAAAATCCCTAACTATTTGAAAATTAAGAGTAAAAGGCGCCCACTCTCGGGTGCCTTTTTTTGCCTGAAATGGCCCGGGGCGTTTGCATTAGGCGGGGGCCTCAAGTAGAATTTCGCGCCTTTCGGCCCTCCGGCAGGCAGGGACCGACAAAACCAAATTCCTACGGAAATCGAAGATCATGAAGACGTTTTCTGCAAAGTCAGCAGAGGTACGCCGCGACTGGTACGTGGTTGATGCGACCGGGCAAACCCTGGGTCGCCTTTCCACCGAAATCGCGCGGCGCCTGCGTGGCAAGCACAAGCCCGAGTACACCCCGCATGTTGATACGGGCGACTACATTGTCGTCGTCAACGCGGAAAAGGTTCGGGTAACGGGCAACAAGCTCAAGGACAAGATGTACCATCATCACAGCGGCTACATTGGCAATTTGAAGTCAATTTCGCTGGAAAAGCAGCTCGACAAGGCGCCGGAGCGCGTAATCGAGAAGGCCGTGAAGGGTATGCTGCCGCGCGGCCCACTGGGGCGCCAGATGTTCAGGAAGCTTCGCGTATTCAAGGGCCCCGAGCACGATCACGTTGCCCAGCAGCCGATCGCACTGGAAATCAATGTCTGAGGCGAAAGCTCCGGACCAGAGGCAAAGTAAATGAGTGACACGCATTTTTATGGCACCGGCCGGCGCAAGACGTCGACGGCTCGTGTATTCCTGAAGCCCGGTGGCGGTGACATCACGGTTAATAACCGGCCGCTCGACACGTTCTTTGGTCGCAAGACGGCGCGCATGATCGTGCGCCAGCCACTGGAGCTAATGAGTATGACCACGCAGTTCGATGTCAACGTAACGGTCAAAGGTGGTGGTACCACCGGCCAGGCTGGCGCGATCCGCCACGGCCTGACCCGTGCGCTGATGCAGTTCGATGAGTCACTGCGACCGGCGCTCAGAAAAGCCGGTCTCGTGACGCGCGATGCTCGCGAAGTCGAGCGCAAGAAAGTCGGTCTGCGCAAGGCGCGTCGCGCGACGCAGTATTCGAAGCGCTAAGATACGGCTGTACCTCCAGCACGTGTGGGGGATCGTCTAGTGGTAGGACTGCGGACTCTGACTCCGCCAACGGGGGTTCGAATCCCTCTCCCCCAGCCAGATCAGGAAGGCCCCCATGCGGGGCCTTTTTTATTGCATTCGCAGCGGGTGATCCGGAGCATATTCGATGAGGTCCCAGAGATTGCCATAGAGGTCCTTGAATACGGCGACCGTGCCGTAGTCTGCCGCTTTTGGCGCGCGAACGAACTCGATGCCCTGGGCCTGCATGTTGTCGAAATCCCTTTGAAAGTCATCGGTGCTCAGAAACAGGAATACCCGGCCACCTGACTGGTTGCCGATGAACTCTTCTTGTGCAGGCGTTGACGCTCGTGCGAGCAGCAGGGTGGAGCCACCATTGCCGGGCGGCGCAACGATGACCCAGCGCTTGTCCTGCTCTGGTTGATACGTGTCCTCCAGCAAGGCAAAGTCCAGTTTCCTGGTGAAGAATTCGATCGCCTCGTCATAGTCACGCACGACAAGGGCGATATGGGCAATGGCTTGCGTCATTTATTTGATCTCCTGCACCCCATCAGCCGTGCCCGGGGACATCTTTGTGCGTCCGGCGCGATTGAAGTCTGTAGAGGAGGAAAGATATCGGAGAGATCAGGACAAACAGCAGGATTGCGATCGCCGGTAATCCGAGAAGGACCCAGAGTCCGTCAGTTCTCTCAATTTCGAGCCCGATCTCGAGATTCATCGACGTTTCGCCAACCGCCAATATCAGGATGCACGCCAACAACGCGAGAGTTACGGTCGATGGAATGATGACTCTCAGCAAACACCTGAGGTAAGCACCGAAGCGTATGGTCTGCTCACTGGAGTCAGCCATGGTCAGCCATGCTCCGAGTGATGCAACTTCGCATCGTGGGTTCGGAAATGGTCACTGAACCAGCGCTCAAGGTCACTCGCAAGTTGCGCCTCGTCAAACGTGCCGTCATCTTCGACTTCATCCATGATGTCGCGCAGGTCGTCGAGCAATGTCTCGTGATCCTGTTTGTGTTCGGGAAAGGCCGGATAACGTGTGTTACGCATCATCTTCTCTTCAAGGGCAAAGTGTGCGGCGATCTGGGCATAGATGTCGCCCAGCGACTTAACAACCGTGTCGTGGTCGGTCCCCTGTTGCATCGTCGCGTGTAATGCGTTGATTTCTTCGATCAATTCCCGATGCTCGTGATCGACCTCGGCCACGCCGACACTGAAACTGTCTCTCCAGTTGATAAGGGTCATCGGATGCTAAAGCCCCCGGTTTCCGGCTTGAATGTAATCGTCAGGTAGCGCCCGCGCTCGAGCACGACTTCCTCGACATGAGTGTAGTCCCAACCGTCTGCGCGCGCCGAGTCTCGCAGTCGCACCGCGATCATATGTACGCCTGCCGGCAAGTCAAAGCGCTCGTAGACCGACGCCGGACCGTCTTCCCAGAGTCCGGACGGCGCCACGCTCAGCTGCAATACCGTTTCTCCGTCGACGTCCAGTTCGATGAGCAACGGCACGCGCTGCCGTTCGCATTGCTCCGTGCGCCGCATATTAGGCGCCAGCTCGGCGACCTCCTGCGGCGTCAGTCGCACGCAAGGCCTGGCGCGGCTGGCGGCATGGCTCAGTGACAGTTTCACCACGGCATCTTCCGGTTCCGCATACTCGTACCGGGGCCAAAACGAGAAATAGCCGACCACGGCAGCGAATCCCGCGTACGCGAGTATCTGCAAGGCATAGCGCAGCAGTCTAGTCACGTTTCGAAGCTCGTTTGCCGGGGTTCGGCGGCAGCTGCGCCAATGATGCACTGAATGTGGCAAGCGCTCGCTCACGCCGCCGCCGACTGCCTTCAGGCAACCAGCAGAGGCTGAGGCGGTCGCGATCCACGCGCTTGCGCAGGTACGGGTCGCGCTCACCGGCGACGCGCTGCCGCGTCCACTCGTCGCCAAGGCGGTAGAAACAGTCCCCCGCGGCACAACCCGCCAGCATCACGCCGTCCGCCAGGTTGCGTGACAGGGCAAAGTCGATGAATGCCGGCGGCAGCATGCCGACGCAGGGCATCGTTATGACCTTGCTACTGTCGCCCTGCAGTGCCTCTGCGCCTGAATGGCTGCAGGCATAGATAAGCACACGTCGGTCGGCGTCGAAGCTCTCCGCAGCATCCAGTGTGCGTTGTCGAAGCGTCGCGATCGAATGGTCGGGGAGCTCGACGCCGGGGATAACGACCGAGGCACGCCGGAACGGTGTCGCCGTTGGACACGCGCCTACACAAATGCCACAACTCATGCAGTTGTCGACATTGACGACCGCTTCAGTCTCGTAGGCGAGGCCATCGCTGCGACGTTCCATCGTAATCGCGCTGAAGGGACAATCTTCGAAGCAGCGCGCGCAACCATTGCAGTTGTCGAGGCTGACGACCGCAGCGGGTGCCGGCTTTGCGGGAGGCGCCCACGGCATCAAAGCGAGCACAACGGTCCCGACGCCGAGAATCAGCCAAAGCTGTCCACCGGGTATGACGTCGAGCAGTGGGTAGACGAGTAGATAGAACCAGTCGAGATTGACGGTCACAGGCACCATGTCAAGATCAGCGGGTCCCTGGCTGACGGCCGGGTAAACCAGCGATAACACCAGCAACGAGCCGCCAGTGCCGATTGCAAGCGAGCGCGGCGGATTGACCCGCGCTCGCGCGTGGCGCTGAATATGAACCCACATCAGCAGCAGCATGAACAGCGGCGCGAAGATATGCATGAATACCATCAACGTGAAGAACCGGCCACCCAGCGTTGAGCTATTGAGAAAGTTGTCGGCGATTGGCTGGCCGAAGAAGGGCAGGGTGTCGAGCCACTCGGTCGTCGCTATCGCGACCAGTTGTGCCAGTTGGTCCCAGACGAGCCAGTAGCCGGTGATACCGCACACGTATATGAACCAGAGGGTCGGGACGCCGGTGAGCCAGGCGAAGAACCGCTTGCCGCGGAGGCGGTCCAGCGAAAACTCACGCAGGATGTGCAGGAATACGACGACGAGCAGTGCATCCGAGGCATAGCGATGCAAACTGCGCATGATGCCGCCGGCATATTTCTGCTGGTGCGTGATGTACTCAACAGACGCGTAGGCGTCGATAATGCCCGTGTCGAAGAATATGTACAGGTAAATACCGCTGACCGCGACGATCCAGAAGAAAAACCAGCCAAGCGAGCCGAGATTGGCCAGCGGATTGTTGAGCTGGCCGAAGCTCCAGTCAAAGATGGCTTCGGCGCGTGCAAACAGAATCCTGAGACTGCGCTTCAGGATCGTCATAGAAGGCCGGTCATCGTGCGTGCCGCCATTCGTGCACGATAAAGGTCAGGATGGCACCGAGGCAAAGGACGCCGACCAAAATCGTCATGAAGATAGAATAATCGAATTGATAGCGGCCGCTGTTGGGATCATAAACGGTACAGAACAGCTTGAACGTATCTACCCAGTGGGCGACAAATCCGGCATCGCGCGGCGAGTTGTAAACGAGCTCTTTAAGCGGTTCGACGAAGGTCTGCGTTTCGAAATCGGCGCCGTAGACCTGGCGATAGACCTTACCGTCGGCATCAACAATAGTTGTCTGTGACAAATGATCGAAGCCTTTTGCGCTGGGATAGTACTGAAAGCCGACACTCTCGCTGATTGCCTCGATCGAGGCGGCCTCACCGCTCAGGAAATGCCAGTTCGGATCGTCAATACGCTTGGCGGCTGCATACAGGCGCATACGATCCGGCGTATCCACCTGCCAGTCAAAACCTATCGTGGCGACGGCAAACGTATCGTCACCCAGTGCTTCACGCGCAATTTCGACGTTGTCAGCAATGTTCTGGGTGATGAGTGGACAGACATGGTGGCAGCTCGTGTAGATCAGGCTAACAACCAGCGGCTTGCCAGAGAGTTGCTGCAGTTCGAACGTCTGGCCATCGACATCGCGAAACGTAAGGTCACCCAGGGACGCGCCGACTGCGGCCTGGCTGACCTCGAGCGCGGCGTCGCGATCGTATTCTTGTTGTGCCGCGGCTGGGATGACCCCGGCCGCAACAAGAACGAGAGCGCCGAATACGGCAGATTTGCGCATACTATTTTCGTGTGGCGGTTAGCTTAACGGCCAGATCTCAGAGAGATATTTCCAGTTCACGAAATAGTACAGCACAAATGCGACGAAGAAGATGCCGACGAGGAATGCCGTGCCCGGAATTCGCAGCGTTTCCGCGTCGCCGTAATGGCTCACGGCTGCGGCCTGCGGCGGAACATCGGGATAGGACGGCTTCTCGTCGTCGGCGAGGCGCTTGCCGAAGAAGACAGAGCCAACGACTATGACAATGAACATCAGGCCACCGAGCGCCGCCATGATCGCGAAAATGCCGTTCAGCCCCATCATCAGGAACGCTGCCGAAGGATAGTCAAAGGGCAACTGGGCATCGGCGAACGTCATATCCCAGTGTCTTCGCGCTACTCCCAGCGTTCCTGCGCCCATCATGAACACCGAAATGCCAGCCACGCCGAATCCGAATACATAGGGCTGCCACATCGCGAGTTTCTTCATCATGAGTTCGCGGCGAAAGATCAGCGGCACGAGCAGATAGGTGATCGCCATGAAAGCGAGCGTCGTACCCGCGACGACCGTACCGTGGAAGTGTCCGGGCACATACAAAGTGTTGTGCATGATCAGATTGATCTGCTCAGTGCCCATGACGACGCCTGAAATACCGCCGATGAAACCGAAGAACACCAGCGACATGAACATACCGGCGAACGCCGGATTGCTCCAGGGCGCCTTGCGCAACCACTCGAACAGGCCCTTCGTAAGTCCACGGGATCGCTGTGCGGCTTCGATGGAGCCGGGCACGGTCATCCCATGCACCATGCTGCCGAGTACCGCGAGGTACATCGCATAACTGGTGTTGAAGATTTTCCATTCGGAACTGAAGCCGGGCTCTACCAGCATGTGATGCGCGCTCGCCAGTTGCAGGAACAGGATGTACATCAGGAACGCCGTGCGGCTGACCTTTTCCGATAGTGGCTTGGCACCAAACACCATCGCCGCAATCGCGTACCAGACGGCGACGTGCGCCGATACGTTGATTTGCTGGGACGAGTGACCCATACCCCACCAGATGGTCTTGTAGACGAGCGGGTCGATGTGGGCCACGAAGCCCAGGGACCAGAGTAACGTCGGAATCAGGATAATTGCGCCCGAAGCGATCGTAAAAACGGCGATGATGGCGGCGGTGACCGCGCCGAACGTTACAAGGGGTACGGAGCCCTCGTAGGTTTTATCGCGCTTTGCGATCACGAGAGTGCCAAAGAACACGAAACAGCCAAACAGTGCCCCGACGGCAAACAGGATGATGCCGAGATAGAATATCGGTTCGGCCATCATTGGCACATAAGAGGTAAACATGACGCTGGATTGGCCACGCAATACGGCAACGTTGGTAATAAGCGCGCCGGCCAGCATCAGGCCGAATCCGGCCCAGGCCCATTTGGGCCCGGCGAGCCGGGAATTGAGTAGAATCGCCGACGCGAAGTACAAGATAGCCATCTCGAAAAAGATGATCCACACAAGTAATACATCGAGGCCGTGCGCGGTCAGCGCCAGGTAAAACCAGTCGGCCGGGAGAAAGTGCACGGCCGGCCAGCGGGTAAGGGCGACGAGCAAGCCGAACAGGCCACCAATCGCCAGGAAGACAACGGCGGCGACAGCATTGGCCTTGATCAGTTTCTCCGCGGATTTGTCCACGCCGAGGCCGGTCGTCGGGCAGGTACGATAATCAACCAGGTTACTCATGGTACAACCTCCCTATTCGACCACGTAGATCTTGCCCACCATGTTGTGGTGGCCGATCCCGCAGAATTCGTTACAGACAACCCCGTATTCGCCGAGCTGATCTGGTTTTATGGTCACGACCATGTCGTAGCCGGGGTGAACCTGAACATTGATATTGACGGGTTGTAATGAGAAGCCGTGCTGCCAGTCCATGGACGACAGGTGCAGGCGATACGTCTGGTCTTTTTCGAGCTCAAGAATAGGCCACCATTGCCAGAGACGGGCAATCAGGTAAATGTCATCACCTGGCGGTGGATGAACGACGGGAAAGCCGTTCTCCTCGCGGACCGTGTACTCATCGATCATCGCGTTGGCGTGCTCCGCGAAGCGTAGCGGCTTGATCTGGTAAGCCTCGTTCGAGAGGTTTTGTTCGCCGGCGCCGTGCCAGTAGATCATCATGAAGAACATGAAGAGGCCCCAGAAAAACGCGACAACGATCCAGATCAGTTCGACTCTGGCAATAGGTTGCCGCCACCAGATGCGTTCACTTGGCGGTGTGATAGCCATGACGAGTGCCCCCTCTTAGTCCGCGATCGGTATCTGGGTAATCTCGATGATGCCCCAGATAATGTAGAAGACCGCCGGAACGGCGATTCCGAGAACCAGCAACAAAAACGGGTTATCGAGGACCCGTTGCATGAAAGGAATAGATTCCTGGTCCGATGGCTCGGGAGACGCTGAGTCCCCCGGATTATTATTCTCAGACATTTTCAGCCCCGCATGAAGGGTGGATCAGGCGACGCTAGCCAAGTCTAAAGGATTGGTAAATCAGGGATTCCCCGTATAAGCGCGGATCAGGTAAAAACAGGCCAGCGCAAGCGTCAGCAAAATGGCGAAAAACAACAACGAACGGTATTCAAAGCGCCGGCCGGCGGAAATCTCGAGGCGATCAACAATCCAGTTGGCCAGCAGATAGAGCAATGCGGCGACGAGGGTAAAGTATATGAACTGCAATTGCCGGATCCTGGTTTCAGGCGCGCATTTCCCTCACGCCGGAATCGTCACCAATCAACAGTATGTCGGCACTGCGGTTCGCGAATATGCCGACGGTTATGGTGCCGGGAATCTGGTTGAGGCGCGTCTCCATTTCTACCGGGTTGGTGATTGCGAGGTCGTGGACATCGAGAATATGGTTGCCGTTGTCCGTGACGAAGCCTTCGCGCCAGACGGGCTGAGCACGCAGCTTCAGCAGTTTGCGAGCGACAAATTCCTGTGCCATCGGCAGTACTTCGACCGGTACCGGATAAGTCCCGAGGAGGCCGACCAGCTTGGAATCGTCCACGACGCAGACAAAGCGGCGGGCAGCGCCCGCCAACACTTTCTCACGCGTCAATGCGCCGCCGCCACCCTTGATCAGTTGCAGCCGCTTGTTCGATTCATCGGCACCGTCGATATACAGATCCAGATCGCCGGCCTCATTGAGCGTCGTGACTTCGAAGCCCTGTTCCTCGAGGAGTTTCGTCGAAGCCTTGGAGCTTGAGACGACCTTGTCGATTCGGTCGCGTACGCTCGGCAACAACTCAATCAGGTGGTTGACGGTCGAGCCGGTTCCAACACCAAGCGCGATGCCCGGCTCAATGAATTCCAGGGCCGCTGCCGCAGCATTGCGCTTTTTGTCGGATGCGTTCATGTTGGTCGCCAGTTTATATCACAATCAACTGGCTGGTCCGTGCGGAGTGCACAAAAAAGTGCCCGCAATTGCGGGCACTTTTGTTGCTTTGGAAGAAGACCACTCTTCCTAGCGGCTTCGGTAGCTACCGTCTGCGGCGAGAAGCCTTTCTCTTGGTTTTCCGCTTCGTCTTGCGCTTGGCGACCTTCCGTTTGGCCTTTTTCTTGGCCTTCTTCTTGGTCTTGCGCTTCGCTACCTTTCTCTTAGCCTTCTTTTTAGCCTTGCGTTTCGTCTTACGCTTAGCCTTCTTTTTAGCCTTGCGTTTTGTCTTACGCTTAGCTTTCTTCTTGGCTTTGCGTTTTGTCTTACGCTTAGCCTTCTTCTTCGCTTTCTTTTTGGTCTTCTTCTTAGCTTTACGTTTCGTCTTGCGCTTCGTTTTCCTCTTAGCCTTTTTCTTGGCTTTCTTCTTTGTCTTGCGCTTGGCTACTTTCCGTTTAGCCTTTTTCTTCGTTTTCCTTTTCGTCTTGCGCTTCGTTACTTTCCGCCTCTTGGCGACTTTACGCCTCGAAGCTTTCTTCCTCGTTACCTTACGCTTCTTGGCGACCTTGCGCCGCGAAGCCTTTTTCCTTGACTTCTTCTTTGTAGCCATCAGTTTTCTCCGTGTCGGGTACCCGGCGTTGAGTATATACAACGGAAACAAAAAATCCAGCAAGTCAAGTGACGCACTTAACACTTTTTGAAATAGGGTTTTTGCCGGTTTTTCGACGCCTGATTGTTACTTGCACGATTAAGCGGAGCCGCCAACATCGGAATCAGGTTATTGCGACATCCATCGACTAAGGAATTTCGAAAGCAAGTCTTAAGCTGTAATACAAAAAATTGAATGAATCGGCAGCGCATACCCGTCGGCGAATCGCGACAGGCAGGCTTGAATGACGAAGCTGAAGTTGGCGCAGTCGAACGTTAGCTGGTTGCGCTGAAAACCCGGTAAAGCCGTATATCCCAAGGGTTTGGCCGTATTTTCTCAACTTCCTGACAGTCAAATGCAACGCCAAAAAGTTTTGGGCGTATCCAGTACTGACGACGCCTGAGGAACGCGAAGCAGCGATCATAGTAACCGCCACCCATTCCAATTCGATGTCTCTGGTTGTCGAATGCGACGAGCGGCGTTACGACTACGTCGAGGTCACGCGGAGCGATTGTCGCGCCGGCAACGGGCTCCCAGATGCCAAACGAACCACGTTCCAGTACCGAGTCGACAAGCAAATTACGGAAAACCATTTCACCGTGCCGAGTGACGACCGGGCAGAAAACGCGCTTATTTGCGCGCCACGCGCGCGCGATGATGCCGCGGGGGTCAACCTCGTCATGCATGGGCAGGTAACACCCGATGGAGCGTGCGGCGTGAAATTCATGACATCGAATGAGTCGTTCGGTGATCGAGTGCGACGCCGCAGCACGATCGTCGGCGTGCATCGAGCGGCGTGCAGCCAGTGCCGCTTTTCGTAATTTGTTATTTCGCACTGCTGATTTAGAGGACGTGCTCAAATCGATGCCCGATTCTTCAGTCTCAGGAGGAGGCGCTTCCCGCCTGTGCCGTTACAAACCGTCGCTCTCGAACCGGAGCAACAGGTGGGGCCAGCCGTGGCAGCAACAGGCTTACCGCTAAAAGCAGCCCTGCACAAATGCTACCGACAGTGCACGACCCCGAGGTAAAGATTTAGGGTCGAAAGGTTTCCAGGTCAGTATCGAACACTGCAGGAAGCGCCAAATCGATTGTATTGCCCTGTACGCTGAACGTGGTTACCCCAGGTCCAGCTGCCGGGACTCGCCCAAAACACTTTCCACGCGATCGGAAATTACTTTGAGTCGCTTGCTGACGTCGCCTTCCATCTCGCGGTCACGAGCCTGCGCATGCAGCAAGTCGTTCGCCATGTTCAGCGCGGCCATTACGGCGATGCGATCGAGGCCAACAATGCGGCCGCTATCCCGAATCTCCAGCATCTTGGCATTGAGTACTTCAGCCGAGTCCAGTAAGTCTGTACGCTCATTTGACGGGCAGGCGACCTGGTATTCCTTGTCCAGTATGCGGACGCTTACCTTGGCAAACATATCGGTCATTTTCTTAAGATCCTTGTTCCATCGCTTTGAGCCGGCCGATCATCGCTTCAACCCGGGCACGTACCTGTTCATTTTTTTGCAGCAGGTTGGCGCGTTCGGCGGTGAGAACATCTTGTCGCTGCTTCAACGATTTATTCTCGTCCTGGAGCTGATCGCAGACGCGTACCAGCGCATCCACTCGCTTCTCGAGGCGCTTCAACTCGTGCTCAAAGGTCGTATTCATGTCTTCGGCCATAAAACCAATATAGACACGCGCCCCCGGAGAATCAATGTCGAATTCGATGTAATAGCGGCTGGCGTGGCCTGAGCCCGCGTTCCGTGGGATCATTCAGGTTGTAGTAAGCAACAGAGAATTGCCTCCCGATGGACCAAGCGATTGACCACGATGCACTGGACGCGGCACTCAAGCGCTGCGGCTCAAGTTGGGGCGCCGCGCAGACACACGGTCTGTTGTCCGGTCGACTCGCGATCGGTGGTGCCGACAGCGGCTTTGGCTGGCTGTCACAGGTGCTCGAAGGCACCAGTGAGGCGGGTGCCGGACGAGCCGAATGCGAAGCTATGCTGAGCGCCCTCTTTGAGGCAACCTATCGGCAGTTCTCAGAGCGCCTGTCCATGTTCGAGCCATTGCTGCCCGGCGATGCCGACAGCACGGCCATACGTGCGGCAGCACTGGCACACTGGTGTGAAGGTTTCCTGCATGGCCTGGTCTCTGCCCGGCACGGCGATGCCCTCAAAGAGCGCCTCGCCGCCGAACCGCTGGCCGACATCATTAAAGATATGCTGCAGATCACGCGTGCCTCGGCTGATGAAGAGACCGTTGAGGAATCGGATGAAGAAGCCTATACGGAGATCGTCGAATATTTGCGCGTTGCGGCACAGTTGACCTTCGAAGAGCTTGCCGATTTGCGCCACGCCGCGGAGCACGAGGATGCGGCCAATGGCAATGACGTGTTGCACTAGGTAATCGGGAATGAACAGTAAAGAGTTCGCGCGGCGGCGCAGACAATTAAGCCGTATGGTCGGTCCCGGTGGTATCGCGATATTGCCGTCGGCGCCGGTACGAACACGCAGTCGCGATGTCGAGTACAGGTATCGGCAGGACAGCGATTTCTATTATCTCACGGGCTTCGCCGAGCCCGACGCCGTAGCGGTTCTCGTGCCGGGTCGCGATAACGGCGAGTATCTCCTTTTTTGCAGGGAGCGCGACCCGGACAAGGAACGCTGGGACGGCAGTCGTGCAGGACCGGATGGGGTAATCGATGCATTTGGCGCCGATGACGCCTTTCCGATCGACGATCTCGACGACATCCTGCCGGGCATCATGGAGTCCTGTACGCGGGTCTATTACACGATGGGCCTTTACGCCGAATTCGATACGCAGATGGCGGACTGGATAAATTCATTGCGCTCTCGCGAATCGAGGGGCGTACATACACCCCAGGAATTTGTCGCCCTCGATCACTTGCTGCACGACATGCGGCTGTACAAGAGCCGCGCTGAAATTTCGGCGATGCGCAAGTCCGCCAAAGTCGCCGTCAAAGCTCACACGCGTGCAATGCAGACGGTCACGCCCGGAATGTACGAATATGAAGTTGAAGCCGAGTTCATCCACGAGTTTCGCAAACATGATGCGCGCTATTCCTACAGCCCGATTGTCGGAGGTGGGGTGAATGCGTGCACGCTGCATTACGTCGACAACAGGGAACAGCTCGAAGCCGGCCAGCTACTGCTCATCGATGCGGGTTGTGAGCTCGACTACTACGCGTCGGATATCACGCGCACCATTCCGGTAAGCGGGAAGTTCAGCCCTGAGCAACGCGCGATCTACGAAATCGTGCTTGAGGCCCAGCTTGCGGCGATCGAAATGACGCGTAAGGACAACCACTGGAACGAACCACATGACGCCGCGGTCAAGGTAGTTACCAAGGGGCTCAAGAAACTCGGGTTGCTGGACGGCACAGTGCCCAGGTTGATACGGGATGGTGCTCATCGTGAGTTTTACATGCACAAGACCGGTCACTGGCTCGGCATGGACGTTCATGATGTCGGCGACTACAAGGTTGGAGACGACTGGCGGCTCCTGGAGTCCGGCATGGTGACTACCGTGGAGCCGGGCATCTATATCCCCGGGACGCGCAAGATTCCGGCACGCTGGCGGAATATCGGTATTCGTATCGAAGACGATGTCGCCGTAACGCATGCCGGCCCCGATGTGTTGAGCAAGGGTCTTGCCAAGGACCCGGACGAGATCGAGTCGTTGATGCAGGGCTGATGGCAGCTACCAGCAATAAACCCGAATACGACATCATCATCGCCGGCGGCGGGATGATTGGTTCGAGCCTCGCCCTGGCGCTTGCGCCGCTCAACCTGCGTGTGGCGATTGTCGAGCCGGTACCAAGGACCCAAGCCAGTCAGCCCAGTTTCGACGATCGGTCGACCGCGCTGTCGCGCAGCTCGCAACGCGCGTACGAGGCAATGGGCTTGTGGGACCAGATTGTCGCGGCATCCACGCCGATTACCCACATTCACGTGTCAGACCAGGGGCGCTTCGGCTTTTCACATATCGACGCCGAAGAGCAGGGCGTCGAGGCGCTCGGGTACGTGGTGATCAATCGCGTCCTTGGTGCCGTTCTGCAGCAAGCACTGGATGATGTCGAGTCACTGGACGTCCTGTGCCCGGCCCGGCTGGTTGCCGCCCAGGCTAAAGCAGAGCGGGTTGCAGTCACCGTGGATGACGGTAACAAGGAGTACGAGCTTGGCTGCCAACTGCTGGTTGCGGCCGACGGGTCCCGGTCGGCGGTGCGTGACATGGCCGGCATCGAGGCAAAGTATGTCCAATACGGACAGCGCGCGGTAATTGGCAACCTGCAACCAGAGCTGTCAATCGCAAGTTGCGCGTACGAACGATTTACGGCACAAGGTCCGCTGGCGCTGCTACCGGTGGGGCCAGATCGCGCCGGTTTCGTCTGGACCGTGGCTGAAGAGGATGCGGATC
>Ga0224508_10001201_pt1 | contig 23497 bp, 27 predicted proteins | sample SF_Jan12_sed_USG_4_FD_170157 | JGI IMG/M metagenome (GOLD analysis project Ga0224508, IMG submission 170157) | Sediment microbial communities from San Francisco Bay, California, United States - SF_Jan12_sed_USGS_21 | ecosystem: Environmental > Aquatic > Marine > Sediment | place: USA... | reverse complement strand
TGATGTCGTTGTCATCGTCGTTGTAGAGGCAATCTCCGTCGTTGGTCGTTCGATTTCGCGCCTGCCCGTCGATAAAGCAGCGCTCGATCAAAATGTCGTCGCTGGTCACGACCCGAATGCACTCGTTCGAATTGCCCGACGCACTCGACATCAGCACGCCGAGCTTGTGCAGATGAACGAAATCCTCGGTGATCTCGATACTGTTGCCCGCGGAGGTGGGAGCGACCCGCGCACCATTGACCGGCTGGCCGTCGTGATAGGCGGCGTCGGTCGCGGTGATGAAGATGTGGCTAGTGGCGCTGGGGGTGCCCGTGCTACCGCCGACTGTTAAATTTTCAGCGTATGCCGCGTTATTTTGGATCTCGATGACCCACCGATCGATGCCCGTGAAATCGGAATCGTCGATCGCGGCCTGTATGGTGGTGTAGTCTGCGCCCCCACCTGAGTTGACTGTGTTGACGCTATCGGCCATCGAGCCGGCCCCCTACAGCGCCGTGACGTCTTCGAGGTTTGCGAGAAGCTGCGCCGGCGTCACTTCCATGAAGCCGGGATCGGGCGAGGCCGCCATGACCTGATCGACCGCGGCCGGCAAGAATCGCCAGCGCCGCGTTGCGATCTTCTCGTTCAAGGCTTCCTCGATGTCTTCCTTGATCGCGACGAACATATCGTCACCAGGCAAGGCTTGCCGTGGCGTAGGATCGTGCGGCGGCACGCCACGCCAGACGCAATAATCGATGTCGTTCCGCCCCGTGTTCTGTCGCCGAACCTCGGCGCGCTGCTCAATCCAAGCCAAGACCTGAGCATCCTGCGCCGGAAATACTGCTCCATAGTCGAGCCGTATCTCATGCTCGCCGGTCGACTCGATGTAATTTCGTGATTCGAAGGTCAGGCCGGTTAGGTCACGCCCCAAGAACCGAGGAGAGGTTGCCAATTCGAAGATGGTAAAATCACCCTCGGCTGTGTTTGCCGAGAATGCCAAGTTGCTCACGTTCCAGCCCTGCAAAAAGGTCTCGGCCTGAGCTTGGGTTACACCACCGTGACCATCACTCGCTCGGATAAGCTGTGCCGTTGCGGTGCCGTGCCAGAGATCCTGCGCCGTATCGAGTGATTGCCGAGAAAAGTCGATTTCGGGGTACCAGGGTTGCAGATATTGCTCGACTTGCGCAACCGTGACGTCGCTTCGCACCACGCACCAATTCGGGGGAACCTGGTTTCCCGAGAGATGTAGGCTCGGAACCTCCGGGCCAGCGATGTGGCATCCGACCACAGCCCCCTTTCGATTCGAATATTTCATCTCTTCCTCTGGCGGCAGTGTGCCATCACCGACCGCCTTATCGATTCCTCGAATTAATAGATCACATGCCATGTCTCAGCGCCTTGCTACGTCACAAACATTTGTGTGGGGTCCGAGTTGAGCGAGCTGACTTCAGCTGCTGACAGCTCCCTATCCCAGATCGCCAGCGTGTGAATCTCGCCAACCAAACTCTCGCCCAGGTCGGAGTCGTTCCTCGTGCCTATAACCAGCTTGCTGCTGCCGAAGCTGTTGAAGACGATAGGCTCATCTTGCGCGGAACCAGAGTGCTGCTCGACGCCATCAGCATAGATCTTGTGCGATTGGCCATTGCGGGTGAACACGAGCCAATGCGCGCTCCCATCCGGCAACCACATATCCCCCTGTGCTCCCCCATCGTCGTTGTCGAAATTTCTAAGCCCGCCGCTGCCATTCCAGAAGTGAATGACAACCTGCTGGCTTGTAGACTGCCTCGACATGGTCAGGGTGTGGAATGGAGAGGAGTGCGAGCCGTCATTGTACGGGATCGCAAAGAAGACCGCAAAGCTCTCAGAGGCGCCGAACACCTCGCAATAAGCGGCGAAGCTGTAGACCTCGGCGCCATCCATCGCCGTTTCGAAGGCCGAGGACAGATCCCACCTGGCGTAATCATCAGCAGTGGCCAGATCGAGCGATTTCCAGCTTTCGTCCGGATGGTCCGCCGTCATGGCCGCGCCGCCACCGAGCGTCAACGCATCCCGAGAGACCAGATCAATACCAAGCAAAGGTGAGCCGGCAGGATGTGCGCCCAGGCAGAACACAAGGTTATTGTTGATGGCAGCCCCGGCCTTGAGATCGCCCTTTGGACTACCGAGAGCACCTCCGGCGATTCGGACGATCCGAGACATTAACCGGAAGCCCGGCTGAGGGCGGTGGCCGCCGCGTCCTTGACAATGGTGCCAAAGTGGTCGTCCGAGATCGACGTGTCGCCATCGAGCGTCAAGCCAGCGCCTGCGGCGATCGTAACAGCCGCGCCGGCACGATTGAGCACCAAGCAAGCAAAGCCGTCGGTCAAGCCGGTGATGACAGTCAGCGTCACACTGCTCGTGCAGCGCAAGACCTTTCCGTTGTCTGTGTCCGCCAGATTACGCGAGCCGGAGATCGCGATCGGATTGGCAATTGTCCCGATCATGCTGTCAGCCGGCAGGCGCCGCATCTCACCTCCCTGCCAGCAGAATGTAGGTTCAGTCGTGAGCGGAAGGGTCGCGACTGGGAGCTGATCGCCTCGAAGATCTGCCATCAAGTGTTGAGCGCCGGAGCGCCCGCCGTCAGTTGGAAGGTTCCGGTGGAAACCACGAGCTCGTCGGCGTTGCTCTTGGTGATCTCGAGCTGATGGTAATAGGTTGCCGCGAACAACGGTGCGAGATCGGCCTTGTCGATCACTACAGTAAAATCGACACCGGCTGTTGCGCCATCGGCGAACGTGATCCCGCCGCCCCCTGAGGTCTTGGTGAAGATCTCGTCCGCACCAGGTACCTCGGGGTCTTCGTCAAGGAAGCGGTAAGTCGCGCTCGACACCTCGCCCGTCGCGAGTGGAGTCACGTTGAACACCAACGCGATCTTCGTCCCGCGAACGACAGGGGTGGCCGCGTCGTCTCCGACGTTCTGGTTGGCCTTGGCCATACGGCACGGCCTAGGTCAGCGTGACGTTTAGGTCGCCAACCGGGAACGAAGCCGTATCACCATTGAGGACGGGCTTGGCGGTACCGAGAGCGCCGGCGATCAGCATGTTCCCGACGGTCAAGGCGTCCATCAGGACGAAGTACGTCAAATTGGCCGCACTGACCCAGTCGCCAGTCGCCGTTGCGAAGGTGATGGCATTGCCGTTGTCGAGAACCGATGGGTCAGCCGACGTCGCCGTAACCCAGTCGCCAGCGACTGTGGCATCACGGGCGTAGCCGTTAGCCGCTTCCTCCGTGATATTGGTCCCATCCGCCGCAGGCGTGGTTGAGCTCAATCCGACATGGATGACGGGTGCAGTGCCGAGGGCACCAAAAACAGACGTCTTGCCAAAGAGGGTGTCTAGCAGCCCCTTGGCTGTGCGAGTGGCGAAACTCATGGGTCGGCGCCCTCCTTTGGTGGCCGATTGGGGATGGAGTAGACCGCACCAAAACCAACGCCGCCGGCGGCCACGGCGACTAACAGACCTTCGATGATGGTGGAGACAGCTGCGCCGATCTCGGCATCACTCGGCGTTTCGGTACCGGCATGCAGCGCCATGCCATACTTGAGCAGGACCAAAGCGGCAGGGACCACGGCTCCGATCCATGCCTTGTTGGCGGCCGTGCCGAAGCGGTTCATAACCGGAAGAACACATGGTTGCCGATCCGGGCCGTGATCTTCTTTAGATCGGCCCATGCCGGCGGTGAATCTTCGAGAAGCTGCGCGGTGCAGTAGTGGTTCGCGCCGTGGGTAGGATCGCCATTGCCGTGCGAGCCGTGGCTCACAGGGATGATGGCAGTACAGCTTAGAGCATAGGCGTGCTGAAAATTGACATCCGTCCATTCGACCCCAACCAAGCGTTCTCGGTTCGGGTCGTCCTGGTTCCAGCAAGAGAATTGCGATGGTTGCGTGCAGACGTCAGCGTGGTCGGATGGCCATCTGTTATCCCCGGCTCGGTTGCAAATGACATGAGCAACCGCCCGCATACCATTGATGCCTTCGGATCTGGCTTCACCCCAGACCGTTCGGGCAACTGTGTCGATCGTGACGTCTGTGACCCCGGGCATGCGGCCATCTCTGCAATTTCACACCCTGGGTCGGGAATTTATAGCCGGCGTTTGCTCCTGCTGGCAATGACAGCCTACAGCGGCGTGAAGAGCCAAGCGCTCCCGAGCCCAGCTAGAGGCGTTCGTGTCGGTCCTTTTGAGAGATCATGATCGACATACAAACGCTTGATCGATGTCCAGATCGGTATCTGTCTTTCGCTTCCATCGCCGCCGGTGGTGCAAACCATCAATCCGCGCCACTCGTAGATTCCCTCGGGCATCGGCTCATCAAGCGTCGCGACCGACTGAAACAATCCTTCTTTATCAATTTCGACCCACCGGACGGGCCCCTCGTAAGTGCCCAATTGATAGACGTTGCCCGATCCATCAGTCGCCGAATGGGTCCATGCGATTTTCGAGCAGCCACCCCGATAGGTGTAGTGGATCCCGAGATAGACGCTATGCGTATCCTGCGCCGGGAGATACCCAATTTCGATCTCGCCGAACTGGAAGGGTAGCCGAGTTGCCCACTCCCAGACGACAACTCCTACAACCACGAGCAACGTTGCGGCGCCGATCGCTATGGCGAGTTCACGTAGTACCGGCCAGGTCCATCGTTTAAGTGATGAAACGGCTAATGATCCCATCGAGAAAATTTCCATGCTTCAGGCCAGCTAGAACAGCAGACGCGGCAATCCCGATTCCAAGCGTGCGCAGAGCGATCGTCCGAAGCAAGGCTAGGATCTGGAGTTGCCGGTCTTCGACTCTGATTTGTGTCGCTCGAATAGCTTCGAGATCTGCTGGCGTACAGACATTGTCCATCGCCACAACAAACCGCTCGAGTTGAGTGCGCAGACGTTCGTAAACTAAATCGTGCTCGTGTTGCTGCGCCCGTGTTTGCGCGAGATCTCGATGCAGTTCGGCAAGTTGACGCTCGACATAAGTTTGGTGGTCGAGTTGATCGGCCATCGTTATGCGCTCTCCGGCTGTTGAACATCAGCCTGCCCTCCAGATGCTGCCGCGCGTTTGGCGAGGACGTGTTCTTCGATCGCGCGAATGCACCGATTGAACCATTCGAAGCCCCAGTCCACAAAACCGTAACGTTGGGCATAGTCATTGATCGCTCGCCAAGGAATATAGCCCCTATCGTTGGCCTCAGTCGATAGATCCACGTAAGCCTGAATGTAGAACCTCATCCACGGCTCGATCATCCTTACCTTTTCGGTCAGTTCGCGGGGGGGCTCGATCCCCATAGAGCGGCTTTGCAGGATGATAGCTTCGACATGTCCGGCGCCGGAGAACGTGAACCAGGCGACCTCCGCTAGTTTTTTTCCTTGGCCATCTCTTCGGTGATCAGGAACCGTTGGCGCTCGCGAGACGCTTGGAACATGGCGGAGTAAAGCTCTTTGCCGCCGATTCCGTGGTTGCAGAAGATGTCGGAAGCCATCTCTATCGGTACCGGGATCGGCTCTTGGATGACATTGCCGTCATCGTCCACTATCGGATCACTCATCATGTCCCATGACACAAGAGCGATGCGCACCCAGCTCTCAACGTCCTGCTTGAACTCTTCATCACTCAAGGTTGTGGCGACTTCGACGCCTGCAGACAGCGCCGTGTTGTTCTGCCGCTTAGCGACCTCGGCTTGCACCAGCTGATTCGAAGCGCCGAAGAAGCGGACTACGGCCTTGAAGCCATCGCAGTCGATCGTCGCCTCTGGCGCCATTCTCCACTTCGCCAAGGCACCGTGGACTCGTATCTCAGGGACGATCGGTCGTTGCGTTGCGGGTTGCTTGGGCACGGAAGATCTCCAGGAATTTCTACACTACGTTCCCGGAATATCCTCCGCGCCCTCTTAGAGCAAGGCTAGACAAGCGGCAGATACCCGAAGTCCATCACTGTGAAGCTTCGGCCAAGACCCTCGTCCTCACCATCGGCGAAAGTCAGCGGCACGCTAACCGGCGCATCCTGCTCGACGTTGGCGAGACCGCCAGTGAGTGCGCCGAGCGGGAGATCGAATAACACCGCCTCGCGATGGGTGCCGCCGACCGCCTTGGCGAGGCAGAGCTCGAGCTCGGTGTCTTCGTTGTTCCGAACCGCTTGTTGGGCGGCGATGTCGGAGAAGTAGGCAGTGAGGCTTGCGTCGACCGTGAATAGGTTCGCCGTGATGGCAAAGGCAGTGTCGCTGCCGACCGAGTTGTTGGCCACACTGCCGTTGGAGAGAGAGAGCGTGAGCTGACTGATCCGCGCAAAGAGCGGATCAGCTGCACCGTTTCCATCGGTATCGGGCGGTACGATGTTGAGCTTGAGCCGGATGACGTCGCCGGCAGGATTGAACACGTCCCGGGATGGGATCGCTACCACGTTGCCTGTGTCGGAGAGCAACGGATCTGGCCCGGTCCCGAGATGCTGTTCGCTGTCAGTGCCCAGCCAGGTCACGTCGAAGGTTACCTTCGAATCATCGCCGGGAAGAGGCACGTTGATTGCCATGTTGGCCCATTGGCAGCCGCGCACGGCCTCGCCTTGGGTGATTGTCGGAGCAGCGACCGGATTCGGCTTTCCCAGCAGCCGCTCGATTGTGAAGGTTTGATCGGCGAAGTTGGCGTCATCCGATGCCACTGTTCCGTAGACGTCACCAGTGAAGATCCGGATCGACAGGCCGGTACCGGTTTCCGCCACGAAGTCAGTTGCCAGATCTGCGCCGCCGGGCGCCTTATCCAGCGTCAGTACCCCTGTCGTTGCGGAGCGAACCCGTGCCAAGCCGTTGTTTTCGGCATTGACGAACTTGCTGCTCGCCGCCGTTCCGCCGATCCAGATCCAGTCGCCGCGCTGCAGGTTGAGGTTGGTGAAGTCGTCCGCGGCAGAGACGAGGGTCGGGAGGGAACCGCCAGCGTTGACCACATCGACATCGGCCGATGGGAACTCGTAGCCGACCACTCTGATCGAGGCGTCTGCCGGCGGCGAGGCTTCGACGACAGAGCCAGCGAAAAGCACGACGTTGGTTGCAGTACCTGTGACCAATTTCAGGCCGTTGTTGGCCTGGTCGGTAAAGCCATCGGCCCACACCAGCTGATCAGCAGCATAGCCGGCGGCCGCGGCGTCCTCACCGATGTCAAAACCGGTACCGACCACAGTTACCGGGTTAGGAATGACGAACCGGCCCCCGTGCTGCGCATGCTTCCGCCCGGCGGCGAGCAGCATGCCCGGCCAGAAGGGCGTCATCATGGTCGGCGTGAGATCGACATTCATGCCCGCGCCGGCAGTCACGATCGTAGTCGTGCCTTTCTTCCGCAAGCGCTTGGTGGTGATCGGTCGTCTCGCCACACCCCCGACAGATCCGCCGGTGTCGGTGTAGCTATTGGGTTCCATGATGTACCAGAGGGGCGTCCCAGGAAGCACACCGAGACTGGCTTCCAGCGCAATCCGCGCCCCGGTAAAGCTTGAATCGATCTTCTGGACTTCCACGACCATAGCCACGCGCTCCGTCGAAGATGCCCTGGGTGCGCGGATGCTAGCCTGATTTTACATACGAGAAAAGGTAGTTAGATATTCGCGGTGCCGCCCCATTCGATCTGAGAGGCGTTGAGACCCGTTACGAAGTCGAACAGGGTATCACCTTCATCAACGCAGGCTTGATCTTCCTTCGAGTAGCGCAACCCTTTCGCAGTCGTATTGCGGGATAGGATGCTGGCCATCTGGATCACCATCTCGGCCGAGCGGCCATCGAGGGTGATGGGCATATTATCGAGATAGCCGGTATAGACCAGCTCGCGACCGCGCAGCAGGCCACGCTGATCCATCAGGCCGAGATAGATCCGGGCGATGCGCCCCTGGTAGTTCTCATTGAGCGAGATCGACACGAACTCAAGCTGCAAACCGCTCAGGCGGAAATCGGTACCTAGTGAATCGACCCCGATGCTTTCCCTGACCTGGGCGCCTGCATCCCAGCCATTGAGAGACCGGTAGACAACACCACGCACATCCAGATCCGTCATGCCCGACCAGATCGTGACAGTGCCTTCGTCGAGCTCAAGATCAACAAACACCGCCGGTCGCACGACGTCATCCTGGAGTAATTCTCCGATGTCGACTTCAGCAATTGCGATCGAGAGAAAACCAGACGCCTCACTTACGCCCTCTGCGGTACCGCCAAGCGCCCGATCCACATCAATCGTGGCTTCGCTCGCCGAGAACGGCGCTGCAATGCCCTGGAAGCGTGTCGGCCCAGACAGATGCGAATTGGAGCCCGATATCCCCTGAGCGACCCCGGAGAACTTTCTCGGGATACCCAGTGATGCGCTGGCACCACTGACACCTGCGGCGGTACCGGAAAACAGGATATCGGTGGTCATGTTGGCTTCGGTGCCAGACACTGCCACCGCAGTGCCGTCCACGCTCAGCCCATCGTCGATCCGCAGCTTATCGCCGCCGACATTGATCAGCAGTCGGTCGCCGCCGACATTGATCAGGAGGAACGAGCTAGCCATCTAGGGTTGCCAACCTGGTCGCGGGCCAATCAGCAATTACGCGACATCCCTAAAGACAGTAAACTTGCTGCCCGACGCCGGCTGCACACTCGAGACAAAAGCTGGCACCCAATGCGTGATCGTGTCTCCAAAGAAAAGCCCCGCGGTCTCCCACACACCATTAGCATCGCCCCCGCTCGCCCCATACTCAAGTCTCGTCGTCAATCCCTTGACCCAAAGCGTGCTGTTAGTTCTCCGGATCAACAACTCGCCAAACAGCTTATCCGCCGTCTCGCCCAGTTGTCCGATCGCAATGCCGGCGTCGCTGCCCGCACTGCCTCCAATATCGCTAGTTCCTTTGTACGTCCCAGATCCAGGAGCATGAACGGCAACGCCATCAGATGCTCGGATCAACGCTCGCCGCTCGCCGCTGGCATTCATGGTGAGCTCATGGATCACCACCCGTTGCGTCTCGCCGTCGCTGATGGCCTGCAGTCGCTGCAATGGATCGGCAGCCTCGCCAGTGGTTAGATCCCACTGGACGAACGAGCTGAAGCCATTGCCGGACACCACAGTCTCGCCGACGAACTCGAACAGGTAGACCAGCGTTGCAGACTTCACGATGTAGAGCAGGAAGACCTCGGCGCCGGTGCTCACCACCTTGGTCCCGTCTGTCGTGAACCCGCCGCCGATCTCGACGCTGTTTGCATTCGAGAAGGTGATGGTGCGGTCGCCACCAGAGGTGTTGTTCAAGCGGATCAGGCCGAACCGACCGATCTGTGACGTCGGATTGTCGAAGTTCAGCGTGATGTCGCCGGCCGAGAAGGTCAGGTCGTAGTTGCGATTGCTCGCCAGGTTCATGTCCTGGGGGCTGGTCGTGTGGGTCGAAGTCTCCCACGACGCCGCCGAAGCCGCAGCGATGGTCGTCAGGATGTCGACGTTGTTGATGTACAGGCCGCCTGCCAGGTTGAGGGTACCGAGCCCCTTAAGTCCGCCCGTCGGCGATCCGATCTGGACGCCGTCGCCGAGACGTAAGATCTCCTGCTGCGATCCACCCCGGATCAGCGATGCCAGGAGGCGCCCGGATTCGTTGCCTGCACTGTTGGTCTCAATGTCCGCCTCGAGCTTGGCGTAGATCGTCTCAGCCGCCCCGCTATTGTTGCCGATCATGGCGAGGCGAGAGGCGATGCCGCTTGTGACCTGTCCGCCGAGCAGCAGCTGACCAAGCGCGGCCGCCAAGCGGATCTTCTGGTCTGCGGTGAAGGTGTTCGCCGCCCCGACGCTGGGTATCGACGCCCCATCCGACGATAGCCTTAGGTTGCTGCCGATCTCTTCGGCGAGCTGAATCCAGGCAGAGTTCGCACCATTGCGGATGTTCCAGATCGCATTGGCGCCGGATGTGTCAAACCAGCTCATGTACGCCTGAAGATCAGTTGGCGCCACCGACCCAGAGCTCTTGCTCACGATCGCGTCCGACACGGCGTTGAGCCCAGATCGGACCTGGAGACCCGATCCGTTAGCGACCGAGAAATCAGCAACTTGACTCATGGCACCCTCCTCCTAATCCGCCGAAGTGATTTCGCGGATGAGCACTCGCAGCTGCGAGACATGGCAGTTGTACGACGGATTGTTGCTGCGGACCTGCAGCCTGAACTCGACGCCGCGGTGAAACAGGTTGATCGTATCGATCCGCTGCCACGGCGTCCAAGTTGGCGACGCTAGTGGATCATCACGAGTAAAACGCGCCTCGATCCAAGCGTCGATCGCTCCGACCTCCGGCGTGCCATCGAAGTCTGCGTAATCATCGACAAGACCGGGACGCTCATCGAAGCTGTCGGCAGTGTTGACCGCCAGCGTCTCGATCAGGGTTTCAACTCGCATCCTGGTAAGGTCGGTGAGTGCGACACCGCTGGAGAAATAGTAAACCCCTTCAGCGGAGATCGCCCCTGGATCAGCGGCGAATAGATCCACATCAGCGATCGCATCCACGTCGGCTGCATCATCCCAGGTGTTGTCTGGGGCGAGCTTGAGTACCTGAAGCCCGACATCCTCGAGCAACGTGTTGTTGACGTTGGTACTGGGAAAGGTCGGATCTTCCTGGATGGTGATCTTGGTCTCGTCGCTATCGTTCGCCGAGAACGCGCCGCCGCTGATCAGCTGCGCGAAGACCACAGGGCCAAGGAAGTCCGTCCCCCATTCCGCAAAGCCGGAGGCTTGCCCGGTCTGGTCGATGGCGCGGACGTAATAGCACCCGCGTTTTGCCGGGACTTGCACGATCGTCAGATCACCAGTGACCGTCGCCAGAAGCACTGCATCTTCGGCGCGTCCGCCCAAGCAGTCGGTATGATGCCTGACCTCGATAGTGCCGCCATGGCTAACATCGAGAGCGGGGTGTCGATCCCACTGCAGGATGGTCGAGTTGCCGACAATCTGACCACTCAGGTTAGTTGGAGTTTCCGGCGGAGCCGATAGCCCTAAGATCCGCACGCCCAGCAACTGCCGGACCTCGCTTTGCACACCGATCGTGTTGACCGTCGCGACCTCGAAATCATAGGTGTTCGCCGCGATATCCAGGATCTCGGCGAAGTTCGTTTCGATGTCTGGAAGCAGGATCCAATCGGTCTCCGACGAAAGCCGGTACCGAACATGGTAATGCGCAAAGAAAGGCTCCGGTGCCGCCTGCCAGTCGAGTCTCACCTTGACCCTAAGTCCAGCTCCGACCGAGGTTTGAAACAAGCTTTCGCTTACCGAAGGCACGCCCGGCGGCGCGACAGTCCTGATGCTCGATAGCGAGGTCAGACGCGCCGTGCTGGAGACCACCTCCTCATCCGCATCGAAGTCGTAGACGATCGGGTCTGTGGCACGGAGGCTCATCTCGATACCGAAGAACGGTCGGTTGTCGAGGCTGGACAGGAACAGCTGCCGGCTGGTGACCTCGAAGAGCTTATCGGACCATCCAAGCTCGGTCACGGTGAGCTCGATGTTCTCACCGGCGCGCACGTTGTAGACGCGGAGATCGAACGGCATCGTTGCCCTGACCTCTTGCCGAGCTTTGAACAGCTCGAGCTTCGCCAGTCTCTGGGCCTGCTGCGGCCGCTGGACAAACGGCAAGTCGAGCGTGGCGAAGGTGATCTCGCCGCCATCGTCGCCCTGAAACACCCCCCCGCCGTTCACGATCGGATAGGGGGCCGAGCGGTAGAGGTTGCCAGGCGACGTGTAGTCGCCGTTTATGTGGTTGAAGCGCTCCGACCGCGGCCGCCGGGTGTCCAGGTTGATCGCCCCGATCACGTTGTCAAGGTTGATCTTGGCCACCGGCTCCGTGTACTGCCCACCCAGGAGGCGCAGCAATCCTCTGCTGAAAAGTAGCGAACCTGCCATACTGCGGACCAGCTCGGTCACCACAGCAGACCTACTGTCGTTGGTGCGGAAGGTGGCTCCGATCGTGTAGCGCGGCTCGGCAACCTTGGTCAGCCCAAACGTCGTCGCCGCCGGTCCGATTGCCACCGCTATGTTGTTGACCGCATCGTCGAACGTCAGAGCCAAGGCGACCGCCGGCAGGGTGACATCGTTGGCCCGGTCGTGCCGGATGATCACGTAGTAGGTGCTGCCGATCGATAGGCCGCTCGGCAGTACCTCGCCGTCTTGGAGGTTCACCTGGACCTGGTCACACCACTGGAAAGGATTGATCGCCTCCGACATCAGAAGCGCTGACGTGGCTGGGACCGTGTTGGTGACCACGGCGGTGAACCGCTTGGTGGCAACAGTCTCCTCGGCAAGGTCGGCGATCTCCTTGAAGCTGTCCACATCGATGAGCTCAAGCGGCACGGCCAGTCCGCCCTCTTCGTCCGGGCGGATAAGTGCATCATAGATGGCGAGCGCCGGGTTGTTGGACCACTTCATCAGACCATCGCGAGGGTCAACTACTGGCTTTCCCATCGGGACCACCACAAGTGAGGGGACGCCGGACGAGAACACGTCGGCATCGAAGATGTAGCGGGCATAGATGTACGCGGTATCGGTACCGCGGGCCGTGCTGTCGAGCGTCGTCTCGGCGACCAACACCGGGTCCGCCTCCTGGCCAGGCGCACCCTTGGACAGACGAAGGCGAGCGAGCCCGGCCAGGCGCCCGGTGGTGACATTGCCGTCGGCGTCTATCTGCGATGGAAAGACGATGTTGTCGCCGACCTCATAGGTGATCACGTTCATGATCTGGTGGCCGGCGATGGCATAGACGGCGTGCAGGTTCCCATCCGTGTCGACCTCGGCGAAGATCGGCTCCGCCTCCAGTCGAGAGATCCCATAGGTGATGTGGCGGAAGCTGGCGCCGGTGTCGCGATTGGCGTCGATCTCATCGAGCGCTGTTCGCAATTCGGCCAGTAACCCCTCGGTGACTGGAGTGCTGCGCGCCGCGCGCAAAGCGAGGGCCGCACGTCGAGCCGCATCGTTGCGAGCTTCAGACTCGGGGGGGAATAGCTCGGCGAATGGCGCCCGTGTCACCATCAGAACGCCTCGATGCAGGCAAAGCCCGAGTCGTGCTGCGTCGGAGGAGAGACCGACCAAGAAGCGCCGTCCTGGTTCAAGCGGAACAGCCCCTGGGCGCCTTCGAGGATGATCCCTGCCCCGTCGACCGGCGACTTGCGCAGACGCGGCCAGATGTCGATCGTGGCCAAGCCGCTCGCATCCGTGTCCGTCGACTTGGTGACCTTGTGGAGCGACGCCGTCCCCTCCGCGCCGAGTTGCAGGAGGTCGCCTTGGGCCAGCCATCCAGTCACCGCGACAGGACCATTCCTGATCGAGATCTGGTTTCCTATCTGGCCAGCCCCGTTGATCAGCGGAGACGAAGCGTTGTCCTTAGCCTGTCCTTGAGGCTTCTGGTGCGATGGATCGCCGAGCAGAAAGGTTCCCTCGCGACCGTTGAGCGCCGTCAGGAATCCAGTGAGGGACGAAGCGAGCTCAACCGGCAGCTGCGGAAAAGTCACCTGCCCCTCCCACCATTGGCCCTCGAAGACTTGGATCTGTCCCTTGCCGGTGAAAGCAGAGCGAGGGTTGGCGACCACCGAGAGGGGAGCCCAGGAGATCTCGGCGAACTCATAGACGGGGATCCGGATCGGATAGTTGATCGTCATCTGGCCACCCCACGTCGGTACCCGGCACGCTTCAGCGGGTCTTTGAACATGATGCGAATCCCGTCCCTATAGACCCCGGCGCGTACATAGTAGATCTCGACAGCTCCCCGCCGCCGTCGGTTGATCCGCCGGAACTCGAAGTGCATCACGTCGGCTGCTGTCTGTGGATCCACATCGGCGCTCATGAAGCCCTCCGGACAATCTGTTCAAACGTCGCCGCTGCCCTGTACTCGACCGAACCGTTGACCTCTCTGATCAGTCGCTCCAACCGCTGGATGGCATCCTGGTCGGCGCCGCGTGCATCGATGATGAAGGTGTTCGAGGTCGTCGGACCGCCCTTGCCACCAACGCCGCTGGCATCGACCTTTGCAATGACACCGAGCCGACCGCGCGAGTTGCGCTCAAGTGGCAGGATCGCCTCGGGTGCTGCCGCCTCACCAACCTGCCCGACACCCGGCTTGTTGGCGCTATCGAGTACTCGGAAGAACGAGCGCGACCGAACGATCGACCCACCGGTCTGGAAGCCGCCAATGCCGCCCGGGCTGGATGTCCGTTCGCCGCCGAAGCTGCCGCCAGAGATACCAGAGCCTAACCCCTCTTGACCGAGACCGCCGCCCCCGGGGCTGCCAACGAAGGAAGGGCCGCCAGATCCAGCCACAGTGCCGGTAAAGCGACCGAGAGCCCCACCGGCGATGCGCCCAATAACTGCCCCGAGTGCAGCGCCAGCGGCTATACCGGCAGGACCAAAGAGCCCACCAACAACACCTCCAACGCCGGCGCCAAAGGCTGATCCAAAGTTGCCACCGACGAACCTGCCGAGGACGCCGCCAACCTGTCCGCCGAAGGTTTGTGATGCCACACCGAACTGCTGTCCGCCGAAGGCAACAGTGGCGTTTTGCGGGTCGAACTGCCGTGTCGGTCCGGTCCCACCCGGGCCCGTACCAATCACGCCGCCTCCCTGGAAACCGAGAAGGCCACCGATAGTGCTGGCTGCCGCTTGGGCTGCACCAATTGCGCCGGAGACCGCGCCGCCGATCGAGCTGCTGATACCGCTCGCCGCACTGCTCGCCGCCCCGACCAGCCCATTCAATCCGGAAATGGCACCGCTGATGAAGCTGCCGAAGCTGGATGCGAGCCCACCCACGAGACCATTGAAGAACGAACCGAAAGCGGAGAACGCTGACCTCATGGCGCCGATGGCGCTGTTGAACGCACTGACCATAGCGCCGGAAAAACTGGAGAAGACACCAGACATGCTGCCGGTTTGACTGCCGAAGAATGCTGCGAACGCACCGAACAGCGCTGTCATCGCGCCGGTCGACCCACCGAAGTTGGCCGTGAGGAAAGCTGTAAGGCCAGACCAGACTGCCTGCAGGTTCCCGACCACACCGAGGAAGAACCCTTGGAACTGGGCCCACAGCCCAGCCTTCGCCGCGGTACCGCTGGCGGTCGTCGCAGTGGATGTCGTGGTCCAGCTGTTCCAGATCGACAGTAGCGAAGATCCTATCCCCTGGAAGAACCCGAGGAACTGCTGCCACAAGCCGGCCTTGGCTGCCACGCCAGCGGTGGACGCCGCCGTGGATGTCGTGGTCCAGTTGGTCCAGAGCGTCGTGATCCCGGAGACGATCCCGCCGAAGAAGGTCTGGAACCCTCCCCAAAGCGTCGTCAGGATACCAGTGGTGCTGGTGGTACTGGCGACCACGGATGTGGAGTGCGCCGTGTGGGCCGCCGTCGCCGTGGCGGTCGCCGAGGGGAACAGGAACCCAAAAAAATCGAGCAGCTTTGATCCAGCGGCAACGATGGCATCGATTTCGTTCTTCGTCAGCGTGCCAAAGAATTGGATTGCAGCTGCTGCTTGAGTGCCAAATACGTCTTGGAGCGTGACGCCGAAGGCGCCAAGAGATTTGCCGAGCAGTGAGAGTGTCCCGTTGACCTCGTTCGCCGCCAGGCCGAGGGCGTTGCCGATCGTTTCACTGATGCCAGCGAACGTGGCCCCGAGTTGCACCCCGAGCCCTTGGGCCAGTCGATCGAGATTTTCGAAGAGCTGTTGGCCGCCTGCGCCAATATCTGTGAATGCTTGGCCGAACAGTGCGGTGATGTTGGTCACGCCAGTCGTGGTAGCGGCCACCAAATCCTCGCGCATCTTCGTGGCCAGAGCCTCGGTGGACGCCGTTGCAGCTGAGACTTTCGCTTCGAGATCGGCCATGCCGATTGCAGCGACCGTGGCGCCCTCTTTGGAGCTTGACGACATTCCCTTGATGGCGGTCGTGAGTGATCCCGTGCTAACCGTGGCTTTGGCCGTAGCCGTTTCTATACCTCCGATTGCAGAGGTCAGTGTGTCGACGCCGGCCGCGCCAGCAAGCGAATCATCTCCAACACCGCCGAAGAGCTCGTCCGCTCGGCGCTTCGCGGAGATTGTGGCCCCTTCGAGCTTCGCCGTGCTGCTGGTTATCTTGTCGACCTCGGTTGACGCCCCAAAAATCGATGCTTTGAGCCTTGCCCCGAGGTCCACGATCACATCACGCCACGAAATAAATTTGTTGATGACCGCCGTGACCGCATTCGTGATCACCGAGAAATCACCAGTGAATAGGCGGATTAGCGCGCGGACGGCATCGGCACTCTGGTTAACCGCAGCCGTTAGATCGGTGAACGTTCCGGCAGCGGCGGTGATCACTGACTTCAGAACAGCTGTCAGGCCGGCATCGCCGATCGCCTGGATAAACCCCTGGAATGCAGATGTAGCTCTAAACACGGCACCGAGTAGCGACTCGTCCAGAGCGGCCGCTGTTGCGGCTGCTGATCCTCCGGCTTCATCAAGTGCATCCGAAAGGCCCTGGATGCTGGGGATTTGCTTCACCAGAGCATTGAAGGCAGTAACGCCCTCAACCCCGAAGAGCTTTACCTTTTGGGCGTTCGAGAGATTGGCATCTCCGAGAGTTTCAAGCACAGGGATCAAGCCACGGGTCGATACTTCAACGTCATCGACAGATAGACCGACAGCCTCCAGAGCCTTTGTGACCTCTGTCGTGCCACTCTCAAGGCGGAGAAGCACGTTGCGGAGGCCGGTACCTGCCTGCTCGGCTCGCAGACCGCTGCTAACGAGAAGACCAAGAGCTGCAACCGTCGTTTCGAGCGAAATGCCGAAGTCAGATGCCACGGCACCGGATTGGCGCAATCCGACAGCAAGCTGGTCGACATTGGCGAGCGTGCTTTGCGAAGCCTTAGTGAGGACGTCCACCACTCGGCCAGCGTTCTCAGCCTCGATGCTGAACTGTGCCATTGTCGAAACTGTGATCTGCGTAGAGCGAGCCAGTTCCAGCTGCCCAGCGATCGCCAGATTCAGAGTGGCGTCGATGGCAGCGATGGCTTCTCGGGCCGAAAGGCCAGCTTGAGCAAGCGCCTGAAGGCCCTCGGCTGCTTGCGTCCCGGTGAACCTCGTGGTTTCGCCGAGGCTGGTAGCTTTCTGCCGCAGAGCATCGAACTCCCGCCCAGTCGCACCGGCAACCTGCCCGACCAAACGGATCTTCTCATCGAAGCCGCCGAGAAGTGTTATTGCGCTCCTGAACGCTGTCGCTATGCCAAGGCCAGCAACTGCCGTCTTGATTTTCCCCAACCCTGCGGCAGCACCGCCGGCAGCTGCGGTCGTCGCGTTCAGATTGGCAGTGGTATCCCTAAGTCCCTTTTGGTCGATCTTGAGGTTCTGGCCAGCCTGTTGGGCAGATGTGCCGAGCGTTCCAAGCTGACTTTTTACGCGGGTAATGCCGGCGTCAAAATCACTCGTGTCGAGCGTTACCTTGATGGTCGGCATTATGGTCCCCCGCGAAACCTTCCTTCAACCGCGGCGACCGCCGGGTCCACGATTCCCTGGGGAGCTTGAGCGCTGCTACCTTGGTCCAGATAGACAATGTACTCAACCGAGTTGTGAATAGTGATGTCGCCTGCACCGGGTTGCCACCGCTGAATCGCACCGTCGCCTTGGGGTGATCCAGGGCTTTCCCGAGACCCGATCACGCGCCCCGTGATCGAGCCAATTTCAGGGATCCAGTTGTTGCGTGCATGCCCGGTGTCTACCGGCGTCCCGACCTGGATCACCTGAAGTAGGGTGCTGCCGACCTCGACGATGAACTTGCCGTATTCGCGGCTAAAAAACTCGAGATCTTGCTCGATGCCGTTGACGGTGATGGTCAGCGCCATCGCCTAGGGCATCCAGCCAAGCCAATCGAGGACGTGGATGGTGCCAATAGCGAAGACAAACCAAAGGCCGATCAAGCAAGAGATCGCCACCACATTGGCGATAATCGACGGGATCACGATGTCCCAAGCCCGGTCTTGCCACGCCTCGCGGAATGAGCGCACATCAGTTCCGAAGATGTAATCGAGGTAACGCTTGATCGGCGTCCAGATCATCAACTCGGATCCGGCAGATCGAAGTGGAAGGCAAGCGCTGCTCGGGAATGCTTGAACCCATCGGGGTTGCGGCCGAAGTCTCGCGTCCAGAACCGCACGGGCCGCAGCGCCGCCGGCAGCACCGCGCGCATCGCGTTGCGCAGATCTAGCTTGATGATGTTGTGCTGATTGGTGGCAAGCTCGGGCAACGGCGTGAACAGATCGACCGTGAAGAGGCCGATCACTACATCAGCTATCCCGATGGCAGAGTCGAAGCCGTCGACGTCTGTTAGTGCCAGCCTGATCCATTGCTGGCGCCCATGCGCCGGCGGGTCGCCATCGGGCCATTGCACGCGGGTCGTTTGCGACCAGGTCGGCTGTCGCGTGGTCCATTGCGCTTTGAACGCGGTCAGAACCTCGCCGTGCAGGGTCTCGTAATCAGCGCTCATGCCCGAAGCCTGAGCTCGTAGACTTCGGCAGTATCACCGACGAACGTTGGCGTGACGTGGTTCACGGCGTAGGTCGTGCCCTCCCATGTGACCTGGTTGACCGTCGTGGGCACGGTCGTGCCGAGACCTTCGCGCAGCAGGATGCACTGGACGTCACCCTGCTGGATCGTCTCGCCGTTGATCTCGCGGACCGTGTAGAGCTCCACCAATCCGACCAGCTCGAGATCAACGGGGACGTTCACCGTTCCCAGCCAAGGCTGCGAGGCGTCGCGCAAGACCGTCGAGATGGTGCGAAGTATGATCGACTGACCGATCTGATCGTCAGGATTTTCCAGCTTAGCTTGGAGCGTCTTCAGGCCGTCCTGGATGCGTTCTGTTGTGGTCGCCATCAGCCACGGCCCGCATCGCCGAAGCTGACCCCACTCGAATCCGCGATCGAGCTGAGGAACGGTGCCAGGAGCAGATCGACCTCGGGCATCTTCGGAATGGTATCATCGCCTGGCGTGTCCTTGGGCGACGCAAACTTGGTGATCAGTGTGATTGGTCCGACCTCGATCTCATCGTGCGTGACAGCGCCCCTGCCACCCGGCAGATCTGGGTCGGGCACTATGTCGGCCCGAGCCAAGGCACGGAGCGCATAGAGACAAACCGCCTTCTGGATCGTGTCTGGAACCACGTCGTTATCGATCAGGAATCCATGCACATAGAGGTAGTCCCGAGGGAACGAGAGCAGTTGCGTCACAATGGTTCGGGATCCGTTGATGTTCAAACCGTGCGCCTGCTCGAACCAATCAGTCGCTCGCACGAGCGCCGCCTCCTTGGCGGCAACGGTGCCAACCCATCGCGCTTCGCGCCGATCGGCAAAGAAGCTGTCGGCAAAGGCGATCGACACCAGGCTGTTGGCGCTGGCGACGACCGTCCCGTCTTCAACCACGAACGCCATCAGCTGCCCCCGATGAACTGAACTGTCGAATTGGCGGCGAGCGCAGAGACCTCGGCCGCGGACAGCTCGCGTTGCCAGATGCTGATCGCGTAGATCTTGCCGTTTAGATTATGGCCCGGGTTCTGATCGTTCCGACCGAAGAGAAACAGATCACGCGAGCCATCGGAATTGAACACGGGCGTCGAAGCATCACCCGTAACGTCGAGACCCTGCTTGACCCCGTCGAAATAAAAGCGGTGCGTCGTGCCCATCCGAGTCCAGACCAGCCAATGCCCATTGGTGTCATCCGGCCACATATCGCTGCCACTGGTATTGGCAACCGTAATCAGCGTGTTGCCGTCACTCCATCGCGCCTCGGCCCCGGCCGAGGTCGTTCCCTCGCGGCCCCAGCTCAACGAAGCAAAAGGTGAACTCCACCCAGGGTCGAACCAGGGCACGCAACAGATCATCGCGTTAGATTCGGCAGAATCGACCGCGATATAGGCCCCAATCGAAAAAGATTCCCCAATCCCGCGCAAGGCAGCCGAGCGAAAGAAGACCAGATCGGCAGCGGCTGGCGAGTTAAACGATTTCCATCCGATATCGGGATGATCAGCGCTGAGATCTGCTGATCCAAGCAGTGTCGCTGGTCGCCGTTTGATCAAATCGACGCCAAGCAATGGGCTGCCGGCCGGATGACTGCCGCAGCAGAACAAAAGCGATCGATTGATCTCCTGTCCGGGATCGATATCGCCCGGCAACAAACCGATTCGGGTGGGATTAACCGGAACATCCTGACCTTGGGCGAACAGTCGCTGTTGCCGCTTTCTCTGCGCGTTGAGAAAGAGCGCCGTCGATCGCCCGGTTCGCTGACTTGGAACCAGGGGCATCTCTTAAGTCCTGGACGTGACCGGCTTTGGCGCCGGCTGCATGACCACCTGTTGATACGGGCGAGGCCGAGCTGCGAGAGCTTGATCAAGCGGCGATGGCGCGACGACCTTTTGTCCTGATCTCCGTGCCTCTTGCGCCGCGGCCACACGGATTTCATGCTGGCGCTGTACGTGCCTTTTCATGCGCTCGCCGGGAGATACCTCCGGGTACTTCTCCTTGAGCAGCGTTGCGAGTCTGATCTCTTCGTCTCTGAACTCGGACTGGCGGTGTTTGATGCGCTCAATGTCGCTCCGGCAATTTTCGATCTGCACGCGCAGGCCGGCGAGCTGTTGCTCAATCAACGCTCGGTTTTTCGCAACATCCTCAGCCATGTCAGGGTGGGTTGGTGCTTCGGGTTCTGGTGCCGGGGGCGGAGGAAGCTCGAGGTTGTCCCGCCGAAAGTTTGGAGCGGCGGCAGCGACATCGTTGCGGGAGACGTCGCTGCCGATCGAAGCGGATAGGACGTCGAGGCGCGGGAGGCCGTTCTGCGTCCAGTGAGCGTTGTTCGCTGGGTCGAGTTGCCTAAGCGTCTCGATAAGTGTGTCCATTATCCGTCGCTCCTAGTTGTCGCCAACGTTGGTGAACACCAGCGTGAGAGAGCCGTTCACGATGATGTTGGCTGGCGTGGTGGTGACATCATGGTCGACATCGTCGACCAGGAAGTTCAAGAAAACATCGATCGCGGTGCTGGTACCGTCGAAGACAGCGCCGATCTCGGTTGCCGTGCTCTGAATGGCAACCGTGTCCGTCCCGGCAACCAAGGTGAAGGCTCCGGTTGGAATCAGATCCTGCTCGGTGGTCGCGAGCGTCGCATTGTTGCTCGCCACGACCGTCCCAACCGCGAGGTCGCCTGCGGCGTCATCATCGACACCAGCGGAAGACTTGGTGATGGTCAGCGTGCCGACAGCACCGTGGAATGTGATCAGGCCAGGATCGAAGTCGTAGATCTTCAGCCCGCCATAAGCGACGACGCCGGCTTCGTCAGTTAGCGCAATCGCTAGGTCTTTGAAGGTCAGTTTGACCTTCTTCTGCGCTCCGTGCTCGAGCCCGCCTTGCGGCTGAATCTGACGAGAGAGAGAGTAGGGCAGCCCATGTGGCATAACGAAACTCCTTGTCTGGCGGGGAGAGGCAGGTGCCCCTCCCCACGCTATGGGCTAAGCCTCGCGGGTCACCAAGCGGGCGATCTTGATCTGCTCCCGCTCGGGGAAGCGCCGGATCCAAGAAGCCGCGTCGGCCAGATTGTCGGTTGTCGCGGTGTTGTCCGGTCCGCCAGACGCAGCCGTGCCAACGTAGGCATGACCAGCCGGGTGCACGATCCATTCGATCCGGTTGTGCAAGATCTCCTGCCCGGCGCCGTTGCCGGCATCTTCCTCTCGCCGGACGGCTGTTGCGCGCCGCGGCGTACCGACGCCCCAACGAACCGCGCCGCCGCCAAGCATCCAGGTCTCATAGACGTCGGAAGCGTTCGGCAGCCCTTTGTCTTGAATGACCCTGCGCCCCAAAAACGTCGGCACGGCGGCCGCGTTCGGGTTGACCGCATCCGGCACGAAATCGATGAGATTGTTCTTCCTCATCGTGCCGTAGACGACCGGGTGCACGAACATGGCCCCCAAGTCTTCCTCGGCCTCATTCATGGTCGTAAGAGCGTCGATGAACCCAGCGCTGTTGAAGTTGGTGACGCCAGCGATGAAAGAGGCACCGGAGATGTCAGTGGTCAGGTCACCTTGGACGTGCTCGGTTCCACCAGGCGCAGCGTCATTATCGGCGAAGATGCCGTTCATGGAGGCGATGACAACGGCCTGCAAACGACGTGACCAGTAGTAACCCACACGGTTGCCGATCGATGCCATGGGATCGGAACCGGCGAGCGCCTGCGCCAAGTCCATGGTCGACCAGGATTGGTTGCGGGAAAGCCGAACGGCGATCTCGCTATCCGCCTGAGTCTTCTGCGGGGTTGCCAGTGTGGCCGGATTATCGGATGCGACATTCTCAGCAACGTTCGACAGATCGCGCCAGCTCGGCACGTTGAACGTGATACCGCCGCCGGCCAGGAACTCACTCAACAACGGGTCGACCGTGATCACACCAGTGGTGACCAGGTTGGCACGCTCCTCGGTGATCTGCTGGGCGTAAGGAGTGAATATTTCCGGTGTGACGACGTCGACTACTTGGGTATCCGCCATGGGGCATCTCCGCTATGGCGTTGCAGTCAGCCCGATTGCTGTTTCTGCGCGGCCGGCGGTGCGCCATGCCAAGAAGCCTCCGGGATCACCCCTTTGGAGACCTCCTACTGCCGGGTCAGTAGCGGCGGAGGGATCACCCCTCCGCGGCCACATCAAGTCGGCATCACCTCGTTAAATACACAAAGCAGTGCGGAAATCAACTTCAGGCAGCGCGGCCGCCCTTTTGCGCCTCGACGTCTTTCGGGTGGCGAACGATGTAAGGATTGTCCCCAGCACCAGCAGCTTGAGACAATCGCTTGGCCTCGTCCGGACCCTTTTCGTTGTGGATACGAGACTGCTCGCTCTTGTTCCAAGCTGCGCCAGGCATCCAGGGATTGTTGGTCGTATCGGGCCCGCCGGGCTCGCCCGGCTTGATTCCGGCGCCCGTCGTGTCCGGCCAGAGGAACGGCATCGTCTTCTTAGCCTCGGCGACCATCTGCGCCGGCGTAAGTCCAGGCAGGGTGTCGGAGCCGTCTTTGCGCACTGTCAAGAAACGGCCGTCCGCCTCCGACTTCTCGAACTGATCTAGAGCCTGGTTGACGAAGAACGGGATCGCTTCAGCTGGCATCTTCTCGGCAGTCGCCGCGGCATTCAGCTCGGTGCCGAGATCGCGCCGGGTGAGCTGTGTCTTGGTATTAGTAGCCTCTGTCTTGGCGGCGTCTCGTTCAGTGGTCAGGGCCTCGATCTGCCGGTTCAGGGGCTCGATCTGTAGAGCAACCTTGCGGTCGACCAACTCGTCGTACTTGGCCTGGTCGAACTTCTCACCGCCGCCAGCCTCGAGCTTCGTCTTGGCTTCCTCCAGCTCCACCATCGCCGCCTTGATCTCGTCCGGAGTCTTGCCGATCGTATCGAATGGCTTGAGCTTGTTGGCGGTTTCGGAGTGGGCAGTCCGTTCGGCCGCCAAAGCGTCGCTGACCTTCTTGAGGTCGTCCGCCGACGGTGCGCCCTCGACCTC
>Ga0224508_10001200_pt1 | contig 23522 bp, 16 predicted proteins | sample SF_Jan12_sed_USG_4_FD_170157 | JGI IMG/M metagenome (GOLD analysis project Ga0224508, IMG submission 170157) | Sediment microbial communities from San Francisco Bay, California, United States - SF_Jan12_sed_USGS_21 | ecosystem: Environmental > Aquatic > Marine > Sediment | place: USA... | reverse complement strand
CTTCGCGACAATCTCCTCGGGCTTGAAACGCTTCCTCGCCATCCTCTGGTCCTCCTTGTTCGGGTCAAAACCCATACATCAAGTCGGACCACTTCCATGGGGCTGTTCCAGACCCACGGCCGACATTCCCGTTTATTTGGCAAGAGCACCGATTGGTAGATGAGAATGCGGTTCCATGGCAGACTTAGCGCGATTTGGCGCCACGGATTGGCGAAATGAAGGAACAAGTTTGGTGACCTACCACGGTATCAGCGAACCACCTGTCTACGCTCGGCGTCCGATACGGGCAGTGGCGCTGGCTTTGCTCCTCGTTCATTCGGCTGCCGGGTGCACAACGATAATCGCCAGATCGCCGATCCCCGAGGACCAGATCGCCGGCGCTGCGCCCTACGGCATCAAGTCGGAGCTCGGGCCAATCCGCGAGTGGGGCGACGCACTCGACATAGAAGCGCGGGATGCAATCATTCAAAGTCGGGCAGATCTTCTACGACAGGCCCACGCCGAGAACGTCCGCACTGGCAAACCAATTGTGCAGACCGTACTGGCACTCTCGGGCGGAGGACCGGACGGTGCCTTCGGAGCAGGTCTTCTGAATGGCTGGACTGCGCGCGGAGACCGGCCAGAATTTACGTCGGTCACCGGAATTTCAACTGGCGCAATCATTGCGGTGTTTGCTTTCCTGGGTCCGGACTATGATGATGAGCTGACAAGTGTCTACACGACCTATACAACTGACCAGCTCCTGACGAAGACCTTCTTCGCGGCGCTAACCGGCGGCAGTGCCATTACCGGTACGCGAGGCTACCGTCGCTTGATCGAGCAGTACATCGATGACACTGTCGTTGCCGAAATAGCCAAGAATTACTTGCGCGGACGCACATTGCTCATTGGGACAACCAATCTCGATGCCTCCCGCCCAGTGGTTTGGAATATCGGAGAAATCGCGGCTAGCGGCCACCCGGATGCTCGAACTCTTATCCAAGATGTCGTAGAGGCGTCTTCAGCCATTCCGGCGGCCTTCCCGCCCGTGCTGATCCCGGTCGAAACAACGGACGGCCGGCACTATGACGAGATGCATGTCGATGGCGGCGCGACCCAGCAGGTCATGTTTTTCACCCCCGACTTTCCCATGCTCGCCCTCGATCGTGCGGTCGGCGCCACTTTCGACCGCACGCTCTACGTTGTCATCAACAACAAGCTGAAAAAGCCCTACACGCCCGTGCGACCACGCGTGATTGCCATCGCGGGGCAAGCCGCCAGCAGCCTGCTAGGCGGCTCGGGCGTCGGTGACATCTACAAAATTTTCGCCGTGGCGGAGCGCGACAATATTGATCTCAATGTGATGTCTATTCCAAAGGACTTCGACGAGGAGGCCTCGGAGCCCTTCGATCCGATTTACATGAAGGCGCTTTACGATCTCGGTTACGAAATCGGACTGGCTGGCGACCGTTGGTCACCCAACCCGCCGGACTTTGCGCCTTGGCCGTGAAGGTCTCCGCTCCACATTGAGGTCAGTCGACCTTATCAATGCCCGGTAAAGACCAAGCTTTGGACTGGCAGCGCAACCGCCTGGATCCGAAGGATGAACGCATGAACCAAGCCGACAGTATCGACCATATGCAAGAACAACCATCGAGATGCGCTTAGGTTTGCATTCTCGAACTTGTCATGATTGTTCGTGTAAGCGTTTGCGATGCACTTGCTGCCAGGTGGGATGTCGTCAGTCTGACCTGCATAGAGCGGCTCCATGAAAACCGTCAATGTCCCCGGCCGTGCCCGATCCTGCGGGTCGATGAGCTGGTCCGTCGGGCGCACCTGACCCGCTGCGATAACGTCCTGCACCTCGGTGATCACCATCGGAATGATCGTGAAAGGTTTCGACACGCAGGTGATCTCGGCGAGCATGCCGGGATGGATCACCTGCGAGGTGATCTGCCCAAAACCAGCCTGAAATCGGCCCTGACCGGACCCCTTTGGCACCAGGATTCCCGCAGGCCGCAGGATCGGGTTGACGTAGTCGCCAGGTTGCAAGGCGAATTGCTGGATTGTGCCTGAGGTGCCCGCGTAGATCGTCAGCTTCTCAATCTCGGTTGTCGCCTGGTTAAGCGCGGCCTCAGCGCTTGCCTTCTTCGCCGGTAACAGGCTCTGGATCTTTGTCTCGACTGCTTGCTTTCCGGCGATGGCCGCGTCGACGACGCCTTTGCGTGCATCCCGCTGGTTCTCAAGAATCTCGATTTCGCGCTCGGTCACTGCCGATGAGCCTTGATCAAAAAGAATCTGTTTTCGCGCCAACTCATCAAGGGCTTGCTGATACGCCGCCTCAGCCTGATCGAGGGTGCCAATGGCGGCATCGAGTTCGGACTTGGCAACGAGCAGTGCGGCGTCGACTTCTGCAATCTGACGACGGGCAGTATCGGCCGATGCCTCCTGAGTCGCGCCGTCGAGCCTAAACAGAGGGTCTCCCGCTGCGACGCGCTGATTGTTGATAACGTAAACTTCGGCGACCCGCCCGCCGCCTTCCGAGAGGATCGTTACGGTGCGGAAGAACGAACTGACGTTCGTTGTCGAGGGGTGGTAGTAGAAGATCACAGTGATGAGCGACACTGTCAGGATGGCACAGCTCGTAATCCCCCAGCGGAGCTCATACCACATCGAAAAGAGATTGATCTCCTGGCCCCAGCGTTTTCCCTGAACGTATCGGCGCACCAGAAAGTCCGGCAGGATGGTAACCAGCGAACACAGAAGAAACTCAAGCATCGATTGTCACCCCCGCGTCGCGTCCGGCTCCGGCGGCGCGGCCGCGTGCTCGTCCCCGATCTCCAAACTGTACTCACCGACATCCGGGACATCCGGATCCGCTTCGATGTCTTGCGAGATTTCAGTCGAGTGCTCCGCGGGCCATCCGCGCTCTCTCAATTCTTCAAGCGTGCTCGAGATCGAATTTAGCGGCGTGGATAGATCGGGGAGCTTGACTGTGGCAAGCAGCAATGCGGCGATCCAGAACAGGTTATTATGTGTGAACATCGCCAAGAGAGCGAGCACTGCAATTAATTGAAACTGTGTACTATTCGTTTTGTGGGCAATTTTTTCCGGAAGTGCATGCAATGTGAAATAGAGATTACCTATGAGCAAGATAATGACGATCATGAAGATCACGACAAACGTGAACAGCGGATCAGAGCCGTCAGGTCCAGGGGGAATCCCGGCAAATGATGCGGCGCCTGACTATGGACGGTTTCAGCCATGTTCTCTCCAATAGCCCTTCGTCAGAGTCGCCCGGGTCTTCCGTTTGAAACCTATCGATTTAGTCAAGCGCACGTGAACCCCTGATCGAAAAGTTAAGGGCTGAACGGTCCGCCGCCAAGCCTTTTTCCTGCGATGAGTTCCTTGCTTTAGCCAGTCCCGCGACGAACAACCAAGCTCGGCTACGCCCCTTGCGAAGGCCATTGGGGAGGGCCGACGAATGAAATACAGGATCAGAGCGACTGAACACGACGTGCGCCCAGATGATGACACCGTGCGGGTCCCCGCGGAATGTAGCGCAGGCGCGATCTGAACCTCTTGCTATTGTGTTCTGCGTGCGCGGAGATTGTCGCGGAAACGGACCGCCCAAATCTCGAATGCCTTACGGACATCGCCCCAGGAGTCGAGCGTGTTGCCGCCTATTGCTTTCGTTCCCGCGCGCTGATCAATTCCGGCCGCTAGCAATTCACCCGTCAACGCGTCGCGCGCTTCGCCCTCTGCCCTGGCCTGACCAACGAAGGCTTTCGTGTCCGAACCGAGTTTTACAATCGTGCTGACCAAACGGGCTTGAGGCACATATGCGGATGGCGCCGATTGGCGCGCGCTGGCGTGGTGGATTCACGACCATCTGCAATATGCACACATGCAGTTCTTTCCAAAGCTTTGTGCATTCAACATTTTGTGGCGCGAGGATGGCTGCGACGGAATCAAAAGCTTCATTGCGCCCCGGGGCTTCCTAACCAAGCCGGGTTTGCCCAATTTCGTTGGCGATCACTCAAGTTGGTATGGTGGGTTTCCGGCGCTCTCAAGAGCATGATTCCAATGGCGGGTTTGGGTCAGGAGTACGTATTCGTGACCTTTTTCGGTCATCGATCCCATTCATGTGCGATGGGTCGCAGTCCTTCGTGGCGCCCCCTTTTTTCTGAGTGGAGATAGACCCCTCGCAATCGGGCATAAGAATTGCCTAGACTAGGTCTCATGCAACTCGCCACCATCACCTACGCGACAGCCTTGGCAATCATGCTTGGCTGGCTTATTTGGATCGGAAAACCAGTCCTGTTGCCCGTCATCGCGGCGATCATCGCACTCTATGTCCTTTCTGAGGCTGCCAAATGGTTGGGAGGAGTCCTGGTATTCCGGCACGCGCCGTCATGGGTGCTACGCCTTCTGGTGCTAGTCGGTTTCACAGCAGCGATCATGCTGCTCTTTTTCCTATTTATCACCAGCTTCGCCCGGGTCGCAGCAGCATTGCCGGGTTACGAGAATAACCTCGACCTACTGGTCGCCCGCGCCGCGAGTTTCCTCGGCATCGAAGAGGAGCCGAATTGGAGAATTCTACGGGATTCCACGCTGGGCCGTTTCGATGCAACCCGCCTTATCACGCCGCTTGTGAATTCGATCGAGGCTTTCGGTGTAGCTCTTTTCCTGATCGTTCTCTACGCATCGTTTTTCTTCGCCGAGCGTCTGCACTTCGCAAGCAAGGTCGCGATCGCGTTGGGAGGAACAGAGCCGGGGGACCGCGCCATGGCCCTGCTTAATCGGATCAATGAACGCGTTGGCAAATACCTCTTGGTCAAGACGATCGTAAACCTGATACTTGGCGTCATCTCACTCGCAATCATGTGGGCGATTGGAATTGAATTTGCAGTTTTTTGGGCGGTGCTCATCGCCTTTCTCAACTACGTGCCTTACTTCGGGTCGTTGGTCGGCGTCATGTTCCCGGTTCTCACCAGTCTCGCACAGTCTGGTTCGATCGGCTTTTCCCTCCTGTCTCTCACCACCCTGTCTGTGGCGCAGATCTTCGTGGCTGGCGTGCTGGAGCCGCGGTTGATGGGTCGAGCCTTCAATCTCAGCCCTGTTGTCGTGCTACTTGCCTTGGCGTTCTGGGGCACACTCTGGGGCATCCCCGGCGCCATACTCGCGGTACCATTGACCGCGAGCCTCGTAATCGTCTTTGCCGAAGTGGATGAGACACGGCCAGCCGCTGTGATGCTGTCGGCACGCGGCATAGTCTAGCCTCTTCGCTAAGGACAAGATCTGGCCCAAGGCGGTCATTCCGGCGCAGACGGTGAACGGAAGGAATGAGCCGAAAACGGACACGTTTCGGTAATGCGAATTTGTAGGCGCCGAACCCTGAACTCTATCAGTTCACGCCGCTATTGGCAGACGCATGTCGGCCCAAACGGGCAAATGATCCGACGCCCGGCGCGCCAATTTCCCCTGCTCGACGCCGGCGCTCGTCACGGTGATATCAACAGTGTGCGCTATCCTGTCCAGCGCCGCTATAGGGCGCGCTGCGTGGTAGGTTCGGCCAGGGCTCAGCACAGTAAACGCCCCAGCAAGCGGCTCCTGACCTCGATCATGTGACCATTCGTTCAAATCGCCCAGAATGATCGCGTCGCTTGCGGTGGAGATGCTTTTCGCGAGCAATTCAAGCTGGCGGCGCCTGTGCTTCCTCAAAAGGCCGAGATGTGTGCCAATAACCACCACTGGTTTGGCCAGATCAAGTTCGAAGCGCACCGCGCCCCGTGGCTCCATCCCGGGAAGGTCAATCCGCTCCACGTTCTTGACCGTGATTCCCTTGCGCAGCAGCACTGCGTTGCCGTGCCAGCCAAGGCTGACATCGTTGTTCGCGACGGGCAGAACGTCAAACCCCGTCTCCGCTTCGATTAGATTTCTTGGGAGGGCGGAATGTCTGGCACCAAGTCGCTTATCTGCTTCCTGCAATGCCACCACGTCGGCCTCAAGCCGATTGATTACTTGGAGAGTGCGCCGCGGGTCACGTTTTTGATCGAGCCCCTTGGCCTTCCGGATGTTGTAGCTCGCAAAGCGGAGCGTGTGTGGGTCGCAAAGAACTCCCATGGTGCATAGATAGGGTGAAAGTACGCAGAAAAAAGACAAACACAGGCTGACAATGCAAACTCTCAAAGCTCAAAGTCGTGTTGTCCTTGTCCTCTGGGGCGCACTTCTCTCCGCGGGCATTTTCGCGCTCTTTCTGGGCCTTTGGGCCTTAGCCTTCGTGTCGGCCGCAACCTTGGCTCTGTCCATGGCGCCGGCAATCCTTGCCTCGCGCTTTTCTGTCACTATGCCCATTCCGTTTCTGGTCGCGATAACGCTGTTCGCGATTGGCTCAGTCTTGATGGGAGAGGCCCTCGGGTTTTACGAACGAGTTTGGTGGTGGGATCTTGCTCTGCATGGCGCTTCAGCAGTCGGGTTCGGCATTATTGGATTTCTGTTCATTTTCATGCTCTTCGAGGGTGATAAGTTCGCCGGACCGCCCGCTGCCATTGCGTTCCTCTCCTTCTGCCTTGCGATAACGGTCGGCAGCATCTGGGAGGTTTTTGAGTATTCGATGGATCGTGGCTTTGGTCTGAATATGCAAAAGAACGGCCTCGATGATACAATGGAAGACATGATCGTGAATGCCCTTGGCGGGCTTATCGGAGCCGGCAGCGGCTTTTTTTATCTCAAGGGTCGCGAGAGACATCTATTTGCGCCGTTCGTCAGGCAGTTTGTCGATGCAAATAGGCGTCTCTATCAACGCGCAAAACAGCGCATGCGCCGTTGACATACGACCCCGCCTCGCATGGCGCTCTCCAAACGTCCGGTTTGCCGCGCATTTCTTCCGTTCGAACGATGCGCAGTATCCGGTAGTTTGGGCTCAAAGCCGTCATCTGACGCTTTCGCCCGGGTATCATCGTCGGCTTGAAACGGGCGAGCGTCAGCTAAGCGGGACGAAGCTGCCGTTCGCGCAGAATTCCAAATGTCCGGTTTGATCGCGGTTCCTGACTTTGAGGCTATGTCGGCCTCGTGCCAGTTCGAGACATAGATCGCGGTTCGCGAGGAGGCTCTCGATAACTTCCCGCGTCAACGCTTCTCGGCCTGCGTTCGCAGGGCCAGCCTATGATAAATTGGCAGGACCAAAACCGAAACGATCAGCAGTGCCACGGCAAGATGGAACGTCGCTGCGACGTCTCCCGTTAGATCCGCCGTCCAGCCCGCGATCATCGGGCCAGTGGCCGTGCAGAAGTAGAAAACGGTAAAAAAGACCCCCATCCCGACAGCCCGTGTCGCCGGCGTCAGCACCAGCGCCGGCAAACTCATCATTGCGCCGACGGCCACGCCGGAAAACAAACCCATGGCGATGACGTTCGCGAGCACCTGATTGGTCCAGGACCCGATTAGCACAAAGAGCGCAAAACCCAGGTTCCCGATGACAAGGATCAGGTAGCGCCGGCCAGTCCAGTCGATCAAGAAGCCGGCAAGTGAGCCGAAGATCGCCAGCATCCATAGAATGATGGATGTGACCGACCCGGCCTCGACCAGCCCCATGCCTCTGCCAATGAACAGCTCCGGCCCGAAGCTGAACACGATGGCCAGCGCCGTGTTGTAGAAGCCCCAAATCGCGCCCGCAGCCACCACCGCGCCAAGGACAGCGCCCCGAACCCGATCACCGGCCGCAATCGGCTCATTTCCGGCACCCGACGGCGAGCGATAAAACATGGCAAGTCCGGCGAAGCCCAAAGCGGTCAAAGCTGCAACCAAGGCCAGCGCAGCGGTCAGTCCACTGGTCTCAGCCAACAGGGGCAAGAAGATCAGCGCAATTGCGATGCCAACCGGCCATGAGTTGACATAGATCGCAAGGGAAAAGCTGATCTCTTTACCGGCGAACCAGTCAGTCACCATCTTGGCCATAAGCACGTTCAGCAGCACACCGCCGATACCCGCTACCAGCCGCCCAGCCAGTTGCCCAGTCCAAAGGTCGGAGGTCGCCATCAGCGTGCCGCCAACTGCCATCATTGCCAGACCGGCCAGGACAACCCGCTTGTCGCCAAACCTCCGCCCAAGCGCCCCGCCGGGTGCAGCCAGGAACAAGCCCGGTGAAAGATACAGGCCGATCAGCAGGCCAATATCGGCGATACCGACTGCGAACGCCTCCTGATAAACTGGCGACAATGCGCCAACTGCCTGGAACTGGAAGGCCATTGACGTGCGCACGAGAAACAGGAGCGCCAACACCCTCCATCTGATTGCCATGCCACCCACCCAGTCCGTTTCTCAGGAGGTAAGCTCTTTATACCAAGCTTCGCTCAACCGATAGCAGATTGGTCTATCGTCCGAATTCCGGAAGGGGTCAGAAATACGCATAGCGCGCACTCACTCAAGGCCCGGATTGCCCCACATTGCTGCCATTCGAACGCGGTGCAGCATCCGGTAGTTTGGGCTCAAAGTGTGAATTCGCTGCGTCTGGCACCAATGACGGCAGAGCGGGACAAACCTGCCGTTAGCGAAATGTTTCGAAGGTCCGGTTAGATCCCGTCTTCTGCCGTTGGGGCTACGTCGGGAGAGTGCCATCAAATGTCATAGGCTGGCACTTGGCCGAATGTCAGAATCGGCACATATCGTCACCAACTTACTGTGCTCACTGGCACGAACGTGAGATCGAGACATGATCGCTGACGTCGATGCGGGAGCGGCCCTTCAAAGCCGGCGGCCGGCTCGCTCGACACGCCCAATATGTCATCACCCAGTCGGCCGAAGACTGGCGACACAGTCGGTAGAGGATATCCAGACGGAGAACCCCGACGCCTCCCGGTGCTCGCCTCCGCGGGCGCCACGCGGTAACGTGACGAGAAAGACATCCGTAGAAAGGAGATGCGCAATGACCAGCACACGCCGAGAACTCCTCGTTACCGCTGCCGCGGCCGGTACGATCACTCTGCTACCCTTCACGGCCCGGGCCGACGGGCACGCGATGCACGCCTTAAATGGGGCGGGCGGCGAGATCAAGGTCCATCCCGTCAGCCATGCCTCGTTCGTGATGGAGGCGCCAATGGGCACGATCTATGTCGACACGGTCGGCGAGGCGGCAGCCTACGCCGACATGCCCGCGCCCGACCTAATCCTGATCACGCACCGCCATGGCGACCACTTCAACGCCGACACGCTGAACGCGTTGGGTAACGCACCGATTATCACCAATGCGGACGTGCATGGCATGATGGATGACGCGCTCAAGGGCCGCACTACCATCATGGGCCATGACGCCGGCACTGACTGGAACGGCACGACGGTCGAGGCGATCCCCGCTTACAACAAGGATCCCGCGACGAAGTTCCATCCTAGGGCGCGCGGCGACAACGGCTACGTGCTGACGATGGCGAACTTCCGAATCTACATCTCGGGCGATACCGAGGACATTCCCGAGATGCGGGCCTTGAAGAATATCGACCTTGCCTTCGTCTGCATGAACCTGCCCTTCACGCCCGGGTTTCTCTGCATACCTGCCGTTCGAGCGCGCCACAGCATCCGGTAGATTGGGCTCCAAGTGGAAGTTCGCTGCGGCATCCACCAATGTCGACTTTTCGCACTCTCCCGACGTAGCCCCAACGGCAGAAGACGGGATCTAACCGGACCGTCGAAACATTTCGCTAACGGCAGGTTTGTCGCGCTCTCCGGACATTTGTGCGAGGTGCAGCGAAGGGCGACATAGAGCCCTTTCTGCACGATGCTGCGTCGCATCCAAACGGCAGCAATGCGCGGCAAACCGGACGCTCAGTCAGTGTGCGCTATGCGTATTCTTGACTCTTTCGCGGCCTCAGAGGACACGCGATCGAACACGCGTCCCAGCTGGCTGGAAAGATCGCTGGCCAAGGTGGATTAATCCAATCGGGAATCCTAGACTGAATGAAGTTCATGAATCTTGATGCCTCTAGGAGCGGCACGTTGACGACTGTTTCAGAGCCACGGAACAGTGATCAGATTGCGCTCAACGATGCGTTGGAGCGCGAGGCGGCAACGCGGCAGATCCTGCAGGTAATTTCGCGCTCGCGCGACGACGAGAAGCCGGTCTTCGACGCGATCCTCGAGAATGCTGCACGCCTATGCAAGTCGACCATGGCCCGGCTACACCTGCTGAACGAGGCGGGCACACACCATCTGCTGGCGGCCCATTGGGGCGAGGTCATGCACACGCTTGAGATCGGCGAAGCCTGGTCGATGGACGATCCGCTCCCGATTCCGCGGTCAATTCGCGAGGCACGGACAATCCAGGTCGAGGACATGGCCGAGACCGAGCTCTATCGCTCGGGCGATCCGGTGACCGTCCGCATGGTGGACGAAGAGGGCCTGCGGACCGGCCTCAGGGTGCCGCTGATACAGGGCGATCGGGCCTTCGGCTGCATCGCGCTTAGCCGGCGCGAGGTTCGCCCCTTCACCGACGACGAGATCGCCCTCGTACAGACCTTCGCCGACCAGGCCGTTATCGCCATCGAGAACGTCCGCCAGTTCCAGGCCGTCCAGACGGCGAATACCGAGCTGGAAACCCAGCTGCAGCGCGAAGCGGCGGCGCGGGAGGTATTGCAGGTCATAAGCCAGAGCCGCGACGATGAGCAGCCTGTCTTCGATGTGATCCTAGAGAACGCGGCACGGTTGTGCCGATCGACCATGGCGCGGCTCCATCTGGTAGAAAGTGATCGGAAACACCGCCGAATTGCGGCGCATTGGGGCGAGGACCTGCGCGCATTGGCGATCGGCGAGAAGATACCGATGAACAAGGGGCACCCAATCTCGGTTTCAATTCTGGAAGCGCGCGTCATTCACATCGAGGACATCTCTGAGACTGATCTTTACAAGGGTCACGACCCGCTGTTTCGCCGGCTTGTGGACGAAGAGGGAATACGGACCTTGCTCACAGTCCCATTGCTGCAGGGTGGACAGGCCTTTGGGTGCATCGCGCTTAGCTGTCGGGAGCGGAGCCCCTTCGCGAAGCAGGACATAGAACTGGTAGAAACCTTTGCCGCGCAGGCCGTGATCGCCATCGAGAACGTCCACCAGTTCCAGGAACTCCAGGCCCGGCTGGAGCGTGAAGCGGCGACGCGGGAAATCCTCGAGGTCATCTCGCGATCTCGCGACGACGAGGCGCCAGTCTTCCAAGCGATCCTCGAGAACGCTTGCACGCTATGCGAGGCGCCTCATGGGGCCTTAATACTCAGAAACTCAGAGGACACGCATCTCGTGATCGCGGCCGCGAACACTGAGAATTCCGGCTATGTCAAAATGCTGCGGAAGAATCCCCATTCGCTGTCGGATGACAAATCGCTGACAGTTGAAGCCGTTAAGTCCATGCAAGTACGGCAGTATCGCGATATCGAAGAGCTTCGGGACTACCAAAGCCCATCCGATCAATTAAAAGCGACGTGGCAGTTGGAGAGGATGCGCACCCTTCTCTACGTTCCCCTGATGAAGGGAGATCGGGCGATTGGCGTCCTTGGCCTTTACAGGCTTGAGGTGTCGGAGTTCTCCGATCACGACATCGAGCTGCTGAAGCTCTTTGCCGACCAGGCCGTAATCGCCATCGAAAATGTTCGTCAATTTAAAGCCCTTGAAAGCCTGAATGCAGAGCTGAGCGACCGTGTTGAAGAGCAAGTTGGTGAGATCGAGCGCATGGGCCGGTTGAAGCGCTTCCTGCCTGCGGCAGTTGCAGATACAGTCGTCAGCCAGGGCGCGGATAAGATGCTGTCCAGCCATCGCGCGCTGCTGGGGGTTTTGTTCTGTGACATCCGAGGGTTCACGGCATTCTGCGAGACTGCGGAGCCAGAGGAGACAATCGACGTCCTGCAGACCTACCACGAGGAGATGGGCAAACTCATCAATGCCCATGGCGCAGGGGTCGATCACCGCATGGGTGATGGCGTCATGGTGCTTTTCAATGATCCGTTGCCCTGTGACGACCCGGCGGGTGACGCTGTCCGCTTGGCAGTCGCCATGCGAGCGCGGATGGCCGAGTTATGCGCGCAATGGAAACGTCTGGGCCACCGCCTCGGATTTGGCGTCGGTGTCTCGCTCGGCTACGCCACTGTCGGTATGGTCGGTTTCGAAGGCCGGTTTGACTACACCGCGTCGGGCACTGCGATTAATCTTGCCTCCCGCCTTTGCGATGAGGCCGAAGATGGCGAAATCGTTCTCAGTCCGCGCGCCGGTGTCGCGGTGGAAGATGACTTTAAAGTTGAAACCAGAGGAGCGGTAAGTCTGAAGGGAATTCGCGAGCCCATGGAGGTCTTCAGACTAATCGGAGCCGCCGCAACATAAGAAAATCGGACTCATGTCTCTCTTTGGCACATTCGAGAAATAGCCTCTACGGCAGCAATCGAGATCAAACCGGACCTCAGGAATTTTTCTCAAACGGCAGGTTTGTCTGAGCATAGCAGACATTGTGCCTGGGCGACGAGAATGCACACTTCGGGTCGAAAGGACCTTCACTGCCCCATCGCACTATGTTGGGGAATCGGCGGTAAGCCGACCCTGAGCGAGATGATCTGCCGGCTGTTTGTGTTGTCCTGCCGGCGCACAGGTGACTTAAGAAATCCGCTAACAGAACCTTGAGGCCCGTTCAGTCTGCCGCGAGATGCGGCGCCTTCGTCCATCCTCTGCGAGATCATTTAGAAGCCTGATCAAAACATCGAGCCCCTCACCGACGATGCGTGGCTGACGGTCACCGAGATGGTCGAATGGAAAGATTTTGAGCTCGCCCCGATAGCCTTCCGCGATTGCCAGGTCTTGTCCGACGCCCGGTGCTTGGGTCTTGTCGAACCCTTTCGGCACAGACAAGCAAATGAGGCGCGAACCGGTTCTGCCTTCGAGTTTGTCCAGGCGTCGTCTGAGTCCCCTCAAGAACTGTTCCTCCCTTCCAGCGCAGTGATGCGGCGCTCCAGGTCCTCGACTTCGAGCGTCCGTCGATAAGTTGAGATAAGCCGGGAGACAGCCTCGCCTTCGCTTGGCGCCAGATCACCTGCGGCGACCGCAGAGACCAGCGCTGCCATAGCATTGGCCGCATCCGCAGCGCTGGTCATCCTTGGCAGGTCGAGGTCAACGGCAGCATCTTTCCTTGCTGGGAGAATGCGCTCCAGAACCAGCCGGATTGCGGTCGTCTCACCTGCAAGCGCCAGTTCCACGCACTTATCTGCGATGTCCTCTCCAGCATCCTCCAATCGCATAAGCGTTGAGCGTCCGCGCTTGTTTCGAGCACCAGGCGGCCTGCCAGGATTGCCTGTTGAGAAGCGACCAGTCCCAGGATCACGGCCTTCCGTAGATCGACCGTTGTTTACGGGTTGCTCGGTCATTGCCACATTTCCGGGTCTTGTGTCTCCGGGTCGGTCGCACAGGTCGCAGCCCTATAGGGCTGCTGCGACCTTGCGACCTCACCGGAACCGAGTTGACCGCTCGTCGCATTCGCCGAATTGCGACCCTTTGCGACCCCGCGACCATTCAGCTTTGTCGCCCATATCTTGTTCTGGTTTGCTCCGATCAGGCCCTTTGTCACGAGTGTTTCACAGGCCCGCTTCACCGCCTCGCTTCGCCGCTTCGGCTCGGATTGGTGCATTCGGCCTGCCGCGAATTTGCGGAACGCATCGGCATCCACCACGCGGACCTTCCCACGCTCCGGCCAGCCAGTGCCCCCCGGATTCGGCTCACCGTGATCAATGGTGAACTCGTAGAGGGCCTCCATCACGGCCTGCTGGGGCTTGCTGAGTGTCACAGATTTCTCTGGCACCTCGGCAGCTTCCACAACACAGGCGAAAACCTGCTTGCCGCGTTCTTCCGTTTCCCCGATTTCAATCGGCGTGAGCGTGAACCCGAATTTCTGTCCACCTTCGCCATCGCGCTGCTTGGTTATGGTGATTGCACCATTGGAGACGCTCAGTTCGGTGTCGATTGCGCCTAGCAAGCTGCTGTGGCCGCGCGAGCCTTTGGCTACGTCCTTGCCGCTGTGGTGCACAATCAAGACCAGGCAGTCCAAGGCGCGCGCAATCGCATCGCAATGCGTAATAAAGGCACCCATGTCCTCCACTCCGTTCTCATTGCCGCCAGGCATAGCCCGGTTGAGCGTGTCCACGACCACAAGGCCAATCTTGTGCCTAGTCGTCTCTGAAACGTCTCGGCCAGCCGCGATGACGCGGTTGCAGTCCGTCTCGGTAGACCGGAGATCTAGTTTCTCGGAACAGCGATGGAATACAGCATCCTCGACGCCGTAGTGCATGCGCCAGGCATGCAAGCGATTGCGGAAAGGCTTGCCGCCCTCCAGGCTGAGATAAAGCACTGCCTTGTGCTCTACATACTTCCCGCGCCATTCGGGCTGTCCGCTGGCGACATGGCAGGCCAGGTCTATTGCCGTGTAGGTCTTGCCGCTGCCGGGCGCCCCGAACATCACGGCCAAACCTTGCTTCGGTAGCACGTCCTCAACCATCCACGAATCTGACAGGAACGCTTCACTTGCCTCCTTGAACGGAACAAGTTGCAAAGGCTTTCCTTGCGCCGAATTCGTAAGCCGCGATTTGTCAGCAGACTGATCGGGTAACCCCGAGCGTCCGCCGGTGGTTTCGTCCCACGATACCGTCATGCTGCGCACCACATGTTCAAGCCGTGGGATTGTCCCACGTCAGCGCCTATGGGCCGCATTTTTCTCGGGACGCACTCTTCCAGCTACCGCGCCGCGGAGGAACAGCCTACCGAATTCGGCAATGGCGCCGAGGAACTCGAACGTCGTTTCCGACCGTGACGCAATGAGGCCGCTCCCCATCGTGTGCCATAGAACGCCCCAAAGCTGGAAACCTGACCTACGAGCCTTTCTCGGGCTCCTGACTCTCGTCCACGCGGACTGGCTGGATGTTGCCGCGGGCCATTCGCTGACTTGGTGGCCATCGGTCCCTCCCATCTTGACAGAATCGATTTGCCCCTCTGGCAACGCTTGAAAGCCTCTGGCCGCACAAAGAGGCATCGCACCTCCAGAAGACTCATCATGTGTCAACGGCTTGCTGCTCTGCTGATCGATGTCGGCTTCGGGTCACGAATACGCGTAGCGCACTATTACTGAGCGTCCGATTTCCCTCGCATTGCTGCCGTTCGAACGTCGCGCAGCATCCGGTAGTTTGGGCTCTATGTCGCCCTTCGCTGCACCTCGCACCAATGTCCGGAGAGCGGACAACCCGCCGTTCGAGCAAAATCTCGAAAGTTCGTTTCGATCCCGATTGCTGCCGTAGGGCTGATTCCCGAATGTGCCAATAGCCGACAGGGCAAACAGTCCCGAGGTCAATACGATCTGAACCATTAGCCCGTCCCATGCGGGCTCGCGCGAGGCGTATGCGCAAGTGTCCATCGGCATCGTGCCGGCTAAACAAGATCAGATCCATGGTCCGGAAAGCTTCGCTCGCCACGCTCTTCTATTCCGCGCCGAACAGGAACGCCTAAGATCCGCTCGCACTCTGAGCAATGCCGCTCAAGTCATGCTGGTTTGCCAAAAAGAAGAATCGCTGCATGCTCTAAACAACGGCGATAACCAATCGACGACACTCAAGATCTCAGGTTGGTCTTAACATGCGATGAGCCTTGCATTCTTCCAGCCATAACCCTAAGCTATTTCAAGGAGAGATTATAGGTTGGGGTACGACTGTGGGCTTGGCTATGCCAAGAGAAAGCAATTGGACCCGACCTGAGTGACAAGCACCAACTTGAGACCTGACGCTTCGACAGCGTTGATGTTGGCCTCCTAATTGCCTCCCACGTCGGACATTGACGCCTAGACCGTAAACGGTCGGGCGCGGCGCCAATGAGCGCCACCGAAATGTATCTCGTCGCTGGCTTAGCGATGCGTATGTGGAGGTGAAAATGGCTTGGCTCTCTTGCTCCCGAAAGCGCGTAATGCGCTTAGGACATCATTCAACGATCGAGCATTTCTTGAGGCCCCTTAGCGAATGAGGGTGCAAACGCGGCTGGCCAGCGGCCGGCGGCGGTGACTGCCAAGAAAGTCGGCGCGAACCGCGCCAGTTGAAGCGCCCGGGCAGCTCCGGGTCTAGGAAGCGTTTGAAATTCAAACGCTATTACGAAGATGTTCGCCTAGTCCAGTCGATGTTCGAGGGCGGACAAAGAAGGGGGAGTTTACGATGGCTAACCAAGCACCCATTGCTCAAAACGATCTGTATCAAGTCTTCGAAGATGAAAGGAACGCATTCTCACCTGCCCAAGGGGTACTCAACAATGATAGCGACCCCGACGGCGACAAACTCGCGGTCTCGGTCTCCTCTGCAAACCGTCCGCTCAACCCGCTCTTCGACATCAACACGAACGGCGCGTTCACCTACGACACGCGCTATCACGGTGATCTCTGGGTCGATGGAACACATCTCGGAACGCCGGGAGACCCGGCACCGTTGGTTGTTTCCGGCGACGTGAACGCGGTTTTACTCGACAACGGGTTCAACTCTCTCGCCGACGGTGCCGTAATCACGGACACGTTCACCTACACGCTCTTTGACGGTCAGGCTTTTGTCACCGCAACGGCCACGATCGAGGTCACCGGAGTGAACGACGATCCGGTTGCCGTCGATGACGAGCTTATCGTCGGCGCGGGCCTCATGGACACGATCGACGTCATCCTCAACGATACGGACGTTGACGTTTGGCCGACCCCCGACGTTTTGACGGTTGCGTCCATAAGCGATGTCAATGATCCAGGTCCAGACACGGGCGAATCTGTGTCGGGATCAGGAACAGAGATTGACCCGCTCATGACGGACGCCGGTGGCTCCGTCTTCATCGATGCCTCCGGCAACATCAAATACACTGCGGCAACCGGTTTCTTCGGGATCGACACGATCCAATACACGGTGAGCGACGGCAATGGCGGCACCGACACCGGCGAGCTGCGGGTCACCGTGACGCCGGCGAACCAAGACCCGACCGCAGTCGACGACAGCTATATGATCGGCGAGGATGATGGCGCGACGGCGTTCGCCACCGTTCTCGGCAATGATTCCGATCCGGATGGCGGCGACGATCTAGGTGCGCAGCTCGGCGGCCTTGTCCTGACGCGGATCGACAACCCGACTGATATGAATACAATCGGCGGCGATCCGGGCATCCTGGTCGATTTCAACGTCGACGGCACCTTCACCTACAATCCGAATGGCCAGTTCGAAAACCTGGCCGCCGGTGAATCCGCCTATGTGGCTTTCGAATACGACGCCTTCGATGCCGAGGGGACACCGTCGCGCGCCAAGGTGATCATCGAGATCCAGGGCGCGAATGACCCGATCCTGGCGAACCTTCCGGGTCAAATGGCGAATGTTTACGAAGCTGGTCTGGTAGTCGATCCGATGGTCGGTCAGACGAACGCCGGCAGCGGCATTGGTCTGACGACCACGATGCAGACCTTCAGTTACCTTGCGGGGCTTGCCGCGCTCAAAACCGACGCCGTGGCCAACCCTGACGGTGATACCATCTTCCTGGCCCCGACGGTCACCGGCACGACTCCGCTGGAAGCCGATGCGACGGCGATGCCCGGCGACACCATTGCTGGCGTAGACGGTTTCTGGACCCTGCTCGACACAGGTGACAACGCGACCGGTCAAGAGGGGGCAGCTTTTGAGGACGGCCTGATCGACGCGGTCAAGTTCACGTTTACCAACAACAACACCGGCCACAGCGATGATGGCCAGGACAGTGGGTTAAACGAGGGGCTGATCGAGACATTGCAACTTGGCCTCACCGACGGCACCCTCGTCAGCGGTGGCTCCAACTATCAGGTCCAGTTCGGGTCCAATTTCAACATCACCAGTGCGGAGGTTGTGAAGATCGACGACATTCCGGTTCTTGACCCCACATTCACAGTGGGCACGATCCTCATCGACGAAACGACGGGCATCCAGGCCGGAACCAATGATGTCGCCGATCCTGGCGCTGGCCAGCGCGAGGCCCTTGCATCCGGGATCATCACTCTGGCCGACACGGTCACCAGCGAAGGTGCTGACGGCTTGGAATCGGGTCCGACGACCGAGCTCACGGACAGCACTGGTGCCAACTTCAATGGCACCGCGACCAACCTGTTCGACACCGCCACCGGCAACCGGATCTTCCTCTACGATAACGGCGGCAATGGTGTGGTCGGGCGCGTAGGGACCGGCACGGGCACGGGCGATGCCAATGCGGGCGGAGACATCGCGTTCACCATCGCGCTCGAAAACGAGGTCGATGCCAGGCTGACGCAGGATCGCGCTGTCTTCCACGCAGACGCCACCAATCCGGACGACACTGTGACCCTGACGGCTGCCGATGGTAGCGCGCTCATCTTCATTACCGTCACCGTGAACGATGGTGATGTCGGTGCTACCGACGAGGTCAAGGCAACCGGCAACAACGCCCTTGTGGCCACGTTCCGCGACGACAAGCCGTTGTTGACCAGCATCGAGGAAGGCTTCGTCGACTGGGTGGTCGACACCTACGAGGGTGCCGCCACCGGGCTCGATTTCGGCTTCGACGGCGCAGGATTTGTCGACCTGACATCGTTCAGTGCCTCGGTCCAAATCTTCGATACCGATGGCGTGCTGATTACCACCGTTACGGGCACAGAATCTCCAGACAACACCGTGCTCTACGAGGACGCCATGGGCGTTGATTTCTTCGAGCTCCGGCTCGACAGCGCCACTGGCAACTTCGAGTTCGAGATCTTCGAAGATGCGCCCCTGGTCGAAAACCAGGTCAATCTGGGCGGTGTGAAGGCGGGCGCGCCGACGGGGCGTGTCGAGTTCACAACCGCAACCGCGACGGTCGTGGGCATCAATGCCATCGAAGGCGTCGCGGATGTTGGCAACGATGACGATGGTCCCCTTCCCAACCCGTCGGACGGGGACGTCAAGGATGCGATCGATGCTGGCGACGCGACAGCGTTACTGAATGCCAGCAGCAATGGCCTCGGCACCGAAAACCAGAATACGGAAGACGACGAAGCCTATGTCATCGACACGTCGGTGCCCACGGGTGGTGTCGTCTTCACTGTCGGTAAGGGCACCGGTGGCATCGACTCGGTCTCCTTCAATTGGGAAGCCTATGATGTGAACGGTGACCTCGTCGCCGAAGGGACGACCACGGCTGTCGCGGTGCCTTCGGGCGGCAATTCGAACGAGGTGAGAATCGAGCTCCCCGCCGGCGTGGAGGCTTCCTTCTACTATCTCAATCCCGACATCTCGGGAGGTGGACCAAACGCTGCCTTCAACATTCCGACGCTGTCGATCCTGGAGCGCGGTGCGGTTGACGACTTCGAGTTCTTGTTCTCGGCCCAGCCGTTCGACAAAGACGGTGATCCAGCCGACCTCGCCGATGACTTCGATTTCGTCGTTGGCGTGAACGCGGATGGCAACATTACCTATGACGGCACGACGTCCCTGGTCAACGAACTCGATATGGCCTGAGCCATCAGGCGGGGCGCTTTCTTTGCGCCTTGCTCTCGACACCCACGCGGCGGCCCTCCGGGGCCGCCGTTTCTATTGCCGAATTGCAACCCACAGTATAGTGGACACTCAATTTCTTCCGTTATTGGTGCTTTGTTTAATATTTATGAAAACATGCGGTTGCAATTAATCATATGTAAACAGATTTTGGTCACGTTTTCCTTGTCTGACATGCCCGCCTGCGGCATGATTCTTTGTGGGTAAGGGGTGACCAAGCAATCCTGATAACTTGGGCTGCGTTTTTTCCGAGAGAATTCGCTTAGCGTTTTCCTGCTCTGCGAGTGCGATTGGGGGCCGTCGCCATCGGCGCCGGCGGGGAGCAATATGGCTGCAGACATCGCCGTGAGCTTTGATCACGGGCTTAACGGCTGCTGCGTGTGCTTCGACTGCTACGCGGCTGCTGCAGATACCGCAAATCAGAAGCCCGGGCTCGAGAAGGCCTCCGAGGCGCTGGAAATTCGCTTTCCCGAGAAGGCTATCAGCTTCGCCGAGCGCTTCGGACTGGGTCAGTTCGCTGAAGATGCCCAGACTATCCCCGACGTGATGATGGAGCAGAACGCCGGCACGATCTACACGTCTTATGATACGGATACTGGCGATCTTGATCAGGGCATCGATGCTCTGATTTACCCCTATACGTGGGATACGACAATTCTCACGTACAGTTTCCCGGACTCGCCCGACGACTTTACCTACTCGACGTCGTCGGCTTTCGGCATGCTCCCCGCCGAGATGCAGGCGATGGCTGAGAGCGCGCACGCGCAATTCTCGGCGGTCGCGCCTTTCACCTTTACCGAGCTTACAGGTGCCGAGGACCGGGATGCGGACCTGGCGTTCGCCCTGGATGGAAACGCGGCCAGCGCCTATGCGTGGCTGCCAAGCTCCAGCACGCAGGGCGGCGACAGTTGGTACGGTCAGTTTCTGACCGATCCTGTTACGCCGGTGGTCGGAAGTTACGATTACCACACCGTGCTGCATGAGGTGGGACACACGCTCGGTCTTAAGCACGGCCACGAAAGCAGCTACGGAGGTGCTCTTCCATACGAGTTAAACTCGATGGAATTCTCGGTGATGACCTACCACTCCTACGTCGGTTCACTTGGAGGCGCATACACGAATGCCGACGGGGATTTTGCGCAGTCCCTGATGATGCTCGACATCGCGGCGATTCAGAGGATGTACGGCGCAAACTTCGAGGAGAATTCGGACGATACAACTTACACATTCGACCTGTTGACTGGTCGTATGTACGTAAACGGTGTCGACGTCATCGCATCTGCCGGCCTCACGAAACTGTCCGGCAGCGACACGGTCTTCCGTACGATCTGGGACGGAGACGGCGTCGACACCTATGATTTCTCGAACTACGCGACCTCGCTTGGTGTCGATCTTCGACCTGGCGAATGGGTCGATCTGGACACCGATGGCATCTTCCAACGGGCTTACCTGGGTAGCGGCAACTTCGCCCGCGGGCACATCGCCAACGCGCTGCAGTATGAGGGGGACTCGCGCTCACTCATCGAGAATGCGAAGGGTGGTTCCGGCGACGATTGGTTCCGCGGGAACGACGCTGACAATACCTTCTGGGGTGCCGGTGGCAATGACACGTTTTACGACAGCGCCGGATCGGACACCTATCACGGTGATGCGGGGTTCGATACTTTGGAACTCGCAGAAGCCTTTGCCAGTTACAGCTTTGAAATCGCAGGCAGCTTCATCGAAGCGACCAACGGATTCATGGACCGCATCGCCGATACGGTCGAGCAGATCGTCTTCTCGGACGAAATCTGGAGCTGGTCCAATCTCTACCTCTGGATCGACGGCAGCGGCGAGCCCGCCAATGCCGCACCGAACGCCGAAGACGATGCGGTGACCACGGGCTCGGGTGCCGACGTCTCGATCGCCGTGCTTGAAAATGATACGGACCCGGACGGCGACGCGCTCACGATCGAAGGATTCCAGCAGGGCACCAATGGCACGGTGACCCGGTCCGGTGACACTTTGATCTACGTCCCTAATTCTGGCTTCGAGGGCGTTGACAGTTTCGCCTACACGGTCACCGACGAGACGGGCGCCGCGGACACGGCGATTGTGACAGTCTCGGTCGAGGCTTCGGGCACCACGCTCACGCCCTTCGATGATCTCGTGACGTTCGAACAGGGGAGCGCCCAAGATGCAGGCGGGGCGGTCTCGTTCGTCAGTCTGGATGTGGCGGCGACATCCAAGATGAACGGCGCCTTTTCGGGCGAGAGCGGCACCGATCGCATGTTCGAGATGATCGCGACGGGCGAGGACTTCGACCTGAGCGCGGCGTTGTTCAAGTCCGATCGGGGGATGGCCACGATCACAGTCGACGCTTGGGACGATGGTGTTTTGATATCCACCGAGACCTTCCAGGCCGGCGCCCGATCGGCCACGCTCGAGACCTTCGGAACAGGCTTCGAGGGGATCGACCGCGTTGTCGTTACGTCGGATCGGGAAATCCTTGTGGATGATATCGACATCACGACCTACTGGGTCGGAGAGCCGCCGGATCCGGCACCTGTTCCCAGCGATGAAACAATCGTCATCGATTTCGAAGACGCCACGGCCACTGCACCCGAGAACGGCGCGCCGGAATTCGCGAATTCGCTTTCTTCGGCAGGGTTTGAGTTCCTGGAGGCGACGATGACGTCGCGCAGCAAAGGTGTCACATCGGGCACCTTTGCGGCTCAGAGTAGCGTGGATGACATCATCATCCAGCGCACCGACGCGAGTATTTTCGATTTCGATGGTGGCTGGTTCACCGCTGTTGACGGACGCAAGGTCGATCTGGCAATCGAAGCCTGGAACAATGGCGAGCTTCTGGGGAGTGAAACCTTCAGGATCTCAGATCGCCGTGAAACCTTAGTCGAAATTGATGACGTTATGTTCGACAATGTCGATCAGGTGATCCTGCGCGCCGATGGCGGCATGATCGCCGACGATCTCAGCTTTCTCATCTAGCTAGGATTGTCGGTTCGAGCGACGGCACGCCGCTACAGCGCGCTGCCGTCAGAACCGAGCCGGAGCTTTGAGCCCTAAAGGCTGGATCTTCGGTGCGGAGCCAATCCGTCTCAATTCGCCGCGTCAGCGAGAGGTGCATCGCGTTGCAGCGGTGGATTTGGCTTCCGCTTTGGGTCAGAAATACAAATAGCGCGAACTCATCGAAGGTCCGGACTGCCCCATATTGCTGCCGTTCGAACGCGGTGCAGCACCGGGTAGTTTGGGCTCTGAGTGGCTCTTCGCTGCGCAATCCACCAATGACCGCCCTTGGCACAGAGCAGACGCCCTACCGGAGCGAGTTAAGCGTCCGTCCCATAACCCAATGCCGACGTCTCGTTCGACTCTAGATTGAAGCAGGGACGACGGGGTTCGTGCTCAACAATCTGGCGGTAGTTTCGACAGTTAAGAGCCGGCCCGGCTTTACTGCCAACCGCGCGAAATGAGATCCTGTTCTCGCTGTTCGGTTAGGCCGGGACTGGCTGGTTCCGGGCTTCCGCTGAATTCCCCCTTTGGAGCCGAGGTTGATGATCCCGGCGCATTGGTGGCGTTCTCGGTGCCGGCAGCCGGATTGCCGGAGCTACTTTTGCCAACGGAGCCAATGCCGCCGGAGCCGCTACCACCGGAGCCACCGCCACCGCCGCCGCCGTCACCACCATTTGCAGCACGGGAAGCAGACGCGCCGAATGACACAACGCCGTCGGCAGAGATGTCGACGCCAAGCGGCATCACCAACACGATCAGCGCTGTCCCACGTCAGCGCCTATGGGCCGCATTGAGGTGATTGGCTAACGGAGGATTTCTGGCTCATCGTAACCATCATGGAGTGGAGATGAGACAGAAATCCGGGAAGCAAAGAGCCACGACCGAACAGGTCGTGAAGGACATCCGCCGCAGGACGCGCAAGCACCATTCGGCCGAGGAGAAGATCAGGATCGTTCTCGAAGGGCTGCGTGGCGAGGAGAGCATCGCTGAGCT
>Ga0224508_10001199_pt1 | contig 23555 bp, 17 predicted proteins | sample SF_Jan12_sed_USG_4_FD_170157 | JGI IMG/M metagenome (GOLD analysis project Ga0224508, IMG submission 170157) | Sediment microbial communities from San Francisco Bay, California, United States - SF_Jan12_sed_USGS_21 | ecosystem: Environmental > Aquatic > Marine > Sediment | place: USA... | reverse complement strand
AGTTCGCTCGAGCGTCTCAATGCCAGACGACGACAACTTCTGGCGCATTGGAAGAAGCTGATCGCTCGAACGCGCTCCGTGTATGACGGAAGGCTGACCTATGCCGCCAACTTCGACCATTACGAACAGGTCGCGTTCTGGTCCGAGTTGGATTTCATCGGGATCAACAGTTACTTCTCCCTGCGCACGCACCTCGACGATCCGTTGGGCCCGGACGAACTGTTGCAACGCTTCACCGCGAGTTGGCGGGCGATCTTCGAGCGCATCGATGAGTTCCGCGAGGCGCGGGGGCTCGAGGACGTGCCGCTCCTGTTTACCGAGATCGGCTACACGTTCCGGCGGTACTCGACCGTCGAGCCCTGGAACCACGGCGGGTTCACGGTGATCGGGTGGAAAGGGCACCGGCGTAGGTTGGTCGTGTGGGGAGAACAGCCGGTTGACCGTAGTGAACGCGAACAGGCGTTACGCGCTCTGCTTGCTGTGCATCGTGAGCGGCCGCCGCGTCTACGCGGGTTGTTGTACTGGAAACTAAGTACCGACGCGGGGCACGAAACGATCGAGCCGTTTGTTCTTCACGTCGGTGAGGGTGGCGTCGATCCGTCGGTTCCCGTCCTGGCCGGTTTCGTGGAGGGGTCCGACTGAGCGGCGTGGTCCAATCCTCAGGTGCATGCGTGAGCATTCCCCAGCCACACGCTTCTTACTCCTTGCCGAAGAAACCGGCAAAGACAATCCAAATGGCGAAATCTGCGGCAACGGAGGCCGACGCTTTGGCGGTCGCCACCCGTTCCTTCTTCAACTGGACCTGACGCCACTCGACGATTCGCTTGAGTTCGCCTTCGTCGAGGAAAATCCCTTTGCAGTGGCGGCACCATTCGACAGCGATGTCGACTTGGGTGCCCGTCATCATGGGCTCCGTGCAACGCGGGCATCGGGCCGTGCTCGGCTCGCTTAGGGGGAGGCTCATGAAGTCTTCGCTTGCCCCGAGGTTTCTGCCCGGTAACTGCTTCTTGAACAACACGTCGAGGGCCATCGAATCGAACCAGTGCCCCTTGCAAGTGGAGCACGTCTCATAGGACACCCCGCGTTTTTCCGTGTCGGTCAGCGTCCCGTTACACTTTGGGCAGGATCTAATCTTCATCAATCGTCACCTCCACAAACATTGGCCTGCTTAACTCCGTCAGCCTTGACTGAAGTATACCCGGCTGACATAGGAGTATTCGCCGGCTCGATGGATGAGGTAACTCTGCTACTCGCGGTCGAAGAACTTGTAGATCGCCCAGATCGACAGGCCGAGCACGATCAGACCAACAATGATAACGCCACCGATAATAAGAATTTTTAAACTCATCAGCGTTTCATCCTCGGTGGCGTCGGCACCACGATCGGCTTCGGTGGATTCCGTTCAAGTTCCTCGAGCAACACCTCAACCGCACGCTCGAGCACAGGGTCACGACCTTTCATCACCAACTCGGGCAGATCCAACACCTCGTCATCGGGCGCAACGCCGACGTTCTCGACGGCCCAACTCCCCTCGGTGTCGAGGAACCGGAACGTCGGGACCGCCAGCGAACCGCCGTCCATGAAGCCGGGGTTGCCGGAGAGTCCGATCAGACCGCCCCACGTGCGCGTGCCGATCAGCGGACCGAGACCGAGCTTGCGGAAGTAATACGGGAACGCGTCCCCGCCCGAACTCGAGTAACCGTTCATCAGGCAGGCCTTCGGGCCCTCGTGGTAGTACCCGGGGGTGTCGAACGGTTCGACCCCGCGGCGGGCCCACGAACTCAGCCGCTGGCGCGAAATCAACTCCATCATCCGATCGGGGATGAAGCCGCCGCCGTTGTAGCGGGCATCGAAAATCAACGCGTCCTTGTGAGCCTGCGGGTAGAAGTTCTTGCGCAGCTCGCGGTTGCCCTCGAACGCGGTGTTGGGAAGATGGATGTAGCCGATCCGGCCTTCGGAGAGCCGCTCGACCATCTCGAGCCGGCTGCTCGACCAGTCGAGGTAGCGCAGGTTGGTTTCCCGAGCGATCGGACGGACCGAGACGTCGCGTGCGCCGTCGTCTTTCGGTTTGCCGTTGACGCGCAGGACAACCGTGCGCCCGGCGGTCGCTTCGAGCAATTCGTAGAAGTTGCGGACGTCCTTGGTGGAGCGGCCGTCGACCGCCAGAATCCAATCCCCTTCCGCGATCTCGACGCCCGGTTCGGTCAGCGGCGAGCGGAAACTGTCGTGCCAGTTCTCGCCCGGGAAGATCTTGGCGACCTTGAAGTAGCCGTTGTCGCCGGCCACGATTTCCGCTCCGAGCAACCCGTTGTCGACACGTTCGGGAGACGGCATGTCGCCCCAGTTGACGTAGAAGTGTCCGGCGTTCAGTTCGCCGCCCATTTCGCCGAGGATGTAATCGAGGTCGCCGCGATGCGCGACGTGCGGGACCAACGGCGCGTAGAGGTCGTGGACCCCTTGCCAGTCCAGGCCGTGCATCCCGTCGTCGTAGAACCAGTCGCGGGTGATGCGCCAGCCGTCGCGGAAGATCTGGCGCCATTCGGCCTGCGGATCGACCCGCATCGTCATGCCCGATAAATCGAGCTTGCCCGCGCCGGGTTTCTGATCGGCCTTGATGTCGATGATGCCGAAATCTCCGCGCGCGGCGTAGAGCAGTTTGTCTCCGCTCGCGGACACCGCGAAGTCGGAGACACCGGGGAGGATCGTTTCGACTTCTTCGGATTCCAGCGAGAATTTGAGGAGTTGCGGGCCGTCGTCACCGGCGCGCACGAACAACACGCCGTCTTCGATCGCGTGGACCGATCCGTAATTGCCCGCCTCGCCCGGTAGGGCCACGACGCGATGGTCGAAGCCCTCGAAATCGATCTCGACGCGGAGGTCATCTTCTTTTTTCTCGTCGTCTTTCTTGTCGTCGTCCTTCTCGTCCTTGGACTCCCCGTTTTTGTCGTCCTCCTTCTTGGGCTCCTCCTCGTCGCTCTTGGGTTCGAAGAGGGCCGGCCCGTCGTCCTGCAGCAGCGCGGCATAGACGCGTGTGGCGTCGGTGTAGAAGTAGTTGAACTCGTAGTCGCTGAAGGACAGGTTCCAGTCGCGGTCGGACAGGAAGTAGAGGTAGCGACCCTTTGGATCGAAGCTGGGAGAGACATCGTTCGTAAAGTCGCCCGTCAGGGAGTGATTCGTACCGGCCTCGATCGCATGAACCCAGACCGAGCTAAACTGCGAACCCCCCGCTCGGGTGTAGGCCAACCAGTGGCTGTCGGGGGACCAAACGTAGGTCGTGATCGGCCCGAACCGACCGGTGTCCACGTCGACGATCTTGCCGCCGTCGAGATCGACGTAACGGAGCCGCTGCTTCGTGTCGGCGAAGGCGAGTTTCTTGCTGTCGGGGGACCACACCGGTGGGAAGCGCCAGGTGTCCCCGTCAGTGGTAATGCGCTTCTCGTCGCCGCTGCCGTCCTGAGAGCGCACGTAGAGTTCGTACTCGCCGCTGCGGTCGCTGAGGTAGGCGACACGGCTGCCGTCCGGCGACCAGACGGGATCCAATTCACGGATACCCGGTGTGCGGGTCAGGTTGCGGATCTCCCCGTCCTTGGCGGGAACGGTGAAGATCTCCCCGCGGGCGCCAAAGACCGCCCTCTTTCCGCTGGGCGAAATGTCGCCGCTGCCGATTAACTCCGAAACGTCTTGACGATGCGGCATGCGCGCGACGAAATCGCCGTGGACCTGAATGTCGATCTTCGTGCTCGACGCATCCGCCGGATCGAAGCGATACAGATAACCACCCGCCTCGTACACGATCGAAGACGGCCCCGCGCTGGGCCACAGGACGTCGAAGTCCTCATGGTGCGTCACCTGCCGCGGGTTCCCGCCGTCCTCGTCACAGGCCCACAGGTTGAGCCGGCCGGCATTACGATCCGACGTGAAGTAAATCGTCGAATCGATCCACATCGGTTGGTTGTCGGTTCCCTTCCAGTCCGTCAGGCGCGTCGATGCGTGTTTCTTCAAATCGTAGATCCACACGTCCTGTGCACGCCCGCCCTCGTGGCGCTTCCAGGTCCTGAACTCGCGGTCGATCGGCGTGTAGACCAGTTTCTTCCCGTCGGGAGAAAACATCCCGGCACCCGACTCCGGGATTTCCAGCGGGGTCTCCATCCCACCGTCCGCGGGGATGAGGAACGGGCGCCCCATCCGTACACCCCAGGGCAAGCGATTCCCGCGGAACAGGATCTGTTTGCCGTCGGGCGTCCAATCGAGAACGCGGTAGTCGAAACCACCGCGCGGCGGCATCGATCCGACGTCGTTGTACCAGGTCAACTGTTGCGGCGTACCACCCTCGACACCCACCACATAGATCTGCCGGTTGCCGCCGTACTGCGCCGAGAAGGCGATGCGTTTCCCGTCCGGGGAGAACTTGGGAAACATCTCCATGCCTTCGTGGGAGGTCAACCGCCGCGCCTCTCCTCCACCGGACGAGGTGAGCCAGATATCTCCGGCGTAGACAAAGGCCACTTGATCGCTGTGGATGTCGGAAAAACGGAGCAGGCGAGCCTCTTCGGCGCCGGTGGCGGCGGCGAGAAGGACGGTCAAGAAAACGGCAAGAAATCCCGCGTAGGCGCGCACCATGGCGTCCCCCCTCGAAAACCTGTCGATGAGTTGAAAAACGAGGCGGGATTATGCCACAGCGGAGCTAGACGCGGCGGATGATGCGGTGGCCCGAGTGCCTTGCCCGCTCCTGGGATTCGGCCCGCATTCGACCCAGCGCCACGTTCAACGGGTTGCCCCTGCTGAGGAACCGAAGCACCGGTTTCTTGCGCAGCCCCATGCGTCGGATGTCCTTGACGAGGCCCTTGTGGCCCGGCTGTTGTTTAACGCCTCGAACGAAGACGCGGTACGCTGCGCCTTTGCGTCCGGCGTGGGACAGCACGCGGCCCAGGTTCCAGTGCAAGTCCGGGTTGTAGCGTTCGAGGTGAACTGCAGACTGGCACATCTTGATCGCATCGCCGTGGCGGTTCTTCGCCAGACCCAGGCACAGCCCGTAGTAGGACCGGTAGCGGGCCTGCGGAGACTTGGGTGAGTGCTTTCTTTCGAGCATGAGCGCGGCTTCGAAGTACGCGGTGGCCATCCGCCAGTCGTCGTTCTCGAGTGCGTGGTGCCCCTTTTCAAAACTCTCCTCGGCTGACCGGTTCAACATGCGCTGTCTCCTCCCGTTCGTGGCGTATCCGGGGAAAAATATCGGGCCGCGACCGGGGACGGACCATAGTTATTTTGGTGTGCTCTATAACGAATCCGTAGCTCCGGAGGACCTACATTTTCGTAATACCGGCCAACAGCGCGACGAAACGCGGGTCTTCGTGAAGCGGTTCGAAGTTCGCGTCCGTCCGAAGCTGCTCCGCGTCGGAATAACCGAGCTCGATCGCCTCCGAGAGCGTTTCGATGGCGCGGTCGTGGCGCCCCTGACGCACGTATAAACCGGCCAACCAAACCCGTAAACGCACGCTCTCGGGCGCGGCCTGTAGCGCAATCTCGTAGAACAACGCCGCGCGTTCGTACTCGCCGTTTTGCGCCGCTATCACGGCCCATTCGTAACCGACCGTGGTCACGAACGCCTCGAGCCGGGCCGCGGTGTCGGATCGCGCCTTGTCGCTGGATCCCTCGTCCTTCGAGATCCCATCGAGCATGCGGCGCAGGGTCCGCAGGTCGCTCGGTCGCCGGGCGGCGTCGCCGGCGTCCGCTTCCATCTTGCGCATCTGAGTCGCCAACCGGCTCCTCTCGCGTTCTTCGCGCCGAATCCAGCGTTGGTGTTTTTTTTTCGCACTCTCAACGGCGGGGTCGGCGCGCAGGCGTTCGATCGCGATCCGAGCGTCGGCCAGATCGACCAGCCCTTCGAAATCTCGGGCGAGCTGTTCGTATTCGGCAAGGGTCGCGTAAGGATCGTCGAGTTCCTCGAACCGGCGCACCGCCCGGATTGCCGCGTCGTAGAGCGCCGAGAGGTGGGCCGGATCCCGCGGACGAAGTTCGCGCCGGATTGCCTGGATCTCGAACCACTCGACCGCTGCCATGAAGGCTTTCTCCGGCGCCCATTGATGCGGAGCCTCGTAGGTCAGGTGCCGCGTGGGCAGCTCGCGTTCGACGAGACGGGCGTGCATCTCTTGCATTTCTCGATGGTTCATGTCCCGCGTCCCCGAGCCACCGACGAACACGAACGGTATCGGTTCATCGATTGCCTTGCGCTCGCGAAACGCTCCGCCGACCGCGAACACACCCGCGACGGCACCCGTCTTGAGCGCCACCTCGGTCGCCATTCGCGCGCCGCCCGAAAAACCCGCCGTGTAAACACGTTTGGAGTCGATGGAAAAACGGCCGGCGACGTCGCGCCAGACCGCGGCGGCTGCCGCGAACTGGAACTCCCAACTCATGTAATTCCGCGAGTCGTTGGATCCCGCCACGATGTACCCGTACCGTTCGGCGGCGGCCTCAACTATTTCGACGGGATGCAAGCCATTCCCGCCAGGGTCGAAGACCAGGATCAACGGCCACGCTCGCTCGGGGTCGTAGTTCGAGGGCAGGTACAGCGCGTAGCTCCACTGCGGCTCGGCCTCGCAGGACAGGGAAGGGACCGCGACGCCGGGCTCGATCCCCGCGAACAGGCCCCCCGGGGTAAGAAACAGCAGGAAGGCGGTGATCCGTTTCATCGAAAATACCTTTAAAACGTACCCCAGCATAGTCCGTGGAACCACTCTTAGGGCTCGCACGTATCAAGGGGTGAGGAGGGCACGGCGATGGCGAACTACAAGCGAATCTACCGCTCGCGCACGGAAACGATGTGTGCGGGGCTGGCCGGCGGGGTGGCGGACTACTTCGAGGTCGACCCGACATTGGTGCGGCTGGCCTTCGCCGGCGCCGGAATCCTGACCGGAATCGTGCCGGGCCTGCTGGCCTATGCCGTGGGATGGATCATCGTACCGTTGGAACCGATGCCGGTCGCCCACCAAACTCCCGAGGCGCAACCGAACAACGGATGATGCGGTTCCGCCGGGCATAGAATGGCCCGGTGTCCCTCGCGAAACAGCTTTCGACGGTGCTCGCGCCGTCGCGCGTTTCCACGCGCTACATCGACCGCATTGCGTTTGCCAACGACGCGAGTGTCTACCGCCTGATCCCACGCGCGGTCGTGCACGCCGCCTCGGTGGAAGAAATCGGACGATTGTTCGAATTCAGCCGCCGCGAACGGATCCCGCTGACGTTTCGGGCCGCCGGAACCAGCCTGTCGGGTCAGGCGGTGACCGACGGAATCCTCGTGGTGTTGTCCCGCGGTTGGCGAGAGTACGAGGTCCTGGACGAAGGTCGACGAATCCGTTTGCAGCCGGGAGTCCTCGGTGGAATTGCCAATCAGGTCTTGCAACCGTACGGCCGCAAGATCGGACCCGACCCGGCGTCGATCAACGCCTGCATGATCGGGGGCATCCTCTCCAACAACTCCAGTGGGATGTGTTGCGGCATCGAACAGAACGCGTATCAAACGCTCGAATCGATGCGCTTCGTTCTTCCGGACGGAACGGTCGTCGATAGCGCGGATCCCGACGCCGAGCGCCGGCTGTGTGGCCGGGCCCCGCGAATCTTCGCCGGGATAGAAACGTTGAAGACGCTTGTCCGAAACGATGAGGCCCTGGTCCGACGCATCCGGAAGAAGTACCGGCTCAAGAACACGATGGGCTACTCGATCAACGCGTTCGTCGATCACGACGACCCCGTGCAGATCCTGACCCACCTGATGATCGGTAGTGAGGGGACGCTCGGGTTTATCGCCGAGGCCGTGCTTCGCACCGTCGCCGACGCGGCGTTCAAGTACACCGGACTCCTTTTTTTCGACGACGTTCCGGCGGCCTGCTCCGCGATCGCCCCACTCAAACGCAGCGGTGCGCGCGCGCTCGAGCTGATGGATTATCCGTCCCTGCGAGCGGTACGGTCGCAACCGGGGGTCCCCGGGCGCGTCGGAAAACTCCCCGAAGGCGCGGCGGCGCTCCTGGTCGAGTACCAGTGCTTCAGCGAGCACGAACGGGATGACCGGCAGCGTGATTGCGAGCGCTTGCTCCCCGAGCTGCCCCTGGCGGGCGAGGGCGAATGGACGGTGGACCCACAACGCCAGGCGGCGCTGTGGCGTGTGCGCAAAGGGCTCATCCCGTCGGTCGGCGCGATGCGGGCCCGTGGGACGTCGCTGATCATCGAAGACGTCGTGTTTCCGGTCGATCGCCTCGCAGCGGGTGTCGCGGAACTGCAACGGTTGTTCGCGCGATGGGGCTACGACGATGCGATCGTTTTCGGGCACGCGAAGGACGGCAACCTTCACTTTGTCCTGACGCAGTCTTTCCAGGCCGCCGGCGATATCCGGCGCTACGACGGTTTCATGCGCGAGTTGGCCGAACTCGTTGCGGTTCGTTACGACGGTGCGCTGAAGGCCGAACACGGAACAGGGCGCAACATGGCGCCGTTCGTCGAAACCGAATGGGGCGAAGCCGCGGTCGCGATCATGCGACGACTCAAACAGTTGATCGATCCCGATGGGCTGCTCAACCCCGGTGTCATCCTCAACGACAATCCCGCCGCGCACATCACGGACCTCAAGGACCTCCCTCGAGTGGAACCGGAGATCGATCCTTGTATCGAATGCGGATTCTGTGAACGCTGGTGTCCGAGCCGCGATCTGACATTGACGCCACGGCAACGCATCGTCGTGCGACGCGAGATGCGGCGGCTCGCCTCGACGGCGCCCCCGGGAGACGAACGCGTGACGGAGTTGCGGGACGCCTGGACTTACGCCGCGGAGGAGACTTGCGCGACCGACGGGCTCTGCGCACTGGCCTGCCCCGTTTCGATCGATACGGGAAACTTGACGAAACGATTGCGTGGCGCCCGACAGAGTGAGGGAGACGAGCGGTTTTCGCTCTGGATCGTCGAACGGTTCGATTGGGTCGAGCGGCTGGTGCGCGTGGGAGTCCGGCTCGGTCATTTTCTGGAACCACATATCGGGGCCGAGAAGCTTCGTCGCTTCGGCTGGATCCATCCAATGCCCCCGCTCGCACCGAAACTGGAAACGCGTAGGAAGCAAGTCGTCGACGCGGTGTTCTTCCCGTCCTGCGTTTCGAGGGTTTTCGGCGAAGCGGTCGACAACGCTCCACCGGGTCGAACGATCGAGCGCGTCGCGGCGCGCGCCGGAATCTCGGTTTGGACTCCGAACGAGGCATCCGGAAAATGCTGTGGAATGCCATTCTCCTCGAAGGGCCTGGATGCCGCGTCTCGCATCTCGGCCAACAAGACGGTGGCGGCGTTGTGGCGCTGGACCGAAGGCGGCCGGGTTCCCGTGGTGGCCGATGCGAGCCCTTGCGCGTGGACGCTCAAACAAGTCGGCCCGGTCTTGACCGCGAAGAACAGGGAGAGATTCAACCGGCTTACGATCCTCGACGGGATCGAGTTCGCCCACGACGTCTTGCTGGATCGGCTCGAGCCCTCGCGGTTGCAACGGAGCATTGCGCTTCACCCCGTCTGTTCGGTTCGCAAGATGGGAATCGAGTCGAAGTTCCTCGCGCTGGCGCGGGCGTGTGCCGATCGTGTCGACGTCCCGCTGACCAGCGGTTGCTGCGGCATGGCCGGAGATCGCGGATTCTTTTTCCCGGAGTTGCCCGATTCCGCCCTGTTGCCTTTGCTGCCGGAACTCGACGCCTTGGATTGCGACGATTTCTTCAGCAGCAGCCGCAACTGCGAGGCCGGCCTCGCGAGGGTGACCGGCAAGCCGTACCGATCCTTCTGGCAGTTCCTCGACAGCGCGACGGACTGACCTACTTGCTGTAGGATTATTCGGTTGAATTCGATAGACCCTGGAGTTCGCGTTGACCACGAGACCCAGCTACGAGCAGGCCTACGAGGCGCTTTTCGAGCAAACGAACGATGCCGCCGTGATCCTCGATCTCGAGGGCAACAACGTCGCCGCCAACCATCGCGCGACCGAGATGCTCGGGTATCCGCTGGACGAACTGATCGGACTCCCGATGACACAAATGGTAAGCCCCGATGAGCACGACGACTCGTTGCGGCGGAAAGCGGCGCTGCTGGCCGGTGAATCGGTCCCGATTTACGAACGCGGATGGATCCGGAAGGACGGCGTCGAGATCCGTGTCGAGGTCAATGAGTGTTTGGTCCGCGACAAAGATGGGCGGCCAGCCTATTTTCAAGTCGTCGGACGCGACGTCTCCGAGCGCAACCGTGTAAGGCACGCGTTGCGGCAAATCTCAAGAGGCACGGCCGGTGGCAACGATGAGACTTTCTTTCACGGCGCTGTGCAACACCTGGCTCGGGCGCTCGATGTTCGTTGCGCGTTGGTCACCGAGCGCAAGGACCCCGAGAGCCCTCGAGTCCGGGCGCTTGCCTGGTGGTGCGACGAGAACCGGACGGATCCACTGGAATACGACGTCACGGGAACCCCCTGCGAGCAAGTGTTCGAGGGCAACCTGGTGTTCCACGCTCGCGATATCCGACAGAATTACCCCAACGACGAGTGGCTCGCGGAATTCAAAGCGGAGAGCTATCTCGGGATCCCGTTGCGGAGTGCTTCGGATCAGGTGATCGGCCACCTCGCGGTCGTCGACGACCGACCGATGAGCGACGATCTGCGGCACCGCACCGTGCTGCAGATCTTTGCATCGTGGACCGGTTCCGAACTGGCCCGCCGCCGCTCGGACAGGGAGCGTGACGACTCGGAGATGCGGTACCGATCACTGGTCGAGCAGTTGCCGGCAATTACGTACACGGCGGCCCTCGATGCCAGGGTCACGCTCTACGTAAGCCCGCAAGTCGAGACCGTACTCGGCTTTACCGTCGACGAGTTTTGCGGCGTCGATTCCCTGTGGCCGCAGCAACTTCATCCCGACGACCGGGAGGCCGCCCTGAAAAAGCTGGCACAGAGCATGAAAGACGGGACGCCGTTCCTGGCCGAGTATCGGATCTACCGAAAAGACGGTTCGCTGGCGTGGGTTCGTGACGCCGCCGTGATCGTCCACGACAGCGACGGAACCCCGCGCTTCCTTCAGGGAATCGTCCTCGACGTAACCCACGAAAAACGGCTCACCGAAAACTTGCTGAACTCCCGCAGGCTGGAGTCGGTCGGGATGTTGGCCGGTGGGATCGCGCACGACTTCAACAACTCTTTGATGGGGGTCCTGGGCAACCTCTCCATTGCCAAGTCACGGGTGCCCGAAGAACACGGTGCGTACGACCGGTTGCTCGAGGCGGAGAACGCGGCGCAGAGAATCAGGATCTTGACGCAACAATTGCTGACGTTTTCGAAGGGCGGGGCGCCGGTGCGCCGGACGACGTCGATCGACGGTTTGATCCGGGACAGCGTACAGTTCGTGCTGAGCGGCTCGAACGTGGACAGTCGGGTCGAGGTGGATCCGGGACTCCGGCCGGCCGACGTCGATGCGGGGCAGATCCGTCAGGTCATCGAACACCTCGTCCTCAACGCGGTGCAAGCGATGCCGGACGGGGGCACCGTTCGCGTTGCGGCGCGGAATACAACACCGTCGGAGATCTCCGGGCTTCCGGTCCGGACGGGGGAATTCGTGAGGATCGAGGTAAGCGATGAAGGCGTCGGAATACCACCGGATGCGATCGACCGGATCTTCGATCCGTTTTTCACGACCAAGGAAGACGGGCGCGGGCTTGGGCTGGCCACGAGCTACGCCATCGTCCAGAAACACGACGGTCACATCGGGGTTCGCCCGCGGCAAGGGGGCGGCACCGAGTTCACGGTGTACCTCCCGGTAGGTGCGCCCAACGAGCTACGCCTCGAGGAGAGCGCTCCCGCCGCGGCAAAGCAGGGGTGTCGTTTCCTCGTGATGGATGACGACGACTTGGTTCGCGACGCCATCGGCGTGATGCTACGCGATCTCGGTCACGCCGCGGAATTCGTGCCGGACGGCGATTCGGCCATTCAGGCGTACCGCGCGGCAATGCGCCGTGGTGATCCGTTCGATGCCGTGCTCCTCGACCTCACGATTCGCGGTGGGTATGGCGGTGAGGAAGCCATGCGTCGTTTGACCGAGATCGACCCGCACGCGGTCGGGATCGTGTCGAGCGGCTACTCGGACAGCCCCGTCATGGCGGAATCACATCGTTACGGGTTCAAGGATTGCATTGCCAAACCGTTCCGGCGCGAAGACCTGCGCTCGGTGCTCGATCGGGTCCTTCGCTAGCGGCCCGGCTGCAGCGAGCCTACTGGATCCGTATGCGGCCCTGCATCTTGGGTGCGTGCTGCGGGCAGATGTACTCGAAGGCGCCCTCTTCGGGAGCGGTGAACTCGATGCTGACCTCTTCGTTCCAAGGGATGTGACGGATTGTGTCGTCGATCCCCGGCAGCCGGATCGAATGCAACACCCCCACCTCGGTGTTCCGTACGATCAGCCTGATGCGTTCGCCGGGTCGGAATGAAAGGGTCGGGTTCGAACCCCCGAAAGCGAAATCACGCGCTTCGAGAACGATCTCGCGCGTCTCTTTTTCGACGGCGCTCTGCGACCAGATCGGTATGGCGATCATCACGCCGAACAGGCTCAGGATGGCGACAATCCCGACACCGCCGATCAAGCGTCTTTTCATCTTTTGACTCATGCGGCACCCACGAGCAGGCCGGTCGCGTACATCACGAGGTAGCCGGTCAACATGCCCGCGAGGTTGAGCGGGGAGAGCGAGGATCGGAGCGGGCGGCTGCCCAGTATCGATGTAACGACCTGCACGATCGCTCCCGAGCCGATCCCCAGAAACAGTAGCGCCCAGAATTGCGAGTACGTGAAGGCTCCGATCCAACAGCCGAGGATCGTCGGCCCACCCGCCAGAGCCCCGAGCCCGATCAGCCGCGACAACTGGTTGCCGGGTTGACTCAGGATCGGCGACACGATCGCGATCCCTTCGGTGGCGTTGTGCAGCGCGAAGCCTGCGACGAGAAGCGCTCCGAGCGTCAATTCACCCAGCACGTAAGCCGAACCGATCGCCAGGCCCTCGCCCAGGTTGTGAATCCCGATCCCCAGCGCGATCAACCAGGCCATCCGTACGCCGTTCGTCGTCCCGCCACCGCCCCCGGATCCACGAAGTTGTAGGCCGGTCAGCATCGCCCAGGCACCGGCAAAGCCGAGGATCAGAAGCGCCTGCGGGTGGTAGATCGAGGGCAACTCGTGCGCCGCTTCGAAGCCCTCGAACATGGCGTCGACGACGAGGAAGGCGAGCAGGCCGACGGTCAAATGGATCAGGAATCCTAGACCACGGGTGCCCAACCGTCTCAGGAACGGGAACCAGGTCAGACCCAGCGCGACGGGAATGACACCGACGAAGAGCCCCAGCAACGCAAAGCGGGAAAGCGAGGCTGCCGTGATGCCGGGAGTGACCGTGGCGACTTCGATCTCGTGATCGAAGGTCAAACCGGTCGAGGTGAGCAGAACGACCTCGACGGGCTCCCCCTCGTTCCAGGGAAACGGGATCGTGACGCGTGCGGTCTGCAACGGTTGCATCTCACGCGCGGGTGTGACCTCGTGGAACCAGAACGCACCGCGGACCATCACCTGGGCGACCGTTGTCGGATCCGGTCCGCTGTTGACGATGTCGAGGTGGATCAAATCCGGCGCAAGGACGTGGCGCATCACATCGATTTTCTCGACCGGCGGCAAGTCGGTGGCGAACAGCCCCTGGGCCCCGTCGGAAAACAGCCAGGCCACGAGCCCGATAAGCAAGACAAGCGGTATGGCCGCGAGAAGCGCGGCCCCGGCGCCGATGCCCGAACGTTGCTCAGCCATCGCCGTCCTCGTCGGGCAACACGCGGAACAACCCCATCCAACCACGCTCGGCAAATTCGGTCTTGTGCGCGTGGAACATGAAATCGCCGGTGTGCGGGAAACGCACCTCGATGATTCCCCGTTCACCCTGGCCCTGGATGATCGTGTCGGTAAAATCGCGCGGTTCGAGTTGGGTCCCGGTCGGGTAGTAATCGAAGAACGTCGCGTGGACGTGGAACGAATTGATCGGGTCGAATTCGGTGATGTTGGCCACGTAAATGCGAATCAACTCGTTCTGGCGCACCTCGATCGGGTGGCGCTTGTAGTGGTAGGCCACGGTGTTGATCGAATAGATCTCGTTTTCTTCATCGAAGTTGGGATCGAACCCGTTCATCATCATGAAGAGTTCGCGGGCGGGGGGGCGATCTTCCTTGGGATCGACGATCCACAGCCCGTAAAGGCCGTTGTGGATGTGCTGCGAGATCGGGGTCGCGTGACAGTGGTACAGGTGCATTCCGACGGGGTCGGCCTCGAATTCGTACACGAAGGTTCCACCGGGGGGAACCTGCTGGTGAAGCATCGCCCCATCCATCTCGAACGAGTGGTAGCCGTGGAAGTGCATCGAGTGCGGTCGGTCGCCGACGTTGGTGAACAGGATGCGGATGCGCTCCCCTTCCCGCGCACGCAGCGTCGGGCCGGGTACCTGGCCGTTGTAGGTCCACGCCGGGAAGTACACTCCGGGGGCGATCTCGATTTCTTTGTTGACGACTTCGACTTCGAAGATGCGCAACACCCGGCCGTCCTCGAGTAACTCGGTACGGCTATCGAGCGTGTCGGTGAGATACGCATCGGGATCGAATCGATCGGTCCCGACATCCCCAACCGTGGTGTTGCGGTAAGGCGTCAGATCGAGACCGCCGAGACCGACGAGCATCGCTTCGTGTCCCGCCTGACCCGAGGTCGTGGCCGCGAACCCCACCGCGGCGGCGAGCAGACCGATCCCTAGAACCGCCATACCGACACCGAGAGTCCGGCGCGCCCGTTCGGCGAACTTGGTGGACATGGATCGCTCCGACCTGCGGGGAATCCTGCTCCGGACGATCGAAACATTAAATTCGATGCGCACCGGGTCAAGATTTTGATTACCCAAAAAAAGATACCGCCAGGAGGTAAAATTGTCAACCTTGCTGTATGTTTGAGACTGTCATGCCTACCAGCACCGTCGAGGACTACCTCAAATGCATCCACCGGGAGGAGCGCTCCGGCCAGGGCCGGCTGGTTTCCACGGGTAGAATTGCCCAGGAAATGTGCGTTGCTCCGGGAACGGTCACGGCGATGATGAAAACGCTCACCGAGTCCGGCCTGGTCGAGTACGAACCGTATATGGGGGTTCGGCTGACGGACCACGGGTGCAAACTGGCGACTCATGTGCTGCGCCGGCATCGTCTCGTCGAGTTATTCCTGGTACGGATCATGGGCATGGACTGGAGCAAGGTGCACGCGGAGGCCGAGATTCTCGAGCACGCCGTGTCCGATCGACTGATCGATCGGATGGACGAGATGCTCGGTCATCCGAAGGCCGACCCCCATGGCGACCCGATCCCCACGTCGGCTGGTTCGCTCGAGGAAAGCGACGATCCGAGCCTATTGGTTTGCGACCTCAACCACGACCTTAAGATCACTCGCGTGACGGATCAACGGACGGGGTTCCTCCAACTGCTCGAGCAGCACCGGCTGATGCCGGGACGTCACGCGGTGGTCGAGAACCGGGACGAGTTGACGGAAACCGTGCAGGTCCGCCCCGCCGGCGGCGAGCCGCTACGGCTCGGCTTCCAGGCGGCTTCCCGCATTTTGGTCGGGAAGGACTAATCGATGCCGGACAAGCAATCCCACCTCAGTACCGCACGTGTTCTGCTCGAGGCCTGCCCACCGGCCGAAAACGACCGCGAAAAAGCGTATGCCGTCCTCAAGCAGGGTTTCACCTGTTACAACTCGTTCCACGCCGTGAGCATCCCCGATCTGCAGGATGCCGGCGAATTTCAGCGGGTGCGCCAGCGGGTCAGCAACGACGAGTTCGCGGCGTATCTCGGGCAGCTCACCGAAAAGCCGTTGTCGCTCTACAAAGTTTGCTCGTCCTGTGACGAACCGGCCTTTCACGCCTGGCTCGATCAGGCCGAGGCCCTCGGCTGTGGCGACATCTTCCTCGTCGGACCCGATTCCAGCGATCGGAAAATCCTCGGCGGGCGCCTGAATGTACCGGAAGCGGCGAAGGTCGCACGGGAACGCGGGTTCCGCTGCGGCGGGATTATCATCCCCACGCGGCGCACGCAGTTTGCCCCGCGGCCCGCATCGCTCGACGAAACCGACCGTTTGCTGACCAAGGTGCGCGAGCACGGGTTGCGCTTCTTCACCACCCAGATCCTGTACGAGGGCGAGTGGATGAGTTGCCTGTTGCTCGACCTGGTTCGTCAGATGGCGCCCGAAGAACTCCCGCAGATTTTCCTGACGTTCTCCCCGTTCGTCTGCACGGAAGACCTGGCGTTCTCACGCAAGACACTGGGCGTTTATGTCCCAACCGATGTGGGTCGCATGCTCCGCGGTTCGCGCAGCATGCGCGAGGCGTCGATCGGCCATTCGCTACTGTTGTGGGAGCGCATCTCGTCGTTCGCCAACGAAATCGGTTACCCAAAAGAGCGTCTGGGAGTCAACGTCGAGTACCTGGACTCTCGCAACCCGCGTAACGTCGATTCCGCGTTCGAGTTGGCCGAAGAATTCGGTCGCGTGTTACGGCGTTGAGACGGAGGGGTCAGACCATGCACTATCACATCCGAGCAACTGAATAGTGCGCAGCCGTTGAGTGCGGGCCGGATGTGATAGTGCATGGTCTGACCCCTCGGTTGCTACTTCGCATATAGATCGATGATCTGTTCGACCGCTCTGGTGCATACCGGGCATAGTTCGACATCATCCCGCGAGAACATCCTGCAGTCGATGGTCGACCGGTAAAACCCCTGCGCCTCGTAGTGCGCGCCTTCGAACGCACCGACCTTTGCGGAGTATCGCTGCCCGCCGAGCGTTCTCGAGAAGTATTCCCGGATCTCGTCAAACAACTTGTCCATGTCCTCTTCCGGCGCCCCGGCGGCGCGCATCTCGTTGCGTTTCTTCTGGTACTCGAGTGACCGCTTCTCGAACGCATCCTTCTCCCACGGCGTCGGCACCGGTGTGGACTCCTCGACCAGGTCGCGCCATTTCAGGTTCGCGGGGTCGAGCAACGCGGTTACATTCGGCTCCCAGGGTTCGACGTGCCCGCCGGCGAAATCCTCGTACGCTACCTGGGAGGTGTAGTACTCGTCCGCGAGTCCGGCGAAGTGATGCCCGAACTCGTGTACGACAAGGTAGTCCGCGTAGCCCGAATCGACGGCGGCCGTAGAATAAAGCCCGAATATCCCGCCACCACCGTACTTCCGTTCGTTGACCAGGATCAGGACAAAATCGTACGGCACGATTGCCGCCGCATCGCGCCAGGCCCGATCGTCGAGCGTCAGCACGTACCGTTCGGAGTCGAAACTGTTGTAACGCGCACCCAGCGGCGAATCCCGGAAGACGCCGGCGCGTGGACGCGAGATGCCGGCGTGTTCTGCGGGGGTCCAGACCGCGCGTACGTTGAAATCGCGCTTGCGCGAACGAAAGGGCTCCTCGGCAAACAGAGCGTTCGAGGCGCGGCGAGCGTCGGCGAGGAATTTTTCCTTCTGATCCGCCCGGTATCCGTCTCCGAGGATCGCCAGATCCGCCTTGATTGCGACGGGACCGTTATCGACCAGCACCGACCAATCGGCTGACGCCGCAGGGGCGCGGTCGACGAATCGGGAGGACGGATCGACGATCAATTCCCAGACTTCGCGGAACGATTGATCGGTTTGGCGTTTACGCAAACGCACCTGCGCCGTGCGGCGCGGCTCGGGGACGCGAAGCGCTTCGGGAAGCGCACGCCAGATTTCGCGACGGGCCTCGCCGGTCGTCTCCCATTCGCCGTAAATGCTCGAGAAGCCCCGCGTGTACAACACACGCTGGGTCGCCAGGTCGACCAACTCGATCAGGTATTTGCCGCGATTGGTCGTGTCGATCGTTTGTGTCCTGCTGCCCGGCCATTCGCCTTCGATCCTCAGGCGCTCGAGCGCGAAGTGCTCCTCGGTGGCCGTTCCCGTATGAACGTAGTCGACACGCAACGTCCGACCGGTCGACCACTGCTCAAAAGTTCCCGCGACGGTCGGAACCGTCAGCAACGCCACCCACAACCCGACCCAAGAACGGACCACGATTCACCTCCACTCGACAAATGCGAAAGCACCCGCCGGCGGCGACGAGGCTCAGCTTCCCGCCGAGATACGAGCAAAGAAAGAACGGACAGGGTCCTCGTCGAACGTCGGTTCCCGCCGCAACCCGAGCCAGACGACAATCTTGTCGTCATGAATGAACACGGAGTCAGCAGAGGGCCAGGGCGCTCTCCCCTGTAGCATGCGCTCCACAGCGGCCGGCGATCCCACCGCATCCGCGGCGAACCAGTCGTAACGGTCGACCCCCACCGAGGCAGCTAGTGCTTGCACGCGCAACTCGTTTCCGCCGTGCCACTCGAAGTTGGAGAACCCCAGGACCGAATTATGGTACCGCGATATTCCGGGGTAATGAGGGTGGGAGTAGCTCCCGACGACCACGACCCGAGGCCGACCCTCCATGCGAGGGTTCGTATCGATCACGTCGATCCGCTCAGCGATCCGGGCGATCATGGTGCGATCCGCTTGCGCAACGAGATTTTGTGAATAGAACACCTGGTTGCTTTGGAACACGAAACTGAGCACGACGAGGCTTACCGAAATGTTACCGAACCACCGCGTGGTGCGGGACGCGGAACTCGCCAGCGCAGCGAAGACGACGACCCATACCACGGCCGCTCCCAGTGAACTTCGGGGGGCGAGCCGGCTCGCGTGCAGGAAGAGAACGCTGAACGGCGCGAGAACGAGTGCGAGACCCAGCATCAAGCCACCCGCCACGACCACAGGCGGTGGCCGTCGCACGATCCAATCACCGGCAGCGAAAACCGCTGCGAGCAGAAACAGGAGAACCGCACCGGTGGGAACGAGGCCACCACAACCCAGGAGTAAAAATGAGATTTGTGGTTCGATGAGGTCCCAGCGTTCCCAGAAGGCCAGTTGCCAGGAGACGCTGTAGTAGTCGCTGGGTGGGCTGATCCCTGCACTCCAGATGATCAGCTTGTGAATCAGCAGGTAGAGCAGCCCTCCTGCGGCAATCGCCAGGCCAATATTCCCGGCGCGCCGCGCAACCCTGTGCCGGTCGAGAGGAATCCGCGAATGAAGACCCGCACTCACAGCGGCGACCGCCGCCGTTGCCAGGACGCTCAGACACCCCTGGTAGGTCGAAAACCCCATTGCAATGAGTACGGAGGACACGACCAACCTCGGCCAGGATCGAGTGCAAGACGCGGCCCCGAATAGCCCCATGACGCACAGTAACGAGGCCAGTGAGTAGCCGATCTGCAGGTGCGAGAACGCCATCTGGGCGGAGAAGAACGGAAAGATGACGAAGACGGAGTAGATGAGGGCACGCGCTGGAACACCGATCCGATGCAAGCCGATGAGCCACCCCAGTACCACCGCCGTGGTTAGCTGGCAGAAGATGCCTATCAACAACGTGATGAACGGAACGATCCAGCCACCCGGGACCAGGTAGTGTAGGAGCACTCCTCCCCACATCCCGCGTCCGACCCAAAACTCGTTCCAGGTGACTTCCATCCCCAAGTGGAGATAGTCGTCGACGCCGAGACCTGGATTCCCCAGCTCGAAGCCGAAGGCCGCGAGCGCAATCACGAAGGCGAGTAGGCTAGCCCTTGCATCTCCGTGGCTCTGCTCCGGAAGCCGGGTCCCCGTAAGGGCGAGGTGGAGTCGAGCGAGCGCAGACCTCCAGATTTCAACCAGTCCCATGTTTGACGGCTCCACACAAGATGGTATTCGCTGCGCTCGAACGCCTGGGCGGCTGGGAAATCCTATCCCATTTTGGGTTAAATGCCGCTCTTGTTGTACGTGGGGAGGTTGGTGCGCTTTACTCGAGCTCGAAGGAGATCCGCTCGGTCTTCCAAACCTTGACCGGAACGCCGTCTTTGATCGCCGGCTCGTAGGTCCAGCGCTGCGCGGCGCGGAGCGAAGTGGCGTTGAGTCTGGAGCGCGGGATTTCCTGCGTCAGCCGCGCTTCGGCGACCGCGCCGCTCTCGTCGATGAGAACTTCGACGAGAATAAGACCCTCTTGCCGTAGCCGGCGCGCCAGCTCGTCGTAGGGCGGTTGCTCGAACTTCACCGGGACGGGGGGGCTGTCCACATCCTCGATGTCGAACAACTCGCCTCGACTCGCCTTGGGAGGTACCGGAAAACCGATCAAGTCCTCGCCACCGAGATCGATTGTCGCGATCGACTCGCTTTCGGTGAGCGGAGCGTCGTCGGATTGCTCCGACAGCAACTTCAATTGAAGCGAGCCTGCCGCAGCCTGCAACGCTTGATCGGCCTCGGCCTGCCTGACACGGGCCGCACGACGACTCGCGGCGCTGCGACGCTTGAACGTCGGTCTTGGCCTCACGACGGGTGCGGGCGGCGCGAGCTCGACGGGTTCGGCTTCCGTCGCTACGGGTTCCGGAACGACTGTTTCCGCGACCTCGATCGGGTCCATCGGTGCCGGCGGCCCTTCATTGATGTTTTCCTCGACTTCGAACAGGCTCATCGGCGGCGGCGCTTCGACGGCGACATCGGTCCCTACCGTCGAAGCGAGCTCGGGGCTCGCGGTTCCGCCGATCCAGCCTTGCCGGAACGCGACGAAAGCCAGGGCGCCGAATACGGCAAGGATCGCGACTAGAAACAGTGCCGCTTTCACCCCACGCGGCTTGACGGGGGCGACGGGAATGTCGACCGGCTCATCGAGTCGAGGTTCCTCCTGCGGTTCGAGTTCCGCAACGAGGGGGTCGGCGTTGGGTGCATCGACCACCGGTGACTCCACCTCGGTGGGGGGCGACGCGTTTGCGGGATCGACCTCCACCATCGCTTGAAGCCGGCGTTCCATCTCCGTTTCGGGGTCGAACGCTTTATCGGGTTCCTCGACGGGATCCGTCGCGGACTGCGCGGCCGCCAACGTCGGGATACTGGCGACCGGCGCGGCGGGGACGTCTTCCTTCTCGGGTGTTGCATCGTCACCCAGCACCAACGCATCGATCTGGGCGTCGATTTCGTCGTCGCTCATGAGCTCGATCGCCGTCGACGCTTCGGACTCAACGATCGTATCGACCGCCTCGGAGAGTTCTTGGTGGATCTCTTCTCGTTCCCGCTTCGACTCTTCGATTAAACGGGCGATCATCGAAAGCAACTCGGCGGGGGCGATCGGCTTTTCGATGTATTCGTCGCAGCCGTAAGTCTCTAGTGCATCCTCGCGGTACTTCTGACCGCGGCACACGGCGGTCGTGATCAGGACCGGGGTGGACTTGCCGTTGGGCTTGGACTTGATCTCCTGGCATACGTCGACGCCGTGTTTGCGCGGCAACATGGCCTCGACCAGGACAAGAGCGGGATTCAAACGATCGAAAGCCTCGAGACCCGATACCCCGTCTTTGGCCACCTCGACGTCGTACCCCGCCTGGGTCAGCGGCGTCGCGGTCCGGCTGATGCTGGTCGGGTCGTAGTCGATCAGGAGAATCTTCCGCTTGTTCATCCTTACGCAGCCCGTCCACAAGAATGGCGCCGTTAGCTCGCCAAATTCGGAGGTGTCCAGACCAAAACATAGGTTCCCGGCCACACCGTTTCAATCCGAGAAGGCTTGTAACGCCTGTGTTTGTGATCGATTCTCGGGGTATAGTTGGCGAATCGGCCTCCATCCTGCGGGCGAAAGGACCCAACGTGCTCAAGCTCAAGCTTCACTGGTGGATCCTGATCGGAATCGTCGCCGGCGCACTCCTGGGCACTTTCGTGCACCGCACGTCGTACCCGACGATCTCGAAACAAGCGCGCGAGGATGTTTTTCAGAGTTCGACCTGGAGCGCGGCCGACGAAGCCGCGAAGATGAAGGACATCCAGAAACGCGAGAAGGCTCTACTCCAGAAAACCGCGTGGGGCGCGCCGATCTACTGGATCGGTACGCTATTCCTCAAGGCCCTGAAGATGGTCGTGATCCCGCTCGTGGTTTCGTCGTTGCTTGCCGGCATCGTCGGGTTGGGAGACATCCGCAGACTCGGGCGGATGGGTGGGCGGGCGTTGGGGTGGTACCTCACGACCAGCCTGCTGGCGATCGTCACCGGGATGACGCTGGTCAACATCTTCCGTCCCGGTGTCGGTCCTCAGATCGCGCTCCCGACGGCGGCGGCCGCCCCCGAGGCGAAATCCATGTGGGAAATGCTCGATGGCATGATCCCGTCAAACCCGATCCGCGCCGCGGCCGACTTCGAGTTGATTCAGGTGCTCGTGTTCACGATCCTGTTCGGTTGTTTCACGCTCGCGGCGAAAGAGGAATACCGCAAGGTGATCGGCAACATCGCCAACGCCGTGTTCGAGATCATGATGAAGCTGACACTCGCGATCATCGCGGTAGCACCGATCGGAATCGCGGCGCTGATCGCAACCCTGGTGGCGACGACCGGACCCGAACTGTTCTCGAACCTGATCGGTTACTTCCTGACCGTCTTCGCGGCCCTGATGGTGCATCTGTTCGTCACGCTTCCGGCACTGTTCTGGGTGGTCACAAGACGCAACCCCTACAAGGTGCTTCGGGCCATGTCGCCCGCGCTGTTGACGGCGTTTTCCACCGCCTCGTCGTCGGGGACGCTGCCGGTCACGCTCGACCGAGTGGAACACCATGTCGGCGTCTCGAACAAGGTCAGCAGCTTCGTTCTACCGATCGGGGCGACGGTCAACATGGACGGCACCGCTCTGTACGAATGCATCGCGGTGATCTTCGTCTCGCAGCTTTACGCGGCAGCCAACCCGGACTTCACGCTCACGTTCGCCAACCAGATCATGATCGTGTTTCTCGCGCTGATGGTCAGCATCGGGGCCGCGGGGATTCCACACGCCGGCCTGGTCATGATGGTGATCATCTTCGAAGCCATCGGGTTGCCCACGGCGCTAACCGCGGTCCTCTGGGCCGTGGATCGTCCGCTCGACATGTGCCGTACGGTGGTCAATATCTGGAGCGACACGATGGGCGCGACGGCCATCGCTCACGGCGAGAAGGAAATCGACGAGAGCGTCTTGTTTCAGCGCGCTTCCTAGACGAGCACGTTGATGGAAACGATTGTCCTGACGCCTCTGGAAGTTCGAAAGCTGCTTCCGATGGCGGATTGCATGGACTGGGTCGCGGGTGCGCTCGAACGCTACTCCAGAGGGCAGTCGGTCAATCCGCTGCGCCACGGCGTGCGGATCCCCGACGGCCGCGGTCTGGTGGGTTTGATGCCGGGCTACCTCGACGAGCCCGAAGCGTTTGGCCTCAAGGCCGTGGCCATCTTCCACGGAAACCACGGCACCGAACTGGACTCGCACCAGGGGATCGTCGTGCTCTTCGATACGCAAACCGGAGTCCCCAGGGCAATCATGGATGCCAGCGAGGTCACCGCGATCCGCACCGCCGCTGCCAGTGGGGTGGCGACCCGGTTGCTGGCCCGTGAAGACGCCGACACGCTGGCCGTCATCGGTTCCGGCGTGCAGG
>Ga0224508_10001198_pt1 | contig 23557 bp, 18 predicted proteins | sample SF_Jan12_sed_USG_4_FD_170157 | JGI IMG/M metagenome (GOLD analysis project Ga0224508, IMG submission 170157) | Sediment microbial communities from San Francisco Bay, California, United States - SF_Jan12_sed_USGS_21 | ecosystem: Environmental > Aquatic > Marine > Sediment | place: USA... | reverse complement strand
TTGTGGCCGCAATTGGACGGCGCGTTCAAGATGCGCCACCGATTCATCGTATTTGCCGAGACGGTACAACACCCATCCCATGCTATCGACGATGTAGCCGTCATTTTGTCGCTGCTGCACGGCCCGTTCGATCATGCCCCGCGCCTTGTCGATGTTCTTGCCCTTTTCCACCCAGGAATATCCCAGATAATTGAGGACGTATGGCTGCTCGGGTTTGAATTCGAGCGCCTTGAGGAAGTCTTTCTCCGCGCGATTCCACTGATTCGACCGTTCCAGGGCAATGCCGCGGGAATAGTAGAGCGACCATTGTTGCGCGTTCGGTTTTTCCAGCCGTTCGAACGCCTGATCATACGCGCCGACCGCCTTTTCGAATTTTTCCTTGTACCGCAGAAAATTGCCGAGTTTGAGCAAGGCGTCGGTGCGGGTCGGCCGCTCGTCCGCCATCTTTTCCAGCAGCTTTACCGCGTCGTCGAGCCGCTTCAGTTCGTACAGGGAATCCGCCGTCCGCAGCCGCGCGGACCAGCTAAAGGGCGACTTCGCCTTGACTTTGCCGTAGACCGCGACCGCCGTTTCATATCGTTCGCGGGCCGCCAGAATGTCGCCGACCAGAAGATGCCCCAACGCAAATTCAGGCGTGAGGTCGAGACTCACCTGTGTGTACAGCAGGATCACGTTTTCGGCCCGGTCCCGCGGCAGTGCGGAGGCCAAATTGAAGACCGCTTCGGACATTCCCTGGACCGGATTCGCCACCAGGGGTGCCAGTTGAGTGCCCGCTTTCAATTGCGCAAGGGCGTCCGCCAGGATGATGCTGTCCGGACTCGTTTCCAGTTTTACGCCGATCAGCTTGATCGCCTCGGCCTGCTTGCCGCGCCGCTGCAACAATGCGGCGAACGACCAAAGCAGCCGCGCGGACGCTTCCTTTGGATCTTTGACTATCTTGCGATAACGGTTTTCGGCCGCCTCCAGCCGTCCGGCGAGTTCCTCGACAAATGCCCCATGGAGACCGGACAGGACACCGAATCCTTTTTCCTTGCCCAAGGTGTCGAGAATTCCGACCGCCGCATCGTATTTGCCGCCGGCCGCGCGAACCCACGCTTCGGTCAGCATCTTGGTATATTTTTCGAAGCCGCGATCGCTCATCCGTGCGAGGCCCTTGTCCGCCTCGTCCAGCCGCCCGGCCTTCAGGTCGCGCGCAGCCAACAGCAGGTTCGCGGTGCTGAGTGTGCCACCGGCCTTGACCAGGCGTTCCGCATACTCTGCCGCCTTGTCACCCTCGCCAGCGCCGAGATTGAGTATAAACGCGCGGCGCAACAAAGTTTCGTTTTCCGGATTTGCCTCGAGCACCCGCCCGATAAGCTTCGCGGCACGGTCGAGATTGCTCCGGCTTTCAGCGAATCGGCCGGACAGGTAGCTGCCATAAATCGACGTCTTCGCCGACGCGTCGGCGAGCGTCACCTCCGACTTTCCGGCAGCCGCAACGCTATGTTTGTCGGCGACGTCTTCTTCGGAGCACGCGCCTGCGAGCAAGGCGATGCCGATGGATAGGCCGATGCCGGTGACGGATCGGCGGCGCATTGTTGGATTACACAGCATGTGCTGGTCTCAAATCCTCGTGCAATTGCGAAAATTAGGTCTGTTAAGTCCGCCTACGGCTCGGTGCATTCCGTTCAACCGGGCAACCCGCCCTAACGGTGCCGCCCAATTGTGATTTTACCCGAAACGCAGGGGTCAAGTCAGCCGCAAACCTTCATTACATATTCGGATAGTTGGGGCCGCCACCGCCTTCCGGCACGACCCAGTTAATGTTCTGCCCCGGATCCTTGATATCGCATGTCTTACAATGGACGCAGTTCTGGGCATTAATCTGCAGGCGAGGGTTCGTTCCGTCGTCGTCCCGGACGATTTCGTACACGCCCGCCGGGCAATACCGTTGCTCGGGCGCGTCGAATTCGGTGAGGTTGACCGCGATGGGAACCGCGTCGTCCTTCAGTGTGAGATGAACCGGCTGGTCTTCTTCATGATTGGTCGCCGAGAAGGCAAGGTTCGTCAATCTGTCGAAGGTCACCTTGCCGTCCGCCTTGGGATATTCGATTTTCTTCGATTCCGATGCCTTGCGGAGGGTCTCATGGTCCGCATGCGCATGGCTGAGCGTCCAGGGCGCCTTGCCGCGCAGCAGTAGCTGATCGATGCCGGTATACAGGGTGCCGCCCAACAGGCCCCATTTGAAGGCGGGCCGGACATTCCGTGCCGCCTTGAGTTCGGCGTATACCCATGACTCGCGGAATGCCACGGCGTAGCCGGTCAATTCGGAACCCGCTCCCTCATCGGCGAGGGCGTCGAAAGCCGCCTCCGCGGCCAGCATCCCCGACTTCATCGCGGTATGCGATCCCTTGATCTTGGGCATGTTGACGGTACCCGCTTCGCAACCGATCAAGACACCGCCCGGAAAGGTCAGCTTGGGCAGCGATTGAATGCCGCCCTCGTTGATCGCGCGGGCGCCATAAGCGATGCGGCGGCCGTCTTCAAAGGTCGGCCGGATCTTCGGATGCGTCTTGAAACGCTGGAATTCCTCATAGGGCGACAGATACGGATTGGCATAGTCCAACCCAAGCACGAAGCCGACCGACACCAGGTTGTCTTCCATATGATACAGAAACGACCCGCCATAGGTATCGGTATCGAGCGGCCACCCGGCCGAATGCACGACCAGCCCCTGCCGATGGTTTTCCGGCGCAACCTCCCACAATTCCTTGATGCCGATTCCGTAGGTTTGCGGCTCGACACCGTCGCGCAAGTCGAAGCGATCCATCAGCATTTTGCCGAGATGGCCGCGGCAGCCTTCGGCAAAAAATGTGTATTTGGCGTGCAATTCAATGCCCGGCTGATAGTTGGGCCCCTGTTCGCCATCGCGCGTGACGCCCATATCCCCGGTGGCCACGCCCCGCACGGCGCCATTTTCGTCGTAGAGAATTTCGGCTGCGGCGAACCCCGGATAAATTTCGACGCCCAGCGCCTCGGCCTGCTCGCCGAGCCAGCGGCACAGATTGCCAAGGCTGGCGATATAGTTGCCCTTGTTGTGCATCGGCGGCGGCAACAGGAATGTCGGGCAGGAAAAGCCGCCCCGTTCGGTGAGGAATAGAAATTTCTCGTCGGAAACCGGCGTGTTCAACGGCGCGCCCCGGTCGCGCCAATCGGGCAGCAGCTCGTTGAGCGCGCGCGGCTCGACGACCGCGCCGGACAGGATATGCGCGCCGACTTCCGAGCCTTTTTCAATCAAGCATACGCTGACGTCGCGATCCTTTTCCGTGCAGAGCTGCCGTAGCCGTATCGCCGCCGCCAGTCCGGCCGGGCCCGCCCCGACGACAACGACGTCGTATTCCATCGCTTCCCGATCCATCGCTCCCCTTCCGATTTACCGTCACCAAACATGCACCTTGCCCGCCGTTGTCTATAGCAATCCCGTCCTTTTTGATAGACAGTTGCTGAAGGGGGCGGCGGACATCATGACGACCGGCGGCAATAAACAATCGGCGGACCTCACGCCGGAACAGGCGCTGCGCTGGCTTGGCGACATGGGGGCGGACGAGTGTATCGGCGACACGCCGGTAGACCGCTACGCCCAATCGGCCGCGGCGGCGGCCGCGGCCGGACACGCAAAAGCAGCCCCGGCAAATCCGGCGCAGGCGGCGCCGCGGCCGGCGGTCGCGGACGCACCCGATCTTATTGCACCGGCGCAAGGCGCCCGCGATGCGCGCGATGCCGCCAATGCCGCCCAAACGCTGGAAGAATTGCGCGCCAACATCGAGGCATTCGACGGCTGCGCCTTGAAGTTTACCGCCACGAACACCGTGTTTTCGGACGGCCATCCGGACGCCGATGTCATGCTGATCGGCGAAGCGCCCGGTGTCGACGAAGACCGCCAGGGGAAACCTTTCGTTGGCGTCAGCGGCCAACTGCTGGACCGGATGCTGGCGGCGATCGGCCTGTCCCGTCAGGAGCATGGCCCGGCGGGCGTCTATATCTCGAATATTCTGTTCTGGCGGCCACCCGGAAATCGCAGCCCGACCACCGCCGAGACCGCCGCCTGCCTGCCCTTCATTCTTCGCCATATCGAGCTGGTTAGCCCAAAGGTATTGGTTTTCCTGGGAGGAACCTCGGCAAAGACAATGCTTGGCCGGCCGGAAGGCATCATGCGCCTCCGGGGACGCTGGTTCGAGCACATGTCGGAAGGTCTGGAGAAGCCGATTCCCGCGCTTCCGACCTTGCATCCCGCCTTTTTACTTAGGCAACCTGCACAAAAAAAGGAATCTTGGAATGATTTTATTCAATTTAAATTAAAGATGGAAGAATCGTCCCAGTAAACTATATATCTATACAGCATGGAAACTGAATATTAATGAATCTATATTAATTATTAATCTCCGATGCTTGCGTGACCGCCAAAACCGCGCGATACTTTTTCTGGAGCATCGAGGGGAGCGTCGGCGGCATTTCCGCCAAATTTTAACTGATATGGGGTTCACGCCTGTGCGCGACACCATCCGTCTCATATTGTTAGGGCCGGCTCTCGCGGCAATGGTTTCCGCCGCCAGCGCCGAGGATTTGGAATTCTACGATTCCAATTCTCAGTCCGTGCCCAAATCCCTGATGGATGAATCAGGATCGGACATCAATGTCAGCACCCGAGAGATCCGCAGGGTCCTCAAAAGGCATACCGCCCACGAAAACGCACAGTATCCCGAAGATTCCGACACTGCAGCGGCCACGCCGGGCGGCGCAGCCGAAAGCGCGGACTCCGGCACCGCCGCAGCGCCCTCCGGGCAGCGCGCGGCCGCCGGTTCCGGCAATCATCCCAAAACCACGGGCGCGGCCGGCGCACCGGCGGCCGGTTCGTTCAAATTTGCAGTACTGAAGGAAAATACGCCGTCCGCCCTGCGCGATCCGGTAAACTCCGTCCCAAAATTACTCAGCGACGCCGACGTACGCCATTACCGGCAAATCTTTCACCATCAGAGAAAACGGCGGTGGCAGCGCGCAGACAAACTCATCAAGAAGCTGTCCGACCGGTCGTTGCTCGGTCATGTTTATTACCAGCGGTATCTGCATCCGACGGGCTATCGCGCCAGTTACAAAGAACTCCGCAACTGGATGGTCAAATACCGGGATCACCCGGGCGCACGCCGTATCTACAAACTGGCGACCCAGCGCCGCCCGCGGAATCATCTCCGCCCGCCCGCGCCGAAGCGTGTACGCAGCAAGGCGGCGCCCAGGAGACATTATCGCGACCGGTACGAGAACCGCCGCAAATATTACAGCTTGAGCAGTTGGAAACGGCGCTATGTACGGCAAACGCAGCGGCGAGTCCGGCGTTATATCGAGCGCAGCCAACCGACCCGGGCGCTCCGGCTGCTGACGACGAAAAAGACGCGCCGAATTTTCGATCCGGTCAGCCTCGACGAGAGCCGCACCGACGTGGCGCGCGGCTACTATCATGCCGGCAATAGCCAGAAGACGCTGGAACTGGCGGGCCCCGCTGCCTTGCGCTCGGGCAGGGCAATTCCGCTCGCCCATTGGTGGGCCGGTCTGGCGGCATGGCAGCTGGGCAAATACGATGTCGCCGCCAGCCATTTCGACTATATGACGCAGACCAAGCTCCGCTCAAGCTGGTCCCGCGCCTCGGCCGCCTATTGGGCCGCACGCGCCTACCTCGTCAGCCATCAGCCCGACAAGGTCAACGCCATGCTGCAGTTGGCGGCGCAAAATCCGCGGACGTTCTACGGCCTCCTGGCGATCCGGTCGCTCGGCACCGAACCGTCCTACGATTGGTCGCTGCCGCCGGTCCGCGATGACCAATGGCGCACCCTGGAACATCACCCGCATGCGCGCCGCGCCATGGCGCTAATTCAGGTCGGCGAGGAAAGCCGCGCCGAAAACGAACTCAGGCGCCTCTCCGACCGCCTGCCGCAGAATACCGCGCGCATACTGGTCGCCCTCGCCAGCGGTCAGAATATGCCGTCGCTCGCCTTGCGGATCGGCCGAAACCTGCGTGACCGGAGCGGCGAGGTATACGACGCCGCGCTCTATCCGCTGCCCGATTGGGAGCCGGCCAACGGCTTTACCATCGACCGGGCGCTGGTGTTCGCGGTGATGCGGCAGGAATCCCGTTTCCGCATCCGCGCCAAGAGCCGGGCCGGTGCGCGGGGCCTCATGCAATTGATGCCGCGAACCGCCGGTTTCATGGCCGGCAAGCGTTTCCGCGGAAGCCGGCGCCACCAGCTTTTCAATCCGGAACTCAACATCACTCTCGGCCAGAAATACGTCCGCCACCTGCTGAACGACCCCAATATCGATGGCGACCTGTTCTACGCCGTAGCGGCCTACAATGGCGGTCCGGGCAATTTGCGCAAATGGCGCCGCCGGTCGGATTATGGCGGGGACCCGCTGTTGTTCATCGAGAGCATCCCGCTTAAGGAAACCCGCATTTACGTCGAACGCGTGTTGACGAATCTCTGGATTTACCGCTACCGTCTTGGTCAGCCTGCCCCGTCATTGGACGCGATCGCGACCGGCGAATGGCCAAGCTACATTGCACTCGACGACAAGTCGATTAAGCACACAACGAATATGGCAACGGGACTCTGAACAACGTGCCTTTGGACCAGAATAGGCCATTCCTCCCCGTCAACATCGCCGTTCTGACTGTTTCCGATACCCGCACCGCCGACACCGACCGCTCGGGCGATTTGATCGCCGAGCGGATCGAAACCGCAGGCCATCGCCTGGCAGCGCGGTCGATCATCCGCGACGAAGCGGATGCCATCGCCGAGCACTTGCAGGGCTGGATCGACGATCCCGAGATCGACGTCGTGATCGCCACCGGCGGCACCGGCGTGACCGGCCGCGACGTAACGCCCGAAGCGTTGAGCCGGGTTTGGGAAAAGGAAATCCCGGGCTTCGGTGAATTGTTCCGATGGATCAGCTATCAGAAAATAGGCACCTCGACGATTCAGAGCCGCGCCACCGCGGGCGTCGCCAAGGGAACCTATCTGTTCGTCCTGCCCGGTTCGACGGGTGCGTGTAAGGACGGCTGGGACGAGATCCTCGTCCATCAGCTCGATAACCGATACCGGCCGTGCAATTTCGTCGAACTGATGCCGAGGCTTCAGGAACGCTGAAGTAAATCCCGAGCGAACCGAAACGGTTCGCGACGACGTATTTGCGTATAAACAAAGGGATAGACCATTTCACTTGAGTCAATTTGAACAAGAAATGGTCTAACGCTCCGGACGTCAATTCCGTTCACGCCATTTCTTCAGGTCGGCGGCGGTATCGACATCGATCAATTTTTCCAGCATGCCAACCCGGATTCGCGGCCCCAGACGGGCCACCGAATCCGCGAGCGCGTGTTCGGTCGACCACCGGATCGGACCGTCCAGGCGGGGCATGAAGGGCCGCCGCCGCAGACCGACAAGCCAGTAGCCACCGTCTTCGGCCGGGCCGAACACCGCCTCGTGGTCGCCCAGCACCTGGAACGCCCGCGCCACATGCGCGGTGCCGATATCCGGAATGTCCGTTCCGACAACCACCACCGGCCCGGGCGGCAGGGACCGCATTACCCGCGTCATCCGGTCGCCCAGATCACCGGTCCCCTGCGCCAGCCGGGGCACCCGGCCGGGCCAGCGGGCGCATCCCGGCGTGACGGCGAGATAGCTGTCCCACCGGCGGTCCCGCGACAGACGCCAGACCACGGCGTTCATGGTTTGCCAATAGAAGCGCAGCGCCGCCAGATCGCCGATTTCGCGCGCCAGGCGCCGCTTGACGCCGCCGAGACGCGGCACGCGCGCAAATATGACCAGGCGGGGCCTCACCCGTAGAATTTCTCAATTGCGCGCGGCGGCACGCCGAGGAAATAGAGCGTGAGACAGCACAAATTACGCAGCGGCCGCAGCAGATAGCCGTCACGGCGGTACCGTATGGCGGAGGTCTCCGCCGCGCAGCCAAGCGGCGTGAGGCGGCGCCAGCCGATGCGCCGGACCATATCGACATCCTCCATCAGGGGCAGCGGCCGGAAGCCGCCGAGGGCGTCGTACAGCCTGCGCGAAACCAAAAGTCCCTGGTCGCCATAGGGCAATTTCAGCAGGCGGCACCGCAGACCGACCAACGCTTCGAGCCAACGCGCGGCGACCGCCGCATCATCCAGACCGAATCGGAAATATCCCGCCCGGTCTATATTCTCCGGGTCATCGATTAAGCCGCGCACGCCGCTTTCCCACCCTGCCGCCAACTTGGTATCGGCATGCAGAAACAGCATCCAATCGCCCCGGCTTGCCTCGGCGCCGGCGGCAAGCTGCGTCCCGCGGCCCCGCGTCGCTGGAACCAGACGGGCGCCCGAAATTTCAGCAATCTCCGCCGTTTGGTCGGTCGAACCGCCATCGGCGAAAATCACTTCGCGCACCAACCCGGCCGCCTCGATCGCGGCAAGCGGGGGCAAGGACCGGCGCAGCGATCCGGCGGCGTTCAAGGTCGGAATAATGATGCTGAGCCGTGCCAAACGAGCCGATCCTCCTGCTTTCCGATGGGGATGCTATACCACACATGACCTCCATGGGCATGGCGGATCGTCGCGGCGCCCATTGCATGTTCTCTTTTTGTTCTATATCATCCGGATATGCCGGACGCCGATCAAACCGTCGCGCAACCGCCACGCAAGGGCCGTGGCGCCGTCTCCAACGACACGGGGCGGTTCGAGCGCCATACCTACAGCGCCTTCGACGACGGGTGGCCCAGCGACGAGGCCCTGCCGCCGCTGAGAACCACCGTGTCGGTCGATACGGCGCGCAGCATCATCACCACCAACACATCGCCGGATATCCCCTTCGACCGATCGATCAACCCCTATCGCGGGTGCGAGCATGGCTGCATTTACTGCTTCGCCAGGCCGACCCATGCCTATTGCGGCCTTTCACCCGGCCTCGATTTCGAAAGTCGGCTCTTCTTCAAACCCGATGCCGCCGAACTTCTCGAGGCGGAATTGCGCCGGCCCGGCTATCAGCCGGCCGTGATCGCGCTTGGCACCAACACCGACCCTTATCAGCCTATCGAACGCGAGAAACAGTTGACGCGGGCGATCCTGAAAGTCCTGAGCAACTACCGACACCCGGTCGGCATCGTGACGAAATCGGCTTTGGTGCTGCGCGATATCGATATCCTCGGGCCGATGGCGGCCCAGGGCCTCGCCGCGGTCACGATATCGGTCACCACCTGCGACCGCCGGCTTGCCCGGCTCATGGAGCCGCGCGCGCCCACGCCGGCCAAGCGGCTGGCGGCAATCGAAGCCTTGAGCGCGGCGGCGATTCCGACCGGTGTGCTGGCCGCCCCCATGATCCCGGCGCTGAACGATATGGAACTGGAGAGTATCCTGGAAGCCGCTTCCCGGGCCGGGGCCTCCGGCGCGGGCTACGTGCTGCTGCGGCTGCCGCTCGAAATCAAGGACTTGTTCGAGGACTGGCTGCGCAGCCATTTCCCGGACCGGGCCGACCATGTGATGTCGCTGGTGCGTGACACGCGCAAGGGCAAGGCATACCGGGCCGAATGGGGCGAGCGGATGAAAGGCAGCGGCGCCTACGCCGATCTGCTGAAACAGCGTTTTGAGTTGGCGCGCAAGCGCTGCGGGCTCGACCGGCGCCATCTCGATCTCGACGTGACCCGATTCCAGCCGCCGCCACGGTCCGGCGATCAATTGACCATGTTTTGATGCCTGCCATGGCGGGATTTTCGGAAAAGATTAACGGGCCGTAAACGACACCGTGCTAGTCTCGCCGGGTCATGGAAGGCGCACTCGAACTCACTGGCATAACGATCGTCGCTTTGGCCGCGATGCTCTGCGGCATGGTCATGACGAGCCTCCGGCAGCCGGCGATCGTCGGCTATATTTTCGCCGGCCTCATCCTCGGTCCCACCGGATTGCAGCTCGTCGGGGACCGGGAACAAGTGCACATCCTGGCCGAACTCGGCGTGCTGATGCTGCTCTACTTTATCGGCATGGAACTGTCGCTGCGCAGCTTCCGGCGGATGTGGCGCCTCGCCCTGCTGACCACGGGCATGCAGCTCGGCGCCAGCGTCGGCGTGATGCTGCTCCTGATGAAGCTGCTCGACTGGCCGGTCGAACAGGCGGTTCTATTCGGCTTCGTGCTGGCGCTCAGCAGCACCGCCGTGGCGGTGCGCATGCTCGAAGACGTCGGCGAACTGCGCACCCGCGCAGGCCGCATCACCATCGGCGTGCTGATTGCCCAGGATCTCGCGGTCGCGCCGATGCTTCTGATCATCGGCGGCATGGCCGGCGGAAGCTTCAGCTACTGGATCATCTTCAAGGTTGGCGCGGCGATTGCGGTTCTCACCGCCGTGATTCTATTTCTCAGCGGCAAGCGCAAGATCAATTTGCTGTTCGCCGATTTGCTCACCACGAAGCCGGATCTTGCGCCGCTTATGGCGCTGGGCGGTTGTTTCGGCTTTGCCGCGGCCGCCGGTCTGGCCGGGCTGTCGCCGCCGTTCGGCGCCTTCCTCGCCGGCCTTATCGTCGGCAACAGCGCGCAGCGCCAGATCGTCTATCAGATCGCGAAACCGATCGAGAGCATCCTGATGATGGTGTTTTTCCTCTCCATCGGACTGCTTATCGACCTGCCGTTCCTGTGGAAGCATATCGGCCTGGTGCTGCTGTTGTGGCTGTTCATCGCCGTCTTCAAGTCGGCCCTGAACATGGGGGTGCTGCATATGCTCGGCGAACGCTGGCAGGTCGCCTTTCTGTCGAGCGTGATCCTCGCGCAGATCGGAGAATTTTCCTTCGTCCTAGGTGCGGCGGCCATCGACCACAACATTATCAACACCGACATTCACCGGCTAATCGTCGCGGTGACCGTACTTTCGCTCATTTCGAGCCCGATCTATCTTGGCACCGCGCGGCGTATCAATCGCCATGCCCTGCACCAGATCGATTCCCTGAGCCGACTGCTGCGGCTGGTCTATTTCAGGGAATGGCAGATTACCCGCCGGTTGACGGCACGCCTGGTTGGCGCGACCCGGCGCATCACGAAGCTGGCGCGCCGCGGCAAGCGCGAAGCGGAAGAGACCGCAATGCCGGACGCAGAATCGGCGGCCGTCCATCCGTCGACCGGCGACGCCGCGCTTGCACCGGAACCCGCCAATGACGCAGAACTAACGCCGGACCAGCCGGACACAGCAACATCGGAGGCCGCCGACAGTGCCGAACTTCAGCCTGGAAAGCCAAGCCGGCGGAAGGGTCGCCGGAATCGACGAGGCGGGCCGCGGACCGTGGGCGGGTCCGGTGGTAGCGGCGGCGGCGATTCTTGACCCGGCAACGCTGCCCAAACCGCTCCTGGAGCGGCTCGACGATTCAAAGAAGCTAATTCCGAAAATCCGCGAAACGCTATTCGGCGAATTGCAGGGACGGGCGGCGATCGGAGTCGGTATGGCAGACATCGGCGAAATCGACACGATCAACATTCTGCAAGCCACCCTGCTGGCGATGCGCCGCGCGCTCGACAACCTGCCCTATCGGCCGGATTTCGCCCTCGTGGACGGTAATCGCGCGCCGGACCTGCCCTGCCCCTGCCAAACGGTGGTGAAGGGCGACGGCCGATCGCTCAGCATCGCGGCCGCGTCAATTGTCGCAAAAGTCACCCGGGACCGCCTGATGCGTCGTCTCGCAGAGGAATTCCCCGGCTATGGCTGGGAACGCAACGCCGGATACGGAACCGCGGAGCACAAAGCCGCTCTCGAAAGGCTCGGCATTACACCGCATCACCGCCGCTCTTTCGCCCCGATCGCTATATATTGCAAATAATTCGTTTACCAAACTCAATATATAGTGTGCGCATTGAAACATTTGACGCGACGAGTCGAGTGAATCATTCTTAGCCGCACAAAAACTGGCGAAATGAAATGAATAAAGCACCAAGTAATAAGATCCTGCAGGGGGATTGCATCCAACTGTTGTCGGAGTTACCCGAAAAATCGGTGGATATGATATTCGCCGACCCCCCTTATAACCTCCAGCTCGACGGAGAATTACATCGACCCAACAACTCCAGGGTCGATGGCGTGGTGGAGGACTGGGACAAGTTCGGCGGCTTCGCCGAGTACGACGACTTCACCCGGCAATGGCTCGGCGCGGCGCGGCGGCTGCTGAAGGACGATGGCTCGATCTGGGTGATCGGCTCCTACCACAATATCTATCGGGTCGGAACGATCCTGCAGGATTTGGGCTATTGGACGCTGAACGACGTGGTCTGGGTCAAGACAAACCCGATGCCGAACTTTCGCGGCCGGCGCTTCACCAACGCCCACGAAACATTGCTGTGGTGCTCGAAATCGAAATCATCGCGCTACACCTTCAACTACGAAGCGATGAAGGCGCTGAACGAGGACCTGCAGATGCGCAGCGATTGGGTGCTGCCGCTGTGCACCGGCCAGGAACGCCTGAAGGACGACGCGGGCAACAAGGCGCATCCGACGCAGAAGCCGGAAGCCTTGGTCTATCGCGCAATTATTTCAGCGTCGAATCCGGGCGACCTGATCCTGGACCCGTTCTTCGGCACCGGCACGACCGGCGCGGTCGCCAAGAAACTGGGCCGGCGCTATCTCGGCATCGAACGCGAAGGGACCTACATCCGCGTCGCCGAACGCCGGCTGGCGGCAATCCCCGAGGCCGGCGACCGGTCGCTGCTGGAAACGCCCTCCAAGCGCAAGCAACCCCGCATCCCGTTCGGCTGGCTCGTGGAACGCGGAATGCTCGCGGCCGGAGACATGCTGATCAGCCCCTGCCAGCGCTGGACGGCAAAGGTGCGGGCCGACGGCACCATTATATCCGCCGATCACCGGGGATCGATTCACCAGGTGGGGGCCGCGGTGCAAAACGCGCCAAGCTGCAACGGCTGGACGTTCTGGTGCATGAACGCGGAAGGAAAGACGGTTCCCATCGACATGCTGCGCCAGCGGTTGCGGGCCGAGCTGCAGTAACTCGCCCTGCGCCAGGGCCTGTCAGGCGTGCGCCAACGCGTGGCGGATGATTTTCTTCATCACCGTCGGCAATGCATGGTCGCCGAAAGCGTCCGGCAGGCACCAGACGCAACCCTCCGGCGCGGCCGCATTTACGGTCGCCGCGGCGACGGTCAACTCGAGATGAAAATGCGTGAAGGTGTGACGCACCATGCCGGGGTAGACCCGCCATGCGCTTACCGCGCACGGCGTCTCGCGGCGCGCGCGGTCGATCGGCGGCGCATCGCCTTCGCGCCACTCGGTGGAGGGAACTTCCATCATGCCGCCCAGCAACCCTTTATCGGACCGGCGGCGCAGCAGGATCGCCCCATCCTTCCGCGTCAGCCAGAACGCGACGCCGCGCCGTGTCGGTTTCGGCTCCTTCGCCCGTTTGCGCGGTAGCATCTCGGCAATCGGCCGGCCCGCACACCCCTCCGCCACCGGGCAGAGCATGCATTTCGGCCGGCGCGGCACACAAATGGTCGCCCCCAGATCCATGACGGCCTGGGCGTAGTCACCCGGACGGCGGTCGGGCGTCAACCGGTCCGCGAGCTGATAGAGCCGGCCCTTTGCGTCGGGCAACGGCTCTTCGACGCGGAACAGCCGGGACATCACCCGCTCGACATTGCCGTCGACCACCACCGCACGGCGGTCGAAGGCGATCGCGGCAATCGCCGCCGCCGTGTAGCGGCCGATACCCGGCAGGGACCGCAGCGCTTCCTCGGAGTCGGGAAACCGGCCCGCATGCCGGTCGACGATCTGGCCCGCGCATTTGTGCAAATTGCGCGCCCGCGCGTAGTAGCCGAGCCCTTGCCACGCATGGAGCACATCGTCGAGCCGCGCCGCCGCCAGATCATGCACGGTCGGCCATCGCTCGATGAAGTCGATGAAATAGCGTCCGACGGTCGCCACCGTCGTCTGCTGCAGCATGATTTCACTGAGCCACACATGATACGGCTCGGCGTGCGCACCAGCCGCGGCGCGCCAGGGCATTTGCCGACGGCGCCGATCGTACCATTGGAGCAGGTTGGCTGGTACGGTCGCCAACCAATCGGATTCTGTGTAGTCAATTCGGGCAGACATGCGCGATACTATAGACAAGGCCGCCGCGCAAATCAGGATCAAACAGGACCGATGGCAGTTCCAACCGATTCGCAAAGAAAATGGAATCAAGACCGCCAGCGGCGGAGCGGCAGCTTGCGGCCGGTTGCCGCCCTGTTGCCGAAACTGACAAAAAAGGCGCTCGGCAAGCATGGCTTTTCCTCGGCCGGGCTGATCGAACGCTGGGATTCCATCGTCGGCGGCGACCTCGCGGGCCTGTGCCGGCCGGAGAAACTTTCTTTCCCGGTGGGCAAACGCGACGGCGGCACGCTGCGGGTTCGCGCCGATGGCGGCGCGGCTCTCGAGCTTCAACACCTCGCCCCGCAAATCGTGGAACGCATCAATGTCTTTCTTGGCTACCGCGCCGTCGCGCAGTTGAAGCTGGTGAACGGACCGGTTGCCGCCCGCCGGACCGCGCCGGTGGAGAAACCGCCGCGGCCAAGTCACGACGTCACGCGTCAAACCACGGCGCTGGAGCAGCGGCTCAGCGGGATCGGCGATGACGGGTTGCGCGACAGCCTCCGCCGGCTCGGCACGGAAATCCTGAAGAACGACTCGAAGGGCAAATCCTGAGATCGGCCTGCATTGCCGTGAGCACGCCGATGTGAACCACCGTGCGCCGATGCGGCCTTGAAGGCGCCATATTTGCTTTCCTATACTCGAATTCTGCAATTGACCGAGGAGCGACGGGTGAATCGATACACATATGTGCTTGCAATTGTTGCAATGTTATTTTCCGCCTGCTCGGAAGCAGAACCGCTGGGAACCAAACAGGCGCTGCAGGATCGCGTCCTTGGCAAGGACGATGCGCCGGTGACGATAATCGAATACTCGTCCCTGGGTTGCCCGCATTGCGCAAAATTTCACGCAGAAACCCTGCCGGACCTGAAAAAGAACTACATCGATACGGGAAAGGTGAAATTGATTTACCGCGATTTCCCGATCGGCAACGCCGCCTATGCGGCGGCCATGATGGCGCGCTGTGCGAATCCGCAACGGTATTTCCAATTCGTCGACGTTCTGTTCACCAATCAGGACAGCTGGACGCGGAGTCAGGATCCGAGCAAGGCCTTGGCGCGAATCGGCAAACTTGGCGGTATGAGCCAGAAAGACTTCGACAAATGCCTGAAGAACGAGGAGCTGTTCAAGGGACTCCGAAAAGTCCAGCTTGATGCAACCGAGAAACATGATGTAAACGCCACCCCAAGCTTTATTATCCGGCGGGCGGATAATTCGTTGGTGGAGAAAATATCGGGTGCCCAGCCCTACGACACATTCGAAAAGGCCATCAAGAAGGCCATGCCCTAAGAACTCGACGGACCGCGCGCCGCGTTTGCAGGTCACCGGCGGTTAAATCGTGCATTTCACTAAACTTCGCGTAAGCGGCTTCAAGTCCTTCGTCGACCCCACGGAAGTGCCGATTGAATCCGGCATGACCGGAGTCGTGGGCCCGAACGGATGCGGCAAGTCGAATGTGGTGGAAGCGCTGCGCTGGGTCATGGGTGAGACGTCCGCCAAACAGATGCGCGGCGGCGAAATGGATGATATCATCTTCGGCGGCACCGCGAGCCGGCCGGCGCGGAACATCGCCGAAGTCATCCTGCACCTCGACAACACCGACCGGACCGCGCCGGCGCAATTCAACGACACCGAAGAACTCGAAGTATCGCGGCGTATCGAGCGCGGATCCGGCTCGACCTATCGCATCAACGGACGCGAAGTCCGCGCCCGCGATGTCCAATTGCTGTTTGCCGACCTGGCGACCGGCGCCCATTCCACAGCGATGGTGAGCCAGGGGCGGATTGGTGCGCTGATCGGCGCCAAGCCGACCGAGCGGCGCGGCCTTCTCGAAGAGGCGGCGGGGATCAAGGGCCTGCATTCGCGGCGCCACGAGGCCGAGCTTCGTTTGCGCGCCGCCGAGACAAATCTGGAGCGCCTGGAGGAAGTGATCGGCGCGCTGCAGGGGCAGTATCAGGGACTGCAGCGCCAGGCGCGGCAAGCCACCCGATACCGCAAAATTTCCGATCAACTGCGTCAGCTCGATGCAATCCTGTTGCATCAGCAATGGCGCGCCGCGACCGGCGCCCGCGAAGAGGCGGTGGCGCTCCTGAAACAAGCCGACTCGGAAGTCACGGCCCACACCTGCGCCGCGGGCGCCGCCGCCACCCGCCAAGGTGAGCTGGCCGCGGCCCTGCCTGACCTGCGCGAACGCGAGGCGGCGGCGGCGGCGGAATTGCAACGCCTCACCCTGGCTCGGCGGGAACTCGACTCCGAGGAAAGCCGGGTCCAGGAAAGTATCGATGAAACCAAGCGGGAGCTTGGCCAAATCGCCGCCGACACGGAGCGCGAAGCCGCGCTCGACGCCGACGCCAAGGAAGCGCTGGCCCGTCTCGCCGACGAGAAGGCCAGGATCGAGACCGAGCGGCAAGAGGAAGAGGCAACCCGCCAGGAGGCGACCGATGCCTTCGAACAGGCGCGCGGCGAATTAACCGAACGCGAAAATGCGCTGACCGCGCTGACCGAACGGCTGGCCATGGCGGAAGCGCGCCGCACCACGCTGACGCGCCAGCACGACGAAGTGCAACAACGGCTCGCCCGGCTGCGCAACCGGAGCGACGAGATCGGCGCCGAGCGCGAAAAAATCACCGCCGAAATGCAGCAGCAGGCGGCGCTCCAGATCGCCGAGAAGGAAGTTCAAGACGCCGAGGCGGCGGTCGAAACCGCCCGCCGGGACCTCGACGCGGCAGACGATACCCGCACGACGGCGACACAGGCCGAAACGGCGGGACGCGCCGCCGCGCAAAGCGCCGAGTCCGGTCAGGCGAAGCTGGCCGCGGAAATCGCCGCGCTCGAGGCGGTACTCGAAACCGGATCGGCGGATCTCTTCCCGCCGCTCATGGACGCGCTCGAGGTCGAGCCCGGATATGAAAAGGCGCTGGCCGCGGCGCTCGGTGAAGATTTGACCGCGCCGATCGATACGGCGGCGGAAGTTCACTGGGCGGATTTGTCGCCCATGTCCGCCGCAGCGGACTTTCCGGTTACCGCAACGCCGCTGTCGCGTTTCGTCAAGGCGCCGCCGGTGCTGGCCCGCCGGCTGGCCGCGACCGGCGTCATCGAGGAGTCGTCGGTTGCCCCCGATCAGCGCGATCGCCTGGCGCCCGGCCAGCGTCTGGTTTCCAAGGACGGCGCATTGTGGCGCTGGGACGGCTTCACGATCCGTTCCGGCGCGCCCACGGCGGCGGCCAAACGGCTGCAACAGCGCAACCGGCTCGCCGAACTTCGCGAGCAATTGCAATCGGCGGCCGCCGGTGTCGCCGCCGCGCAGGAAAACGCGGATTCCCTAAAAGCCGCGGTCGCGCGCGCAACGGAAGCGGAATGGGCGGCCCGGACCGCCCTCGAGTCGAGCTTTGGAAAGCTCAATGCCGCACGCGAGAAACTGGCGGAGTCGTCCAGCAAAATCGCCAGCTCGCAATCCCGGGCCTCCGCGCTCTCGGACAGCGCCGCCGAAATCCTGACCGATGTGTCGGAGGCCGAAGAAGCGCTCTCCAATATCGATTCGGACCTCGCCGCAATGGAAGACACCGATACCGCGCGGGCGGAGATCGATGCGCTGCGCGCCACGGTCACCGAATGGCGATCCACCGTGGCGGACCGGCAGAGCGCCCATAATCAACTGCATCAGCAGGCGGCGGAACGCGACCGCCGTTTGGCGGCCATCGACCAGGAAAGCGGCTCCTGGCGGGACCGGGCGAGCGGTGCGGAAGCGCGAATCGCGAATCTGTCCGAACGCCGGACTGCCGCCGCAGAGCGTCAAACCCATCTGACCGAACGCCCGGAACAGATCGAAGAGCAACGCAAGCGCCTGTTTGACGCCATCGCCACCGCCGAGGCGGGCCGGCAGTCGGCGGCCGATGCCCTGGCGGCCGGCGAAACCGCTCTGGCCGAGGCCGACAAGGCGCTGCGCAACGCCAATGTCGTGCTGGCGGAATCGCGCGAATCGCGTATTCGCTGCGAGGCGCGGGTCGAGCAGGCGGAGGCCGAATGTAACAACGTCGCAAGCAGGGTTGCTGAGAAGCTCAATTGCAAACCGGACGAGGCCCTAAAATCCGCCGATATCGAGTCGGAGGACGGCCTACCGGAACCCAACGAAGTCGAAGACAAGATCGAACGGCTGACGCGCCAGCGCGACGCGATGGGTCCGGTCAACTTGCGCGCGGAGACCGAGCTTGCCGAGCTCGAGGAACAGATCAATTCCATGCGGACCGAACGGGAGGACCTGCTGGCCGCCATTGCACGCCTCAGGCGCGGCATTTCGTCGCTGAACCGCGAGGGGCGCGAGCGGCTGCTGGCCGCCTTCGAGACGGTCAATGGACATTTCGAGGAATTGTTCGAGCGCCTGTTCGGCGGGGGCCGCGCCTATCTCACGCTGACCGAAGCCGACGACCCGCTGGAAGCCGGACTGGAAATCATGGCCAGCCCGCCGGGCAAGAAAACGCAGATCATGTCGCTACTGTCCGGCGGCGAGCAGGCGCTGACGGCAATCGCCCTGTTGTTCGCGGTATTCCTCACCAATCCCGCGCCAATCTGCGTGCTGGACGAGGTCGACGCGCCGCTCGACGACGCCAATGTGGACCGGTTTTGTACTTTGCTGGATGAAATCGCCCATTCCGGCATCACGCGTTTTCTCTGCGTCACCCATCACCGCATGACGATGGCGCGCATGGATCGCCTGTTCGGCGTCACCATGGGCGAACGCGGCGTGAGCCAGTTGGTATCGGTCGATCTGCGGCGTGCCGAGCAGTTGCGCGACTCTGCCTGAGCCGCGCCACGCTCAGCGACCAAAAGCCACGCAAATCCGAGCATTTTCGTCGTTTCGCGGCGCGCCATTCCGCCTTGACAGGCACAACACCGCTCACTATCGTGCGCGCGATTTCGGGGGCGAGGATTGTCAGTCGACTAGGCACTCCATCGCATCATGGGCGCCAAGCGCGTGGCTGGGGTATGAACGACCGTAAACCACCGCCATCTCTGGATGACCTCGATGCGAAGCTTCAAAAAGCTAAGGCGCGACGCCATGTTCCGCAGGAGGGGCCAGACCAGGCGTCAATCGGAGCGGGTCTTGGTTTCGCGTTGCGGTTGGGAATTGAACTGGTCGCCGCCCTTGCGGTTGGAGTCGGCATCGGGTGGTTGCTCGACTACTGGTTGGAGACCTCGCCGTTGATGCTTGTCGTGTTTTTCTTCTTGGGAAGCGCGGCAGGGTTTTTAAATGTCTATCGTGCGGTAAGCGGTTACGGCTACGCCGCCGGATACAATTTGAGCGGCGACGATCAGAGTTCGGCGACGTCATCGCAAGAAGAGCCGCCTTCGCAAGACGGCAAGGGGAGCGGGTAAGGGCATAGGATGGCAGAGGCAGGCGGCGGCCACAGTCCGCTCGAACAATTCCAAATCAAAGAAATCATCCCGCTGAAACTTGGCGGCGTCGACGTGTCCTTCACCAATTCCGCCCTGGCGATGACGGCGGCGGTGGTGCTGGTTTCCTGTTTCCTCATATTCAGCATGCGCCGAGGCGCCCTGGTGCCTGGCCGTTGGCAGGTGGTGGCGGAACTCAGCTACGAGTTCATCGCCAATATGATTCGCGACAATGTGGGCCAGGAAGGCCGGCGGTATTTCCCCTTCATTTTCGCACTTTTCATGTTCATCTTTGCCGGCAATCTCATCGGCATGATCCCCTACAGCTTCACCTACACCAGCCATTTGGCCGTCACATTCGGCATGGCGGCGGTCGTGTTCATCGGCGTGACGATCATCGGTATCGTGAAGCACGGGGTAAAGTTTCTGGGCTTCTTCCTGCCGCACGGCGTTCCCTGGTTCCTGGCTTGGCTGATCATCCCGATCGAGATTCTCTCCTATCTCTCGCGACCCGTAAGCCTCTCCTTGCGGTTGTTCGCCAACATGACGGCCGGCCATACCATGATGAAAGTGTTTGCCGGTTTCATATTCGTGCTGGGGGCCGCCGGATTGGCGCCGCTCGCCATGGTCGTCGCACTGACCGGCCTGGAAATCATCATCGCCTTCCTACAAGCCTATGTGTTTGCGATCCTCACCTGCGTCTACCTAAACGACGCGATACACCTGCACTAGGCCACGATCCCGTATCACCAACCCAATTCTAATCTCGCGTTACGAACACTCTGGAAAGGACAAGAATATGGAAGTTGCAGCCGCAAAATTGATCGGCGCAGGCTTGGCCGTTATCGGCCTCGGCGGCGTCGGCGCCGGTATTGGCAACATTTTCTCTTCAATGATTGCATCGGGTGCGCGCAATCCCGCCGCGATCCCGCGCGTACAGCTTTTCATGTGGATCGGCTTTGCGCTGGTTGAAGCGGTCGCCCTGTATGCGCTGCTGATCTCATTCCTGATCTTGTTCGGCTAAGCAAAGAAACGCCGAACCGGCACAGGGGGCCAGCACAATGCCTCAACTCGATCCATCGACTTTCGGAACACAGCTATTTTGGCTGTTCGTCGCCTTCACGGTGCTGTTTCTGATCGTTTGGAAAGTCGCGCTGCCGCGCATCACGGATGTGCGCGAGGTGCGGCAAAACCGCATCGACGACGACCTGGACAAGGCGTCCGGCATGAAGGCCGAGGCCGAATCGGTGCTTGACGCCTATGAGCAGGCTCTGGCCGCCGCCACGAACGAGGCGCAGGAGCTGCAACGGCAAGCCGCCGCCGAGCTCGCCGCGGAACGGACGAGGCTCCAGGAGGATCTGGCGCAGACGCTGTCGGAGAGAGCCCGCGAAGCCGAAGACCGGATTAACGCGGAAAGACAGCGCGCGGTGGAAAATCTTCGCGACGCGACGCTTGGCGTGGTGCAGGACGCCGCCGAACGCCTGATCGGCAGCCCGATTTCCGAAAGCGACGCGGATGAGGCAATCCGCACGGCCCTGCAGGAGACCCGTTGATGGACGCCATGCTGCACGATCCGACGTTCTGGACCCTGGTCGCCTTTGTCATTTTCATCGTCGCCATTTTCCGACCGGTAAAAAAGGCAATCCTGTCAGGTCTGGACGCACGCATCGAGCAGGTACGGACCGAGGTCGAGGAGGCGCAAAAGCTCCGCGAAGAAGCCCAGGCCCTGCTGGCGTCCTACCAGCGCAAGCAGCGCAAGGCGGCGGAAGAAGCAGAGGCAATTGCCAGCCGGGCGCGCGAGATCGCCGAACATCATCGCGCCGAAGCGCAAAAGGATTTGGAGGCGATGCTGGCGCGGCAGGAAGCGCTGGCGGTTGAAAAGATCGCACAGGCGGAAGCCGCCGCGGTGCAAGAGGTGCGCGATATGGCGGTCGATCTGGCGATCGCCGCAACCGAAAAAATCCTAACCGACAAAGTCTCCGGCGATCTGTCGAACACGCTGGTCGACAGTGCAATTCAGGAATTACCGCAAAAGCTGCAATAGCCGGCGTATCGCCACACCAGCGCGTCCTCTATTCGGCATGCCGGATAGAGGATTTCTTATATGCCCCTAAACCATCCCTTGTTCAAATTGGCTCAAGGGGAATGGTCTATCTTTATGTCTTTACGCGAATTCGTCGTCGCGAACCGTTCCGGTTCGCTCGGGATCTGCTCTAATCCGCGGCATCCTGGTACGCCTCCAGCGGCGGACAGCTGCACACCAGGTGCCGGTCGCCATAGACTTGATCGACCCGGTTGACCGGCGGCCAGTATTTATCGTCGCGCAGCGACGGCACGGGAAACACCGCCTGCTCGATACTGTAGGGCCGCGTCCAACTGTCCTCGGTAATATCGGAAAGCGTATGCGGCGCGTTGCGCAGCGGGTTGTCATCGCGGTCCGCGCCGCCTTCCTCGATCTGCCGAATTTCGTCACGTATCGACAGCATCGCGTCACAGAACCGGTCGAGCTCCGCTTTGGATTCACTTTCCGTCGGTTCGATCATCAACGTACCCGCGACCGGCCACGACATCGTCGGCGCATGGAATCCGTAATCCATCAGCCGCTTGGCAATGTCGTCCACCATGATGCCCGCGCTGTCCTTGAAGTCGCGCACGTCGATGATGCATTCATGCGCGACCAGCCCCCCCGCGCCGGTATAGACGATTTCATAAGCGCCTTTGAGCCGCGCCGCGACGTAATTGGCGTTCAGGATGGCGACCTGCGTCGCCTTGCGCAGCCCTTCCTCGCCCATCATGGCGACATAGGACCACGAGATCGGCAAGATGCTGGCACTGCCCCAGGGCGCCGCCGCCACCGCGCTTTGGCCCGCCGGCCCCGCCTCCGGCACCACCGTGTGCCCCGGCAGGAAGGGTGCGAGATGTTCGACGACGCCGATCGGACCGACGCCGGGCCCGCCGCCCCCGTGCGGAATACAGAAAGTCTTATGCAGGTTGAGATGCGCCACGTCCGGGCCGAACTCGCCGGGCCGGCAGAGCCCCACGAGGGCGTTCAAATTGGCGCCGTCCATGTAAACCTGGCCGCCATGCTCATGCACGATCTTACAGATATCGACGATGCTCTCCTCGAAGACGCCATGGGTCGACGGATAGGTCACCATCAACGCCGCCAGGGCATCCGCGTGCTGCGTCGCTTTCGCGCGCAGATCGTCGACATCGATATTGCCGTTGTCGTCGCATCCGACCACCACCACCCGCAGGCCGGCCATGACCGCACTGGCCGGGTTTGTGCCGTGCGCGGAGCTCGGAATCAGGCAGACGTCGCGGCCCTGTTCGCCGCGGCTTTCATGATATCGATGGATCGCGAGCAAGCCGGCGTACTCGCCCTGCGATCCGGCGTTGGGCTGCAGCGACACGGCGGCGAATCCCGTAATTTCACCCAGCATGTCCTCCAGGCCGTGGATCATTTCCAGGTATCCCGCCACTTGATCGCGCGGTGCGAACGGATGGATGGCGCCAAATTCGGGCCAGGTCACCGGAACCATCTCGGTCGTGGCATTGAGCTTCATGGTGCACGACCCAAGCGGAATCATCGATCGGTCGAGCGCCACGTCCTTCGCCTGCAAGCGCCGCAGATACCGCAGCATCTCGGTTTCCGAGTGATAGCTGTTAAATACCGGATGGGACAGGCAGGCCGAGCGCCGTGCGAGCGGCGCGGGAATCGCGTCCGGCGCCGCACCGTCCAGTTCGTCGACCGTGAATCCCGCATCTTCCTTGTCCGCGATGGCGCGCCACAGAAGCTCGATGTCGTCCGCGCGCGTGGTTTCGTCGAGCGAGATGCCGACCGTCTTCGCATCGATCCGGCGCAGGTTGATACCCGCGGCTATGGCGCGCGCATGCACCGCGCCGGCGGACTTCACCGGCACGGTCAGCGTGTCGAAGAACGCGGCTTGATCCGCCGGATGCCCAAGCCGTTTCAATCCTTCGGCCAGAATCG
>Ga0224508_10001197_pt1 | contig 23564 bp, 19 predicted proteins | sample SF_Jan12_sed_USG_4_FD_170157 | JGI IMG/M metagenome (GOLD analysis project Ga0224508, IMG submission 170157) | Sediment microbial communities from San Francisco Bay, California, United States - SF_Jan12_sed_USGS_21 | ecosystem: Environmental > Aquatic > Marine > Sediment | place: USA... | reverse complement strand
AACATGGCGAAAGCGGTGCCGGTGAGAAACCCGAGCCATGCATCCGATACGCCAAACTCATCGCGAATCGCCGGCAGCAGGATCGCAAGAATCTGCCGGTCGACAAAATTGAACATGTAGACGATGGCCAGGATGACCAGCGCGTAGCGACGCGCCCCCGGGGTGATGGCGGGACTGGAACCCGTCACTGGTCGCGTGGTTTCTCTGGCGCTGAGCTGGCCGCATTCGGACGCCGGGTGTCAGACGAGCCGCGGAACATGCCATCCTTCCAGGCCACGCTTTGCAGGCTGCCCATGGAAAACCGGGTATCCTGCACCTCGTGACCGCGCTCGCGCAGTAGCTTGACCGTGTCGGGACTGAAACCCGACTCCAGCTGCAGCACATCCGGGTACCACTGGTGATGCATGCGCGGGGCTATGGTCGCTTCGGCCACATTCATATCGTGATCGATCATGTTGACGATCATCTGCAGTACCGTCGTGATAATGCGGCTGCCGCCGGGGCTGCCGGTCGCGAACCAGGCTTCGTCATCGGCAAACACGATAGTCGGCGTCATGGAGCTCAACGGACGCTTACCCGCTGCGATCGCATTGGCCTCGCCACCGAGAAGGCCGAATGCATTCGGTACACCCGGCTTGGATACGAAGTCGTCCATTTCGTTGTTGAGTAGAAAGCCGGCGCCAGCCACCGAAATACCGGAGCCGAACGAAAAGTTGAGCGTTGTTGTCACGGCGACGACGCTGCCATCGGCATCGATGATCGAATAGTGCGTCGTGTCGGGGCTTTCGGGCTGTGGCGCGACCCCGGGCTTGACGTCATCGGACTTGCGGGCGCGCTTCATGTCGATAGTGGCCGCGAGCGATTTCGCATAGTCCTTGCTGACCAGCCAATCAACCGGCACGTCATAGTAGTCGGGATCACCAAGGTGTTCGGATCGGTCCGCGTACGCCAGGCGAGCCACCTCGGTAAGAAGATGCACGTTGTCGGCACTGCCGGCGCCCAGCTCAGCAACCGGGAAATGCTCGAGAATGTTCAGCATCTGGATAATGTGAATGCCGCCCGAACTCGGCGGCGGCATGGTCACGATGTCGTGGCCGCGATAGGTGCCGCGAACCGGCTCGCGTACGACCGGTTTGTAGGCCGCTAGCGACAGCTCGTCGACGAGCCCGCCACCACGCTGCATCTCGGCCGCAATCAACTCCGCGGTCTTCCCTTTGTAGAAGCCGGCCGGACCTTCCTCGGCAATTCGCTCGAGGGACGCCGCAAGATCTTCCTGGACGAACAGTTCGCCGGGCTCGTAGGGCACGCCGCCCGGTTTGTAAAAGTAACCGCAAGTTGTCTCGTTGCCGCACATTCTCTCCTTGCGCATGCTGAGGAGCTGAGCGAGATCGTAGCTCATCGACACGCCCTCACGGGCCTGCTGGATCGCGGGCTGCAACACGCGTTTCCAGGGCAGCCGACCGAGTTCGCTGTGTGCTTTGTAGAGCCCCGCCACAGTTCCAGGAACTCCCGAAGACAGGTGCGAAAACCTGGCCCGCTGCTTGTCGACATCACCTTTCCAGTCGAGATACATGTCGCGCGTTGCAGCGCGCGGCGCCATCTCTCGATAGTCGATGGCAATGTCCGTGCCCGACTCGGCGTCGTGAATCATCATGAAACCACCGCCACCGAGATTTCCTGCCCTTGGCAGCGTGACCGCGAGCGAGAAACCGACCGCTACGGCCGCGTCAACGGCATTGCCGCCGGCTTCGAGAATCTCCGCGCCGACTGCCGAGGACAGGTGATTCTGGGACGCGACCATCCCTGCCTCACCGAGCTGCGGGTGAATCCGGTCGTCATACCGGATAATCGGACTCTCGGCGAGCTGGGCCGCGACCGGCGTTGAAACGAGCGCCGCGCAAATCGCGACCAGCATTGAGCGCATCTGGATTTCCTTAAGGCAGTATCAACTTGAACAGGAGAAAGAACAGGATCGCAAGAACCGCGCCAGCCGGAATCGTGACAACCCAGGAGATCAGTATCCTTGCGACGACACGCAGGTCAATCGCTTCGATACCACGGGCCATGCCAACACCCAGCACCGCGCCGACCAGCGTATGGGTTGTCGAGATCGGTATACCGGTGCCGGAGGCAATTACGATAGTCGTCGCTGCGGCCAGCTCCGCCGCGAAACCTCGGCTCGGCGTCAGCTGCGTAATCTTCTTGCCGACCGTTGCAATCACGTGACGGCCAAATGTCGCCAGACCAACCACGATACCTGCACCACCCAGCATCAACACCCATGCATCCAACGAAGACTTGGCCCCGATGATGCCGTTCTTGGCGATACTAACGACGGCCGCCAGCGGGCCGATGGCATTCGCTACATCGTTCGAACCGTGCGCGAACGCCATGCCGCAAGCCGTGATAACCATCAGCACGCCAAAGACGCGCTCGACGGTATAGAAGTGTTGGCTCTTTTCAGCTTTCGGATCCGGCTTGATTCGACTGATGAGGATGGCACCCAGAACGGCAATACCGGCGGCAATCGCTATCGCGAGAATATAGCTGCTCTGAATACTGATGTTGAGACCGACATGCTTCAATCCCTTGAGGATCGTCACGAGCGTAATCGTAAACGCTGCCAGGAACATGTAAACGGGCACATAGCGCTTCGCTTTCGCGAGCGGATCGTCCTGACTCAGGATCAGCTTCTGCACGCTGCGATAGATCAGGTAGGCGATGAATCCAGCCGTCAGCGGCGAGACAACCCAGCTCACTACGATCGTGCCGACCTTGCCCCATTGCACGGCGTCAACACCAATGCCAACAGCCGCGAAACCCACGATGGCGCCAACAATCGAATGTGTCGTGGAAACTGGCCAGCCGTTCCTCGACGCAATTAACAACCACGTGCCCGCAGCCAGCAATGCGGCCAGCATGCCGTAAACCAGCATTTTCGCGCCGTCGTCCATGCCGATAAGCAGGTCGGCATCGACGATTCCCTTGCGAATAGTCGACGTGACTTCACCACCAGCCAACACCGCCCCGGCAAATTCAAAGATTGCGGCGACAAGAATCGCTTGTTTGATCGTCAGTGCTTTTGAGCCAACCGAGGTTGCCATTGCGTTGGCAACGTCGTTCGCACCAATGCCCCAGGCCATGAACAGGCCGAACGCAGCCGCAAGCACGATGTAGGTAGTCTGGTATTCCATTCCGGGTCCTCCGGGTATGCAAGCATTCCCGAATTGTTATTTTTGTTTCCTACGAAAGGAGAAGTTCGAGACGACGACCGACTCGCTCAGCCATGTCTGCAATTTCCCCTGTTAGTTCGATGACTTCATAGAGGAACATGGCATCGATCGGGTCCAGGCTCTTTTCTATTTCGAAAAGCGCGGACCTGATTCTCGTCTGTTGTTCGTCCGTGTGCGTCTCGATCTCGTCAAGTTCCTCGATCATCTCCGATACGAGCGTAACCTCGGCGCCTTTGAAGCCGGCCGTAAACAACTCGTCCAGTTCCCGCACACTCTTGCGCGCCTGCTTTGCGGCATCGACGTTGCTCTGGACGAACTCGAGATACTGTGGCGCGATCTCCTTCGGGATCTTCATCTTGCGACCCATGATCACGCCGGAGACATCCTTGGTACGATTGGCGATCTTGTCCTGGACCAGCAACAACTCCAACAGGTCCTCGCGGGGCACCGGCATAAACAGGCTCTTCGGCATGTTCAGGCGGATGTCTTTCTTGAGGTTGTCCGCTTCGTGTTCCAGCGCTTCGATCTGGCTGCGCAACTCGGCCATGCGCTTCAAATCGCGCTTGATGACCGCATTCACAAACGGCCGTAATTTCTTGGCACAGCGATAGACGATATCCATGTGCCGTTCGAGGGGCCGCACCGGCGAGGTGCCGAAAATATTGGCCAGCATATTTGCCATTTGTTCTTGTCCTCCCAGGGTCGCGTACGGATGCGCGAAGCGCAATCCTACCATGCGTACCGGCGCAAATCGCGCCTCCCAAGCATGCTAAACTCGCGCCTTTCCACCCCCTTGGCAATCCGTAGATTACGATATGGCATATTGGTTGATGAAGTCGGAACCCGACGTCTACAGCATCGACGACCTCGAGCGCGACGGTCGCGAAATGTGGGACAGTATTCGCAATTACCAGGCACGTAACATGATGCGGGACGACATGGAAATCGGCGACGAAATCTTCTTCTACCATTCGAACTGCAAGGAACCCGGCATCGTCGGCATCATGAAGGTAGCCAGCGAGCCCTATCCCGATCCGGTTCAGTTCGACAAGAAATCCAACTACTACGATCCCAAGAGCACGAAAGAGGAACCGCGCTGGATTCTCGTGGACGTCGAGTTTGTGCGCAAGTTAAAGCGCAATATCACATTGACCGAGATCAAGGCGCAGAAAAGCCTCGAGGACATGATCCTGACACGTCGAGGCAATCGCCTGTCGATCATGCCCGTAGAGAAAAAGCACTGGAACAAAATCCTGAGCCTTGAATAAGGCTCGTGTGCCGCCTCCTAGCTGGCGCCCAGCTCCGCGAGCCGCGCCTGCACCGGCGCCGCGCCGCCGAGCGCAAGCATGATCACGAGATCACCCGGTTCAGCCCAGTCGATGGCGTCCTGCAGCGACTCCAGCTCTTCCTCGTTATGCACGATCTGTGAGTCGTCGGTGCCGAGCCTCAGCAGTTCGTCACGGATAATACCGAACACGTCGCCATGCTCGCGGCCGCGATGATAATCCGCGAGTTCTGACACCTCAATGCGATCGAGGCCGATCTCCCACGCATCGCGGGCAAGTTCGCGAATCAGATCATCGGGACGGTCGCCCGCCTGGCCGAAACACAGTGCCCGACGCTTTGCCGGTATCGCGCGCGCCATATCGAAAAGCGCTGCCATAGCCGCCGGGTTATGCGCAAAGTCGATGAGTACCTTGAAGCCGTCCAGGTCGTAGATATTGCAGCGACCGGGATTGCCATCCTGCACCATGGTTGTGAGCCCGGTGGCGATATCTGCAAGTGACGCACCCAGGCACCAGGTCAGTGCGGCGGCGGACAGAGCGTTGGCAACATTGTGACGCGCAGCGCCGCCGAGGGCGATCGGAATCTCGTGACTCCTGCAAATCAGCTCGCGACTCCCGTTTTCAATTTTGACGAGTTTGTCACCGTCCAGCACAAATGCCAGGCCGCCCGCATCGACCTGCTGTCGAATCACATCGTTGTCGGGATCGAGGCTGAACCAGACGAGGTCGCCGGCGTAGTCCTTCGCTTTTTCAACAAGCCTGTGGTCTTCGGCGTTGAGTATCAGTCGGCCCTCATCACGGACAACGCGGCTCACGATCCACTTGATCGCCAGTAACTCGTCGAGATTCTGCGAACCGAAGTCGCCGAGGTGGTCTTCGCTGATATTCGTGATCAACGCGGCGTCGGCGTGTTCGATGCCCATGCCTCGACGGAGCAGGCCACCGCGGGCGGTTTCGAGGATCGCGACATCCACGTCCTGCTCGCGCAGGACATTGCGCGCACCACCAGGCCCGGACCAGTCGTCTCGGTCAATAATGCGATCGTTGACCGAGATCCAGTCCGTCGAACTCAGTCCGACATTCCTGTCCGATTGGCGGAGGATGTGTGTCGCGAATCGTACTGTCGTCGTTTTGCCGTTGGTACCGGTGACAACGCCGATCGGCACATCACCGTAGCGCTCCCAGTCGAGGGCATCGGGAATCTCACGCACAGCCCAGGTTTCCGAGCGGCGCCCTAATCCGACGGACACCAGGTCGTCGTCCCAGAGCAAGGTCTTGCCCTGTGCCGCAGCCTCGTCGATGAGCCACATCAGCTCGACGTTAGCTTCTTCGTCGGATGACTTCCGCAAGGCGGTGCAGGCTTCATCGAAATCCGGCTCGTCACTGCTCGCGCCCAGTTCAAACGCAGTGGCCGCCCAGGCCCACTCATTGATCTCGGAGCCCGCATAGAGCTGGTCGATCGGGGCTGTGAAGGCAAGGCTGATCCCGCCCTGCAGTTTTACGAACGCAAACTCTGCCGACGGCCAGTCCAGGGCCTCGAGCATGCGCCCGACATTTTCCGCCCAGACGGGTACAAGCTGGTCCGCTTCCTCCGGCGTGCAAGCCACATCGAGGACGCAGGCCGGCCCGTCGAAGAGCAGGCTGGGTCCGGTTAGTCTGCGCGCGTCAAGGAACTCCATGATCGTGCGTCAATCGCCCTCTTCGCGCGCGATGCGAACACCACGCTCATCACTGATTATCTCGAGGTCGTCCGCTATTTCGAAGCCGGCGAACTTGGGCAGGTCGATCGTTGACGCCGCCTTCTTGCCGCCATTGTCGATGCGCGAGCCCGAGTTGAAGTAGATGATCTGTTTCCAGGTGCGCTTGATATGGTCGCCAAGCACGAGGATCAGGTCACCCTGTTCGGCCATTTCGAGAGCACGCGTGTTGGCTTCCTGCTCATCAGGAACGACCTCGATCTGGTCAGGAGAGATGCCTTGTTCGAGAAGCCGGTTCTTGAGCATGACGGCGACCTCGTCGTCACCCCGACCGCGCGTGTTGTCGTCGCGGCGGCAGATGAAATGATCGAAGTGTCCCGACGCGATCTCGGCGATCTCGCGAATATCCTCGTCACGGCGATCACCTGGTGCCGACAGCACAACAATGCGCTTGCCGTCCGTTTCGAAGCGATCCACGAGGTCGCACATGGCTTTGACGGCCGCCGGGTTGTGCGCGTAGTCCAGGATGACGCGGAACGGATGCTCGTCGTAGATGTTCATGCGACCCGGCGCCTGGAAGAACGTCGAATCGAAGGTCCGCAATCCCTGGCGAATATCCTCGAGGCTGATGTCCATGTTGTAAGCGAGAGCCGCCGCAAACATCGCATTTTGCACATTGTGCAGGGCACGGCCTTCGATCGTCGCCGGAATCAGGTGTGTCCAGAGAAGCGGCGTATGCGTCTCGTTGTCGTCAATTGTGATCAGGTGGCCGTTCATTCCCTGCTCGAGCACAAAGGCCTGTCCCCCGGCCTGGATGTGCCGCTTTACGAGCGGATGCGACGGGTTCATCGTCACATAGCTCAGTTTCTCGGCATCCGTGTAGTCGGCCATCTGCAGGCATAGCGGATCGTCGGCGTTGAGGATGGCCGCGTCGGTCGCAATCTCGATCGGCACACGCTTGACCTCGGCCAGCTGTTCGATCGTGTCGATCCCGCGTAAGCCAAGGTGGTCGGCAGTCACGTTGAGGCAGCCGGCAACATTGCACTCAGGGAAGCCAAGACCGCTCCGCAGCATGCCCCCACGCGCCGTTTCCATGACAGCCGCATCGACAGACGGATCGCGCAGGATCATCTGGGCAGACACCGGACCGGTCATGTCACCGGGTACCGACAACTTGCCATCGATGTACACGCCGTCGGTTGAGGTCAGGCCGACAGTGCGGCCAGACATCTTCAGGATATGCGCCAGCATGCGCGAGGTTGTCGTCTTGCCGTTCGTACCCGTGACCGCCGCGATCGGAATCTTGCTGGGCGATTCGGGTGGAAACAGCATGTCGATAACAGGACCCGCAACATCGCGCGGCGTCCCTTCACTCGGGGCCACGTGCATACGAAAACCGGGGCCGGCATTCACTTCACAGATGCCGCCTCCGGCATCGCGATACGACTCGGTGATGTCCTTGGTCAGGAAATCGACGCCGCCGATGTCAAGGTCGATCGCCTTGATCGCACGAATCGCCATTTCCCGGTTGTCGGGGTGTATCACGTCGGTCACGTCGATCGCCGTACCGCCTGTCGACAGGTTCGCTGTCGACCGTAGATAAACGACCTCGTCCTTCTTCGGCACCGCTGAACGGTCATAGTCGAGCTTCTCGAGCAGCCGCTGCGCCTGGTGATCAAACTCGAGCCGCGTCAGCACTTTTTCGTGACCGACACCGCGGCGCGGATCCTCGTTGACGATGTCGACGAGTTCCTCGATCGTATGCTTGCCGTCACCGACCACGTGCCCGGGTACCCGTTTCGCTGCCGCCACGAGCTCGCCGTTAACCACAAGCAGGCGATGGTCGAAACCCTCGATGTAGCTCTCAACGACGATGGTTCGGCCGTGCTCGCTGGCCTTCTCAAAACCGTCTTCGACTTCTTCTGCCGTGCGCAGGTTGATCGCCACGCCGCGGCCGTGATTACCGGCGAGCGGTTTGAGCACCACGGGGTACCCGATCCGCTCAGCCGCCCGCACCGCGTCGGGCGCGGTGCGTACCAGCAGCTGTTTCGGCACTGGCAGGCCCAGGTCACGCAGAATGTCGTTCGTCTCTTCCTTGTCGGAGGCCAGCTCGACGGCAATATTACTCGTGCGCCCCGTCGTGGTCGCCTGGATGCGTTGCTGGTAGCGCCCATGACCGAACTGCACAAGGCTGTAACGATTCAGGCGCAACCAGGGAATGCCGCGCTCCTCGGCGGCGCGGACCAACGATGCCGTACTCGGTCCGAACTCGCGTCGCTGTGCATAGCGAATGAAGCGATCGCGTTCTTCGGCGAAGTCCCAGTCATCATCCGGGGCGCCGTCGAACTTGAGATTGTCGGGAAGCAGACTGCCAAGCAGGTCCAGCGACAACTTGCTGGCCTCGCGGCCGACCTCGGCGTCCTTGTACTGGAACACCATGTTGTAGAAGCCGGGACGCCCATCGATCGATCGCGTGCGCCCGAACGTCACATCCGAACCTGCTACAACCTGCAACTCAATTGCAACGTGCTCCATGACGTGCCCGAGCCAGGTACCTTCGCCTTCACGCAGTCGGCGTACGAATCCACCGGGTTCCTTGTAGGAGCAACCGTGTTCGTGCAGGCCCGGCAATAGCTCAAGCAGAGGGCCCATGAACTCCTCACCCAACCTGACCGTTGGCCAGTGCTCGAGTTCACCGAGGTCCAGCACATGGCGGATGACCGGGAAATGGGCGAAGAGACTCGGCCCGACAAATACATTGGTGCTCTCAATTCTCATTGCGCTTGCCTGTCGCTGTTTTCGTTCTTGTTATGATTACTTGGCGAACGCGTCGCGAGACGCAATTTCGAAGCGGCCACCTGCTACCAGGATGTGTAATTTCACGCCAATCAGGCTGACTGGCTCGCCTCGGCGCGCCCTGTCCATGGAAGAATACTTCAGATCGCTCGGGTCTATCAGCGTAATTCCGCCGCTGCCGACAACTTCAAGCTCATCGTTTGGCTTGACGAACGCCGCCGTGTCCTCGTCCAGGCCCAACCCGACTGCAAACGGATTGTAGGCGAGCGCCGTCAACAAACGACCAAGGCGGTCGCGTTCGCTAAAATGCTGATCGATGATGAATGCATTGGTCAGGCCGAGACCCGGTGCCATGTTAACCATGTCCGGACTCGGCGTACTGCCTTCCTTGCCGCCCGCGATCATATGCTCGGGCATGAATGCTGCACCCGCGGACGTGCCCGCCACGTGCATACCTTCAGCGTTGCGGCGTCGAATCGCCTGCGCAATGGCCGTACCACCAATCGTCGTCGAGAGGCGCAGCTGGTTGCCACCGGTCATGAATACGCCATCGCATTTCTCGATGTAGGTCAGATCCTCGTCGGACTGGCAGTCCTCGCGCGTCACGAAATGCAGGACCTTGGCATGCTTGACGCCCAGGCTGCGAAACAGCTTCTCGTAATTACGGCCCGTATCTTCCAGCTCGGAGGCCGTCGGAATGATGCCGATACGTGAGTCCTTGCCGCCGCAAACATCGACGAAGCGGTCCAGGATTTCGGGATTATTCAGCTTTTCTTCGCCGCCGCCGATCGGAATGATGTAGCCACGTTCGGTGCCGTCGATGTGATTTGCAGGACTCATGGAGGACTCTGGGAATACTTGCAGCAAAAAGGGCGAGTATTTTACACAAGAAACGGGCACACCTACCCCTGATGCTGCAAAATACTGCCCGTGAATGAAACGAACTTACCGCTGGGTCGGGAGACCGACTATCCGCACAAGTACGCACCCGACGTCTTGTGCCGAATCCCCCGATCGCAGAGTCGAACCTTACTCGGCATCGGCGACGATCTGCCGTTCGCCGGCGTCGACATCTGGAACGCCTGGGACCTGACGTGGCTCGGCCCCTCAGCCCAGCCCAGGGTCGCGACAGCCGAGATCCACGTGCCCGTCGATTCACCCAACATTGTCGAATCCAAGTCACTCAAACTGTACCTGGGTTCGTTCGCAATGAGCGCCTTCGATTCCTCGACAGCGGTGGCCGAATCGATCGCACGCGACCTCGCGCATTGCGTGGGAACGCCCGTGAAGGTGAGTGTCCTGCCGGTCGCGGGTACCGAGGCGCGCCGCGTTGCGCGGCTTGCCGGCACCTGCCTCGACGATCTCGTTGTCGCCTGTTCCGACTGGGAAGTGAATGCCGGCCTGCTGCAGGCCGACCACTCGGAGAGCATTCGCGAAGACCTGCACACGCACGTCCTGCGGAGCCTGTGCCCCGTGACTTCTCAACCGGACATCGGCAGCCTGCAAATCAGCTACAAGGGTCCGCGAATCGACCGCGCCGGACTTCTCAGGTACGTGGCGTCGTTTCGCGAGCATGAGGATTTTCACGAGGCCTGCATCGAACGGATGTTCATCGACCTGGTGGAATGCTGCGGCTGCGAGGAACTGACCGTACATGCGCGCTATCAGCGGCGTGGCGGTATCGATATCAATCCGCTGCGCACGAATTGCGGGGAAAAGCCGCTGAATCTCAGGCTCTGGCGGCAATAAGCATAACGCTAGTCGTCGAGGTCCTCGCTCGAGATCTCGTGTCCCCAGTCCTGCTTGGCACTCAGGTAACGACGATTGCTGGCCGTCACGCCGGACACGTGCTTGACGCGCGTGATACCCGTGACGCCGAATTCACCGAGATCGTTCACCTTTTTCGGGTTGTTGGTCAGTAAGCGAAATGGCTTACCAGCCACAAAGTACTTGAGCAGCGATGCGGCATCGCTGAAGTCCCTCGAATCGTCGGGCAGACCCAGCGAGCGATTTGCCTGGTAGGTATCCTCGCCTGCGTCCTGCAACAGGTAGGTCGCCGCTTTGGCCCAGAGGCCAATGCCGCGCCCCTCGTGACCAGACATGTAGACGAGCATGCCGCCCTTGTCGTCTTCCTTGATGCGGGCGAGCGCCGTCTGCATTTGCGGTCCACACTCGCAGCGTTGCGAGCCGAAGACATCACCGGTCAGGCAACTGGAATGCACGCGGATCAGCGGGTTCTCCCAGGTGGCAGGGTCGCCGACAATCATGACGCTGTTGACCGCCATGTAGGAGGCGAGCGTCGCGAAAGATCGCTGCCCTTGCTGCGCCCGCAGATCATCAGCCAGTTCCTCGATCTTGCCGAGTTCGGTGTTGCGCACACACGCGTACCACTGCACTTCGACCCGCAGGTCGCCGAGTGCAAGCGGCAATGGAATCGGGCCCAGGACGCTGATCGTCGAACCCGCTGCAGGCACGCTACTCGCTTCGAGGCGCGCACCGTCACGGTCGATCTGAAAAAGTGTGCCCTGCTCGGTCAGCCGCTCGCGGACTGAAGGGTCTATGTACGTGAACATGCCGCGGATTATGCCGGTTTCAGCGAATAATGCGACGCCTGTCACTTGCTGACCCGTGAGTCATTAAGTATAGTTAATGACCCTTCAGTCAGTAAAATCAGCCCATGGCCAGCGAGCCCAAGTACCAGCGCAGGAAAGAGGACCGACCCCAGGAGATTGCCGACGCCGCCTTCGCGGCATTCGCGGAGAAAGGCTATGCCGCCACGCGCATCGACGATGTCGCCAAGCGGGCCGGCGTCAGCAAGGGACTGACCTACCTTTACTACAAGACCAAGGAAGACCTGTTCAAGGCCGTCGTCAAGAACGTCGTCGTCCGGCGAGTCGATACGCTGATCGGCAATGTCGAGTCGACCGACCTCTCATCGGAGGACTTTCTTCGCGGCCCGCTCCTCGACTTTATGAAGAAGGTGCCGGACTCGCCGATCGCGATTGTCATTCGCCTGCTGATCTCCGAAGGGCCGCGGCACCCGGACCTGGTCGACTACTACTACGAAAACGTCGTCGCGCGAGGACTGGGCGCGATCAAGGCTTTCGTCGCACGCGGTGTCGAACGGGGTGAGTTTCGTCGCGAAGCACTCGAGGTGCAGCCGCAACTTGTTCTCGCACCGATGATGCTGTCAATGATCTGGCGCCTGGTCTTCAGCGACAAGCCACTCAACACCGACCAACTCATGGAATCCCAAATCGAAATGTTGCTTGCGCAGTTGAAGGCGTGAGCGGAGCAAGAAAAATGAAAACCAAGCTGACCCTGTTGCTAACACTAACCGCGCTGGCGGGTTGCGGGGCTGACGAAAACCCGAACCGGGTCGTCGGCGAACTGGCCTCCGACCGTTACGAGCTGTCGGCCGAAGTCAGCGAGCCGATTCGTTCGATATTGGTCGTCGAAGGCGAAGCAGTTGTCGCCGGCCAGGCGCTGGTCGAACAGGACAACACGCGTGCTGTCGCACGCATGGCTGAGGCAGAAGCAGCGCTCGCGCAGCAGCAGGCACGACTTGACGAACTGGTACGGGGCCCGCGTGCCGAGCAAATCTCGGCCGCACGCGCTAACGTCGAAGGTGCAAACCGGGATCTCGACTTTCGCCAGAGCGAACTCGCTCGCATCCAGGAAATTCATGCGCGCGGACTTGCGTCATCCGACCTGCTCGATCGCGCGCGCGCGGCGCTCGACGCCGCGGAGGCCAATCTCAAGCTGCGCCTCGCACAACTCGAAGAACGACTCGCCGGTACGACGGTAGAGGAACTGGCCCAGGCGGAACAGGCCGTCAAGCAAGCCGCAGCAAGGCGCGACCAGGCGGCGGTCGATCTCGAACGCCACACCTTGCGTGCGCCAGTCGATGGCATAGCAGACACCCGCCTCTTTGAACTGGGTGAGCGGCCATCACCCGGACAGCCACTGATTATCCTGCTTGGCAGCTCCCAGCCCTATGCACGCGTATTCGTTCCTGAAACGCAACGTGTTCATATCCACGCTGGAACAGAGGCTCGCATCCACATCGATGGGCTCGAGACGCCGGTCAACGGCCGCGTGCGCTGGATATCGAGCGAAGCCGCCTATACGCCCTACTTCGCATTGACCGAAAGAGACCGGGGCCGCCTGAGTTTCGTCGCCAAGGTCGACATCACGGACGACCGCGAGCGACTGCCCGACGGCGTGCCCGTTGAAGTCGACTTTCTGACCGACCAGGGCCGGTGATGTCGTCCGACTACGCCATCGAGGCCCGTGGCCTGTCGAAGCATTTCGGTAATCTCAAGGCCGTGAGCGGGCTCGACCTCAAGGTGCCGCGCGGGCAGATCTACGGCTTTCTGGGCCCCAACGGATCCGGTAAGTCGACGACGATTCGCATGCTGTGCGGACTGCTCACACCGACCGAGGGAACAGCAACAGTGCTGGACACCGAAATTCCCGGTGATTCGCGTCATCTGAAACCGAGAATCGGCTACATGACGCAGAAGTTCTCACTGTTCGGCGACATGACGGTCTTTGAGAACCTGCAGTTCATCTCTGAGATCTACTCGTACCCGAGAGCCGAGCGTGCCGGACGCATCGAGGAACTGCTCGAAAAGTACGACCTGCTCGAACAGACCTCGCAGCTCGCCGGCACCCTGAGCGGCGGCCAGAAGCAGCGTCTGGCGCTGGCATGCTCTGTTCTGCACCACCCTCCGCTGCTGCTGCTGGACGAACCGACGAGTGCCGTCGATCCACAGAGCCGCCGCGACTTCTGGGCGAACCTGTTCCGGTTGGCGGAGGCCGGGACGACGATCATGGTCTCGACGCACTACATGGATGAGGCCGAGCGCTGTCACCGGCTGGCGATTCTCGACCGAGGCGTCAAGGTTGCCGACGGGACGCCGCAGGAATTGCAGGCCAGCACGGGCATGCACACGGTCGAAGTTACAGCCGACGATCCCTACCATGCCCAGGAAGCACTGGACCATGGCGAGCACATCGCCAGCGTGACCCAGCTCGGTGTACGACTTCGGGTGCTGCTGCCTGAAACCCTGGCAGACCCGGTCGCTGTCGTGAACAAGCTGCTCGAAGCGCACGGCGTCAAGGCTGACGTCCGCCAGACCACGGCATCCCTCGAAGACGTATTTGTTGCGGTCACGATGGACGCGGAGGAGCGTGCGGTATGAAGTCGCTGTCCCGCCTTCTCGCCATTACCAAGAAGGAAGTGCGCCAGCTGCGCCGCGACCGGCTGACATTCGGCATGATCGTGGGTATTCCCGTCATGCAAATGCTGCTGTTCGGCTATGCCATCAACACCGATGTCCGCAACCTGAGAACGGCAGTCGCGGACCAGGCCAATACACATCTTTCGCGACAATTTGTCGCCGCGTTGCGAGAGACCCAGGTTGTCGACATCGTCGACTTTGTCGACACCCCGATCGAAATTGATGCGCGCCTGCGCAGGGGCGACGTCTCGGTAGGCGTTGTCATCCCGGCCGACTTCGACCGCCGGGTCGTCGATCCCGACCGGCCGGCCGTGCATTTGATTGTCGACGGTAGCGATCCGACGATCGCAAATGTTGCGCTCCAGTTGCGCAATTTCCCGATCGCTTTCGATACGGGCGCCCGGCAAACCCGAGTCAACAACATTGAGGTGCGTCCGAACTACAATCCGGAACGGCGTACGCCCGTAAACATCATCCCGGGCCTGATGGGCGTGATTTTGACCCTGACGATGATGCTGTTCACCGCGGTCGCCATCGTCCGCGAACGCGAGCGAGGCAACCTGGAACTGCTGATCAACACGCCGGTCAGTTCTGCCGAACTCATGGTCGGCAAGGTCATCCCCTACATCGTCATCGGGATGATCCAGCTGGCGCTGATCCTTTTCGTGGGCGACGCCCTGTTCCAGGTCCCGATGCGCGGCAGCGTGCTGGACCTTTATCTTGCCTCCGGCGCGTTTATCGCCGCGAATCTCGCCCTGGGTCTCGTCATCTCGACCGTGGCCAAGACACAGTTCCAAGCAATGCAGATGACATTTTTTGTGCTGCTGCCCTCAATTCTCCTCTCGGGCTTCGTATTCCCGTTCGACGGCATGCCGCGCGTCGCGCAGTACATTGGGGAAGTCCTGCCCGTTACGCATTACATACGCCTGACGCGCGGGATCATGCTGCGCGATGCCCCGCTGATTGAACTTTACCCTGAGCTGATCGCGCTTGGGGTATTCACGCTAATCGCCATGACCGCGGCTGCCCTGCGCTTCACCAAGCGTCTGGACTAGGGCCTGTTAATACTAATTGGATTGTCACTGTTGCGGCCGAAAAAATGACCGCCGGCAGTGAAAATCCAATTAGTGTTAACAGGCCCTAGCCAAACGGCTCCCAATCTGGTCCAATCATCGCCCATGGCAGCTCAATCAGCACAAAAACCCACGGTCTTCATCGTCGACGACGATGCTGCGATTCGTTTCGCCATGCAGGCGCTCATGGACTCCGTCAACCTGGAGCATGAGATTTTCGCCTCGGGTGACGAATTCCTGGAAAAAATCGCCGACCAGCGGCCCGGTTGCCTGGTGCTTGACATCCGCATGCCGGGACTCGGTGGGCTGGAACTCCAGGAAGAGCTGATCAAGCGTGGCAATACGCTGCCGATCATTTTCATCACGGGTCACGGCGATGTCCCAATGGCCGTCGAGGCCATGCAGAAAGGCGCCGTCGACTTTATCCAGAAGCCGTTCCGGGACCAGGAATTGCTCGACCGGATTCGCGAAGCGCTGGCGACGGACGAGGAACGCCGCGAAGAACAGCAGCAGCATGCCGAGGTCGTCGAACGTCTGCAACGGCTGACCAATCGTGAACGCGAAGTGTTCGATCTCGTTGTGACGGGTAAGCCGAACAAGGTCATTGCCTACGAGCTGGGCGTTAGTCAGCGGACCGTCGAGATTCATCGTGCCCGCGTCATGGAGAAAATGCAGGCGAGATCGCTGGCGGACCTCGTCAAGATGCATATGACGGCCTGATCGCCGTCAGTCTTTGCTACTACGAATGCCGGCGCCGGTGTTCGTCAAACTCCGCACAGTCGATACACTCATCCGCGTAGGGGTAGACCTCCAGTCTTCCTTTCTTGATCGGCAAGCCACACTCGACGCAGATGCCGTAGTCGCCCGACTCAAGGCGTTGTAACGCTGCCGAGATTTTCGCCAGTTCCTCCCGCGCTTCGTTGCCCAGCGCATCGACAACTTCGTTGTCCTCGAGCTGTTTGGCCCGCTCCTTCGAATCAGCTTCATAACCTCGTCGCAGGTTTGCATTAATGCGTTCCAGACGCGTCGTAAGCTCCTGTTTCTTTGTTACCAGGACCTCCCTGAGTGCGTCGTTGCGGGCGCCCGACATTGCTTTTCTCCTGCACGAAACTTATGCCTGACTTTACTCGTATCGGTGCACTAATCGTAATCAGTAAAAGCACTTACCGCCCCATAAGTACTATCCGCTACACCCTAAGCAACACGCCTTATGGAAAGCTCAGCGGCTGCGGGTATTCTCAGGGTGAACCTCTGACAAGACTTTTCTTTCTGCGTCTGGTGCGACAATGAACAACATCAAGAAAATTCTTGCCGTAGTCGACCCGACTGTGGCAGATCAACCAGCGGTTCGCCGTGCTGCCTGGCTAGCCAAACACAGCAACGCCGAACTCGAGTTGCTGGTGTGCTATTACAATGAATACCTGAGCGGTGATCGGCTGTTCGACTCGCCGTCGCTCGAAAAGGCACGCGACGAAGTCATTCAGAATCACGAGAAACACCTCGAGACGCTGGCCGAACCGCTGCGCAGCGACGGCGTTGTCGTCAAGACCAGTGCCGTCTGGGATCACCCTTTGTACGAGGGAATCGTGCGCCGCGCCATCGAGTCGGGCAGCGATATCGTCCTCAAGGACACGCATCATCATTCCGCGGTTACGCGTGCGCTCCTGACCAACACGGACTGGAACCTGATTCGGACCTGTCCGATGCCCCTCTGGCTCGTGAAGCCCCAGGAGTTTGCCGAGACGCCTGTGTTTGTCGCCGCGATCGACCCGATGCACCAGAACGATAAACCGGCCGCACTGGACGATGAAATCCTGCACGTAGCCAAGGGTCTTGCAGGAGACGTGAGCGGTGACGTTCACGCTTTCCATGCCTACGACCCGCGCATTGCTGTCGCGACAGCAACCGCCAACGCCTACATCCCCGTATCACTGCCGTTCGACGAAATCGAACAGCAGATGCATGAGGACCACGAGAAGCGGTTCACGGAAATTACGGAGTTTCACAAGATCGCCGATGACAACGCGCACCTGGTTGCCGGCCTCACGCATGAAGAATTGCCGCGCATCGCCGACAAGCTGAAAGCCGACGTCGTCGTCATGGGAGCAGTCGCTCGTAATCGCTGGAAGCGCCTGTTTATCGGCGCAACCGCCGAACGCACGCTCGAAGACCTCCCGTGCGACCTGCTGATCATCAAACCGGACTGGTTCCAGACTCCGGTGGGTCTCGACAGTCACGAAGCCGCCTGATTCCTACCAGGATCTGTACCGGCAAAAGAAGACAGTCACCGCATGGTGGCTGTCTTTTTTTTGGGCCCATTAAAAACGGGGCCCGGTCAAAAACCGGGCCCCGCCGTTACAGCTTCCTACTGCGCTCTAGTAGTTGGCTGTGAACATGATCCAGAACTTGTTCGTGTCCGGGTAGGCAACGTCGTCGCTGGAGAAGAAGGCGCCCTTGAACAGGAGGCCGTAGTTTCCAGAGAGTTTCGTGCCCGCGGACAGATCAAATTCCGTACCGAAGTCGCCGCCGCCGGTCTCTGCCGAGAAGTCGTGATAGACGCCCGTCAGATTCCATTTGCCGGCTTTGAACTTGATTGTTGCGTACAGGTCGTCGATACCCGATGGCGGCGTTGACAGAAACATATCCGCCCAGCCCTGGAACGCATGCAAAGTGGCAAGCGGAGTCCTGAAGGACTGGAAGTTCGAACTGTCTGTGCCGAGCGACTCGTACGCAATGCCGAGACCCAGGCCATTGTCCATTGACCACAGCGCGCTCAGGTGAGCATAGTCCGCGTCGTAGCTGACCGGGTTGTTGCCTGCGTCTGATTGCGTGGCCAATTCAGCAACCAGAGCAACCTTGCCCTCGCCCGCTTTGATACCACCTGTAAGACGTGCACCAAACGTCGACGTCGAAGTTGCCGCGGCATCCTTATTGTCGATGTAGTACATGTACGGCGTAACCGACCAGCTGTCATTGATCTTGACCTTCGCATTCAGCAGGTGTGTGTCGACGTTCATCTTGCTTGCCGGAACAGCAGCAGACTGGCCGAATATACGGCGAACCTGGCCGACATAGCCATAAACCAGCGTCGTGTTCGCGATCGCAGTAGTTGAGACCGTCAGAGCGTCATAGGTCTGCTCGTTCTGACGCCAGCCAACACCACCGACGAAGCGCTGGTTGTCGAGCAGCACCCGCTGCCGTCCGGCGCGAATCATCCAGTCGTCGTCAAACTTGTAGTCGACGTACAACTGGTTGAGGTCTGAGCCTTTCGGATCAGCAACCGTCTGGTAGTTGCCCTTGTCCGGCGTCGTACCACCACCTGCGTTGAAATCACGAATCATGTGGAACACATGATCGTACTCGGCGAAGGCGGACCAGCCTTGCCATTCACCCGTCTTGTAGTTAAGGCGCAGACGCGCTGTCAGGGCATTGGCATCCTTCAGCGCGTTGTCCTTGTCGACTCCCTCGTAACGAGCGCGCACGTTGAGACCCGCTTTACCGGAAGTAATCGCGGATGCAATCGTGTCGCTTTCGTCAGCTGCGGCAATAGGCGCTGCTGCAAGCAGCAGCGCCGTAGCCGAGAGGAGTCCAATCGTGTTGCGTTTCATGGTCCTCGTCCTTTAGTAGATATCGTGCAACGTGTTGTATACGTTGAATTTGCCAGTCGGCGTAACGAGTTCAGGACCTTTGATCACGGCCTTGAGTTCACGCGTCTTGTCATCAACAACGACGATTGCAGATTCCTGTTCCTTACCGCTCCAGACGGAGAACCACACTTCGTCACCAGCCTTGTTGTATTCAGGCTGTACAACGCGTTTGGGTCCTTCACCCAGGTCTGCCCATGCGGCGATCGGCAGTACTTCGAAACCTGCTTCGACGTTATTCACGTCAAACACGGCGATGGCCTGGCTGAAGCCCGTGTCGGGGTTCAACGGCGCATCGACCCAGAGGTTCGAAGAGTTCGGGTGCGATTTCACGAACAGCGAGCCACCGCCCATGCCGTCAATTACGCGAACGGTCTTCCATGCATTCGCCGGATGACCTACCGGGTCGGTTCCGAGGAACGTCACATTGGCATTGCCGAGAGCACTGGTCACCCAGACCGGACCGTACTCGGGATCGTCGAGGTTCGCGCCACGACCCGGGTGCGGTGTCTTGGTGACGTCGGCCAGTGCGACGAGGCGGCGTTCTTTCGAGTCAACCACGGCAATCTTGTCGGACTGGTTCGCTGCCGTCAGGAAGTAACGTTTCGTCCTGTCCCAGCCACCGTCGTGGAGGAACTTGGCCGCGCCGATGTCGGTCACAGCGATGTTCTCGATGTCACTGTAATCGACGAGCAGGATGTGGCCGGTTTCCTTAACGTTAACGATAAAGTCAGGATGCTCGTGCGAAGCAACGATGGCAGCTACGCGCGGTTCCGGATGGTATTCCTGCGTATCAACTGTCATGCCACGCGTCGATACGATCTTCAACGGCTCGAGCGTGTCGCCGTCCATGATGACGTACTGCGGCGGCCAGTAGGAACCGGCGATCGCGTACTTGTCTTCATAGCCTTTGTACTTGGAGGTTTCTACCGAGCGTGCTTCCAGGCCAACCTTGATCTGGGCAACCGTTGCCGGCGGATCCATGAACAGGTCGACCATGTTGATCAGCGCATCGCGGCCGATCGTGAAGACATAGCGACCGGAAGCCGATACGCGCGAGATGTGCACGGCATAACCGGTCTCGACGATCGTAACGATTTCCTTGGTATCGCCATCGATGATGGCAACCTGGCCGGAGTCGCGCAGCGTGACCGAGAAGAAGTTGTCGATATTGCGATCATGCTGTGGAGAGCTCGGACGGTCTTCCGGCGCAACCAGCACCTTCCACGTCTCCGTCATTTCGGGCATGCCGAACTCTGGCGGCGCGGGCGGTTCCTGCTGCAGGAAGCGAGCCATGATGTCGATCTGTTCCGGGGTCATTTCACCCGAGGTACCCCAGTTGGGCATACCGGCCGGTGAACCGTAGGTGATCAGAGCTTTCAGGTACTCGGTGCCCTTCTCTTTTGTGATGTCAGGTGTCAGGGCTTTGCCTGTCGCACCCTTACGAAGTACACCGTGGCAGCCGGCGCAGCGTTCGAAATACAACTGTGTGGCCGTGCCGAATTCAGCTTCGCTGAGCACCGGGCCACCAGCAGCCATGATCTGGCGCGTGTCTTCGCCGGAAATCGCTGACGGTGCACCCTGGTACTTGAGCTCACCTTCGGTGGCGCCCTGGTGTCGCTGGCCTGCGGCGCGGTCAGTCTGGCCGAGTTCGGCGCGCAGGGCGGCTACTTCTTCGACGCTAACTGCTGCGCCGTCGTTACCCCAGGAACCGAAGACATACGTCAAAGCGGCCGCGAGGTCTTCGTCCGGCAGGTGACCGAGGCTCGGCATGACGCCGTTGTAATCAACGCCGTTGACCGTGATCGGTCCCGACAGCCCGAACAACGCAGCGCTCATCACTTCCTTGCGGTCGCCCCTGAGATAGTCAGACCCTGCGAGCGGAGGAAATGCTCCGGTCAGGCCCTGGCCGTTCGGCTGATGGCATGCGGCACAGTTGGCGTTGTACACGCCTTCGCCCTTGACCATAAGCTCATCGGCTGTTGCTACAGCAACCTCGGCGTTGTGTACCGCCGTGTCGCTGGTGGCTGAGGATTCAGCCTGATCCTGCGAGCAAGCTCCCAGCGCGAATCCCAATAGCGGAATAGCGAGAAGCAGGCTAAGTTTCTTACCAGTCATGACAATCACTCCCCTGTCATTAGTTAGTCGTGCCAATAGTTCATACGAACGTCACCACACCACGTTCAGGCTGACGGACGCGGCACGTCCGGCCTGTGCGAGGTATGGAAGAATCGGGTCAGTTGGTCTCAAACCACGCACGTCGGACCAGTTCCAGTACGTGCGATCGGTGAGGTTGTGCAGGCCGGCACGCACAATGGCGTTGTTGCCCAGCTTCTGCGTCAGGTACAGGTCGAATACGGCATGCCCGGCCGGCTTGAACAGTTCCGCAGCGGATTCATCGACACGGTCGTAGGCGTCAGTGAATGTGCCCTTGAGGCGTAGCTGGCGCGTTTCATCGGACGAGTACCAGGTAAAGCCCACGACGCCCTGGGCCGGGCCGACCGAATTGATCGGCTGACCGGTCACTTCATTGTCACCACGTGCGTAGTACGCGGATCCGTCGATGCCAAACTGCTCGTTCGCGCCAAGGCGCGTAGCCCAGCCGGCTTCGACACCCTCGATCTTCGTCTTGTCGATATTCTGCGACTGGAATTCTGTGTAACCGCTCACCGGGTCAACGCCGATATTGACCTTGGTTTCAATGAAATCGTCGTAGTCGGTACGGAACGCAGAAATGCGCGCGCTTGAACGCGTGCCGTGCCAGCGCAGACCGATATCAAAACCTTCCGAGGATTCCGACTTCAGGTCCGGGTTCGGTATGGCCCGGTACTGGAAGAACGGCAGGTCGAGACTGACATTGGCATCCGAGTACGGCGGTGCACGGAAGCCGTGCGAATACTGCAGGTAGGCATCTACAGACGGCGTCATGCTGTAGATCACACCGAGCTTTGGCGAGACGTCGGACTCGTCCAGGCTCGTCGTCTCATAGGTCGGGTAGTCGGCCAGGTACATGGCATCGACATCGGGATCCAGTTCGAAACGATCGGCACGCAGGGCTGCTATGACCGTCCACTTGTCACCGAGCGAGATCGTGTCTTCAACAAATGCTGCTGTTTCCGTGGTGTCACTGATCGGGAAGTCCCGCAGTGGAAAGACCTCACCGAGCAGTACGTTGGTCTGTGCGCCGGTTTCCAGGTTCGTGGACAATCCATCGCGAAATTCCTGCGTCGTCCGGTCGCGATACTCGACGCCGAAGCCGAGGCGATGGGAGACGAGGTCGCCCGTGAAACTCTTCCAGAGATTGAGTTCGAGGCCACGGATCTCCTGGTCGTAGGAGAAGTCGCGATCGATGGAGACCGGCGTACGGGCCGCGGCGCGCTCATCGAGCGTGTACTGGTCGATCTCCGCTTTCTCCCAGAAGGCCCGAACCATGCCTGCATCGATCCAGCTCTCCGGCGAGCCAAACTCGTAAGACAGGTTCACAACGTCCATCTGGTAGCGATCGTCGCCTTCAAGGGCCGTCGTCGAACGATACCGTCCCGAACCGAGGAGCGAATTAAGCGCCGACAGGGTATGCGATTCCTGTCGAATCAGGCTCGCGCGGAAGGTCTGGCCAAAGCGATTGTCAGCAACGAACTTGAGCATCGCCGTTTCGCGCTTATAGTCGCGCGTGTCCATGCTGTCCGGGGCAGCCGCGGAGTCGGTCTCTTCGCCATCGCGCCAGCTGTAACCGGCCATCAGGCCCAGCGAATTATCGCCAAGCGCCATCATGGCCTGCCCATGCGCACTGTTGTCCGTACCGCGCCAGGTTCCGAGGAAGTCACCACCGATCTCGCCGCGGCGAGCAATATCGCCCGGGTCGGGCGTACGAACGGCCACCACGCCGCCAATAGCCGAACTGCCGTACAGGGCTGAAGCGGGCCCGTGCAACACTTCTATATTCTGGATCAGGCCTGCGTCGATAAAATCACGCGTTGCATTCGAAAAACTGCCGGTATCGAACTGGTCGGTCAGGGGCACGCCGTCGACAAGTATCGCAACGCGATTGCCGCCGATCCCGCGAATGTTGATGCCTTCGGTACCGAAGCGCGTGCCGGCGGCTTCGTAGTCAACGCCGGGCACATAGCGAAACACGTCGCCAACCGACGTCGCCAGCTCGCTATTCAGATCGGCGCGCGACAGGACTGTGACGTTCGCCGCAATTTCCCGAACCGAGCGTTCGTCCTTATGAGCGACAACGACTATCTGGTCTACGGGTTCGCGTTGTTCCGCCTGATCGGCATCCTCGGCGGCGGCTCGGGGGGCCACCCATAAAAAAACGCCTGCCGCTAACCAAGCGACAGACGTCAGCAAGAACTGTGAATGTGAGCGCATTTTGGGTGATCCGTTTATCGCGGGTTTAGCCAACCGCGACTCTGACGAAAAACGGGTGGCCATAACATAAGTAGAAAACCTTACACCCGGACGGCTAACGCATATTTCCGTTGTGACACAATGCGGTGATGGAGATGTATCTCATTCTCAAGTACGTGCACGTACTCGCCGCGATCGCGACGATTTCAGGATTCATTCTGCGTGGCGTCTGGATG
>Ga0224508_10001196_pt1 | contig 23564 bp, 21 predicted proteins | sample SF_Jan12_sed_USG_4_FD_170157 | JGI IMG/M metagenome (GOLD analysis project Ga0224508, IMG submission 170157) | Sediment microbial communities from San Francisco Bay, California, United States - SF_Jan12_sed_USGS_21 | ecosystem: Environmental > Aquatic > Marine > Sediment | place: USA... | reverse complement strand
TCGCGTGCGTACCGATCTGCGCTTACCCGATATCAATGACCCGTTTGAACGGCAGTTGGCGGCACGTCTCGCCGATGCCCCGGTTACTGATCGCGGGCCACCCAGAGTGCAAGACACAACGTTTGCAAAAGTGGTTTGTTCGGTTTGCCATGATCAACACAGTCAGGAGAAAACGCCGTTTGATCCTTCCGCACCATTGTATGCGGGTGATGGTACCGGCGCTGGCCGTCACTTTCAGCGCCAGGATAATGATGCTAATCAAATTTGTGTAGTGTGTCACGAGGCGAGAAATGTCGTATCGTCACATGATGGTTCGCATCCGGTCGGGGTCGCGATTCCTGTCGGGGACTTTCAAACTCCGGCAAACCTGCCGTTGGATACGAGCAATAACGTAGCGTGTATGAGTTGTCATGCACCACATTTCGCCGACTCCGGTGGCACCAATGCTGGGCAAGGCGATGGATACTTGCTGCGCCAAACCATGGGCGACACTTGTTTCGAATGTCATACCCTAGCCGACCAGACCGGTGGGTCGCACTTTAACGCGGTGAGTGGTGCGCTGTGGCCAGGGGGACAATATGGATCGAGTTTTCCCGCGCATGGTAACGACAAACGCGGTCAGTGTGTCAATTGTCATTGGCCCCATGGTTGGCCCGATGACGATGATGCGGTTAATGACTATCCGAGATTGTGGGTTGAGCAATACGATGTTGCCGACACGGGTACAGATCCGGATGATGCCGAGGATTTATGTACTACCTGCCACGATGGTTCGCCCGCACAAACAGACATACGTGGTGATTTCCTCAAAGGCACGAACGGTTCGGATATTTTTCATCATCCCATAATGGATTCGGAACAAGCGCTGGACACTGTGGGGAATGCCTTCCGCACGGTGGAATGCGTCGATTGTCATAATCCGCATAAAGCACGCAGCGATAATCGTTACGCCGGGGTGACGGGCACCAATCTGGATGGCAGTGTGGCGACGGACTTTACGGAAGTCGAGCAGTACAAATTGTGTTTTAACTGCCATAGCGATACTTTTAATCAGTCACGCCCCATGACATCTAATAAACGCCTGGACTTTGCGACCACGAATAGTGCTTACCATCCCGTCGTGCAAGCCGGTCGTAATCAATCGCAAAATTTACAGGACCAGTTGTCGGCTAGTGGTAGTGGTTTGACCACGGCATCGACAATACGCTGTACCGACTGTCATAACAGTGATGTTACCGCTGGCACGCCCGGTCCGGTGATTGACTCACCGGCCCTCACACAAGGGCCGCATGGTTCGAATAACGCGCCCATTCTGCGGGCAAATTTAAATCGTAACTTTACTGCAGCGACAGCGCCCGCGTCTTACAACTCAAATAATTTCGCATTCTGTTTTCTATGTCATGACGAAACCATGCTCACGGCACGGCGTCGTGATGAGGGTGCACGCACTAATTTTGACGATCAAATAAACGGCAGCGATAACCTGCACTGGCTGCACCTGGATGATCGCGCCGATAAGGCGCGCGCCACCTGTTCGAACTGTCACTTTGACATACACAGTAATATTTCCGCCGATAACACCCAGTACCGTATCGATGGTGTGTTGTATCCGGATAATGCTTCGGCATCAGCGGCAGGTAGAAAGACCCATATGGTCAATTTCTCTCCCGACATAACGCCTTATACAGAAGACGGTGTTAACCGAAACAAACCGGAATGGTGGCTCAATTCATCTACCGGCGAACGACGCTGTTTCTTAGCGTGCCACGGGGAAAACATGGCGGGGGAAAGTGGCGATGGTGGTAGACGTGCGCAATACCGACCTGCGGCTGGTGACGAACTTATTTGGATTTACTAACTCAAGCGCGCTAGATTTTTTCCTGGAGTTCGTCGATCAGAGGATTCAGTGTTTGTTCAAGCAGTGACACTGTCAACGGCCCGACATGGTGAAATTGAATTCTGCCGTCATGGTCTACTAATAGTGTGGCGGGAATTGCATCAATACCCCAACCATTGGCCACCTGGCCATCGCTATCCCAACCGATTTTTTCGTACGGGCTGTCGTAATACTCCAGCCAGCGCAAAGCATCCTTGCGCTTATCACGATAGTTGATGCCGACTACAGGTACGTTGCCTGAACCGGCGAGCGTTAATAGTATCGGGTGTTCGTCCCTACAGCTTAAACACCAACTGGCCCAGACATTAATCAGGGTAACCTGACCAAGCAAATCGGTGTGGCTAAATGATTGGTTGGTGTCGTCCAGTTGTTGAAGTCTGAACTCGGAGATGTTTGCCTCAGCTGACCATGTCGGCCAGGAATCCAATTGCTGCCAGCCTAGAACACCGACTGCGATAACAATTGCTGCCAGACCCGGTAACAAAATTCGAATGTGCTTAGAAAAATTCGGATAATTCACGACAATCGGAATTATCCCATATTGTGTTAAGCGAAGTGACTTAATACAAGTTGGGACAGGGCATTGCGATCCAGGATAAGAATTGAACCACGTTTTACATCAATCCAACCTTTGTCCTTCATGTGTTTTAATTCGCGCGATATTACCTCACGAACACTGCCGAGTTCAGCTGCTAATCCTGCATGAGTTTTAAAAATCTCTTGTTCGGATTCTGACTCAGCCAACAGACATTCCGCAATGCGGATATCCAGGCGGTCAAAAGCCAGCCCACGGACTAGTGAGATCAAGTTCAATAATTGATCGCCGTATCCGTTTAATACGAAATTGGAAAAACCGGCTGATTCCGTCATACCACGAAAAAAATCCTGTCGTGAAATGGCCACCGCACGTACACTTATTTCCGTAACACTGCTGGCCGGATAAGGTTTTTCAGATAGAAGACAACCCGTAGTCAGTGCGCAGCTTTGACCGGCATGCACACGGTAGAGCATCAGTTCGCGTCCGTCTGGCGATGTTTTGTAGACACGGATAGATCCTTCGATACACAGCAGATAGGCCTCACACGGATCACCTTCGCGAAATACCGTGCTACCGGGTTCTAAGGTGATAATGTCTTTCACGGACTCGCAAATGCCACGTCCAATCGGGTCTTCGATATCACGCAAGCGTGGAAAAACATCTAACCAAGGCGGTGTCGATTTCGATTTATTTATATCATCCATAGTCTAATTCCAATGTTTTACATGCGAATGGTTGCCGACCTAAAGTTTCGGCGCTAACTGTTTACTCGTAATGAGTCGAACCACTCATTGACAACGATCAATCAATTGCATTGTTCTTTACCCATGATGGCTTTGGCGCTAAGCGATGTGAAGGGGGTGGCGAATTCTGGGTGTCGGAGAACGGCCCGAAGACGCGCTTCATATAAGCGATAGTGGCGTTGATCTCGTCATCGGCCAAAACAGAATTCCATGCCGGCATAGACGTTCCAGTTATACCTTGTGATATCACAACATATAACCATTGATGATTAACTCGCCGTTTAAACGCATGATCGGTGAAATCGGGAGGATGTGGGGTTAAGAAACTGCCGATCCAATTGCGACCCGTTCCGTCTTCGGCATGACAATGGGCACAATGTTGTTGGTAAAGGTGTTCGCCGCGTGTTTCCTGCGCCGTGGCTTTTGCTAACATGGGTGATTGTTCATGCAGTTCATAAACGGGTGGTTCATTTTCTTCGTCATAGTTGCCGGGTGGATAAGAGACCCCCGTCAGTTCCCAATGGTTACTCCCGTCATTAGCAGTTGGCTCGTGGCAACTGATACAGGCGGATAAAAATAAACGCTTGCCTGCGCGTTCGTAATCGGCCAAAGTTGTTTCATCGTCATCAACCGCTATTTCACCAAACACAAAGGGAAACGCGGCCCGATAGCGCTGGTGGTCCGGCCAACCGTTTTGTCCAGTGTGATAACGATAGTCCTGACCAGAACCGGACATGAATGTGTCACGGACATAACTGACTACAGATTCGATTTCGTTCTTGGACAAGGTTTTTCCAAACGCGATCATTGCCGTGCCGTGCTTCCCCTGAGAGACCGTCTTTAGCATCAGTTTGAGCGTAAGTTCCTGGGGTGCGGCCGCAGTAAAATTCCTTGGCGGTGGATTTAAATAGCTAGCGGCCAAGGTGACAGCATTACCCGCATAGCCGTGGCATTGATAACAGTAGTAATCGTAAATCTTTTTCCCATCGGTATTGGTATTGTCGGCTACACTTGTATCGATACGGTGAGTTGTTGCTATGAGTGCCAAAAAGGCAGCTATGAATAGTTTTGTCGTAGCTCCCGTGTTGACCATTTGCTCAAAGTGCAATTACAACAAGTCAAACAGACGTGCTACACCGCCATAACTGCCGACCCACATGCTGCCGTCGTTTGCCATCGTCATGGAAAAAATATTCTCGGCAAACAACCCGTCAGATTGATTGAATACGGTAAAGCCGTCTGCATCTCGTCTGACCAACCCCTTACTTGTGCCGATCCATAATCGGCCTTTTTCATCAGTCGTCAACATGAATATGTGATTCGCAGGCAGTCCATCGGCGACTGTGTAATTTTTCCAGGTCGTGCCGTCGAATCGAGCCAGTCCGCCGCCCCAGGTGCCGCACCAAATCACGCCTTCATTATCAATGGTGAGTGCGACAATGTAGTTAGCGTTATAGGCCACGTCGACGTTCTGCAGACCTTGCTCCACTTTTTGACGTGCATGGTGATCGGAAACGCGGGAAGGATCACTGTCGAACTGTAGTTGATCTCGCACCAGCTCATAGGGTGCACCAAGCCCATCATCGTGCGACCAGTTTTGCCAGACGTCGTCCTTATATCGTGCCAGTCCTCCTTCGGTGGCGAACCATATATTGCCTTCGCGATCCTCCCGCATCGCATATACCCAGTCGTTGGGTAATCCGGAGTCTGTATTTTCCACGGTAAATACATCCCACTTGCTGGTGTCTTTTAGATTACCGCCGCGAACTCGATTGGCCCCGGACCATGTCGCGATCCAGACATCGCCATTTTTTGACTCCAACGCATCATAGACAAAGGCATCGGCCAACCCATCCGGAATGTTGTAGTTTTCCCAAGCTTGTGTTTGCTCGTCCAACAAAGACAAACCACCACCGTAAGTTCCTACAGCGAGTTTGTTTTTTAGTTTGCTGATATGAAATATGCCATTGGCCAACAGTCCGCTGCGGTTATCAAACAATCGGTGGGTGTCGTTTTCCAAGTCATAACGTATAACGCCACCGGACGTACCGACCCACACGATGTCTCCATCCGCTAACATACTTTTTACGTTGCGATTACCGACCCGGAAATGTGTGAAGCGGCCATGTGTGGGATCGGCTGGTTGATTTGCCACATTGGTGATTGTCGCCAAGTCATCTAGTGGTAGATGATTCGCTGGTACTTGACTATTCGATTCATTATTCGTTTCCGTCGATTGTTGGGTTTGGGTAGGATTTTCTTGGGTAGTGGGTGTTGCAATCGCCGTTGTTTGTTCGGTTTGTTGCACATTAACGTTAACGGCTGCGCTTTCTTGGGTGACCACCGTTGTTGTGGTGTCGTCTCCATCGAGTGTCGCTGTAGCGGGGCTGGACAACGTTCCCAGCCAGTATGCGAATGCGCCCACACCACATAACAAAACAGTAATAAACAAAGCTAATTTGGTTCGACCCATCCTATTCTCCGTTGTTTGCGGTCGCGCCAATACGAACGACACCACCGCGTGTACCCACCCAAATATCGCCATTGGGTACAACCGCTAATGCATAAACGCTATCGTTTATCAGACCGTCGTCACGTTTGAAACTCGTCCAGGTGTTATTGTGGAAACGCGTGAGCCCCCGTTGCGTGCCAAACCAAAATGCACCAGATGGTTCTTGGATTAAACTAAACACGATATTGCCTGCCAGCCCGTCCAATTGGGTGTAGTTGGTCCAGTCTTCGCCGTCGAAATGACCGACCCCGCCGCCCCAGGTACCTGCCCAAACCGTATCGTCTTCGGCAATGACTAGTGAAAACACATAATTTGGGTTGTAAGTTTCTTGCCCTTGATTCAACACATTCAAGTCGTGCCGGCTTCGTGTGCCAAGACCCGTGTTTGTGCTGGCCGGTAGGTGTTGTTCGTTAACAGCGCCGAGTCCGTCTTTATGTGTCCAGTGATGCCATGATTCACCGTCTAGCATCGACACACCACCTTCGGTTCCGAACCAAACTCGGTCGGAAGCATCGACGTCGAGACCATATACCCATTCATTGACTAGTTCGTCCTTGAAATTGGTAAATATCGAGGAAGCAAAATCAAACTTGCTCGCGCCCGCCCAGGTTCCGATCCAGAAATCACCATTGTTTTGCTGTGCGAACGCGTAAACCCAATAATCTGCCAAACCGTGCATGGGAAAATAGACATCCCATTGTCCATTGTTATAGCGGGAAGCGCCTCCACCGTTTGTGCCAAACCACAAATGATCCTGCTGATCCTTTCCTATGGCAAAAACATATTCATTCGCCAAACCCTGCTCGCGGGTAAAGGTTTGGCGTAATTTTCGTGTCTCCAGATCGATCTCCATTACGCCGGACGATGTACCCACCCACAGCGTATTGGTCGTGCTATCAGCCAGTAAAGAACGCACAACCAAATCGGGGCCAACGTCAAACCGATCCAATACTCGATAGGAGGTCGGATTGAGTGACTTGGAAGATTCCGTGGTTTGTGCCATCGCTGTTACACAGGGCAGTACCGTGGCAAACAAGAAGGCAACAGGGGTAACATACCTTTTCAAGGTACTTATGATGGTCCCATTGAAGGCTATCGTGGCGTACTTCAAAAAAACGTCCTGAGATAAGTGACAATGTCCAGAATCTCACTATCCGATAACAGTCCGCGAAATGCCGGCATCGATTTTCTACCTTCGCGAATATGAAGCAATAAATCGGCATCTGATTGCAGTAATCCTTCGCCACGCCGAAAGTCAGGTGTGTTTGGTATATTGCCAATTCCTCGATCGCCGTGGCATTGGGCACAAAACTCGGCGTACAAAGTTTTCCCGGCAAAAATGTCCGCCCCCAATACGATGTTACCGGATGACAAAGTCGTTATTAATAAGAGGGTTTGGCACCAGAATTTAGTGCCCTTATGTTGTCTATCAAATTGCTGACGCACGCTTTTCACCAACTATTCAAAGCTACTCATTGATCGTGCTTTAGTCTCTAGATCTACCGCCTTGGCTTCGTCAATGGTTAACCCCAATTCACCCAGTCGGTACGCTTTGGTCAGGCGATCCACCGCCCAGGTATCTCCATTGCTTAAACCCCGTTGCAGCCACATAATCGCAGTATCGTAATCTTTCCCGAGGTTAAGTCGACCATGTTCGTAAGCATCGGCTAGTTTACGTATCGCGGGTCTGTATTCCTGTTCCGCGGCCTGTGTAATCAAATCTAACGCAATAGGCAAATCAGTTTCGATACCTTCACCTTTGATATACATCTCCGCAAGTCCGAACTGGCCTTCGGGGTTGTTTTGCGCGGCCGCTCTACGATACCAGTTCACCGCTTCTTCATCTTGATTCGCACCGTCCAATATCCATGCGAGACGTGCTTGAGCGGGTGCATAGTTTTGTTCGGCGGCTTGCCGGAACAGACTCAAGGCGGCGACAACGTCACCCGTGTCGAGATTGTATTGTGCCTTGTCGAATGTCTCTGTTGGCGATGTTTGCGCTAACGTAGCACTTGAAAACAACAGTGTTGCTAGCATGGCTAGAATACGCTCGTTAACGGTTCCCATTTTTCAATTAAAAACAACAGTCAAACTCCGATCAATAGTTTGCGTTAGCGATCCGTCACTGACTGTGACTTTAGTTACATTAAACACTAATGTAATTAACTCACCACCATTTTATTGGTGACCCTTCGTGTAGTACCGAATGGCATCGTTCGCAAGCGAAGGTGTCGAACGCGACGCGGTCATGACATATGCCACAGAACTTTCCCTGATACATGTCGTTCATGGTGACGCGATTGGCGCCGGCCGTTGCTACGAACGGTTTAGGATGACAGCTTTCACACGCCAGCCATTCGGTATGTGACCCATGCGGGAACAACACGTAAGGCATGTTGCGTGTCTGTTTCATAATAATGTCGTCAGTACGCCGCTGCATGTCACCATCCTGGGTGATATTAGCGCGCGGAGTAATTAACCCTTGACGTAAGGCAAGCATCCAGTCGATACCACCACGCGTGTCGAGTGGAAACCCCGTCATCGCTTGATTAGCCTTTTGTAAGACTGGGTAAGCAGGGTTATCACGATCATAAAATTTGTTTTGCTCGGGAAGTGCATTTTTACTACGGGTTTGTTGCACTTCCTCTGTTTCTTGCAATGCTTGTGCTTCTGACGTAGGTACTGGCGCTGGTGTATCGGTTTTGACTCGGGTGTTGTCTATGGTCTCCGGCGCCACATCCGTATCGACTACCTGCGGCGTATCACCAATCGAATCAATGTCAGAGATCCCTTCAGATGTATGTGTTTTGTCTTGCGGCGTGGTTTCGACCGCGGCTGGTCCGTCATCGGTGGCCTCGTCAGTATCTTTGCCTCTTGTAGAAGTCGGCGAATCAGTGGGGAGAGTTGACGCCGTATCTTCGGCTGGAGGTGTATAGGTAGCAGGTGCCTGACAGCTGTTGACGAAAAAAACCATGATCAAAACGCATACCGTCCGGTAATGGTATCCGTTCATTATTGTGTGCGTTCGGAATGCGTGTCGTTGTGTTGAATAAATTGGTTAAATACGTATTCCGCTACATCGGCAATTTGTTGCGCGCTCAAAACTTTCCCCCAGGCGGGCATTTCTCGGCCACGTACGCCATCTCTTATGCCTTCAAATAGGGCCGGTCGGTCGAGATGGGCACGATGCGCATCGTCTGTAAAAGCGATAGGTCTGGGACTAATAAAATAAGCACGTGGGCCATTACCGTCGCCATCGACACCATGGCAAGTCGCACAATTGTCACGGTAAAAAGCTGCGCCGGCATGTTTGTCGCCGTTCAGTCCTTTTGGCATCGGCGCCAAAGCGATGTCCGTCATATTTCCAGCACCCTCTTCATGCTCGTGTCCATGTGTATGATCGTTAGACCGATTCGGTTCGTCGCCATGACCTGTAGACAGTCGCATGAAGGCGCTACGGATATAGTCGACCACCGCGTCGATGTCTTCGTTATCGAGTTGACGGTTAAAGCTCACCATTGCCGTGTCCGGTTTACCATAGGTCACCGCCGCGATCATTGTTTGCCGGTTTAGTGTTGTGCGAATTGAGGGATCCGTGAATTTGCGCGGTGGTGGATTAAGCCCTGCTCCTGTCCAACGTGCACGGTCGCCGTCATCGCCATGACATACCGAGCAGTAATTCATATAAATATCCCGACCGTGCGATGCTTGTGGTTGCGCACCCGTGGTGCTTAGCCGCATAAAACGTTGTCTAATGTACTCTACCACTGCGAGTGTTTCGGCTTCGTTTAAACGTGATTGCCAACCGGTCATTGCAGTCCCGGGTTTGCCGTTGCTCACAGCGGTTAGCATTTGATCTCGAGTCAGGCTCGCCGCCATATCCGGTTCGGTAAAATCTTTTGGCGGCGGTATCAAACCTTGACGTGCACGCGATTGCCCATCGCCGTTATCGCCGTGACAAACTGAACAATATTCCTGATAAATATGTTGGCCAACTTGTGCTCGCACGGATTCGGTCACTAACAGCATAGTAAACACAACCGTTAATAACAGCATGGCAAGTATCAGGCACGTGCGAGCGAAGAGGATCATCATTTTGATACGTGATGACTATTACAGTGGCTTTTGAAAATAATTCAATACAATAAATCGAACAGTGACTAAGGTCACAGTACTCGCATCATTCTCCAATTATGATTTGCATCATGATGATGCCATTAGCTTCCTACAAGGCCGTTATCTTGTCGGTATTTATCGCTGGATTGCTGAGTGCTTGTGCACAACTTCCGGAACAAAGACCGTTTGTACCACCGGTTTTTCCACCGCCGCCGGAAACGCCACGGTTTTACTTCGAACACATGCTAATTAGTACCGCGCAGGTAACCAGTACAGATGCCACCACACGATGGCGCCGCCTGTTAACTGGTGAGAGCGCACGCGGTTTGGGTTTTGCCAAACCGTTTGACGTCACCGCATGCCGCGGGCGAATTTATGTCAGCGATTCGGTAAGACGTACCGTTATTGGCTTTGATTTTCCTGGTGGCCGGTCATATGCGATAGGCGAAGACGAGCCGGGTGCATTGGTCAAACCTTTAGGTATCGCATCGGATAGCAACTGCAATTTGTACGTCGCCGATGCGACACCAAAACGCATAGCGATATACGATCAGGACGGTAAATTTTTACGCGCCGTGGGTGGCTCCGAATATTTCGACCGCTTATCGCATGTGGCCGTAGACCCTAACGGCACAAAGTTATTCACCGTGGACACCGGTAGCACCGGCGGTGATATGGAGGCCCATAAGATTCGTGTGTTTGACGCATTGACCGGCGCACACCTGTACGACATCGGTAAAAGAGGCGCTGCCGATGGTGAGTTGAATCTACCACGGGATATCGAGTTCGGGCCCGACGGGCTGCTGTATGTTGTTGACAGCGGTAACTTCCGCGTCCAAGTGTTTGAGCAAGACGGTAAATTCGTGCGCACCTTTGGCACGGTCGGGCGACGAATAGGTCAATTTGCACGTCCCAAGGGAATTGCGTCCGATGCGTCCGGAAATATCTATGTCACCGATGCATCCCACGGCAATTTCCAGATATTCAATCCCGAAGGTCAGTTATTGTTATTCATCGGTGGCCGTTCAAACCGTTCCGAACCTGCTAAATATACTCTGCCGGCGGGTATTGATGTGGATGAAGACGGGCGTGTCTATATGGTCGGTCAGTTTTTTCGTAAAGTTGAAATTTACCGGCCCGCCGAGTTGGAATCGGAACAGGGTTTTCTTGGTGTCTGGGCAACGCAGTTAGCCGAGAATCAATAACGGTGACTGAGGGCACAAAAAGATTGATCCAGATCAAGTCGATGACAAGTAATTCGAAGTTTGGTAACCAATGTCACAGACTAAGTGCACAATAATTGGATATTTTAGCCATGGAAGAAACCACGAGGTTTCTTTGTTAACTGAGTCCAACTAAAAAGGGGACAGCCATGGCAACAAGTAAATTTAAATTTCTTAAACTTTTGGTGGGCGGTGTATGCGCTGTTTTATTTTCATCAAACGTTCTTGCTCAAGGTATTCTTGGTAGTAAACACGATATGCAAACCCAGGGAGCTGTAGGCTCTGACGAAGTGTGTGTGTTCTGTCACACGCCTCACGGCGCTGATACTGGAGCACCCGCCCCGTTGTGGAACCGTGTACTGGACACGACGGTAGTCTATGACCGTTATTCGTCACTGGGTACGGCAACACTTGATGGTGATGAAGCCCCGGTAGGTTCGGTGTCGTTAGCCTGTCTGTCCTGTCATGATGGTACCCAGGCGCGTGATGTTGTAATCAATACTCCGGGTTCCGGTGGACATAGTGTTACCGGTAGTCCAATCGGCGGCGTCAGCACCTTGGGTGTGTTATCGGGATCACCGATACCTGCTTTGGGTACGGATCTGACGGACGACCATCCGGTTAGTATTCAATATGCCGGTGGCGCCTGCCAAGACACATTGGCCGATTGCGATCCGACAACCGCGGCGAGTGGCGACCCGGATTTCTCGATCGCTCAATATGAGACCATCAATGGAACGGATCAATGGTGGGTCGACACTGAAGCTGCTTCCAATAATACGCGTAATAAGACAGATATGATTTTGTATGCGCGTAGTGACTATATCAATGCTGCCGGTACGGGCCCATCTGTGGAATGTGGAAGTTGTCATGATCCACATCAAGCGGCACCGCAACCGGTGAGTTTCATGCGGGTCAGTAATGCTCAAAGTGCAGTTTGTTTGGCTTGTCATATTAAATAGTTTCGCTTCGAAACTTATTTCTAAACTTACTTTTAGCCTAGGCCAAAGGGGGAAACCCCTTTGGCCTTTTTTTAGGCCTGTTTAATGATGCGAATAGAACGGTTTATCTGCGCTGTTATTGTTGTTGCGGTATTGGTTTCTGCCAGTATTACTCTGCCAGAGGTTAAGGCGGCAGAGTCCGGCGAGGTGTTTGCTACTGTGGGTGACAAGGTGATATACGCCGAAGAGTATAACGCGACATTACAACAAATCATTCGTGAACGGTTTTATCACGGACAACCACCGGCGGAACTGGTGGCTGAGGTTCGTCGTGAGGTGGCCGATCAAATGGTAGAGCAAATCTTGTTATTGAAAGAAGCCGATCGTCGTGGGTTAACGCCTGATCGTGAACGAGTCGAACAACAGCTCAAACAATATTTGGCCAGTAAGAAAAAAGATACAAACGTCAATAAAAAAGTTTTGCGGGAATGGCTGCGGGAACAAGATCTACTCCGGCAACTAGAGGCAACGGTAAAGGATGTTCCACAACCAAGCGATAAACAAGTAGATGCGTTTTACACGGGCAATCCGGAAAAATTTACCGAACCGGAACAACTCCGTCTATCGGTAATATTGCTGAGTGTGGTGGCTTCATCATCTTCTTTGGTTTGGAGTGCTGCACGAGAAGAAGCGACGCGAATAAAACAAAATTTGGTTAGTGGGACCGATTTTGCGGAGTTGGCACGGCTGCATTCAGCGGACGCGTCCGCAACCGCGGGCGGTGATATGGGCTATGTTCATAAAGGCATGCTGAGCGAACCGGTCGAGCAAGTAGTCAGCCAGTTAGAGGTTGGTCAAACCAGCGATCCGATCATGGTGCTGGAAGGCATCGCTTTGTTCCGATTAGTGGATAAACGGCGATCCCAGCTGCGCACACTGTCAGAAGTTCGACAACGCGCTCAGGAATTAGCGCATCAGGATCAATCAGAACGGAATTGGCAGGGGCTGATAAACCGTTTACGTAGCGAAACCGATATAAGCATAGAGCAAAAATATCTTAACCAGCAGGCATAAAGTTAAAACTGGTCGCTATACAACCGCGATGGTGTGCATTGAATTCAATACGGCGGAAGCCATGAATTGTGTTAAAAAAATTACGAACAGGTATTTTGCACCTGGTGTTAGACACCGGTATTTTAGTATGCGTGGTTATGCTAACCGCGTCGCCAGCGATGGCTCGGAAGTACTCGTTGGCGCCAATTCAACTTGGCGGTGAACTGTCCTATACGTTAAGACAAGCGGACGCCATGGAACGCGATGACCGGGATGAGCAGTTGACGCGATTTCGTCTCACCGCGAACTCTTTCATTTGGCAATCGTGGTTTGCACGTTGGCAAGCCGGTCTTACTTTTGGGGTCAATCGCAGTGAACGAGACGCGCTGGCCGGAACCGAGACGACTACATCCGATGTGGCTTCGGGTAATTTGCTGTTTCGATTTTTTCCAGTAAGTCATTTTCCGTTGGAATTATTCTACGATCAAAACGATAGTCGTGTGGAAGACACGCGTGATTTTTTATCGGATATTGAATTTACGCGTTACGGCATCGCGCAACGCTACAATGCCGCAAATGGTAATCGTTACCGATTGCGATTGGAAACTAACGAAATCATCGATGAAGAAGGTGCTGAGGACACCGGTGATCTAATCCGTTTAGGCGTATCGCGTAGCTTTAACGCCCATCAAGTGAGTTTTGATTATGGTTTAACGCAGATTGACCGCGACGAAAGAGTCACGCGCCGAACCGGTATTGACGACGACTCACGCGATGTTGCAATGACTCTGCGTCACAGTTTTAGACCGGGACGACAATTCAATATTAGTAACACACTGGATTTTGACGAGGAAGACACCGAAATTCTCGAAGGCGTCGATATACGATTTTCATCATTGCAATTTAATAGTTTTCTCACTTGGCAACCTAATATTACACGCCCATTGCGTATTACCGGTAGCACGCGGGTCAGTAATTTCGATCGAACCAGCGCCGGTATTGACTCGGATTCCGAGTTAATCGACCTAAGTGTTGGTGCGATTTACGATTTAAATCAATATTGGCAACTCACCGGTAGTGTTGGGCTCGACCAAAGCGAACGTGGTAGCGATACAGCCCGCACCACGTTTGAATCCGTTGGCTTCAGGTATCGCCCCGATCTTATCACCCTTGGTAAATTTGACTATAACTGGTCACTAGGGAGTACGGTCACTAATTTCGATGAGGAGGAGGAAGGCAACTCCCAAGATTTGGACTTTGGTATCGGTCATAATCTTAGCCGGCGTTTCGCGTTAGAAGACCAGTCTTCCATTGTATTTCGATTATCAGAAAATGCTCGCGCCCAGGACGATACTTCAGAAGATGAATTCAATAGTAATTCTGAGCGCGTGCTGGTTCACGGTACATCGCTGACATGGAACAAAAGCCAGGGACGCACCAATCTGTCAGCGGGGATCTCGTTGAATGACTCACGCGATTTTGGTGAAGATGAAGATACATTTCAATTGGGTAATGTGCGATTTTCAGGTTACCATCAACTCGGACGGCATGCCTCACTAAGCGGTAATCTGGGTTACCAAATCACTCGCCGCGACGATTTTGGCTTCGACGAGAGTGGTGGAAGCCGACGGGACAAATCGAGCAGTGTAAATCTGCGTTACATTCACGGGCGCACATTCGGTGTCCGCCGTCTTCGTTTTAAATCCGAAGTTACTGTTCGTAACTCATTGTTGCGTTCCGATGCCGATGACGATTTAAGATCCCTGCTACTGAATGATCGCCAGGCCGACCGCGAGTGGGAGAATCGTCTGGACTACGCTATTGGTCGCCTCGACTTGACCTTGAGCTCCACATTTTCCGAAACCGAAGATGACATGGAACGCTCGATGATGTTTCGTGTGACAAGACGATTCGGCCGCTAACAACAAACGTTTATTTACTAACCGAGGGTGGCTTATGTCGAATAACAATCGTTTGCTTTTAACCGTAACAGGGATGCTGTTAATTATCGGATTTGGTCACTCGATAGCGCGCGCCGAGTACGGTGATGTCGTTATCAATAACTATTCGGATGCGGCGGGTATGCGGCCGGTGATATTTCCGCATTGGTTTCATCGAGTTCGATTTCGTTGCAAAGTGTGCCATGCGGATCTTGGGTTTGATTTTAAAGCTGGTGGTAACGACATCAACATGTTGAAAATTATCGATGGTGAATATTGTGGTGCTTGCCATGACGGGCAGACCGCCTGGTCAGTCGAGAACTGCGATCTATGCCATTCGGCCAAGCCCAATACGCCCACCCAAGTACATGAAAGCACCTTGCAAAAGTTGCTCTCTCCGGCAAAAGCGAATCAGTAAATCATCATGAATACTTCAAAGACAACGCAGAAAATACTGTACAAGCTTGCCGTATTGGCTGGCTTGCTGCCATCAGTGTGTTTAACCGTGGTATATGCGCAAACCGAAGCAGGTAAGTCGGGCGAGGATATTGTAAATACCATTTGTGCCACCTGTCATGTCAGTGGTGTAGCGGGCGCGCCCAAAACCGACCAGCGGGAAGATTGGGCAGCGCGACTAGAGCAGGGTGACGATGTGCTCATAGAGCACGCTATTTCTGGCTTTAACGCGATGCCGGCACGGGGCGGCGATATGTCACTTACCGATGAAGAAGTACGCCGTGCCGTCGTATATATGTTGGCACTGGTGCGCAGCATTGATAGCGCTGGGGACGCCGTTGTCACGGAGGAGAATACAGCCACCAGCCAAGCTGATGTTGCACAGCCAGAACCGAAACTGGTGGCGCAATCGGAAACGCAACAGGCGCAACCGGCCGAACAATCGACTGCACCGGCGGTGCTCCAACCTGAACCGACGCAAGCGGATACCAAGCAGCAGGCAAAAGTTGCGGCGGTGAATACTTTTAATCGTTTGATGAAACCAGCGAGTCAGCGTAATCCGGCGCCGTCTAAGGATGGTATTCACGACCCGGCTAATGATGCTACCAATTTACTGCAACCACCGGCGGAAGCATTTGACACATTACCTAAGGGTCAGTCAGGTAACTATATTGACTGGGTGAAGGCTTTGCAGGATGGTCATATTGCACCGTGGTTTGACCTGGCAGACGCTAATGCGCAACCGGTAATAATGGATTTAAATATCATTCGTGAGGTTAAAGGGTCCATGCCGGACGTCGTTTATCCGCACAAACAACACACCGAATGGTTGGATTGTTCCAACTGTCATCCGGCGATATTCACTCCTAAAAAGGGCGACAATCAAATTTCAATGGCGGCTATCCTTCTCGGCGAGAAATGTGGCGTGTGCCATGGCAAAGTTGCTTTTCCGGTTTCTGATTGCCGCCGCTGTCACGCTCGTAAAAAAGACAAGATCAAGACCGCAGAAGGAGAGTAATTTTAGGCTGGAGGGTTTGTGCGTAGACCCGCAATGAAACCATCAGCACCGTTGGCGAGATTAACATCAATCGCCATTGTCGCTACGTTGTCTTTGTACTGCACGTTTGACGAAGCGGCAGGTGATGCAATCGAATCAAGTATTGCCATGCGCCAATCACTTGAGCAGAAAATAAAACTACTCGAGATGCTGGTGATCAATTCTCCATCCGCACAGCGCATTAATCAAAGCGCCAACGAGCAGGCAATACAAAAACTTGGTGCTGCCAGGAATGCCTTATTAGAGGCAAAACGCATGTTGGATGAAAAACTTTTGGGAGATGCACAACAGTTACTGGATGACGGACTGCGTTGGACGACTGAAGCGTCGCGGCTAGTAATCGATACCAACAGATTAGATCAACGAAATCTAGAACAATATCTGCAGCTACGTCAACGTATCGAGTCTTTTCAGCTAGCCTTTAAAAAACTAGCGGCCGACAAGGGTCCATCGGTAAATGAGCTCTTGGATCAGACCGGTCTGCGAGCCTCGATTGACCGCGCCGAGAAGTGGGTGGCCGATCAGGATTACGTTAAAGCTATCGCGGAACTGAGTACGGCGGCAAACCTGATAGAACGTGCCTTGGTAGAGGCGCGGCGATCAGAAACGGTGGTTTATTCCTTGTCTTTTGATTCGCCAGCGGATGAGTATAAATATGAGCAAGAGCGTAATCGTAGTCACCAGAAATTAATTACGTTGTTAATTCAGCAACGTCATCCAGAGCCGTCAACAGTGCAACTCATCAATGAATTGATTGAACAAAATTCAAGTCTGACATCCATGGCGCAATCATTAGCGGAAAAAGGTCGTTACCGCAAAGCGATTGTCACAATGGAGGAAGGTACGGGACAATTGATTCAAGCATTACGATTAGGCGGACTCAATCTCACGCCCACACAATGAACGGCTTAAATTATTGATCGGATAATGTCTGGTAGAGAAAGGTGATTTCTTCGAAATGTTGTAAGATTTTCTCGCTCGCGTCAGCGACAATCAACGGAAAAGTGGCGGATCCCTCAATGTTTAAGGCGCTGGCGAATGACACCCATAGGTCGCTGACTTCCCGTAATTGTTGACTAATCGTGTTGGTGTTAGCGGTGCTGGATTGAAGTTGTTCCAGGGTAGTAGCAAATTCATCGCTTGTTTGTTTTAAATCATTGAGCAACTCGGTATTGTCTAGGCCCCAAGCGATTAGTAAATACAATTTCGCTGCACGTTGTGACAACATTCTTTGTCTCCCGGAAATATTAACCAGACGGGCATATTCTCCTCCGCTGACTTCCTGAAGTAACTCAACCACCTTATGCGAAGACTCTAATAGCGCATCGCTGGTGTCGGCAATTTGTTGAGCATGTGGTTTGCTAACTGGTCTGGTGACGACAGTACGAAACTCATCCCACGTGCTCCGTACTTCCCCTAATCCTCGAGAGATGGGGATATAGGACGCGAATTGTTTCTCCAGTGTTGTCAATTGTTGTTCAAACAAATCTATGGCGCCGGTGAGCTGAGATTGTGACTCATCAGGTGTCACACCCACGCCAATCTGACAGTATGCTTTAACTATTCTTTGGGTAAGCATGCGTTGGCGGCCTGCAGTATTGACGGCTTCGGTAAGTGTTAAATCACTCCCTGCTTGCGAATAACTGATCATTAAAATTGAGCAGAGAACTATGAACTTTTTTATCACTATCAATTAGTGTGAACGATGCGTTTTATGGGTGTGAGTAAGGGGCTTAACTATTTGTGTGGCGTATACACCAAACGCTTGTTGTAATCTCGTAGTGCAATAGAACAACGTGTAATAAATGAATTTAAATGTACTAATTTAATTGTTTCCGTTTTGATCATCCGACGGATATTCACCTAGAAAATTCCGGGCCGGCAGATGACCTAGTTCCGCGGAGCGGCGAATCCATGTCATGCCTTCCTTGTTATCTTGAATGACGCCGGTTCCCGCTATTAGCAGTAAGCCGAGTGAATACTGGGCAGCGGCGTGGTTCTGTACTGCCGCCGCGATATACCAACGTGCTGCCTCCTGATCGAGATCCAGTGCTGGCACATTTTTGACAAAACCGTAGATGTACATGCCGGCGAGTTGATATTGAGCATCGGCGTTACCTTGTTCCGCGGCTGCCAAAAACAATTCGAATGCCTTGGTATCGTCCTCCGTGACGCCGTTGCCAAAGTGATACATCTGACCAATTATTGTCTGCGCCTCCGCCTGACCTTGTACCGCTAGCGGTGTCAGCAGTTGTAATGCTAGCTTGTATTGGCCGTCGTGATAGGCGCGCACACCTTGGGACAGATCGTCCGCTGAAATTGGAGTGACAAACAGCCAAAGACTGAAGCCGAAGGCTACGAAAATCAGGTGCTTACGAGCTCGTAATCGGTTGGATTTGCCCATAACAGATGCGTTGCAGACCAATTGCATGCAAGATGATTACGACATTATCGGTATTCACGATATTCAGATATGTGACGTTGATCACATACAGTGACATGAAGGTGCAGTAAACATTAAATTGGACGAAACCTTTGTACGGAACCTATTGTGTTGCGAGGAAATTAATTGTGAAGTTTTGTGGCTTTTGCCCGCGAGTATGGTTGAGTGTAGTCGTTCATGTCGGTATGGCTTGTACGCTTTTAGTGACCAACAGCTACGCCCAGACCGAAAATCTTTTGCAGTCGGTCGTAAAGTTGATTGAATCGTCTTCAGCCGCACAGCAGATCGAAACCAGTGCTAATCCGGAAGCCATCGCTCGGCGAGAAGATGCCCGCGTATTGTATCGGCAGGCCGTTGTGGCGGATCAGAAGGGGGACATTGAAAGTGCGGAACAGTTTTTGCAACAAGCGACGCAAACCATGTTCGAGGCGGTTCGCATGGCCGGTAAGGATGAAGTTAACGGCGAAAAAATTCGTAAAGACTTTGCTTTACGAATGCAAAGTGTTGAGGCACTAATGCAAGCTCATCAGCGTATCAGCGTGGAAAAGAAAAATGGCGATGCAGATCAATTCAAACAAGATATAGATCTCAAATTACAACGTGCCCAGTCATTGCACGACAGTGGGCAATTAGCACAGGCGCGCGAAATATTGGATGAGGTCTATGTCATAGCCAAAACCGGCATTGAGGAACTGCGTGGCGGCGATACTTTAGTCCGTTCATTGAATTTTGCGACTAAAGAAGAAGAGTACCGTTACGAGCTGGATCGTAACGATACCCACGAGATGTTGATCACCGTATTGCTCCAAGACAAAATGGAGGGACAGAAACCGAACCCGATGACCCAGGAGTTCATCGATAAGGCGACGAACTTACGCTCCCAAGCCGAAAAGGAAGCATCGACCGGTAACTACGCAACAGCAATTAAGACGCTCGAAGATTCGACACGACAGTTAGTGCGGGCCATCCGAGGTGCAGGTATCTATATACCTGGTTGATAGACGTGTCCGATCTATGTTGAGTGTGAGATCGTGGCGTAAATGTTTTTGGCTGTTGCTGGCCATGACAACAAATTCGTTTGCGGATTGGAAGCCATTGACCGCCGACAGCGTGCATGACCCGGCTGCACCTGCGTTAAATTTGTTGCAAATACCGGAGGATGCCCTCTCTGCTTTACCGCCGGACAGTGCGGGTAACAAAGTGAATTGGGTAGAGGCGTTACGTCAAGGACACATTAACCCACGGACCAACATATTCCCCGAAACCAAAATTGAAGTCCTGGATCTCGATATATATTTTGATCAAACAGCTGATCTACGCGTCGTGCGTTTTCCCCATCGTCCCCATACTGAATGGCTGGATTGCGTTAACTGTCACGACCAGATTTTCAAACGTGGTAGAGGTGAAAATGAATTCGGCATGTTTTCAATCCTCGAAGGAGAATTCTGCGGGCAATGCCACGGTGCCGTAGCATTCCCGCTGACGGAATGTGATCGTTGTCACAGCGTCCCGCGCGAAGAATACGAAAAAATACAAAAAGCGACTACACCCCAATGATTCGAATTCAAGCACGACGACGCATGTTTCTACTCACAATTTTGGCATTCGTCATTTCAACCCAGGCATCGGCGGAGTACGGTGACGTTGTATTAAATCAGCGCGCGGAAAAAGAAGGCATGCGTCCGGTAGTCTTCCCCCATTGGTTTCACCGCATACGTTTTCGTTGCAAAGTGTGCCATTCGGAATTAGGTTTTGAAATGCGGGCAGGTGCCAATGACGTTACTATGGATGAGATTACACAAGGCAAATTCTGTGGCATGTGTCATAACGGAACGACGGCCTGGGCGGTGGAGAATTGTGATTTATGCCATACTGGCCGGCCTGGTCTTGCCAGCGGTATTTATGGTGGCCACGAAACCCTGGGTCCGGGTCGCTGGTAAGGAGATGCTATGAAATTATCGCGATATCCAGTTTTCTACTTAACACTATTGATGTTTGGGTTAAGCGCTATCAGTGCGTTAAACGGTTGCGCTAAAATTCCCTTAGAGATGCACCTCGGTGTAACGGTTGACAACACTGATGATAGAGTCTGGCCGGGCTTACCCGAATTACCGCGCTATCGATACGCGGGCGAATTAACCGGCGAAAACAATTTTCGCCCTGTCGAAGGTGGTAGCGGTCAGCGTGTGCGCAGAGTATTGCGATGGTTAGTGGGTTTAGGTGCGAGACGGGCTGACCAAGTTGTATTACAGCGCCCACAAAGTGGTGCCGTCGATTCTCAAGGCCGTATATATGTAACCGATATCAGCCGTGCCGGTGTATTCGTGTTTGATCCGGTCGCCGGTCAATTGGACGTCTGGGACAGGGCTGAGTGGAACACACCGTTTATCGCGCCTATCGGTATTTTGGTTGTGGATGACGGGGAAATTTTAGTCAGCGATGCTGAGTTGGGCGCCGTGTTTCGGCTCGATTATGAGGGAAAGCCGCTCGGTAAAATCGAGAACACTACGCTGCAACGGCCTACTGGTATTGCCCGCGATACCGATACAGGCTTGATTTACGTTGCGGATACCCGTGCGCACGATATAAAGGTGTTTACACCCACCGGTCAATTACACCGAACACTCGGTAAGCCCGGCAGTGAGTTGGGCGAATTCAATTCACCTACTCACATCAGTTTTGCGAATAACCGCTTATATGTAGTCGACACGCTTAACGCGCGAGTACAGATCATGACACCGGATGGTGAGAATGTGTCGTCTGCGGGCGAACGTGGACTCTACCTGGGAAACCTCACTCATCCTAAGGGTGTGGCGGCAGATAGTGACGGTAACGTCTATGTAACGGAATCTTTTTATGACTATCTTCTTATTTATAATGAGAAAGGTCACTTCCTATTGCCGATCGGAGGCACCGGGTCACAAGTCGGCCAGTTCTTTTTGCCTGCCGGTGTGTGGATGGATCAACAAGAACGTTTGTACGTGGCCGATATGTTTAACGGTCGTGTCACCATATTGCAATATCTTGGTGGATAGTTAGCGATGCGTTTTCACAAGTGGTTGACGATGGTGGGCATATTGTCAGCTATGTCACCTGCCTTTGCTGAATTGGAATCAAACGTGCGCCAGACCAAACACAATCTTTCAATTACCGGCCCCGGTACAGTCAAGGCGCAAGGTGAAACGGAAATATGCGTGTTTTGTCACACACCCCATGGCGCTACCCAGGCACCAGGAGCGCCATTATGGAACAAACAACTTTCAGGGCAAACTTACACGACTTACTTATCCTCGTCGATTGACGCCGAATTGGTGAGTGGTCAACTGGCCCAACCGGCCGGTAGTTCTAAACTTTGTTTATCTTGTCATGACGGTACCCTCGCAATTGGTACTGTTAATGTGCTGGCCGGGCAACAAAATGTGGATATTTTAATGTCCGGTACAGCGGGTGATGGAACGATGCCACCGGGTAGGGGTGTCAACACCGGTTTTACCCGTGATCTTGGTATTGATCTAAGCAATGACCACCCCGTATCGGTGACTTACGACGATACTTTGGCCAACACGGACGGCGAGATACGCATACCGGACGCACTGCAGCAAATTCCACCTGGTGTTGGCGATTTAATCGCGATACGGGATCACAGTGCCGGGGTTAGACCGTTGTTGCCGTTGGAGACGACCGGTCCTAACAATAGAGGGCAAGTACAGTGTGCCACTTGTCATGACCCCCATGTGCGCGATACTGGTGGAGCGGATATTAAATTTTTACGCGCCAATCGATTCCAAAAGGCCGCTGCTGGAGGCGGTGATTACAACGAGAATAACGACATTATTTGCATTGCATGCCATGACAAGGATTTAGGTGCGGCAGGTTGGGCGAATTCCGCCCACGCCCATCCGTCGGTGGCGAACGAAGTTTACAACTCTAATTCAGCGACTTTGCGCGAATTCCCGTCGGGTATACAGGTGTGGGAGGCCTCATGTTTGAACTGTCACGATACCCATTCCGTACAGGGTTCGCGCCGTCTCGCGCGGGAAGGGACCGACGATAACAACTCACCCAAACAAGGCGGTAACTCCGCTATCGAAGAAACCTGTTATCAATGTCATAGCAACCCGGGACGAACTATTTTGACCTCGATGGCTGAAGTACCCAATGTGGAGACTGACTTTACTTCATTGCGGCACATGCCGATTGACAACATCGATCAGCAAACTGGTGTCGAAGTGCATGACATCGGAACGGGAACGGGTGGCTTCGAAGGTTTGCGTCGCGGTATCGATCTGATCGAAGAACAACAACTGCTCGGTAAGACTGCGTCTACTAACCGGCATGTAGAGTGCACGGATTGTCACCATCCGCACCGTGTTATCAAGAATCGTTTGTTTAACGCAAACGCCGCTTCACCGGATGCCGCGGGAACTCATCTGCCTGGCACAAACCTGGCTTCTGGCGTTTTGCGCGGCAGTTGGGGTGTGGAGCCGATATATACATCGTCCAGTTTTCAGGATCTGCCGAGTTCCTACGATATAAAACGTGGAGTCGGGGTCAGTACTGCCGCCAGCGCAAGTCACGTTACGCGCGAGTATCAAGTGTGTCTCAAGTGTCACTCGGAATACGGTTACGACGACGATAATGTGTA
>Ga0224508_10001195_pt1 | contig 23587 bp, 24 predicted proteins | sample SF_Jan12_sed_USG_4_FD_170157 | JGI IMG/M metagenome (GOLD analysis project Ga0224508, IMG submission 170157) | Sediment microbial communities from San Francisco Bay, California, United States - SF_Jan12_sed_USGS_21 | ecosystem: Environmental > Aquatic > Marine > Sediment | place: USA... | reverse complement strand
CGAGGAAGCCGAAGTGGTTCTCGATCTCTTCGGCGATGCGCGGCTGCAGGGGCTCGGCGGCGTCGCCGAGGCGGCCCGAATACAGCTTGAGCATCAGCGGCAGCATCGCCGAGCCCTCGGCGTAGTGCAGGAACATCAGGTAGCGCTCGTGGTCGGGCGTGCCGGGCTTCGGCGCCAGGCGGCCGCCGCCGTGGACGCGCACCAGGTAGTCGAGGATCGCGCCCGACTCGAAGATCACCTGGCCGTCGACGCGCAGCACCGGCGACTTGCCCAGCGGGTGCACCGCCTTGAGCGACTCGGGCGCCAGGTTGGTCGCGGCGTCGCGCTCGTACTTCACGATCTCGTAGTCGAGCTCGAGCTCTTCGAGGCACCAGAGCACGCGCTGGGAGCGGGAGTTGTTGAGGTGGTGGACTTCGATCACGGGGTTCCTCCTCGGGAGAGCACGCGCACCGGACTTCCGACCCGCACCTCGCCGCTTTCGACCACCCTCCAGTAGACGCCTCGTAGGTTCTGGTGGCGGGTGGCCTTCGATTGCACGAAGCGCAGGGCGTCCTGCCCGAAGCGCTGCTTGAACTTGAGGCAGCCATCGTGGGGCTCGGGGGTCATCTCGACCACGGCCTCGCCTACCCGAAGCCTCGAGCCCGCCGGCAGGTTGGCCGCGGAGAGGTCGAGGTCGACGAACAGGTTGTCGCCGAAGAGCGTCAGGGGCTGGCCGTTGGCGATGAGCTCCGCCAGCGGGCAGCACATGACGGCGAGCTGCGCCTCGGGCTTGCGCGGAGGCCTCCGGCTCCAGCCGTCGCCGGGCACCCCGGTCTCGGTGTCGAGGCGCACCGACCCGGGCGTCTCGCGCTCGCCGTCGGGGCGGCGCAGCACGATCACGGCCAGCCTGCCCTCGTCGGCGGGCAGCGCCGGCAGCTTCTCGAAGCCCGCCGCGAGCTGTGCGGCGTCGAGGTGCCGTGCGGCGTCCCCGAGCGGTCCCCAGGCCTCCGTCGCGCCCTCGCCCATGCAGCGCACGCTACCACGTCGCCGAGCGGCTCAGTTGTTCTTGATCGTCATGCCGCCGTCCACGGGCAGCGCCACCCCGTTCAGGTAGGAGGCGGCGGGCAGCACCATCGAGAGCGTCATGTGGGCCACCTCTTCGGCGCTGCCATAGCGGCGCATGGGCACGCGCCGGCGGGCGAACTTGCTGCGGGCCTCGTCGGGGATCTCGTCGGTCATGCCGGTGAGGATCGGTCCGGGGCAGATGCAGTTCACGGTCACGCCCTTGCCCTGGGGCGCTAGCTCGCAGGCCAGCGCGCGGGTCAGGCCCACCACGCCGTGCTTGGCCGCCGTGTAGGGGCTGGTGAGCGGCGAGCCGCCGAGGCCCTCGGTGGAGGCGATGTTCACGATGCGGCCCTCGCCCGAACGCTCGAGCCAGGGCAGCGCGGCGCGGATCAGGCGCATCTGGGCGTCGAGCAGCACGTCGAAGGCGCGGCGCCAATGGCTCTCGAAGTCGTCGCCGGCGATGGGGGCGCCGACGGCGATGCCGGCGTTGTTGATCAGGATGTCGAGGCCGCCCAGGCGCTCGGCGACCTCGGCGACCACGGCTTCGATGCGGGCGGGGTCGCTGACGTCGAGGGTCCAGCCCTCGGCGCGGCCGCCGGCGCCGGTGATCTCGTCGACGACCTTCTGCACCGCGCCGGCGTCGAGGTCGGTGACCGCCACCGCCGCGCCCTCGTCGGCGAGCAGGTGCGCGGTGGCGCGGCCCATGCCGCCGGCGGCGCCGGTGACGAGCGCCACCTTGCCCTCGATGGAGCGGCTGAGCTGGGAGAGTCGCGGCACGGGTCCTCCTTTCGCGGCGGGCGCGCAAGATAACCCAGGGCTCGTGACCGGATCTGTCACACCTCGGGCCGATGCTGCCGGGGTGGAGCAGACGTTGATCCAGCAGACGTGGGTGGTGCTGGGGACCATCGCGGCCGGGGCACTGGGCGTGGGCATCGTGCTGGGCTTCGTCGTCGGAAGGTTCGGCGCCCGGAGCCACCGCGAGCGCTTCGCCGCGCTCGCCGCCGAAGCCCTGCGCGACAACACCGAGGGCTTCCTGGCGCTGGCCGGCGAGCGCTTTCAGCGGCTAGAAGAGGGCTCCGAGGCCGACTGGGAGACGCGCCGCAAGGCGGTCGACGACACGGTGGGCCCGCTGCGCGAGGCCCTCGAGCGCTACCGGCAGGAGGCGCAGACCCTCGAGCGCGAGCGCGCGAACAGCGCCGGCCATCTCGAGCAGCAGCTCGAGACGCTCTCGGCCGAGACCACCCGCCTGGCCGGCGCTCTCCAGGGCACCGCCTCGCGCGGTCGCTGGGGCGAGCTCACCCTGCGCCGCACCGCCGAGCTGGCGGGCCTCTCGGAGCATTGCGACTTCGCCGAGCAGGTCACGCTGGGCGGGGCCGGGGCCGGCCGGCCCGACCTGCTGGTGCGCCTGCCCGGCGGCCGCGAGATCGCCGTCGACGCCAAGGCGCCGCTCGACGCCTACCTCGCCTCGGTCGACGCCGAAGCCGAGTCGGGTCGCGAGAGCGCGCTTCGCGACCACGCCCGCGCGGTGCGACGCCACGTCGACGCCCTGGCCGGGCGCGGCTACGCGGCCCAGCTCGACTGCAGTCCCGACTTCGTGGTGCTCTTCCTGCCCGACGAGGGCTTTCTCGGCGCGGCCCTGTCGCGCGACCGCGGCCTCGCCGAGCACGCTCTCACCAAGGGCGTGGTGCTGGCCACGCCCGCCACCCTCTACGCCCTGCTCGGCGCCGTGGCCCGGGGCTGGCGCGAGCTACGCATGGCCGAGGGCAGTCGCGAGGTGCTGGCCTGCGCCCGCGAGCTCGACGAGCGCCTGAGCCGTTTCGGCGAGCACCTGGCCAAGCTGGGCAACCACCTGGGCAAGAGCGTCGAGAGCTTCAACAAGGCAGTGGGCTCTCTCGAGTCGCGCGTGCTGCCCCAGGCCCGTCGCATCCGCGAGCTGGGCGTCGCCGGCGCGCCCGAGGCCCTGGTCGCGCCCGAGCGCGTATCGCTCGCGGTGCGCGAGCCCCAGTCCCCAGACCCGGACTAGGGCGTCACCACCTCGATGGCCCCCAGCCCCTCGAGCTGCGGCCGCAGCTGCTCGGCGGGGCCCACCAGCACGATCGCGGCCCGCTCGGGGTGGAGCACCGCGCGCGCCGCCGCGGCGACGTCGGCCTCGCCGATCGCGCGCACCCGACTGCGGTACGTGTCGAGGCTGTCCTCGGGCAGGCCGTAGAGGTCGAGATCCACCAGTGAGCCCGTGACGTCGCCCGCCGTCTCGAGGCCCCGGGCGAAGCGGCCCACGGCCAGGGTGCGCGCCCAGCCGAGCTCTTCGGCGCTGGGGGGCTCGCTGCGCATGCGCTCGAGCTCGGCCAGCAGCAGGTCGAGGGCTGCGCGGGCGGTCTCCACCTTCGTGAAGGTCGAGACCTGGAAAGGCCCAGGCGCGCGGCGCAGGCCGAAGCCCGAGCCGACGCCGTAGGTCAGCCCCTCTTCGGAGCGCAGCGAGAGCATCAGCCGCGACGAGAAGCCGCTGCCGCCGAGCACGCTGTTCATCAGCGACGCCGCGATGCGGGTGTCGTCGGTGCGGCTCAGGCCGTCGTGGCCCACGGCGATGCGGGCCTGCCCCAGGTCGGGGCGGTCGACCACCACGAGGGTGCGCGCCTCGGGCGTGCGTTCGGGCGCTGGCGGGCCAGGCTCGGGCACCGGTCCGGGTGCCCAGGCGCCGAAGTGCGCCTCGAGGGCGGCCGCCACCTCGTCGGCTTCGACGTCGCCAGTGACGCTGATCAGGGCGGCTGCGGGCACGAACATCCGCCGGTGCCAGGCGCGCGCGGCGGCCGCGTCGAGGCGCGCCACGGCCTCGGCGTCGCCGCCCGAGGGGCGGCCGTAGCGGTGCTCTCCGTAGATCGCGCGGGCCAGGTGCCAGCCCGCCAGCGTGGCCGGGTCGTCCTTGGCGCGCTCGAGGGCGGCGAGGGTCTCGGCGCGGGCGCGCTCGGCCTCGCGGGGGTCGAAGCGCGGGCGCAGCGCCGCGTCGGCGAGCAGACCGAGCAGGGTGTCGAAGTCGCGGGAGAGGCCGCGGACCGAAACGCCGACGCTGTCCCAACCGGCGCCGGCCCCGAAGCTGGCGCCCAGGGCGTCCACGCTCTCGGCGAAGGCGACGGCGTCGCGGTCGCCGGCGCCGCGCTCGAGCAGCTCGGCCGTGAACGAGGTCAGCCCCTCTTCGCCGGGCCGTTCAGAAGCGGCGCCGCGGCGAAGGTTGAGCGAGATCGACACCAGGGGGAGGCTGTGGTCCTCGTGGACGAGCACCCGCACCCCGTTGGCCAGCTCGCTGCGCTGCAGCGCCCCTTCGCGCACCACCGGGCGCTCGGCCGGCGGCGGGGGCGGCAGCTCCCAGGCCGGCGTGGGGCCGAGCCCAGCACAGCCGGCGAGCAGGACCGCGCCCCACGTCGCCGCCAACCCGCAGGCGACGCGCCTCATTCCGTCTCCTCCGGCGGCACCACGTGCACCACGTTGCGGCGTTCGCGCAGCAGGTAGGTCTGGGCTACGCGCTGCACGTCCTCGGCGCTCACGCTGCGCATGCGAGACAGCCGCTCGTCGAGCGGACGGATCCGGTCGAAGGCGGCCATGTCGCCACCAAGCCTGCCGGCGGCGGCGTGGGCGGTGGCCAGCCCGCTCACCATCCCCACCTCGAGCTGGCGCTTGGCCTTGTCGAGCTCGGCCTCGCCGACGGGCTCGAGGCGCAGCCTCTCGATCTCCTCGAAGAAGCGCGCCTCGGCCGCCTCGACCGACTCGCCCGGGCGTACGGCGGCGAAGGCCAGGAAGGTGCCGGCGTCGAGCATCTCCCAGTAGCCGCCCCAGGCCGACAGCGCGATCTCGGACTCGCGCACCAAGCTCTTGTAGAGGCGGCTCGAGCGGCCGTCGGAGAGGATCGTCGAGAGTACGTCGAGGGCCTCGGCGTCGGGGTGGCCGGTGGGCGGCGCGTGCCAGGCGGCGGCCAGCAGCGGGCCGCGCACGTCGAAGCGCACCGTGGCGCGGCGCTCGCCGCGCTGCTCGGGCTCGTCGGTGGGATAGCGGGAGATCTCGGGGCCCGGCGGCAGAGATCCGAAGCTGCGCTCGAGGTGGGCCAGGGCCTCTTCGGCGTCGAAGTCGCCGGCAACGGCGATCACGATGTTGCTAGGCGTGTAGAAGCGGTCGAAGAAGTCCCGGCAGACTTCGACGGTGGTCTTCTCGATGTCGCTGCGCCAGCCGATCACCGGGCGGCGGTAGGGGTGCGCCTGCCAGAGCAGCGAGAAGAGCGCCTCGTAGGCGCGGCCGCGGGGCTGGTCTTCGGAGCGCAGGCTGCGCTCTTCGAGCACCACTTTGCGCTCCTTGACCAGCGCCGCCTCGTCGATCACCAGGTTGGTCAGACGCTCGAACTCGAGGTCGATCACCAGGGGCAGCGACTCGCGGGTGACGTCTTCGAAGTAGACCGTGAAGTCGCGGCTGGTGTAGGCGTTGATCGCCCCGCCGCGCGCGTTGATCAGCTGGGCGTGCTCGTCGGGGCCGAGGTTCTTCGAGCCGTTGAACATCATGTGCTCGAAGAGGTGGGCCAGGCCCGTGTAGTCGGTCTCGTCGCGCGAGCCCACCTTCACCCACATCTGGAAGGAGACCACCGGCGTGGTGGCGTCCTCCTGGGTGACGACCACCAGGCCGTTGTCGAAGCGGGTCACGCGGGCGCGCTCGGCCGGGTCTTCGAGGGCCCCGGCCGACAGACTGGAGAGCACTGCGAGCAGGGCGGCGAGGCGGCGGGCCATTTGCATCGCGCGTACCCTAACGGCCGACCCGAGCAGTGTCGAGGAGTCCAGGCCACCGTGAGTCGAGATCGCACCGTCTATTCGAGCGCCCGCGGAAGCGTGTGCCCCCACTGCGCGCGACCGGCCAAGGACTGCGTCTGCCGCAAGAGCCCGCGGGCGCCGAAGGGGGACGGCGTGGTGCGGGTGCGGCGCGAGGTGAAAGGGCGGCGCGGCAAGCCCGTCACCACCATCGACGGCCTGCCCCTCGACTCGGAGCGCCTGCGCGAGCTGGCCGGCGAGCTCAAGCGCCGCTGCGGCAGCGGCGGCTCGGTGAAGGACGGCGTGATCGAGATCCAGGGCGACCACCGCGAGGCGCTGATCCCCGAGCTCGAGTCCCGCGGCTACACCGTAAAGCGCGCAGGGGGCTGAGGCCCGCGCGAAGCGCGCTCGAAACGCGCAGGGGGCTGAGGCCCGCGCGAAGCGCGCTCGAAACGCGCAGGGGGCTGAGGCCCGCGCGAAGCGCGCTTCGAACGAGTGGGCCCGGCCGGCCGGGGAGGCGGCCGGTCAGGCGCGCACCAGCCAGCCGCCGTCGACCACGAGCGTGTGCCCCGTGACGTAGGCGCCGGCCGGGCTGGCCAGGAACACCGCCGCGCCCTTGACGTCGTCCTCTCCGCCGGGGCGCTTGGCGGGAATCTGTTCGAGGAAGGCGGCCAGCCGGGCTTCGTCGCCGCGGACGTAGTCCATCATGTCGGTGTCGAAGGCGCCGGGGGCGATGGCGTTCACGCGAATGCCGTGAGGCGCGAGCTTCACCGCCATGTCCTTGGTGAGGGCGTGGACGGCGCCTTTCGAGGCGCTGTAGGCGATGGCGGGCTCCTTCTCTTCGAGCGAGCCGCGAAAGCCCGAGATCGAGGAGACGTGCAGGATCACGCCGCCGCCGCGCTCGGCCATGTGACGTGCGGCGCGCTGCGAGAGCTGCCAGAGGCCGCGCACGTTGACGGCGAAGGTGCGGTCCCAACCTTCCATGGGGTAGTCGAGGGTGGGGGCGCCCCAGATCACGCCGGCGTTGTTGACCAGCACGTCGAGCCGGCCCACCGCCTCGAAGCAGGCGTCGGCCAGCGCGTCGATGCTCTCGGGCTCGAGCAGGTTCACCGGCAGCGCCCAGGCGCGGCGGCCCAGGGCCTCGATCCGGGTGGCGGTCTCCTCGCAGCGGGCCTGCTTGCGCGAGGCCACCACCACGTCGGCGCCGGCCTCGGCGAGGCCCAGGGCGATCGACCGGCCGATCCCGCGCCCCCCGCCGGTGACCAGCGCCGTCTTGCCGGAGAGATCGAAGAGCTGCTGGACGTGCACGCGGCCTCCCGGGGGGCGTCAGACTAGCTCGACCTGCAGACTGTGCGGAAAGTTGCGCAAGCTCCCGTCGGAGAACAGGTATTTCGGGATGACCCCGGGTCGGCTAGGATTCGGCCGCGAGCGGCCCGTTCCCGCCGCCCGCCCCCCAAGCGCCCCCCCGGCGCCTACTCGCGACGAAAGGACCTCCCATGACGGACAAGGCCGAGCTGCGCATCGGTGACCAGACCCTGGAGCTTCCGATCCTCGAGGGCAGCGAAGGCGAACGCGGCATCGACACCACGAAGCTGCGCGGCCAGACCGGCGCGATCACCTTCGACCCCGGTTTCGCCAACACCGGCGCCTGTCGCAGCTCCATCACCTTCATCGACGGCGAGAAGGGCATCCTGCGCTACCGCGGCGTTCCCATCGAGCAGCTCGCCGAGAAGAGCAACTTCCTCGAGGTCGCCTACCTCCTCATCTACGGGAAGCTCCCCACCGCGAACGAGCTCGAGTCCTTCGTGAGCTCGATCACGATCCACACCATGCTCCACGAGGACTTCCGGCGCTTCTTCGGCGCGCTGCCCAAGGACGCCCACCCCATGGCGGCCTGCTCGGCGGCCGTGGGCGCGCTGTCGGCCTTCTATCCCGACTCGCTCGACCCGCGCGACGAGCGCCACGTCGAGATCTCGGTGCACCGGCTGATCGCCAAGATGATCACCATGGCGGCTTGCGCCTACAAGCACTCCATCGGCCAGCCGATGATGTACCCGCGCAACGATCTGTCCTACTCCGGCAATTTCCTGCACATGATGTTCGCCACGCCGTGCGAGCCCTGGCACGTCGACCCGGTCATCGAGAAGGCCATCGACCTGCTGCTGATCCTGCACGCCGACCACGAGCAGAACTGCTCGACCAGCACCGTGCGGCTGGTCGGCTCTTCGATGGTGAACCTCTTCGCGGCCGTGTCGGCGGGGATCAACGCGCTCTGGGGGCCCAGCCACGGCGGCGCCAACCAGAAGGTGATCGAGATGCTCGCGGCGATCCGCGACGAGGGCATCACGGCGCGTCAGTTCGTCGAGCGGGCCAAGAACGGCGACGACACCTCGCGCCTGATGGGCTTCGGACACCGCGTCTACAAGAACTTCGATCCGCGCAGTCGCATCATCAAGAAGGCCTGCTTCGACGTGCTCGAGAAGCTGGGCGTTCACACCAAGCTGCTCGAGATCGCGGTCGAGCTCGAAGAGATCGCGCTCAAGGACGACTACTTCGTCGAGCGCAAGCTGTATCCGAACGTCGACTTCTATTCGGGCGTGATCTACAACGCGATCGGCACGCCGGCCAACATGTTCACCGCCATGTTCGCGGTGGGCCGCCTGCCGGGCTGGATCGCCCAGTGGATGGAGATGCACGAAGACCCCGACTTCAAGATCGGGCGACCGCGGCAGATCTACACCGGACCCACGCTCACCGACTACGTCCCCCTCGACCAGCGCTGAGCGACGCCCCCGAAGCCCTCTGTTGGGTCGACGGGCGGCTGCGCCCGGCCGGCGAGGCCGCGGTCCGCGTCGACGACTCGGCCTACGCCGAGGGGCGCGGCTGCTTCACGACGCTGCGCCTCGAGTCGGGCGCGCCCCGCTTCGCCGACCGCCACCTGCGCCGGCTCGAGCGCGACGCCCACGCCCTGGGCCTGCCAACGCCCGACGCGAGCGCGCTGCGCCGCGGGATCGACGCGCTGGCGCGGGCCGCGCTGGGCTCGGGCGACGGCATCGTGCGGCTGCAGCTCTCGCGCGACGCGGCGGGCGCGCTGCACAGTGTGGGCCGGGCGCGGGCCCTGGGCCCCGACCCCGCCGTCTGGCGCGCGGTCTCGGCCCCGACGCCCCACCCGGGGCCCAGTGGCGGTCACAAGCAGAGCGCGCGGGGGGTCTGGGCCCTCGCCGAGGCGGCGGCGCAGCGGGCCGGGGCCGACGAGGCGCTGCTCTTCGACGCCGCGGGTCGCCTGGTGGAGGGCGCGCGCAGCAACCTGGTCTTCCTCGACGCGGAGGGTCGCCTCTGCACCCCGCCTCTCGAACGCGGGGCCGTGGCAGGCATCGCGCTGGAGGTGATCGGCGAAGAGCTCCCCGAGCTGCGCCACCGCGACCTGTCGCGCTGCGGACTCTTCGCGGCGCCGGGCGTCGCGGCGATCAACTCCGTGCGCGGGGCCCGCGCTCTGGCGAGTCTCGACGGCCGCGCGCTGGGCCCCGAGGGCGAGCCGCTGGCGCAGCGCCTCGAAGCCGCGCTCGATCGCGGCGCCCGACGTGTAAGCTCCCGCGGCGCGGCGGGGCGGGGCGACTGGGCGCGGCGAAGCGGAGGCCGGAGGCGATGAGTGACGACGTCACCCTGATTACCGGGGCCACGGGCCTGGTGGGCAGACGGCTCACGGCATCGCTGCTCCACGGCGGCCGGCGCGTGCGCATCGTCTCGCGGCGCGACCGCGTCGAGGGACTCGACCCCGCCGTCGAGCTGGCGCAGTGGAACGGGCGCGACCTCGACGCACGGGCGCTCGAGGGCGTCGGGGCGGTGGTCCACCTGGCCGGCGAGCCGGTCTTCGGCGGTCTGCCCACGGCCGACCGGCTGCAGCGCATCCGCAACAGCCGCATCGACTCGACCTTGGCCATCGTGGAATCGCTGGGCGCCCTGCCCGAGGCTTCGCGGCCGCGCACCTTCGTGTGCGCCTCGGCGGTCGGCTACTACGGGTCGCGGGGCGACGAAGAGCTCTCCGAAGACGCGCCTCCGGGCGACGGCTTCCTCGCCGAGGTCTGTCGCGACTGGGAGGCGGCGGCGCGCGGCGCCGAGGGGTTGGGCGTGCGCACGCTGAGCGTGCGCATCGGCATCGTGTTGGCCGCCGAGGGCGGCGCGCTGCCCATGATGGCCCTCCCCTTCAGGATCGGCCTGGGCGGGCGCCTGGGGGACGGCAAGCAGTGGTTTCCCTGGATCCACGCCGACGACCTGGTGTCGCTGCTGCGGGTCTGCCTCGACGATCCGGGCTACGCGGGCGCGGTCAACGGGGTCGCGCCCCAGCCGGTCACCAACGCCGAGCTCACTTCGAGTCTGGGCCGGGTGCTCGGGCGCCCGACCCTGCTGCCGGTGCCCGCCTTCGCGCTGCGACTGGCGCTGCGCGACCTGGCCGGGGAGCTGCTGGGCAGCCGGCGGGTGATCCCCGGCGCGGCCCTGGCGCGGGGCTTCGCCCATCGCCACCCCGACCTCGAGGCCGCCCTCGATCTCGAGCTGAACGGAGCCCCGGGCGCGGACTGAGGCCGCGACAGGCCGGTTGAGCGGCCAGAAGTCTGGCGGGAGGGTCGAGAATCTCTCGACAGGGGGCTCCGAAAGGCCCTCCGTTCGGCCGAAGAGAGCATCGAGATGAGCACCCTCGACCCAGCCCCTCGCGACTGCGGCTCCGGCTCGAGTCGGGCCGAAGCCGCGGCCCTAGCGGCCTCCCGTGGCGGGGCCGCCGGGGTCGCAGAGTGACGCCCCTGGCCCGGGATCCCGTGCGCGTGCTCCTCGTGGAGGACGAAGCCGACTCGGCGCGCCTGCTGACGCGGCGCCTGACCCGATACCCCGGGGCCCGCTTCGAGGTCAGCCACTCCTGGAACCTGCGCTCCGCCTTCGAGAGGCTCGAAGCCGAGCGCTTCGACGTCATGGTGCTCGACCTGTGTCTGCCCGACGGCGACGGCTTCGGCACCCTGGTCAAGGCCTGCGCCGTGGCCCGAGACCTCCCCATCGTCGTGCTCACCGCCGAAGACGACGACGAGATGTCGCTGCGCGCGATTCGCGCGGGCGCCCAGGACTACCTGATCAAGCCGCTCACCGACGTGCGGCCCGTGGCGCGGGCCTTGCTGCACGCCCAGGAGCGTCATCGGCAGAAGCTGGCCGTGGCCGTGCCGAGCCAGGAGGTGTGCGCATGAGCCTCGCTCACGACGTTCTGATGGTCGAAGACGACCTCGAGTACCGCCAGCTGGTGAGCCGCTGGCTCGGGGATCACTACACGCTGCACTTCGGCACCCGACTCGACGACACCTGGCACGCGCTCGAGCGCTGCGACCTGGTGCTGCTCGACCTCGGCCTGCCCGACTCCAGCGGCATGGACACGCTGGTGGCCACCCGCGAGCTGGCGGGCCGTGTGCCGATCGTGGTGCTCACCGGTCAGGACGACCCGGCACTCGGGCAGCGCGCCCTGGAAGCCGGCGCCGACGCCTTCCTGCCCAAGAGCGAGGTGGCCGGCGAGAGCCTGCGCGCAGCGCTCGCCGCGGCCCTGGCCCGCTGCGCGCGGCGCTCCGCCTCGAGTGAAGACGACGCGGCCTCGCGAGTGTCGGCGACCCTCGCAAAGGCCGACACCTGGGTGACGCGGTAGCCCGTGATCCCCGCGCAGCGCAAAGGACGCGCTAGCCCGCCATCCGCGCGTAGCGCACGGGACAAGGACGGGCGGCACGCGCCACGGCGCCCAGCTGACGGGGGTTGGGCTGGGCCTCGCTGAACCCGGGCTCGAGCGCATAGCGCTCGAGCAGACGCCGGATCGCGACGCGGATCGCCGTGATCGCGAAGCGCTGGGCCGGGCAGGAATGGCGTCCGTGCCCGAAGGTGCTCACCAGCTCGCGAGCCGGCAGCTGGACGCTGTCGGCCAGACGCCGCCCCGCATAGTGGTCCGGGTCGAACCGGTCGAGCCCCGGGGCGGCGCTCGGGTTGGTCACCGAGAGCATGGTGGCCAGCATCACGCCGGGTTCGAGGCGATAGCGCTGCGCTCCGCCGTCGATCTCGACGGGTACCAGCACCTTGCGCAGGGTGATCGAGCGCTGGGCGAGCCGAATCGCCTCGTAGGCACTGCGCTCGAGCAGCGCGTCGTCGCCTTCGCGCACGCGCGCGAGCAGCGCGGGGTGGAGCAGCAGCTGGACCAGGGTCCAGGCGAGGGCCGCATAGAGATTCGACTGGGCGCCCATCTGGATCAGCATCACGTCGCGGGCCACGCCCGCGGATCGCTCCAGCGGATCGTCGACGTCGCCCCAGTCGGCCTCCATGCGCGCCAGGAAATCGTCGGGCGCCGTTCCGCGCTGGCGGCGCACCGCGAGGATCTCGCCGATCTCGCGCTCGATCGCAGCCATCGCGCGGCGCTCGGCCCGGCGCCCGGTGGCCCGCGACCAGAACAGGGTGTGGGGGCGCACGAAGGACTCGGAGCTGTCGAGCCGATCGAAGGCGCGGATCAGGCGCTCGAGCCTTGGCGGGGCGGCGGCCTCGACGCCGGCCCAACAGGCGAGGCCCAGCCGATAGCCCAGCCTGCGCGCCAGCCCGAAGCATTCGAAGCGCCCCTCCCCTCCCAGCTCTTCGAGCTGCAGCGCCACCGCCTCCTCCAGGCGCTCGAGGTAGGTCTGCACATCGGGGTTCTTGAACAGGTCGTGGGGGCGCGTACGGCGTCCGGCCAGCAGCTCGGGCGGCATCTTGTGACGGAAGACCAGCTCGTAGGTGGCCAGTCCGAAGCTCGCCTCGCGCTCGGGCAGCTCGTAGAGGCGCCGCACGCCTTCGGGAGAGAACACGCAGAAGAGCCGCTGGCCGAAGGCGTCCACGGCATAGGAGTCGCCGTGTGCCTCGCGCGCCTCGCGGAAGAAGTCGGTGGGCCCGGCCAGCAGGCGACGCCCCGCACCGAGCCAGGGCAGCGGGCCGGTCTCGAGCGCCGGCATGGGCTGGATGGCGGGCTTCGGCCCGGCGAGCGGGCTCATCGCGATTCGAAGACGCGGCGCAGCAGCTCGGTGGTGCGAGCGGGCGGCTCTTCGCGGATGCGCAGCTCCTCCTGGGCGAGCACCGCGAAGAGACCCTCGAGGGTGCGGTCGAGCACGTAGGCGTCGAGCTCGAAGCGCGGATCCTCGTGCAGCTGCAGGGTGGCCAGGCGCGCAGACAGGTCGAGGTAGCGGCTCTCGACCTCGGCCTCGGCCAGGGCGCCGGCGGCGATCGGCACCATGCCCTCGCGGAGCCCGGCCCCCTCGCGCAGCCGCAGCGCGAGGGCCGCGTCCTCGCGCTCGAGCAGGGCCTCGGCGTCTTCGAGGGCCAGCGCGTCGACGGCGGCGTCGAGCAGCGGCAGGGCCCCGGCCGCGCTCGCCTCGGCGGCGCGGTTCATCGAGGCCTCGAACTCGTCCACCGCCCAGCCCATGCCGGCTTCCCGCAGCGCCGACGCCGGCCCGAGTAGGTCCTCGGGCACTTCGATCCGCAGCTGAGGGTCGCCGGCGAAGCCGCCCCGGCGCGCCGTGCGCACCCCCGTGCGCTCGACGGCGAGGTGCAGCGCCTCGCGCAGGCCCGCCTCGAGCTCGGCCGAAGTCGGGCGGGCATCGACGGAGGCCGCAGCCTCCGGCCCCAGGGCCCCCGTCGCGCAGCCGGCGCCGAGCCCTGCGACCCAGAGAGCGCACATTGCCAGACGCCCCGCTCGCTTCCCGATCGCTGCCACGCGCCTACGATACCGCTGCGCAGCGCGACTGCGCAGCTACGAGGGGCTCCTAAGACGGGGACGGCTCAGCCCGGGGGAACCGGCGTGTCGTCGATGCTGAAGTCGCCCCCGGGCGGCTCGTTGAAGACGTCGGGTCCCGCCGGCGCGTCGTTGTCCTCGATGTCGCTGCGGTCGACGTTCAGCGTGCCGGTGGCCGAGCACCAGAGCCCACCGCCCGACCCGTCGGCGTCGTTGGCCACCACCGCGACGCGGAAGACCCGCCCCTCGGCGTCCGGACCGACGCGCAGTCCGCCCCCGTCGCTGGCAGCGAGGTTCTCGAAGAGAGCGCTCCAGCCGACGAAGGCGAAGCCGCCTGCCACGTCCACCCCACCGCCCCCGGCGCCGGCCTGGTTCTGCTCCACCAGGCTGTCCTCCAGCGAGAGCTCGCCCGCGGCCTGGAGCACGGCACCGCCCGCGCCCTCGGCGCCCGAGGCGAGGTTGTCAATCAGACTCGAATCGAAGACGAAGCTGTCGGCCTCGTTGTAGAGAGCGCCCCCGCCGTCCTCGGGCGCGTCGCCCTCGGCCTGATTCTCCTGGAAGAGCGTGAAGAAGACGTAGAGGTCGCTCTGGTCGCCCGTCCAGACGGCTCCGCCTCGACGCGCCGCGGTGTTGCCGTCGAGATCGCTCGAGCCCACCCAGAGCTCGCCGCTGCCCACCACGTGCAGGGCGCCGCCGTCCTGCCCGCTGTCGTTCTCGCGCAGCACGCTGCGGTCGACGACGGTGAGACCGCCGTCGGCGGCGATCGCGCCCCCCGCCGCGGCGGCGAGGTTCGAGCGCAGCGTCGAGCGCAGCACACGCAGCGCTCCGCCGTCATTGTGGATCGCGCCACCGGCGCCCGCCGTGCCGGGCGCCGAGTTCACCGCGAAGACGGTGCGCTTCGCGTCCACCAGCCCGGCGTTTCGCAGGGCTCCGCCGTGCTCGCCTTCGGGAGCGACGCCGCCGGTCAGCTCCAGGCGTTTGATGCGAAGCTCGCCCCCGACCTGCACGTCGAAGATCCGATCGAGGCCCGCGGCGTCGAGGGTGGCACCGCGCCCCCGCAGCCGGATGCGACCCGTGACGTCGAGATCGCCGCTGGCCGCCGAGTCCTCGCCGGTGCCGGCCAGGCTCAGCGTGTAGCGCAGGTCGCGGTCGAGGCGGATCGACGCCCGGCCCCGGGCATTGGCCTCTTGCACCGCCGCCCGCAGCGAGCAACGGCCCAGGGCGTCCTCGCAGCGCCCGTCGCCCGGCGCCACGTCGACGCTGTCGTCGGGGGTGTTCACGCGGAAGCCCTTGGCGCCGGCAGCGGCCGGCGCGAGGCCCACACACAAGAGCAGCGCCGCAGCGGCGACGCGGGTCCAGGAAACGCGCAGGGTCTGGATCGGCATGTCGTCGTCTCCATCGGCCGGATCGCGCGCCGGCAGGAGTCGACGAGGAGTCTAACGCCTCCGCTTTCGACGCAGCAGGCCCACTCGGGGGCGCGCGCCGGCGCGAGTCGACGAGGGGCGTAGCGCCTCCCGTTTCGAGGAGCCGCTCGAGTCCGTCTCGCGGGCAAGGCTTCGGCTAGAGCAGCCCCTGCCTCACCCCGGCCTCGACCTCGCCGCAGTAGCCGTAGTCGACCTTCAGGTCGACGCCGCTGACGAAGCGGGCGGCGTCGCTGCCCAGCAGGATCAGCGGCTCGGCCATCTCTTCCGAGCTGGCGTTGCGCCCGATCGGGGCCACGAAGGCCTCCAGATTCTGGGCCCCGCCCACCTGGGCGTGGAAGTCGCCCAGCATGGGCGTGTCGGTGGGCGCGGGCAGCAGGCAGTTGACGCGGATCTCGCGCTCGACGAGCTGGGAGGCGCGCAGCTTGGTGTAGACGATCAGGGCCTGCTTCGAGCCCAGGTAGCCGTTGGCGATGTCGGGATGAGCCTCACACCAGGCCATGGCCGACTCGAAGTCGGGCGTCTCGCAGAGCTCGCGCAGGGCGTCGAGGTTGCGGTGATAGCCGATGCCGGCCACCGAGCTGATCAGCGACACCGAGCCGCCGCGCGGCACCCGGGGCAGCAGGGCCTCGGTGATCGCGCGCACCCCGACGAAGTTGACGCGCATGGTGGCCAGCGCGTCGAACCGCGGGGGGCCCGGCACGCCGGCACACACGAAGACCCTGGGCACCTCGCCGGCGATCTGACCCGCGGCCTCGGCGATGGAGGCCGGATCGGACAGGTCGACGTGCAGCGACTGCTTGACCGGCACGTGGATCGGGGCGATGTCGAGGGCGATCACCTCGGCGCCCATCTCGACCAGCGTGCGCGCGCAGGCCTCGCCCATGCCGGTGGCGGCGCCGACGACGACGCAGCGGGTCCCCGCGTATCCCAGGATGTCTCGCATGCTCAGGCTCCTTCGTGCACCCGCACCGGGCGCGGCGAGCGCCGATCCTACCAGCTCGCGGGCCCCGCTTGACCTGCCCTCTCGCCTCCATGAAACTGGAAGTGTGGAAAAGCAGAACGCGGTGGCGGCGCTGGCAGCCCTGGCCCAGGAGACGCGGCTCGAGGTCTTCCGGCTGCTGGTGCGGTCGGGGCCCGAGGGCCTGCCCGCCGGCCAGATCGGTGAGAGCCTGGGCATCCCCTCGGCCACCCTCTCCTTCCACCTGAAGGAGCTGCGCAGCGCGGGACTGGTCGCCTGCGAGCGCGACGGCCGCTCCCGGATCTACCGGCCCGACTTCGGGGCCATGCGCGAGCTACTCGGCTTCTTGACCGAGAACTGCTGCGAGGGTGCCTGCTAGGCGCCCGCTCCGAAGCTCGCTTCAGACGGCGGCCGCGCAGCGGGACTCAGCTCAATCGGCCGCGCCAGCGGGGCTCAGTTCAACCGGCCGCGCCAGCTGCGGGCGAGATCGCGCAGGGCCGACTCGAGGCTCGAGTGCGAGCGGCGCTTCGCGTCGCGCCCCCGACCCGTGTCCTCGAGCGTGTAGCCGCGCGCATCGCCCTGCACGCGCAGGGTGCGATCGCCCTCGCGGAGGCGGGCGCCGAAGGCCAGCGGTCGCATGCGTGAACGGTTCATTGAACCTCTTCCTTTCATCGTGCGAGCGCGACGACCCAGCGGTCGCCACGCCAGTGGGCCTGCACGACGCGCTCGGCGTCGACGAGCACCAGCTCCCGCACACCGCGCTCCTCGAGGCGATCGCGCAGGATGTCGGCGTGCTTGCGGCGCTCGTCTCGAGTGGCGTCGCCCCAGCGGCCGGAGAGCAGGCCCACGAAGACGGAGTTCGCTGCGTGGTCTCGGTAGCCCGTCTCGAGCACCGGCGAGAGGCGCCGCAGCTCGGAGGAGGAGATCGTCGACACCTCGCGCGGGTCGGAGCTCCAGAGAGAGACGACGGGAGTCAGGACGAGCAGCACCGCAGCCACGCCGAGGACGGCCGTGCGTGCCCAGCCGCCGCCGAGCAGGTCCATGAACAGGGGCGGCTGGCCGTCGAGCTTCTGGCGCGACAGCTGCTGGCGCAGCAGGCGTGTGGCCTGACCGGTGCCCGCGGCCTCGGGGCGGCGCTTCACCACCACGCGGACGGCGCGCAGGAAGCGGCTCTCGATGTCGCCCAGGCGCTCGGCTCCCTCGAACTTGCGCGCGCTCACCAGGCTGTCGATCTCGCGGCGCACCTCCTGGGAGAGATCGCGCACCCATACGTCGAGCTGCGACTCGTGTATGCCCAGCTCGGTGAGGTCGCCGCCGTGTTCGGGAGCGGCCATCGACATGTGGCCCAGCACCACGGCCATGCGGATCAGCCGCTCCGGCCCCTCGCTGTCGGACGAGGCCATGGCCTGGCGCTCCACCTGAGTGAGCGATTCGAGGTCGAGGGAGGCGGCGACACGCTCGCCGGCGCGCCGCTCGGTGAAGCCCCGGGTCCGGGTCCGGCCCGACAGCCGCTCGCAGATCGCCTGCTGCACGGCCAGCACCCCCGGAGCCTCGTGGGCGGGCAGGCCGCCATCGCCGGTGCGGCGCGAGCGCGGATCCTCGTCGAGCAGAGGCGCAAACAGGCCCAGCTCGTCGTCGATGCGAGCGTCGACCTCGCGTCCGCGGCGCGCGCGATCCTCCCAGTGGTTGCGAGCGGCGATGTTGTACCGGACCACCGAGCTCAGGATCTCGGGCACGAAATAGTGGAGCGCGATCTCGCGCTTGTAGGAGGAGGTCTGGCGCGTGAGCGCGGTGGGGTCTTCGGCAAGCTCGAGCCGGCGCGCGGCCTCGTCGAAGCGAGCGGCGATCGCGCTGCGCTGGTCGGGAGGCAGATCGGACACGTTCTGGCCGCGCCGCACGACCTCGTCGTTGAGCTCCAGAGGGTCGACATCGACGACCCAGCGGCCGTCCCGAAGCGAGGCACAGAGCAGCGTGATGAGGAAGTCGACCTGGCAGATGTAACGGTGCAGCTGCGGCTCGGCCTCGAGACACAGACGCAGCAGACCGGTGACCTCGACGCGCTGCACGTGGGTCTCGCCCGAGAGCGAGGAGCGCAGCTGTTGCAGTGCGAGCCCATCGAGTACGTCGAGCAGGGCCTTGCGGTACGCAGCCTGCTCGGCGTCGACCTCGGCGAGGTCGGGAGCGCTGGACATGGGCGAGGCAGCTTCACCGGTGTAGGCCGCCGCAAGCAGGCGCAGCTTCTCGCGGAGGGGCGCGGCGACGCCTGCCTCGAGCTGGATCAGGGTCTGGGACGACGAGGGCGCCAGGGCGCGGTGCGCAGCGCGCAGCGTCGCAAACCGCTTGACGCGCAGGCTCACGACGTCGCGGGTGGGCGGTGCGTTCGAGGCCTCGGCCGCCGGCTTCGGCGAGTCGGTTTCGGGCGGGGTCGCGTCGACCGGATCGCTCATCGCAGGCCTCCCATCCCGGACGCGCGCGGCGAGGGCCGGGTTACGTCGTCGACGTCGTCGGAGAGCACGAACACACGCCCGCCGTCGGCCCGGGCTGCGACGTCGCTCCCCACCGAAACGATGTCCAGCGTGGGATCGCTCGCATCGAGGTCGGCCACGGCCGACGCGCGGTAGTGGGAGCTTCCGTCCTCGTCCCAGCTCGACAGCGTGAAGAGGTAGATGCGTCCCATGTAGCTGCCGTCGCCACGCAGGTGGCCCCCCTCCAAGGCGAGGCCCAGCTCGGACAGCGAATCCGAATAGCGCCCATGCTCCGAGAGGAAGTCCGCCTGGGAACGCTCGATCGCCGCCAGGCCCTCCATCGCCTCGGAGCGCCGTTCCTGCTGCACATGGCGCACGTAGTTCGGGTGCAGGGCCACGAGCAGGCACACGATGCCCAGGATCACGGCCATCGCCTCGCGGAGGGAGAGCCCGCTGCGAAGGCGCTGGTCGGCTCGAACTCGGACGGGTTGCATCGCACACCTCTGGCGGATCCAGGGCTGATCGACCGATTGGCGTCAGCCCTTTAGGGGGATCGCTTGCCGGTTGGCCGGGCCTGGGGGCGGCGCCAGAGAGCCTTGGGAGGCCCCACCGATTTCCCGCGGGGCACGCGCTACGCTGGGCGGCCGGGAGGAAGCCGTGGAGGACTGCGTCATCTCGGGCACCGGCCTCTGGGTGCCCCCCGATCGGATCTCCAACGCCGAGCTGGTCGACTCGCTGGGCCGCGCCACCGAGCGCTGGAACCGGGAGCACAAAGCCGAGATCGAGGCGGGCCAGCTGGAGACGCGCGACCTGCCCAGCGAGCGCTTCATCGTGAAGGCCTCGGGCATCGAGAGTCGCTACGTGATCGACAAGCGCGGCGTGCTCGACCCCCAGCGGCTGCGTCCCCATCTGCCCACCCGCAGCGAAGACGAGCCCAGCCTGCAGTGCGAGATCTCGGTGGCGGCCATCGGCGAGGCCCTGGCCCAGGCCGGGCGCGAGCCCGGCGAGGTGGACGCGGTGCTGGTGGCCTGCTCCAATCTGCAGCGCGCCTACCCGGCCGTGGCCGTCGAGGTACAGCACGCCCTGGGGGCCTCGGGCTGGGGCTATGACCTCAATGTGGCCTGCTCCTCGGCCACCTTCGGGCTCCAGGCGGCGGTGGACGCCGTGGCCCGCGGCCACGCCCGCTGCGCGGTGGTGGTCAACCCCGAGCTCACCTCGGGCCACAACAACTTCGAGCTGCGCGACTACCACTTCATCTTCGGCGACGCCGCCACGGCCTTCGTGGTCGAGCCCGCCGATGCGGCCCGCGGCGGCGACACCTGGGAGGTGCTCGGCACCCGTCTGCAGACGCGCTTCTCGAACAACATCCGCAACGACTTCGGCTTCTTGAACGTCTGCGAGGACGAGCCCCGCGACGCCCACGAGCTCGTGTTCCGCCAGAACGGGCGCAAGGTCTTTCGCGAGGTCTGCCCCCTCGTGGCGCAGCAGATCCGGGAGCACCTGGCCGATCTCGACCTCGAGGTCGCCTCGCTGCGCCGCATGTGGCTGCACCAGGCCAACCTGGCGATGAACCAGCTGATCGCCAAGACGGTGCTGGGCCGGCCCGCCACTGAGGACGAGGCGCCGGTGATCCTCGACGAGTTCGCCAACACGAGCTCCGCCGGCTCGGTGATCGCCTTCCACCGCCACCGCGCCGACCTCGACCGGGGCGACCTGGGTGTGCTCTGCTCGTTCGGCGCGGGCTACTCGATCGGCAGCGCGGTGCTGCGCAAGCGTTAGTCGGGGGCGCCCGGCTCGAGCCCGGGCACCGCCAGCCGCGGCGCCTCGTCGTTGCGCAGATACAGGATCACCGTGTGGCCCACCACGCCACACAGGGCAGCGCCGCTGGCCTCGGCAAGCTGGCGGGCCGTCGCCTTCTTGTCGTCGGGCTCGTGAAGTCGGACCTTGACCAGCTCGTGGGCCTCGAGCGCCGCCCGCGTCGCCGCAACGACCGCCTCGCTGAGACCCGACTGGCCCACGTGCACCAGCGCCGACAGGGGGTTGGCCCGGCCGCGCAGCCAGCGTCGCTGCTTTCCGGTGAGTTCGCGCCGGGGTTCGGGCGCCGACCGATCCATGCTCTGCCTCCGCGTCGTGTCCGGCGAGCTTTGCGCCGCCGGAGGCCTGCGGCAAACCCACTCGAAAGCCGATGCCTCGACCGGCCGATGAGTCGCCCATGGACCGACGCGACAGCTCTCGCACACCGGCCCGCCTCGACGCGCTGGTCAGCTGCGGCGGCGAGGAGGGCGCCGGCGCCCTCGCCGACATCTCCCACTCGGGCGCCCAGATCGACGAAAGCTCGCTCCGGCCGCCGGTGGACGCCCCGGTGCGGCTCTACGTCTTCGGGCCCGGCTCGCGTCCCTTCGAGATCGAGGGCGTGGTCAGCCGCCACACCGAGACCGGCTTCGCGCTGCGCTACGAGCTGCACGACGCGCTCCAGCGCCGCCAGGTGGACGCCCTGGTGGCCCAGCTCACGCTCGCCGCGGCGAGCTGAGGTCCGCGGCGCGGGTCAGCGGCCCCGCGTCAGACGCCCCACGTCGACGAAGCGGCGGATCTCGCCCTGGCTGGCCATCGGGGTGCCACGGCGGTCCCAGAACTCGATGCGGTTGCCGGTGCCGGTCTGGACGTTGACGATGGTGTCGCTCACCACGTGCAGGTCGCGCGGCTCGGGCACCTCTTCCCAGCCGGGGTAGTACTCGCCGGTGAGCGAGTGGTCCTCGCTCCAGCGCTTGTTGTGGGTGATGATCTTCCACAGCTCGCCATTGCGGTCGTAGGCGAAGGAGTACATCGGCGTCAGGGTCTGGCGGTCGAGGTAGAGGTCCTTGCGCGAGTAGGGGTGGTCGGGGTTCTTGGGGCGCATGCGCACCACCACCGCATCGCGCAGCTCCCAGCGATCGTTGGCATAGGAGAGCCCGCCCGGCCCGAAGTCGGCATCGCCTTCGTAGGGATGCCCGCGCAGCTTGGTGTTCATGGGGCCGAGCACGCGTCGCTCGCCGATGCAGCTCCACTCGTACTGGGGCACGATGCCGTCGAAGCTGAACAGGTCGTCGAGGGTGAAGTCGGTGCCCGAGACGGCGTCGGTGCGCTGGGCCGAGGAGACCCGGCGCACCCGCCGCAGCGAGGGCAGGTAGATCCAGGTGTCGTCGTTGCGCGCCTCGGCCAGGGGACCGTCCGAGGACTTGTAGCGGTAGGTGAGGAAGGCCAGGCCACGGGCGTCGAAGGGCGCCTCGACGGTGGGGCCGCCGGCGCTGCGGCGCGTCTCGCCGCGGAAGACGTCACCGCCGGTCGCGGCGTAGCGCGACTCGGCGCGGTGCGAGAGCTTGACCCAGCGGGCGCGGCCCTCGTAATAGAGCGGCAGCTTCTCACCGCGGTCCCAGTAGGTGTAGAGGAAGCGCGCGTCGTGGCCGGCTCCCTCCCACTGGTAGGAGAAGTTCCACATGAGCTTGACCCCGGCCTGGGGGTCGCCCTGGCAGTCGACGGGCTCGGGAAAGGGCCGGCCGGTGGTGTAGTTCTCGAGGCTGCCGTCGGGACCGATGCGGGCCTCTCCCGCGTGCCGGGCCGTGGCTTCCTGCCAGAGCGGCGGCGGCGAGTAGTCGGCCATGGTGGGGCCGATCTCGAGCTGCATGCCCGGGAAGAAGATGCGCTCGCGGTGGGCCCAGAGCTCGGCGGGCAGATGGGGCCGGAGCTTCTCCAGCTCGGCGTGGGAGATCACGTCGCCCGGCTCGAAGCCGGGCGTGGAGGGGGCGGGCTCGGCGGCCCAGGCGGCCGAGACCAGCAGTGCGGTGGCGAGAAGGATCGCGAGTCGCGGCGCGAAGCTGCCCAGGGGGGTGGCCCTCCGATGAGTCCGGTCTAGCGACTCATCGGCATCCGGCGCCTCCGAAAAGAGGGGCCAAACCCGTCCAATCTCAGCGGAAAGCGTCGAATCGGGCGCGAATCGGACGAAACGGGCGCTAGGGCGCAGTCAGCTCGAAGGCCCCCGCGTCGCAGTCGGTATCCCGGGACACCCCGCGCTGATCGACCGCCTCGCAGTTCTGGTCGGTGATGTCCACCGCCGGGCTGTCGGTTTCGAGGGCGTGGGTGGGGGTGGGGCCCCCGTTGTCCTCGACCTTCTTGGCCAGCAGCGGGTCGGTGTCGGACAGATCGCTCGGATCGTCCAGACCGCAGCTCGAGCCGTTGTCGACGTTGCCGCCGCCCGACACGATCGCCGTGGCCTGGCTCTGCCGGCAGCTGTTGGCCCCGCCCTTCTTCTTGCTGAAGAAGATCGTGTTGGTGGCGGTGGTGCTGGGCGGGTTCAGGGTGTCGTTGACGTGGATCGACTCGCCCTGCTTCGCCTTGTTGTTGGCGAAGGTCACGTGCACCAGCTCGAGGGTGCCGCCCTCCTCGTTGAGGATGCCGCCGCCCTCGGCCTTGGCCTTGTTGCCGCTGAAGGTGGAGTTGGTCACGGTGGCGAATCCGCCATCGATTCCGAAGCCTCCGGCTTCGTCCTTGGACTTGTTCGACAGGAAGAGCGACCCCTCGATGGTGGTGTTGGCCGGCTCGACCTGCACGCCCCCGCCGTCCTGCTTGGCCGAGTTCTTCACGAAGGCCGAGTCGATGATCGAGAGCGTGCCGCTGAGGAGGTCGAGCCCTCCACCGTCGTCCTCGGCCTTGCACTTGACCACCAGCACCGTGTCCAACGTGAGGACGGCCCGTCCGCGGACACAGCCGCCGCCGCCCGGAAGGATATCGTCGTCGTTCTTGGACGAGGCGCTACCGCCGGTGAGGGTGAGATCCATGATCTCCAGGTCGGCGAAGGCATCGAAGATGCGGTCCTTGGCCTTCTTTCCGCTGATCACCGTGTTGGGCTGGCCCGACCCCTGGACCACCAGGTCGTCGGTCACGTCGAGGTCGCCTGCCGTGGCGTCCTCGGCGTCGAACCCGCTGTTCTTCAGGCTGAGCGAGAAGACGCCCGCGGGCAGCGTGATGGTGTCGGTGCCCAGGACGGCGTTCGATTCCATGACCGCCGCGCGCAGCGTGCACTGATCGCCCGCGGTCTCGGTGTCGGAATCACAGGCCCCGTCGCCGGGGTTGAAGTCGAGCCCATCGCTCTCGACGTTGACCGAAAAGGCGCG
>Ga0224508_10001194_pt1 | contig 23596 bp, 18 predicted proteins | sample SF_Jan12_sed_USG_4_FD_170157 | JGI IMG/M metagenome (GOLD analysis project Ga0224508, IMG submission 170157) | Sediment microbial communities from San Francisco Bay, California, United States - SF_Jan12_sed_USGS_21 | ecosystem: Environmental > Aquatic > Marine > Sediment | place: USA... | reverse complement strand
CGGGAGTCCGATCCACCGGTGCTGAGGGCCACATACGTGCCGCCCGATGACGAGCCGCGGCGGATTCGCGATGCTCTGAAGCGGACGAAGAGGAGCCTGCGCGCACTGGGGTGCGTCGTCGCCCCGGGGGCGACGCATGTTCGACCGATGGGAGCCAGCGTCCACTACGCGGGGACGCTGCCGATGACCAGGGAGAAACGGCCTTTCACCGTGACGCCGGAATGCCGCAGTCGCGATGTAGAGAACCTGCTGGTTGTGGACGGGAGCACGTTTCCGTTCCTGCCCGCGAAGAACATCACGTTCTCGCTGATGGCGAACGCGGCGAGAATCGCGGCGGCGTTCTGATGAGCCACGAGCGGTCCGCGCCCACACCGTGGGGTAACCGGAGCGCCCGCGGGCTCCGCTGGCGAATCTTCGCGACCGCCTGGATCGTCTTCGCCCTGCACTTCGCGACGGACATCGTCAGGGAGCACTACCCCGCGATGGCGCTGGGTGACGACCTGACGTTCCGGCTCGACGAGTACGGCGGCCTCCACCCCGACCTGTTCGAGACACCTGGGCGGGGTTGGCACATCGGGAACAACCCCGGCGTCTCGATGTTCGCGGCCATCCCATACGCGATCGCGCGACCGATAATCGATCCGGTCGTTTCGCGGGTCCGGGAGCGCCGCGCCGCCGCCGGACTGACCGAGCCACCGGTGTACGACACCGAATGGCCGAATCAGCGAGAGTTTTTTGCGGAGGCCTGGCGACGTGGGCTCGACGTGAAGCTCGCGCTGGCCGCGCTGGTCATGCAGATGCTGTTCATGGCGCCGGTCTGCGCCGCGGCAGTGGTTCTGATGTTCGGCGTGCTCCGAGCCGTCGTCGGATCCGATCGAACGGCCGCGTGGTTGTCTCTGTTGTTCGCGTTCGGTACGCCGCTTTTCTATCGCGCCGGCTTCCTGAACCACAACCTGGTGCTGGGCCTGATCGCGTTCTGGGCGTTCGCCGCGATATGGGACCCCGGCGGCGAGCGGCCGCTGACCGTACGGGCGCAAATGCTGGTCGCGGGCTTCGCGTCCGGGTTGACACTCCTGTTCGACTACAGCGGTATCGTGCTCGTCGCGCTGCTCTTCGGATACGCCCAGCTCCGGAACCGTGAGGACCTCGATCTCCGCCGTTTCGCCGAGCGAACGTTCTGGTTCGGTGTCGGAGGGGCCCCGCCGGTCTTCCTGCTGTGGTTCTATCAGTGGCGCGCCTTCGGGAACCCGTTCCTGCCCGGGCAGCACTGGATGCCGCCCGTCGAATGGATCGAGCTCGGGTACCAGGGCTACGGGGTGCCACAGGCAGAGCTCCTGTGGATGCTCGCCTTCGATCACCGCTTCGGCCTGTTCGTCTTCTGCCCGCTGTTTCTGCTGGCGCTGGTCGCGATCATCCCGGCGGTCCGCCGTCGGGTGAATCTGCCGCCGACCGAGTTCTGGATGTGCATGGCGGTCTTCGTCGGCCTGTGGGTGTTCTTTGCGGGCAGCAACTACACGCGGCTCCAGTTCAACACGGGGCTTCGGTATCTCGCGCCCGTCGTTCCATTCCTGTTCGTCCCGGCGGCCGTCGCGCTCGTGCGGTTGCCGCGCCTCTTCGCGTGGCTGATCGGGCTCGGATCGGTGGGTCTTACGTGGGCCCTATCCATGTATCGGGAGGTGGAGCGTCCGCTCGGAGTTCTCGATCCGGTCGTCCGGATGTTCGTGGCAGGGCCCGAGCTTCCGGTGCTTGCCGCGATCGAGCGCACGGGCGGCGCGTACGGCGGGTTCGGAGCAGACGGGACGTCGGCGCTGATCCCGATTCTGGCCGCGGTGGCCGTCATCGGGCTAATCTGGGCTCTTCCGGAGCGGTCCTCCTGAGCCGGTGGAGTGTGGAAGACGGGCGACATGCCGGACTCGCGGCCGTGTCGCGCTGGCTTCGAACGCGTGGGCGTTCGCCACGGGGGAACGCCGTGAGGGGCGGATGAGGCGCTTCTAAGCCGTGTTGACGCTGGATGTTAGACTCGCTGGCACTCGAGCCCGCGAGGCGGAGGCTTTCGGCCCCAGTCTTGCAATCGACGGACGAGCGGATTCACACAGGCGAGGACGAAACACATGTACATCGGTCCCGAGACACTCATGCCGCTGGCCTCGATCCTGGCCGCGATTACGGGCGTCCTGATGCTCTTCTGGCGCAAGACGGTCGCCGTGTTCAAGAGTAGTGTCGGGTTCGTGTCGCGGACCTTCGGCCGGCTGTTCAGTCGCACCTAGTCTCGGGATGGCCGGGACCACGTCCGAACCGACGACCTGGCGGCCCTCCTCACTGCTCCTCCTCGCCGTCGCCGCCGGCGTTCTGACCGGTTTCGCGGAAGCCGCCTTTCTGGAATTCCAGCGCCTGGTCTTCGGACGCATCGTCTTCATGGGACGCCACGCGTGGTGGATGAAGCCGATGGCAGAAGCGATCCTCTTCTCGACCGCGGTCATGGCGCTCGTGCTTGCAGGCCGGGTTGTCCCCGCCCTTCGAAGCGTCCGGGCGGTTGCCACCCTGTGCGCCTCGCTCGCCATCCTGAGTCTTCTGCTCATGGTCGGGCGGCTTCACATCGCGGCCCAGCTCGTTCTGGCGATCGGCCTGGGCGTCCAGATGGGACGTATCGCCGAGCGGTTGCCGGCGAGGGGCGAGCGGTTCGTCCGGATCGCCGCGCTCGCGCTCGTCGGGCTCGTACCGCTGCTCGGATTCGGCGAGCGAATCCTCCGCGCCGCCCCTGGGGACGGAGCGGGAACAGAAGCCGGCGTGGAGGCGCCAAACGTGCTCCTCCTCGTGCTCGACACGGTGCGTGCACGCAGCCTGAGCGCGTTCGGTCATCACCGACCGACGTCCCCGGCCCTGGAGCGAGTCGCAGCGGAGGGTATCCTCTTCGAGCGAGCGATCTCGCCCGCTCCATGGACCCTTCCATCACACGCTTCGATGTTCACCGGGCTCCTGCCACACGACCTGAGCGCGAACTGGCGAATCCCGCTCGATGACCGAGAAGTGACGATCGCCGAGCACCTCGCGTCGGCCGGATACTCGACCGCCGGATTCGTCGCGAACATGGGCTACGTCGGCTGGGAGACGGGGCTCGACCGCGGGTTCGCGCACTATGAGGATCACCCGATCTCGCTCCGTCAGTTGGCTGGCGAGTCCACGCTCGCGGCCCGGGCGATCCGCCGGCTGTATCCGGCGCTCAGCGGAACGGACGAAAACTTCGTGCGGAAGCATGCCGCCGACGTGAACCGCGGCTTCCTCTCCTGGCTGGAAGCCCAGGAAGGGCCGTTCTTCGCGTTCCTGAACTACTACGACGCGCATGGCCCCTACCAGCCGGTGGAGCCGTACCGCTCGGCGATGGCCGACGGCGAGCCCCGGGGTGGACGGAGTCCGCTCCACCGGTGGCTGGATGACCCCTTCAGCACTCCTCCGGAACCGGGGGACATCCAGCGGGAGTTGTGGGCGTACGAAGCCGCCATCGCCGGCCTCGACGCCGAGATCGGGAGTCTCCTCGACGCCCTGGCCGACCGCGGCATTCTCGATCGCACCGTCGTGATCATCGCGTCGGATCACGGCGAGGAGTTCGGCGAGCACGGGGTCTTCGACCACGGAAACAGCCTGTACCTCGACGGGGTGCACGTGCCGCTCATCGTCCGGTTTCCGGAACGACTTCCCGCCGGCGCGCGGGTCACGCGGCCGGTGTCACTGCGAGACCTGCCCGCCACCATCACGGATCTGACCGGGACCGGAGTCGGCGTCTTTCCCGGACGGTCGTTGGCGGATGCGGCAGGCACGGCGACGACGGGCGGGGCGAGTGTCCCGGCCACATCGCAGGTCTCGTTCGCCCCCCGGCTTCCCGACTGGTTCCCGGTCTCGCGAGGAGACATGGCGTCGCTGACGGATCGCCGCTGGCACTTGATTCGAAACGGCGACCGCAGCCTCGAGCTTTACGACCTCGAGGCCGATCCGGAGGCGCGCAGCGACCTGGCCGGCGACCCCTCGACGGGTGCCCTACGCGACTCGCTGGCGGCGCTGCTCGCCGCGACCGTCGGAGGCCCGTGATGAGAGCGCTCGCGATGATCGGTCTCGCCCTCGCGGCGTTGATCGGCGCGGCTCTCCCGCCGCGGGCGACCGCCGAGTGGCTGGTCGGGATCGGCGACCTTCGGACCGGAGCCGTCACGATGGGTCTCTGGTTGTGGAAGGCGCTCCTGCTCGCACACTCGGTGCTGTTCTGGGTGTGGCTCAAGCGCGCCGAGCCTCGACGGAGCACCGGTGACGGCGTCGGCTACGACTCCGGCGAACAGTGGCTCACCCCTCGCCGGGCCGGTCTCGCGCTCGCCTCGATCGTGGTCGTCGCCCTCGTGCTCAGGGTCGTCGGACTCGGGGACAGACTCTGGTTCGACGAGATCAAGATGTACGTCCTGTACATGACCGAGCCGCTGGGGACGATCCTCGCGACCTACGACGACCAGAATCAGCACCTCCTGTATTCGCTGCTGGCCAGGCTCTCGACTCTGGTGTACGGCGACGGGGCCGCCGCGCTGCGGATGCCGGCGCTCGTGTTCGGGATCGCCAGCATCGTCGCCGCCTACTCGTTGGGTACACGGGTTACGAGTCGGAGGGAGTCGTTGCTGGTAGCGTTGCTGCTGGCCGTCTCGTATCACCACGTGTGGTTCTCGCAGAACGCGCGCGGCTACACGGGGCTCCTCCTTTGGAGCATCATCGCGACGATCCTGTTTCTGGATCTCCTGAAGAACCGGGATGCGAGTCGGCGGGGGTTACCTGTCCTCTACGGCTGCGCGATCGCGCTCGGTCTGTACACCCACCTCACGGCTGCGGTGTTGCCTGCGGCGCACGCCATGATCGCCGCGTGGGCCTGGTGGGGCCCGGAAGCGAAGAGCGAGGAACGCCCGGCCGGGATGCCGCTGCTGGTGGGACTCGTGCTCGCGGGAACCCTATCCATCCTGCTATACGCGCCCGTGCTGCCGCAGGTCGGGAGCGTCCTGTTCGAGCCCAGCTTCGAGGGACGGGAAGTCGCCTGGAAGACCCCCTCCTGGTTCTTCACCGAGTTGCTGGGAGGTCTGACCGCCGGCGTTCCCGGCGGGGTGTTCGGGCTTCTCGCGGGCGCGGGGGTCGCAGGCGTCGGGTTCTGGAGCTTCTGGAAACGATGGTCCAGCGCCGCTCTCGCGATGGTCGTGCCGGTGGTCCTCACCGCAATCGCGATTCTCGCGCTGGGTCACAATCTGTGGCCACGGTTCTTCTTCTTCGCCGCCGCGTTCGTCGTACTGATCGGGTTCAGGGGGCTCTTCGATCTCGCCGGACGGGTGGGGAAGTGGGGGCCGACGATCGCGACCGTGGTCGCGGTTCTCGTCGCGGGCGGGAGCCTGGCCACAGTGGCCCCGGTCTGGGGCAACAAGCAGGATCACGAGGGAGCCGAGGCGCTCGTCGATGCATCCGCCACCCCGGACGATGCGGTCGTTATCGTCGACATGGCGATCCTGCCGTACCGGCGGTGGCGGGGGCGGGACTGGCTCGAGGTCCACCGGGCGGACGAGCTCGCGGAAGTCGAAGCAGCGCACGAACGTACGTGGCTGCTATACTCATTCCCGACGAGCCTTCGGGCGCTCGAGCCCGACGTGTGGGAGCGGATCGAATCGGAGTATCGGGAGGTCGAGAGGTTTCCCGGAACGGTCCGCGGGGGGGACATCCTGGTCATGGTGAGAGAATGAGCTCGTTCGAGACCCCGGTGGGAACCGTTCACCCGCCGCACGGAGAGATCGAGGAGGTGGGCGGGAGTCCGGCCGCGATCGATCGCGCCGTATCCGTCATCATCCCCGCGCTGGACGAAGCGGCGCACGTCGCCGCCGAGATCGAGGGCGTCGCCGGCCAGCTGGCCGGCCTCGACTGGAGCTACGAGATCCTCGTCGTGGATGACGGGTCGAGCGATGATACGGCCGAGCGAGCCGCCGCGGCCGGCGCCCGTGTGCTACGGCACCGGCAAAACCGGGGGTACGGCGCCTCGCTCAAGACGGGGATCGCGAACGCACGGTTCGACTGGATCCTCATCACGGACGCGGACGGAACCTACCCGGCCGAGGAGATCCCGAGAATCCTCGCCGCGTCCGAGGCGAACGCGATGGTGGTCGGAGCCCGCACCGGCGCGGACGTGTCGGTCCCGCTCTCGCGTCGTCCCGCCAAATGGTTCCTGCGGAAGCTCGCCGGATATCTTGCCGGTCAGCGGCTGCCCGACCTGAACTCAGGCCTGAGGCTGATGCGGAGGGATCTGGTCGAGCGGTACGAGCACCTGCTTCCGAGCGGGTTCTCGTTCACCACGACGATCACGCTTGCCGCGGCCTGTAACGGGCACGACGTCGAGTACGTGTCGATCAACTACCGGAAGCGGCTCGGGGAATCGAAGATCCGACCGCGACACGCGTTCGACTTCACGCTGCTGATCCTGCGGACCATCGTCTTCTTCAATCCGCTCAAGGTCTTCATTCCGGCGGGGGGCGTGCTCGCGCTCGCGGGGCTGGCGAAGTTCGGCTACGACCTGACGCAGAACAACCTGTCCGAGACAGCGGTTCTGGCTCTTCTCGGCGCCCTGATCGTGTGGGCAGTCGGTCTCCTGGCCGATCAGAACGCCCGCATCGCGATGAGTCGTTAGCGCTACGATCGCCGCATGAACAAGACGGCGCTCAAGATCGTAATCAGCGTTGCGGTCCTGGCTGTCCTGCTGTTCTCGCTCCCGCTCGACGAGCTGTGGGGTGCGATGCGGCGTCTGCCGCCGCTCGTCTGGCTCGGAGTGCTCGGCGGCTTCCTGGGTGGACATTCGCTGGGAGTGTTCAAGTGGCGGCGCATGCTGGGCGTCGGGCGCGCGGATCTCGTGCCGCGGGATGCCGTGCGGTGCTACTCGGCCGGCCTCTTCGCGAACCTCTGTCTGCCATCGATCGTCGGGGGCGACGTGCTGCGCGCGGTCCTCGCGGGCAGGGCCACCGGTCGTCCCGAGGCCGTCGTGGTCGGGAGCATCGGCGACAGGCTGTGCGATACCCTCGCCCTCGCCGGCCTCGCGGGCGTCGGGGCACTGCTGGTGCGCACGTCGCTCCCGGGCTGGTGGCCGAACGTGATCGGTGTGCTGCTGATCGTCGGGGTCATCGCCGCGGGACTGTTCGTCCCGCTCGCGCTACGACGGCCCCTGGACTCCTGGCCTCGCAAGGTCCGGCGACCGGTGGGCCGGACACTCGTCGCGCTGCGGAAGCTGAGCCGATCCCCGGGGGCGGCCGTCTCCGTGCTCCTGATGTCCCTGACGATCCAGACGAGTTTCGTGCTTCTCAACGCGTGGCTCGGGCGGAGCGTCGGTGTCGATGTGCCGCTCGAGGTGTGGTTCTTCGCATGGCCCATGGCGAAGATCGCGGGTCTCCTGCCCGTCAGCCTCGGTGGGCTCGGCGTCAGGGACGCGACACTCGGCGCAGCGCTCCTGCCATTCTCCGTGGCCATGGCAACCGGCGTAGCGGTTTCGCTCCTCTGGCAGACGGTGTTGATCGCCGGCGGTCTCATCGCAGGTGCGGCATGGGCCCTGCTGGGACGAGGCGAGGCGTCGATCGAGATGTTGCGTAGGCCGGGACTCGACGGAGGGAGCGCATCGTGAAGGTCGCCATCCTTGGAGGAGGGCCCGCCGGCGTCGGGGCCGCGCACAGGCTGCGTGTAACGGGACGCGGCGAGGCCGACGTGTTCGAGGCGAACGACTATGTCGGCGGGAACGCGGCGAGCTTCGAGCTCGAGGGCCAGTTCGTGGACTTCGGGAGCCACCGGCTCCATCCAGCCTGCGACCCGAAGATCCTGTCCGATATAGAGGGCTTGCTGGGGAGCGAGCTGCTGCGACGACCGAGGCACGGCCGGATTCGGCTCCGCGGCAAGTGGATCCACTTCCCGCTGAAGCCGGTCGATCTGCTCCTGCGCCTCGACCCCGGCTTCGCCACCGGCGCCATGCTCGACACCGTGCGAAAGCGATTCGGCCGTCGGGGCAGTGGGGAGGAGACGTTCGCCACGGTTCTCCGGGCGCAGCTCGGGGAGACCATCTGCCGCGACTTCTATTTCCCGTATGCCCGGAAGCTGTGGGGCCTCGAGCCCGAACAGCTGTCCGCCACCCAGGCCTACCGGCGCGTCGCCGCGAACTCGATCCCGAAGCTGATTCGTAAGGTCCTGGGGCAGCTGCCGGGCGTGAAGCCGGTCGGGTTCAGCCACTTCTTCTACCCGAAGGAGGGCTTCGGCTCGATCAGTCGGCGGTACGCCGATGCGGCGGTCGAAGCGGGGGCCCGACTGCATCTCGGCCACCGGGTGCGACGGGTTACGCCGGCGGCGGACGGCGGCTGGATTGTCGAGGCGGACGGCCCCACCGGAGAGGAGCGGCGCGTGGAGGCGGACTTCATGTTCTCGACGCTTCCGATCAGCGTGCTCGCGCGCCTGATGGATCCCGCGCCGGAGCCCACGGTGCTGGAGGCGGCCGGGGGGCTGACATATCGGTCGATGGTCCTGATCTACCTGACCCTGGCGTCGAACCGCTTCACCGAGTTCGACGCCCACTACTTCCCGGGCGCCGAGGTGCCGATCACCCGGCTCTCGGAGACCAAGAACTATTCGCTCGTCGACGAACCGGGCGAACGCACGACGGTATGCGCGGAGCTCCCCTGTTCGCCCGAGGACACCGTCTGGGGCATGTCGGATGAGGACCTGGGGACGCTGGTGGCCGACAACCTCCGGTCGCTGGGTCTCGACGTGCCGGAAGTCGCGGGTGTCCACGTCCGCCGCATCCGGTACGTGTACCCGGTCTACGCCACGGGATACGAGCGCCACTTCGACGTACTCGATCGCTGGGCGAGCGAGCTGCCGGACATGGTTTCCTTCGGACGGCAGGGGCTCTTCGCGCACGACAACACGCATCATGCGCTTGCCATGTCCTACGCGGCGGTCGGTTGTCTGGGGGACGGGGAGTTCGATCGTCAGCGCTGGGCGGCGCACCGACGCGAGTTCGAGTCCCACGTGGTGGAGGACTGAGGGTCGCGCGGTGCCGCATCGTCGCCACACCGAGCTCGAAACGCCGTGCGTTTCATGACCGCTCGACCGACGGATGGCCGGCCGGCGTGGGTCCGGAACGGGGGCGGAGCGGCACGGTAGTTGCTCGATCTGCCTGCTACTACAACGGATATCCGCGTTTCCGGCCCGGAGGCCGCTAGATGAAGTTCGGCGAAAGAGTCGCGCGACACCTTCGCATCACGAAGCAGAACTACGAGGACCTTCCGAGTCCTCCGTTTCTGGTCCTCTTCATCAATTCCATCTGCAACATGAAGTGCGACCACTGTTTCTACTGGCGGAGCCTCAACGGAAAAGACGATCTCTCCTTCGAGGAGCTGGTCGCGCTCTCCGAGTCGCTCGGCAAGATCGAGAACCTGAACCTCTCGGGTGGCGAGCCATTCATCCGGAAGGAATTCGCCGACATCTGCCGGCAGTTCATCCGTCACAACGGGGTCCGTCAGATCTACGTGCCCACGAACGGCTACTTCACGAAGTGGACGGTCGAGAAGATCAGCGAGATTCTCGAGAACGAGCCCGAACTCGAGATGTTCGTCGCGGAAATCTCGCTCGACGGCATGCCGGAATTCCACGACGAGTTCCGCGTCGCGAAGAACGCGTTCAAGAAGGCCATGGAGACGTACGATGCATTGGCCGAGCTGCAGAAGAGGGACCCCCGGGTCCGCATCCACTGCATCTCGACCGCGACCGACGTCAACATGGATGAGATCCGCAAGCTGACGACGTATCTCTACGAGCGTTGTCCGGACATGGATCACCACAATCTCGCAATCATCCGGGGAGACCGTAAGGATCCGTCGCTCGAGGGTCCGGCTCTCGAGAAGTACGAAGAACTCTACGAGTATATCCAGCGGCTATGGGCGCCCCGCGAGGAAGGACGTTACGGCTCGATCGTCGAACCGCTGCTCCAGTGGGGGAAGGTCGAGACGATCAAGCAGAAGCGTCAGGTCGTCCCATGTCGAGCCGGCCAGCTGAGCGCGGTGGTGTACGCGAACGGCGATGTCGGGGTCTGCGAAATCCACAAGCCGCTCGGGAATCTGCGGGAGAAGTCGTTCTGGGAGATCTGGAAGTCGGCCGAAACTCAGGCTCTACGAAAGAGCATCGAGGCGAAGGAGTGCTACTGCACGACCGAGGTGTTCATGTGGTCGAGCATCGTGCATCAGCCCGTCCAGCTCGTGAGGTCCGTCGCGGGGTCGAAGGCCTGGCGAAAGACGAGGCCGCTGCCTGACTCCGAGCGCATCCCGATCGAGCTCGGGCCGGACAAGCTGCCGCTGTCTCGTAACGGCGATGGCGGGGAAGCCGCGGACGCCGACCCTCCACCGGACCTCGTCCAGCTGGAGTCGGCCCGCGAGTGACAACCGTCACGGTTGCCGTCGTCGGAATCTGCGGCGCGGCCCACCTACGCCGGTGTCTCGCCGCGCTGGACGCGCAGCACGGGGCACCGGCGTTCGACATCCTGGTCGTATTCGATCCGAAGCTGGATGACATCGCCCGGATGGCCCGCGAACGCACCGACGTGCGCTTCGTCTCGAACGCCGGCCAGAGAACGCCCCTCGAGCTCGCGTCGCGGGCCGTATCGGAGGCGACGGGGAGCCTGATCCTCCTCACCGAGGACCACTGCGTGCCGGGGCCGGGATGGGTCCGCGCGATGGTGGATGCTCAATCGGAGGAGCGGGCAGTGGTCGGCGGCACAGTCGAGCCCCTGCCGGGCACGACGACCGCGGACTGGGCCTTCTACCTGGTCGACTACTACCGGTACATGCCGCCCGTCGAGCCCGGTCCTTCGCCGACCCTGACGGTCTGTAACGCGTCGTATCGCGCGGATCGTCTCGAAGCGATCGCCGACGTCTGGGCCGACATCTTCCACGAGACGGCGATCAACGACCGGCTGGCGAGCCGCCACGGGTCGCTGTGGCTCGCGCCGGACGCGAAGGTGGCCATGCGGCGCCACGTTCGCTTCCGCGATGCCCTCGGGGAGCGGTATGCGTTCGGGCGACTGTTCGGGTGTACCCGGTTGGCGTTCCTGCCGTCCTGGAGGAGGGTCTACTACGTCCTGCTGTCGCCGGCGCTACCGATCATCCTCTTCGGCCGGATGGCCCGCGCTTCGTTCAGAGACGCGGCGAACGCACGCAAGTTCGCCGGCTCCGCCCTCCACGTGGCCGCGCTGGTCCTCGCGTGGTCGTGGGGCGAGTGGCTCGGGTACCTGACCCTGCGCAGGCCCGGATCGGAGCTCGTCGCCCCCGAGGTGGCGTAGACGGCCGCCTGAGTCCGGGGCGAGCGATGGAACTGGCGTAATCGACCGTCTACGGGTCACCTTCCGCGCATGTCAGCTGATACCGGTTGGATCGATACCGCACGCCGTGTCCTGCCGCGGTTTCTGCGACTGAGCCGACGCACGGCACCCACGTGGCATCTGACGTCGATTGCCGACATTGACCCTGACCGGCTGGCCGAAGACGGCGTCGAGGCGTTCATCTGGGACGTGGACGGGACGCTGATGTCGCACCATGCGGACCGGGTCGACCCTTCGCTCGCCGCGCGCTTCGATCAGCTGCTGGCGGACCCGAGGTTCCGGCACGCGATCGTGTCGAATTGCCAACTCCCGCGGTTCGCCGGTCTCGGAGAGATCTTTCCACAGTTGCCGATCGTGCTCGGGTTCGAGACACCGGCCGGTCCGGCGTTCCGCGTCCTCGAGGGGGGAGTGGAGTCACGGCTTGGGCCCGGTCGAGAGCACCTTCCGGTTCTGGGCACGGGCGATCCGGGCCCAGAGGTCGCGCCGATGAGGAAGCCCGCCGCCGAGCTCGTGGACGTCGCTCTGGGTCAGATCGGTCTCGATCGGCCCGACAACGCGGTGATGGTGGGGGACCAGTACTTCACGGACATCGTGTCGGCGAACCTCGCGGGCGCGCGCTCGATCAAGGTCCGGACCTTCGATCCGCCCAGTTTCCCCGGTCCCGTCCGCTACTCGCAGGTGTTCGAGCGCGGCTGGGTGCGGCTCATGCGCGCCCTCGGTCTCGCGACGTCGGGTGGCTGACCCCGCGGCCGACCGCTCGAGCACCGGCCGGCTGGTCGATTGGCTTGCGGAGCACGGACTTCTCCTCGGCCCGTTCGTCTACGTGGACTACTGGGCGAGCGTCATGCGGATGGCCGGGGGGATACGCCAGGCGCACGTCGACCGCGGGTGGGTCGATCCTCCGCTCTTCCGGGCGGGGGTCCACCGTCCCGACCTCGAGCTGCCACGCCTCAGATACTACCTCGCCCTGTTGCTCGTGGGGCCGCTGCTGCTGCCGTTTCGCGCCTTCCGGCGCCTCGGGCGGTACACGATCCGGCACCGACGGGAGGTAGGGGACGAGCTCGCGGGACGACTCGACCCGTTCGAGCTGGAGATCGGGGAGTCGGCGGCCGGCCGGATCAACGTTCGGAAGGACGACGTGGTGATCGCCGAAGACGTCATCGACCCCAGGCGTACGGCGGCGTTCTCGAGCCTGTTCTACGCGACCTACAAGCTCCCGTTCGCCACGGTAACGGGTATTCTGGCGATCGGGATCTCGGTGCCCGTGCTCTGGCGGCTCGACGTGCTCGATCGAGCGATCGGTTTGTGGTTCCCGCTCGCGCTGCCCGTGCTGGCTCTGGTTCTCTTCCTGCTCTACCGCGACTGGGCCACTGCCGTTCTCGGGACTGTCCCGGTGCTGGTCGGCTGGCTGGTCGTCGTCGCCGTCGGCCGGACGGACCCGAACTGGACGCTCTTCTTCGGAGCGTTGGGGCTTCTCCTGGCGCTGGCCCTCGCGGCGGACTGGTTGTTCGTGCCGAGACCGGTCCCGCCCTCCCTGCATCTCTACCGGGCGGACGGGGAAGGCCGGGCCTTCGATCGGGAAGAGGACGGGCCGTACTGGCTGGAGGGCGGGAGCTACTGGGTGTGGCGGTATCTCATGCTCGTTCCCGCCGAAGTGAACAAGTTCTGGGAGCGGGATTGGGAGCGGGCCGAGCTCTGGGTGCGGGCGGACGGTCCCGAGGCTGGCCGGCTCGAGTGGGTGGTAGTCGACCTCCACTACCGGGAGCTGTGGATTCCATACGACCGGCTCGGCGGCGGCGAGCGTCTCGCTCGACAACGAGAGCGTTGTCTCGAGAGCGTCCGATCCGACGGGACGGGGTTCTGGCTCGTCGAGGTCGACATGAATCTTCTGTTCCACAGCCCGTTCGTACGCACCGTAACCTGGGTGCCTGAGGACGAGTACCTGCCGGTCCGATCGTTCTGGCACGTCGTGAGCGGGCTCTTTCGGCGGGGTCCGAGAGACGACCCGTCCGCGTATCTTCCCACCCTGGACCGGATACGCCTCGAGCGCGGGACGGGGGTGTTGTCGGACGTGCCGGAGGCGATCGCCTCGTTTGCGGCGAGGCACATTCTGGGGACACCCTGGCGGTACTGGCGCTACCCTCTGGGGGCGCACCGACGTCGCGAGCGTCGACTCTACGAGGATGCCGTCGAGCGCGAGGGGGCGCCAAGGGCGGACCGGCAGCTTCAAATCAAGGACTCCACGTGACATATCGGGACCTCGACGTTCGACTCCTGGATGCCCTTCGGGAAGACGCCCGGCAGTCGGCCCGCCAGCTTGCGGAGCGGCTCGCGGTTTCACCGAGTACGGTCGCGAACCGCATGCGCGATCTCCAGGAGCGGGGCGTCCTCACGGGGTTTCGGCCGGAGATCGACTACAGGAAGCTCGGGTACGGGCTCGTCGCGATCACGAAGATCAAGGCACGTGGAGACGCACTGCCCGGAATCGTCGAAGCGCTCTCCCGCGACCGGCGGCTCACGCACGTCTACGAAATCACCGGCGACTTCGACGTCCTCGTCATCGGCCGGTTTCGCGATGAGAGCGAGATGAACGTCGAGATCAAGCGCATGCTCGGGCTGCCCGGGATCGAAGGAACGAGCACGTCGATCGTGCTCTCGGCGGCCAAGGACGGGGTGGACATCCCGCTCCACAACCCCGAGGGCACCGAGCCCGGAGAGTGATGGGCGCCGGGGGAACCGGGGCAGGCCGAGCCGATTGGGTCGCTGGACTCGCCGGGGTCGAGGATGTCGCGCGAGCGGTCTCCGCATGCCGTGCCTGTCCGAGGCTCGTCGCATGGCGAGAGGAGGTCGCGCGAGAGAAGCGGGCCGCCTACCGGAGCCAGGACTATTGGGGGCGCGGGGTCCCGGGATTCGGCGACCCGAAGGCGAGGATCCTGATCGTCGGACTCGCCCCCGCGGCCCACGGGGCGAACCGCACCGGGCGCATGTTCACGGGTGACCGATCCGGAGATTGGCTCTACGCAGCGCTTCACCGGGCAGGGCTGGCCTCCCAGCCGACCTCCACCGCACGCGACGACGGTCTCGAGTTACACGACGTCTACGTGACGGCGGCGGTGAGGTGCGCTCCACCCGCCAACAAGCCGAACCCTGAGGAGCGCGAGTCGTGTCGCCCGTTTCTCGAACGTGAGATCGAGCTTCTCGTCGATGTGGGGGTCATCGTGGCGCTCGGTGGCTTCGGTTTCTCTCAAGTGCTGCGAGTGTGGCGGGAGCGCGGGGGCTCGGTCCCCAGACCCGCGCCGAAGTTCGGCCACGGGGCCGAGGTCGCTCTGGGCACGACCGGGGACGGGCCGGGACCGGTGACGTTGTTGGCGTCGTACCACCCGAGCCAGCAAAACACGTTCACCGGCACCCTCACCGAGCCGATGTTCGATGCGATCTGGAGTCGTGCGCTGGAGCTGGTCTCGGCGTCCTAGTTACCCGGCGAGCGTCCGACCTCGATCATCCGCTCGACGGCTCGAAGCGCCCGCACGCGGACATCCTCGGGTACGACGACCTCCTGTTCGAGGTTTTCGAGCGCAGACAGCGTCTTCTCGAGCGAGATCTTCTTCATGTGCGGGCAGATCGTGCACGGCTTCACGAACTCGAGGTCCGGGTGGGCCTCCTGCACGTTGTCCGCCATCGAACACTCCGTGACCATGATCACGTGCTTCGATGGAGCACGGTCCAGGTGACGGATCATCCCGGTCGTCGAGCCGACGAAGTCGGATTCCTCGCACACCTCCGGCGAACACTCCGGGTGGGCGATGACTTCGATTCCGGGATACTGCTTCCGGTAGGCACGGATCTCGTCGACGGTGAACTGCTCGTGGACCATACACCGGCCGTGCCACGCGATGACCTCCACATCCGTCTCACGCGCGACGTTTCTCGCGAGGTACTCGTCCGGCAGGAAGATCACGCGGTCCGACCCGAGCGACTCGACCACGCTCACCGCGTTGGCGGATGTGCAGCAGATGTCCGACTCGGCCTTGATCGCCGCCGGCGTGTTCATGTACGTCACGACCGGGACGCCGGGGTACCGCTCCTTCAGGAGTCTGACGTCTTCGACGGAGATGCTGTCGGACAGGGAGCAGCCCGCATCCATGTCCGGAATCAGTACGGTCTTGTCCGGACTCAGGATCTTCGCCGTCTCGGCCATGAAGTGTACGCCGCAGAACAGAATCACGTCCGCGTCGGTGTCCCGGGCCTCGATCGACAGCCCCAGCGAGTCGCCGGTGAAATCCGAGACGCCGTGGAAGATCTCGGGCACCATGTAGTTGTGTCCGAGAATGACCGCGTTTCGGACACGCTTCAGGCGGTTGATCTCCTCGACGATCGGCGCGTGCATCTCCCACTCGAACCGCGGCACGCTCCCGCGGATCTTGTCGTAGATGCGCTCCATCTCGCTCGATGGCTCTCGCTCGAGCGTGATGCTCATATGACTTCCTCGGCCGGCTCGCGAGCCAGCCCAACTCTGCCTTTTTATGATCACCGTCGTCCCAGTGTCCGTTCGTGGTCTCGAAGAAGGCGGCTCGCCAATTTCGGAAACATCCGCCCATTTGGAAAGTTCCAGGGGCGCGTCCTGTTACACTCCAGCATCGCGCTTGATTCACGTGCCAGAGCCGTGCCGGCTTCGTCGAGGGGTGCGCGGGCGCGGTCGGGCATGGTCGACGCCGGCTGCCTTTGAAGGCAAACCGGGCCCCTCTATCTTTCCCGCATGCCAGAACCGCTGACTCCGTCCGAGGCCGGCGCCCGCGTCGCGGAGCTCCGAGACACCCTCGGACGACACGCCTACCTCTACTACGTGCGAAACCGCCCCTCGATCTCCGATGAGGAGTACGATCGGTTGTTTCGCGAGCTTCAGGCGCTCGAAGAGGCCCACCCCGACCTCGTGGTCCCCGAGTCTCCGACGCAGAGGATCGGGTCGGAGCCGTCCGACGCGTTTCAGTCCGTCGAGCACGCGGCCCCGATGCTCAGCCTCGACTCCGCCGCCGACGTCGCGGCCCTGGAGCGTTTCGACGACAGGATGCGGAAGGCGGTCGACCCCGTCCGCTACGTCGTGGAGCCGAAGCTGGACGGTGCTTCGGTCGAGCTCGTCTACGAGGACGGCCTCCTCATCCGGGGGGTTACGCGGGGGGACGGGCGACGAGGCGAGGACATAACCGAGAACGTTCGGACGATCCTCTCCGTCCCCCTGTCACTTCGCCAGGAGGACGCTCCGGTTCCGTCCCGGGTGGCGCTTCGGGCCGAGGTCATCATGCGAGTGGGGGCGTTCGAGGCCCTGAACGCGAGCCTCCTGGCCGGGGGCGGTTCTCCGTTCGCGAACCCGCGCAATGCGGCGGCGGGCTCGCTTCGTCAGCTGGATCCGAGAACGACGGCCAGTCGCCCGCTCGACATCTTCGTGTACGATATCCTGGCCATCGCCGGCGCGGCTCCGCGATCGCAGACGGAGACTCTGGAGACGCTCCGGTGCTGGGGTCTGCCGGTGAACGAATGGTGTCGGCCCGCCGAAACCGTTGCCGACATCGTCGCTTTTCACGGTGAGATCGAGGACCAGCGTGACGATCTCGACTACGAGATCGATGGCATCGTCATCAAGCTCGATGACATGGCGCAGCGCGATGAGCTGGGCGAGACGTCGCACCATCCGCGGTGGGCGTTCGCCTACAAGTTCCCGCCCCGGAAGGAGATCACGCGTCTGCTCTCGATCGTGCCGAGCGTCGGTCGAACGGGTGTCGTGACGCCGATCGCCTTCATGCGGCCGGTGGAGCTCGGCGGCGTGACGGTCAGCCGGGCCAACCTGCACAACCGTGAGGAGGTCGCGCGAAAGGACATTCGCGAAGGAGACCGCGTCCGCGTGCAGCGCGCCGGGGACGTCATCCCGCAGGTGCTCGAGCGCATCGACGAGCCGGGGCGCGAGCGGACGGAGCCCTGGGTGATGCCGGCCGTTTGCCCGTCGTGTGGGACGCCCCTCGAGGAGAAGGGTCCGTACACACGCTGTCCCAACCTCTTCGACTGCGGGGCGCAGCGGGCAGGACGCATCCAGCACTATGCATCGCGCCACGCGCTCGACATCGAAGGTCTGGGGGACGAGACGTCGCGGCTTCTCGTAGATGAGGGGCTGGTCGTTCACGTCCCGGACCTCTACGACCTGAACGTCGAGGACCTGCTGCCTCTGGATGGTTTCGCGCGGAAGTCCGCGGAAAACCTGATCGCGGCGATCCAATCCACCCGCACGACCGAACTCGCCCGATTCATCTACGGGCTCGGCATTCCGGAAGTGGGCGTGACCGTCGCCCGCGAGCTCGCGATGCACTTCCGGTCGTTCGAGGACTTCCGTGCGGCCGACCACGAGACCCTTCAGACGGTGGACGGGATCGGCCCGATCATGGCCGAGCAAATCGTCGCCTTCCTGAGTCGGCCCCGCGTAAGCGAGTTGATCGACGGGCTTCGCGAGTCCGTTGACCCTCGCCCGCCCGAGCGTGCGGGCGACGCGCTCGCCGGACATCGGGTCGTTCTCACCGGGGGGCTGACGTCCATGAGCCGCAACGACGCGAAGAAGCTTCTCGAATCGCTGGGCGCCAAGGTCACGTCGTCCGTCAGCAAGCAGACGAGCTTCGTCGTCTCGGGCGAAAACCCCGGCTCCAAGCTCGAAAAGGCGGAGACCCTCGGAGTCGAGATCCTCGACGAGGAAGCCCTGCTGGCGCTTCTGGAAGAGAATGGGGTCGCCTGACATGGAAAACATCGAGATCGCGCAGACGCTCAGAGAGGTGGCGAATCTCCTCGAGATCCTCGACGCGAACCCTTTCAGGGTGCGTGCGTACCGAAACGCGATTCGGACCGTGCAGGAGCACGCGGTGCCCATGCGGAAGCTCGTGGAAGAAGGCGCCGATCTGACCGAGCTGCCCTCCGTCGGAAAGGGGATGGCGGAGAACATCGCCGAGCTCGTCGAGACGGGCGACCTGTCCCTCATCGACCAGCTGATCGAGGAAAACCCCGCGCTCGTGGACCGCGACGTCGTCTCCTCGCTCATCGAGATCACGAGCATCCCCGGGATCGGACCAAAGAAGGTCAGAAAGCTCTGGGAGGACCTCGGGGTCGAGTCGGTCGAGGATCTCAAGGAGGCGGCGTCGGAGGGCAGGGTCGCGGAGCTTGAAGGGTTCGCGAAGAAGACCGAACTGCGGATCCTCGAGGAAATCGACCGGCTTGCCACCCGGACGAGCCGTTTCCGGCTGGGGGACGTGGATGAGCTGCTCCCGCCGCTCCTCGACCACATGCGCGGCGTCGAGGGAGTCCGCCGTGTGGAAGTGGCCGGAAGCTACCGGCGGCGCCGAGAGACGGTCGGCGACATCGACCTGCTCGTGCTCGCCGATGATGCGATGGCGGCGTCGGAGGGGCTCACTTCGTTCGATGGCGTCGATCGCGTGATCGGGGCGGGTGGCACTAAGACGTCGGTCTCGCTCCGGAGTGGCCTCCAGGTGGACCTGCGGGTCGTTCCGGACGAGAGCTGGGGTGCGGCACTCGTCTACTTCACTGGCTCCAAGGAGCACAACATCAAGCTTCGGCAGCGGGCGCTCGACCGCGGCCTGCGGGTGTCCGAGTACGGAGTCTTCGAGATTCCGCCCGAAGAGAAGGACGACGTCGTGGGCGAACGGGGAGTCGCCTCATCCGGCGCGATCGTGGCGGGGGCAACAGAGGAGGACGTGTACGAGTCGCTCGACCTCCCGTGGATCGCGCCCGAGATCCGTGAGGACCGTGGCGAGCTGGCCGCGGCCGAGGAGGACGGGCTTCCCGACCTGATCGAAGTGGGGGATCTGAAGGGTGACCTTCACATGCATTCAACATGGTCGGATGGTCGAAACACCATCGAAGAGATGCTCGCGGCATGCGCAGCACGAGGCTACGAGTATTTCTGCATGTCCGATCACTCGAAGGCGCTCGCGATGGTGGAGGGGCTAGATGCGGTGCGATTGCGCCAGCAGTGGGCCGAGATCGACGGGATCGCGTCACGTCAACCCGAGATTCGGATCCTCAAGAGCATGGAGGTCGACATCCTGAAGGACGGCTCGCTGGATCTCGAGGACGAACTGCTCGAGGAGCTCGACTGGGTCACGGTGTCGATCCATTCCTTCTTCGGGCTGCCGGCGGCGGAGCAGACGGAACGCGTGTTGACGGGCCTGTCACACCCCCAGGTGAACGTCTTCGGTCACCCGACGGGTCGGATCATCAACCGGCGGGGTCCGATCGAGATCGAGATCGACGAGATCCTCCAGGCCTGCGCCGAGTACGGGGTGGCCGTCGAGATCAACTCGCACCCCAATCGGCTGGACCTGCGCGACACCCACGCCTGGCGGGCCCGAGAGCTCGGGGTGCCGATCACGATCTCGACCGACGCGCACCGCGCGGAGGAGCTCGATCTGATCCGCTACGGCGTCGAACAGGGGCGACGGGCCTGGCTGACTCCGGACGACGTCCTGAATACCCGACCGCTGGATGAGCTGCTGTCCTGGGCCGCATCCTGACCTGAGACCCATGGCACGGGAGGGGAGTCGGTGAGCAGCACGTGCGAGCCGTTGAGAAAGAAGGAGAAACAGGAGCTCGAGGGGTACGTCGGTTGGGTGCCCGTCGCGGGTCGCGCCGCGCTCTTCGTCCTCGCCGTGGGCGGTGTGGCGCTATTCCTCCGGTTCGCCTTCGGCGCGGCGTCCGCCGCCAATCCGGCGCTCGCCAATCCCGCCTGGTGGATCGTCCCCTCCGTGGCGGTGGGGGCGTTCCTCTTCAAACGTGCCCGCGACTGGACCGGAGGCAAGGACCTCCGGGAGAAGATCAGTCAGGATTTGGAACGCGGGGAAGCGGCCGTGCACACCCTGCACGTACTGGAGGGCATCCTCATCGAGGAACAGGAGGATGAGGGCCCGCTGGTGTTCGTTCAGACCGAGCTGTCCGGCGTGATTCGCTTCGCCGGCCAGTACCTCGACCGCGAGGTGAGGCGCGGCTTTCCGTGGCCGCAGATCACGATCCGCGAAGCGCCGGCCTCCAGGATCTTCTTCGGCGTCCGGGGGACCGAGGGCGAGGTGCCGCTCATCGAGCGCGGGCCGCTGACGCGTATGGAAGCGGCGACCCTCGGTCCGTTCGATGAGGAGTACCTCCGTCTGCAGTCGGACTTCGAGACGCTCAAGAAGACACTGGGTCTACAGAAGGAGGGCTGACCGCCGACACGCTCGCCGCGGGGTCCTGTCGGCGATGAGTGGGGAGCGGCCTCAGGGCAGCGGGAAGAAGGTGCCGTCCCGGTAGAGGTAGGCCGGCTTCCCCGGATACTCCTCTCGCAGCCGGTCGTTTTGATCGCCGAGGTCGCGAGCAAAGACGAATCGCCCGTCGAGTCCGGCGGTGTTCGCGGCGAGGTGCGGAGAATAGTTGGTGTAGCCCTCCCGGTCGTAGAGCACCTCCCTGGCGCACGGCTCGGCGAGCGGGCGGTTCGGGACGAGACGCAACGTCGGGTCGTCGTTCAGGCGCACCACTTCGATCTCGTCCTCCGGCCGGATGAGCCCGAGCATCTCCTGATTCAGGCGTTCCGCGGACCACCCCTGGGCCTCGCCGGACCGCACGACGAGCTCGAGCTCACAGTGGTCCGAGCTCCGATACACCCGTTCGGCGACTGACGCGCTCGCGCCCGCGCCCCGCGCACGGGCGATGATTCGGTTCCCCCAGGAGACAGCGACGAAGATCAGGCCCTCATCGATGCCGGCGGCTTCGGCCTCCAGCACCAGGTCGCGTTTGACGCTCTCCATACCGGTCGCGTACACGCGGAAGCGCTGGGGGGTCGCATAAAACACCGAGTAGACGAACGAGAGCCCCACGACCGCGACAAGGAGTGTCGAGGCGTTGAGGCCGCGTAACCAGGCGACGGGGCGGTTCGAGCGACGCCGCAACTCGATGAATGACACGGCCAGTAGCGGTACGAGGAACGGGAGTCCTTCGTACAGGTACCGCGGTCCGAGGAAGGCGTCCCGGTGCCAGTAGAAGAAGTACGCGGCGGGAATCGCGAAGAAGGCGGCGACCAGCCGACCCTCCCATTTCCTCGTGGCCCAGCCGAGCGCCAGGAACGCCCCGAGCGGCAGGAGCGCCGGGATCGCCCACTCGAACAGGAAGCTGTGGAGCAGCCCGAGATCGATCAGCTCGTTCCGAAGACCCGTCAGCGGCGTGTGCGAGTCGCCCCATGGCGACCGGTGGAAGCCCAGCCCGTGCGACTCGCCCCAGAGCTTGACGTAGCCCGCCGTAAGCGGGTGTCCCGTCGTGACGGCGTTGAAGACGAAGTACATGGAGGCCGTCGCGGCAAACCCGGCCGAGGCGATGATGCCATGCGAAAGCCAGCGCCGACCCGCGATGCGGATCGCCGGGAAGATCAGCGCCGCGCCGACGGCCGCCGAGGTCAGCGGGCGTGACAAGAACGCCGTTCCCAGAGCCAGGCCGCCGAGAAGGATCCAGCCGGCACGTGGCGCCTCGCCCCCCTCCGCGGACTGCTCCCAGCGAACCACACTCCACAGGAAGAGCCCGACGAAGAGCACGGCGGAGACGTGGTTCATGTAGCTCGCGCCCATGAACCAGAAGAACGGCGCGAGGATCATCAGGATGAGCGAGGCGCGCGAGACGTCCTCGCCGAACAGGCGTCGGGCCGTGTCGGCGATCAGCCACGCGGTGATCAGGCTGAAGACGATCGGGATGAGCCAGGGCGCGCCGATCCAGACGCCGAGCGCCAGCGCCGCGGGGTGGCCGGGTGGGTACTGCGAGTACCAGCGACCCCCGTCCACGAGCATGTGTTGGGTGGTGAAGAACCCCTCGTAGGCCGGCGCGTCGGCCGAGGCGAGCCCCGCCGCGAAGATCTTCCCCTGGAAGAGCTGGATGATCGAGTCGATCAGTAGTGGGCTGCGCGAGAAAGCGAACGTCGAAGCGACGACGAGGATCACGGCGAGGAGGGCCAGCGCTCCAAACCGGAACGCGCGATCCCCGGGGCGGCGCAGCGCCGTCGTCACCCCGCTGGCGGCGCGCTCGACAAGGTCCGGGAACATCCAGGCGGCCAGCCCGCCAATGGTGAGAAAGACCGTCAGGCCCAGGAGCCACTCGCCCGGCGGGATGAGCCAGGTGGTCCCGGGCGGGTCGTCGAAGATCGCGCGGAGGGGGATGAACGGCACCAGGAGGAGAAGCCACCCCGCCGCCTTGAGGAACGTCGCTCCCACCCCCCCTGGGGCGCGATCCGCCACACGACCGACCTCGTCCCGGTTTCCGTCGTCCATCACACCGCCCCTCCTGCCACCCCCTGTGCGCGCCCCGGTCCCATGACCGACGGCGCAATCGACAGACTAGTCGGTCACCCTGACTTCGATCCCGCGAGCGGCCAACTCCTCAACATAAGGTCCGTACGGGATGAGCCGATACGAGGGCTCCGCGCCCGGATCGGAGATGATCCCGCGTCCAAGAAACAGACCGACGATCGCGAGGGTGAACCCCGTGGTCCGCTCCATCGCCGTGATGCCGATCTCCTCGTCCATGCGATCCAGGACGTCGAACGTGACGCGGCCTGATGAGCCCGCGTTCTCGCCTTCGGCCACGACCCGGAGCGCAACGAGGTCCGGCTCCGAGAGGTTGAGATGGGGCCGGATGCAGGCGAGGAAGGCGTCCCGGGGGACCACCTGGGTCCCCTTCACATCCACCGGCTCCAGATCGATCAGACCGAGCTGCTTGAAGGCCAGCATGATCTGGGCGTGTCCCGGGTAGCGAAGCGTCTTGTAGCAGAGCTCATCGAGGTCGTCTGAGTAGTCCCATGGCTGGAGCGATGCGCCGCCCGCCGTGTGGAACGCCTCGAGATCTCCCAGCTCCCCGAAGTCGAGCAGCTCGATCTCGGTCAGGGCCTCGACCTGCGTCGGCTCCCCGTCCCTGAGCATCCACGACAGAGTGTCGTAATAGTCGAGCATGCCCTCCAGGGAGTAGGCCACCTGGTAGTTGAGCGGGGGACGCGGGTTCTGCGGAAGCCCGCCGACGTACATGCGGACCGAGCGGGGGTCGTCGAACCGCCGGATCCCCTCGGATGCGATCACGTTGATCATCCCGGGCGCGAGACCCACGTCAGGGACCAGCGTGACCCCGGCATCCACGGCCCGGGCG
>Ga0224508_10001193_pt1 | contig 23626 bp, 27 predicted proteins | sample SF_Jan12_sed_USG_4_FD_170157 | JGI IMG/M metagenome (GOLD analysis project Ga0224508, IMG submission 170157) | Sediment microbial communities from San Francisco Bay, California, United States - SF_Jan12_sed_USGS_21 | ecosystem: Environmental > Aquatic > Marine > Sediment | place: USA... | reverse complement strand
GAATCTTGATTTCACGATCGAGATTGCTCCCCAGGCTTACGTAGACGCGGGCCATCAGGCTGGCCTGGTACCGCGTTCAATAATCACACCGACCGACTTGGAGCCGCGGACTGCGCCGGGCTTGTGTAAGGTCAGCTTCACCCAGGGCACCGAAAACTCCTCCATCACAATGCTGCAAATTCGCTCCGCGAGCGCTTCAACCAGTTCGAACTCACTCTGCTCGATAAACTCGATCAGGCGTTTGGCCACGGTTTTGTAGCTTAAGGTATCTTCGATATCGTCGCTTTTTGCAGCCTTGCTGATATCGGTCGCCATTTCAATATCGAGACTGATGGTCTGCCTGATTTTACGCTCCCAGTCGTAAATCCCGATCACGGTTTCGATTTGCAGGTCATGAATAAAAACAATGTCCATTGTGCTACCAGCCCGGTAAGATTGTCTGCCTGCAATCTTAGCCGTTGAGAGTTTCAAAAGGAAACGCCAAATCACTGAAAAACAGCAAGATTCCGGGCTGAAGCGGCTTGAAACCTGAATATGCTTCTGGTAGAGTTCGCGCCCTCAATCTAATCTCGCTATTCAACGGAGTTCCACCATGTCTCGGGTCTGTCAAGTAACCGGTAAAAAACCGGTTAGCGGAAACAATGTGTCGCATGCGAATAACAGGACGCGTCGTCGCTTTCTGCCGAACCTGCATTCCCACAAGTTCTGGGTCGACTCGGAGAATCGGTGGGTCAAGTTGCGCCTGTCTGCCAAGGGCATGCGGATTATCGATAAAAACGGCATCGACGCGGTAATCGCCGACATGCGTAAGCGCGGCATCAAGTGCTAGGAGTAAAATCATGAGAGATTTGATAAAACTGGTTTCAACCGCGGGCACCGGTCATTACTACACCACGGATAAGAACAAAAAGAATACTCCCGACAAAATGGTGTTCAAAAAATACGATCCGGTAGTACGCAAACACGTCGAATACAAAGAGGCCAAAATCAAGTAAGCAGGCCGCTGCAGCAAGTTAAAAAAAACCGGTGCCAGCCGGTTTTTTTATGCCCCCGGCAATCTAGACTATCAGGCTTTCATATCGCCTCCAGTAGGGTATGATTAGCGCGATACCACTCCCCAGGGAACTCATGTCAGACGTACTCGTTCAGGTTGAAAACCTGTCCCGCTATTACCAGAGTCACTGCGCGATCAGCCATCTGAGCTTTAGCTTAAAAGCCGGTGAGGTGCTAGGTTTCCTGGGCCCAAACGGTGCCGGGAAATCGACCACGATGCAGGTAATCAGCGGTAACCTGGCGCCGAGCGAAGGCGAGGTCAGCATCGCCGGCCACGATATCCTCGAAGCACCGCGGGCCGCCAAACAACAGCTCGGCTATCTACCGGAACACCCACCGGTATACCGCGATGCGAGCGTTGACGAATATCTTAAATATTGTGCGCGCCTGCATCGCATTCCCCGCAACCAGGTAGCAGCCGCTGTTGACAGGGTCAAACAACAGTGTGGGCTGGAAGATGCAGGCACGCGCCTTATCGGTAACCTGTCAAAGGGTTACCAGCAGCGAGTGGGAATCGCACAGGCGATTATTCATAATCCACCGGTGATTATCCTGGACGAGCCCACGGTCGGTCTTGACCCGATTCAGAATCGCGAGATTCGCAGCCTGATACGTTCACTGGGTGACCAGCACAGCGTAATTTTATCTACCCATATACTCTCCGAGGTCCAGGCGACCTGTGACCGGGTACAAATCATTCGTGCCGGCGAGATAATTTACCATTCATCAACCAAAGCGCTGAACCAGGGGCACGAGAGTTCGTTCAAGGTCGCGCTACGAAAACCCGTCAATCCCGAAGAATTACTTTCCCTCGACGGTATCGACCATGCCGAAGCTCTCGATGCGGGTCGCTTCCGGGTATTTTTTGCTCCCGACGCAAATCCTGATGCGTTAGTCGAGGCGGCAGTACAACAGGAATGGGGCCTCTACGAACTGATTCCCGAACAGCAATCACTCGAAGACCTGTTTATCGAACTTACCCACAGCGAGGAGTCTGCCGCCAAATGATCTGGGTTATTGCCAGGCGTGAATTCGGCGCGATGTTCCTGTCGCCACTGGCCTGGGTCATTCTAGCCGTAATCCAGACCATTCTTGGTTACATGTTTCTGACCAACCTGGATAATTTTTTCGTGCTGCAGCCGCAGCTGATTCAACTCGAGAATTCACCCGGGGTGACCGATCTCGTAATAACCCCGTTAATGCAGGTCGCGGCGATCATTCTGCTAATGGTGATGCCATTATTGACAATGCGCTCGATTGCCGAAGAAAAACGAAATCGCAGCTTGTCTTTACTGATGTCGTCACCGCTCAGCATGACGGAAATCGTGCTCGGAAAATTCCTGGGAATGATGCTGTTTGTCATTGTCCTGGTTAGCATGCTGATGTTAATGCCGCTCTCGCTATACCTTGGCACCAGCCCGGACAGTGGCAAATTGCTGTCAATCTATATTGGCATGTTGCTATTGCTGGGGTCATTCACGGCAATCGGGCTTTACCTGTCGAGCCTGACGGAAAACCAGACTATCGCGGCGATCAGCACCTTCGGGGTGCTGTTAATGCTGTGGATTATCGACTGGGTCAGCGCCTCGCTCAGTAACGGGCATACCGTACTTTCCTACCTCTCTATTTTGCAGCACCACCAGTCGATGCTGGAAGGCGTATTCGATACCAGCGATATCGCCTACTACCTGCTGTTGATTTTTGGATTCCTGGTGCTGACGATTCGCCAGCTCGACCGGGAGCGCCTGCTATGAAGGTCAATTCCCGGGTACGCCTGCAGTTTCGTATCCAGTCCGGAGTTTTCCTGCTGTTATTTATCGGCCTGCTGATTGCATTAGCCTGGCTGAGCAATCGCTATCCGATAACCCTCGATATGAGCGCGAACCAGCGCAACAGCCTGTCGCAGGAATCACAGCGTCTCATCGAAAGCATCGAGTTGCCACTTGAGGTAACACTATTTGTCTCGCCGATAAACCAGAGTAAGCCACTTCTCGAAACCCTGTTCGAACGTTACCAGCAACGACAGCCAAACATCAGCTTTCAAAGCCTGAACCCGGATTTGTATCCCGATCTATTACGCACCCATGACATTCGCTATGACGGCGAGGTTTTGCTCGAATACCAGGGTCGTAGCGAAAAAGTTTCCCAGGTTAGCGAAGCCAACGTGACCAGCGCGATCCAGCGTTTGTTGCGCCAGGGCGAACGTTGGCTCGTATTCCTGGAAGGGCATGGCGAACGCCACCCCTACCGCGAGGCCAACCATGATTACAGCCTGTTTGCGACTGAACTGGCGAGCAAGGGGTACAGCATCGAGAATTTGAACCTGGTGCAATCCAGTAGTATTCCGGAGAACACCGATGTGCTGATCCTTGCGAGCCCCAAGGTGCCAATGCTGCCCGGTGAAATCGAGATTTTGCGCGAATTCCTCGAACGGGGAGGTAACCTGCTGTGGTTGGCTGACCCCGAGCAGGCAAGCGATGGACTGGAGTTACTCGAAGATCAACTCCCCATCGAATTTTTACCCGGTATCATCGTTGACCCCAATAGCCAGCTGATGGGGCTCGATCGAGTCGACTTTGCCCTGGTCGGAGAATACCCGCGTCATCCAATAACACAGAACCTGAGCAGCCTGTCATTGTTTCCCCAGGCGCAGGCACTCGAGTTCAGCGGTGACGAACGTTGGCAATTACAGGTTTTTTTGCAAAGCGACGAGCACAGCTGGAACGAGACCGGTGAACTGCGCGGTGAAATATTCAAAGGTGACGACGAGGACGAGAGTTCCGGTCCGCTGAATATCGGACTGACACTGACACGCAGCCTGCAGGGCGACGATGGTGAATTATTCGAACAACGAGCGGTAATCATCGGTGATGCCGACTTCGTATCCAATCGCTATCTTGGCAACGGCAGTAACCTCGAGATCGGGCTCAACCTGATCAACTGGTTAAGCCACGACGACAAGTTGATCGCAATCAATCCCCGGCCCGCGCCCGATACCCGTCTCGAGTTATCGCAACCCGCACTGCTGGCGATAGCATTAATCTTCCTATTGGCTTTACCACTCGGATTACTGGCCAGTGGTTTGCGTATCTGGCTTAAACGGCGTAAGCGCTAATGTTTTCGCGGCGCTGGATTATCAACTACGTTCTCGTCGTTCTGATCGTGATCTTCACCTACGTCGGTAATAAATTCGATGTGCAGACGGGATATCAGCCGCAGCAACACATCACCGGAATCAAGCCCGAAGATATCGAGTCGGTAGATATTCAGACGGCCGATAAAATCCTGGCGCTTAAACGGGATAGTGGCGGCTGGATGCTCGAGTCTCCGATTCGCTGGCCCGCCAACGATGTCAATGTCGAGCGTTTGCTCACGATTGCCTCTGTTGAAACGGATTCTCGCCTGGCTGCAAATGAAATTGACCTGGCAACACTCGGATTAAAGTTCCCCAAAGCCATATTGCGATTGAATGATACCGAGGTATTGTTCGGTGCAACCAACAATATCGGCGCAAGACGCTACACCATGGTCGGTTCCACGGTTTTTCTGTTACCCGATCAACACCTGCCATTTATTACCCAGGGTTTAACAGCCATGGTGGATCGTCGCCTGTTACCGCGAACCGATGAGTTAAGCGTTATTAAATTGCCCGGATTCGAGATCAGCCGTGACGATAACAATACCTGGCAGTTGACCGATGCCGATGGCTTCGAGCAGGGTCAAATCGCAACACTGGTCGAGAACTGGCAAAACCTGGAGGCATCACGCGTGAAGCTCTTTGCCGCCGATAAAATGCCCCGGCAAAAAATCAGGGTTTTATTTGCGGATGGCCAGAACCAGGAATTTTTCGTGATGTCGATCGATCCGGAAATCGTTATCGCGAATCCGCAGATTCGGCTGCAATACCACTTTCCTGCGGACCTTTACTATCAACTGATTTCTTTGCGTGCAGATGAGATTCCCGGTTAGCCTGGTCCTGTTGCTGCTCGCAAGCCAAGCCATCGCCCAGGGGCCATTGCCCCGCCTGGAGCTTGGCGCCGGCTTGATTGCATTGAGCGCGCCCGACTACCGCGGCTCGAGCGAGGCCTCGACCTACCTGCTGCCAGTTCCTTATATCAAGTACCGCGGTGACCGCCTGCGTGTCGACGAAGGTGCACAAGGCGTTATCTTCGAATCCGACGACCTGTTGCTAACCTTAAGTGGCAATCTTTCGCTGCCGGCAGACGATGATACGCCCGAACGCGAGGGCATGGAGGAACTGGACACGGTTATCGAAATTGGACCGGCGCTCAATTATCGCTTTTACCGCTTGCAAGACAGCGCCTGGTGGGTCGATCTACCATTCCGTTACGCCTATACCGTGGATGGCGGACTGGACAATATAGGCTGGGTTTTCCAACCGCGCTTTTCCTGGCGCAAACCCGCGAACCGGCTCGGTGAATGGAAATTGAGATTCAATTTCGGACCGCTGTATGCCAGCGAAGAGAATCATGCCTACCTGTACTCGGTTGACAGTATGGACGCTACCAGTGAACGTCCGGCCTACAGCGCCGATGGCGGTTTCAGCGGATATCGTGGCGAATTCACCTTTAGTAAGCGGTTTGGCCGCTACTGGCTGGGTGGATTTGTCCGTTATGACAGCCTACGTAACGCCGAAATCGAGGATAGCCCGCTGGTTACCGATACGGATTCCTGGATAGGTGGCGTCGCGCTGGCCTGGGTATTTCACGAACGATAGATCGTCATCATGCCCGAACTCCCCGAAGTCGAAACTACCCGCCGCGGCATCCAGGATCACGTACGCGGGCAAAAAATCGAACAGGTAATATTGCGCGAGACCCGGCTGCGCTGGCCCATCAGTGCGGAGGTACCAAACCTCAAAGGCCGGCACATACGCGAGGTATCAAGACGCGGTAAATACCTGTTAATGCACCTCGATCAGGGACACCTGATCTGGCACCTGGGGATGTCGGGCAGCATGCGCATTTTACCCATCGGCTCGGCCGCCGAAAACCACGAGCATGTCGAGTTTCAGCTCGGCAACGGGCAGGCCCTGAAGTTTCGCGATCCGCGTCGCTTCGGCGCCCTGCTCTATTGCCACGAGGATCCGTTACAACATCGGTTATTGCGACAACTGGGCCCGGAACCCCTGGGTGAAGAATTTGACGCCGACTATCTGTACCACTGCTGCCGCAAACGCAGTGCGGCAATAAAAACTATTTTGATGAACAGTCATATCGTTGTCGGCGTTGGCAACATCTATGCGAGCGAGGCATTGTTCCTCGCCGGTATTCGTCCGGCACTTGCGGCGCGACGCATCAGCAAACCCCGTCTCGGGAAGCTGGTCAACGCAGTGCGTGATACCCTGTCAGCCGCTATCGCAAAGGGTGGCACCACGTTGCAGGACTTTACCCAGGCGGACGGTAAACCGGGGTATTTCCGGCATAATCTGCAAGTCTATGGCAACAAGGGCGCGTGCAAGGTTTGCGGCCAGTCCATAAAGCACCTGATGCAAGCACAGCGTTCGAGCTACTACTGCCCAGAATGCCAGTCATAAGCTTCGATTACATTGACCTCAAGGGGAGCGTTGGTTTCTCTCGGGCTGGATTTGCATTATCATCGGTTTAGTTCAGCTGTAGATGAGAATAAGCATGTCTATTCACGCTATCGACGCGAATATCGATCCCGTTATGCAGGCGAAAATCGACCTTGCAGCAGCGCTACGCCTCGCGGTTTACCACGAACTCGAGGAAGGCATCGATAACCATTTCACGGTCACGCTGCCGGGATACGAGGATCGCTACATGGTCCTGCCCTTCGGCCTGCACTGGTCGGAAGCCAGCGCCAACGATATGATCGTTTTTAACGAGGCCGGCGAAACCCTGGAAGGAGAAGGCGTCGTCGAACTCTCGGCGCAGTGCATTCACGCCCCGATTCATCGCATTACGGGGCGTCGCGTGGTGTTTCATACCCATCAGAACTGGGCACTCGCGCTCAATATGCTCGAAGACAATCGATTAATCCCGGCGTGCCAGACCTCGGCATTTTTCGCCGGCAGAATCGCCTACGACGATCACTACTACGGCACCGCCGATTCGCTCGAAGAAGGCGAGCGCCTGGCCGGGATAATTGGAGATAACCAGGTCGTGTTTTTACGCAATCACGGTGTTCTGGTGGCGGCTGATTCGATCGCCAAGGCTTACCGCATGCTTTACTTACTCGAACGCGTCTGTCGCGCGCAGATTCGCGCGATGAGCACCGGGCAGAAATTACTACCCATTTCGCAACAGGTGATCAAGCAGGTACAAACCCCCGATGAACACGATCGTCACAAGGGTCAGCGGGACGACCTTTACTTTGCCGCAATGAAACGCCTGCTCGACCGGGAGATGCCCGGCTACGCCAATTAAACCTGGCTAAATCTAAAAAGCCTGTTGCGAGGCCTTGATCGGCGAGTCCGGCTTATTTACCATCGGGACCTCCTTTAATAAAGGAACCAGTCATGTCTTTAAACTCCCCGTATCATTACCTTTGCCTCTTGCTCGCGATGATGTTTGCTGGCACTGCCCAGGCAGTACCCGGCGAAGGAACAAGAATCATGATCTCCGCACCATCGAATTATGCGATCAATGCCGGCAAGGCAATCTCGGCAAAGGGTGGCAATCTAATCGATGTTGCGGTCGCGGTAGGTCTCACGCTGGCAGTCACCAACCCGTCAAATGCCACGCTTGGCGGCGGCGGATTTGCACTGGTCAGCATGGGCCAGGGTGTCGAGGTAATTGATTTCCGTGAATCCGCACCGGCGGCAACCTCACCTGAATTTTACGTCGATCGGGGAAAAGGCGCTTCGTGGAATGGCGGCACGGCCGTGGGCGTTCCTGGAGTCGCCGCCGGATTATGGGCGCTGCATAAAAAGTACGGGAAGTTAAAATGGGCAGACCTGTTCGACATGCCTGTGAGTCTCGCCCGCGACGGCATCGAAATCTCGGGAACCGAATCACGCTACTCGGAAAAACAAAAAGATCGATTCAACAGCGCCGGGATCCGACACTTTTACAAAACCCCGCAACAGCACTACAAGCCAGGTGAAATACTGAAGCAGCCCGCGCTGGCACAGGCCTTGACACTTTATCGGGACCAGGGCCCGGATGGTTTTTACACAGGTGACGTGGCCAGGGACATCGCCGATTCGGTCCAGGCAGCGGGCGGCGTCATTACCATGGCAGACCTGGCAGCATACAAGGTACGCTGGTTGAAACCCCTTGAGACTAAATTTAAAGGGCACAAGGTTTACATGATGCCACCACCAAGCAGTGGTGGTGCAGTCATCAAGACTGCATTTGAGTTGTTCGACAGGGTTAACATTCAACAGCAGGCGCCGCTGAGCGTTAATGAAATCCATTTAATGGCAGAAGTTCTGAATCGCGCATTCAGAGGTCGTGCTCTGCTGGGTGATCCTGACTATCACGACAACCCGTTCGATAAGATACTGTCGGACGGATACCTCGGTGAAATGGCACAAAGTATTGATATTAACCGGGCCGTGCAACTAGAGCCGCTGGTCGACAAACCTGCCGATGATTCCAACGAAACTACCCAGTTTTCGATTCTGGACGCCGACGGCAATGCGATCAGTCTTACGGTAACCCTGAACGGAGGCTATGGATCCGGGGTGGTTTCGGAAAAATACGGAATTTCCCTCAATAATGAAATGGATGACTTTACCACCCGGCCCGGTAAACCCAATGCGTATGGCCTGGTGCAGGGCTTTGGTAACCGCGTGCAACCCGGCAAACGGCCGCTCAGCTCGATGAGCCCGACGCTGGTCGAAAAAAACGGCAAGATCGTGATGACCCTGGGCGCGGCCGGCGGCCCGCGGATTATCAGTAGCGTGATTCAAACCATTTACCGGGTACTGGTCACCGGGCTCGATATCGATCGCGCGGTCCAGTTCCCACGAGTGCATCACCAGTTTTTACCCAACAAACTGTTCATCGACGAATTTAAATTTTCACCGGAACTGGTGACGGGTCTGCAGCAGCGCGGGCACGAGACGGTGGCGTACAAACCCGGCTGGATGGGCAGGATCAAGGCAGTTCGTTTAAATGACAGGAATTATCTCGAGGCGAGTTTTGATAATCGTAGCGAAGGTGCGGTGGGTGGCTACTAGGCCAATGCCTTAAACCCTTTGAGACCTGGCCGGGCTCCTGGTTGTGTTAGTCGTTTCCGGTGAGGTGGTTATATTTCTCCAGCAATTGCTCCTGCGTTTCCGGGTATTGCGGATTAAACGGGATGCAATCGACGGGGCAGACTTCGACGCACTGGGAGGTTTCGAAATGGCCCACGCACTCGGTGCAAAGCAGCGGATCTATCTCGTAGTATTCCTCTCCCGGTGAAATCGCGTCGTTCGGGCACTCCGGCTCGCAAACATCGCAATTAATGCATTCATCGGTGATCATCAGTGCCACGAGCTACTTCTCCCACAGAACATTTACTTGCCAGCCTGCAATTTCTCGGTCAGGCGCCGCAAGATCTCGGGATGCAGAAACTCCGAGACATCGCCATTCAAGCGTGCAATTTCGCGCACCAGGCTCGACGATACGAACGCATAGTGTTGTGCCGCGGTAAGAAAAACAGTCTCGATTTCCGGCGCCAGGGATCGATTCATGCCTGCCAGCTGGACTTCGTACTCAAAATCTGAAATCGCGCGCAGCCCACGAACGATGACATCGGCACCACTATCGCGCGCAAAGTCGATCAGCAAACCGGAGAAGGGCTTCACCGAGATATGTTCATTGTCGTCAAAAACCGTCTTTAACATATCGAGCCGTTCGTCGATGTCAAAGAAAGGCTCCTTGGCGAGGCTATCGGCAACACCGATCACGACATGATCGAACATTTTCAAGGCACGTTCGCAAATGTCGATGTGGCCGCGGGTTACCGGATCGAAAGTACCCGGATAAATTGCGGTACCCTTCATAGATTACCTCTGTATTCCAGCATCTGCTGCCGGGCTGAGTGATCGGCAGATTTTAACGGCTTCCCCGCCATTCGGCTATAGCATATTTAACCTGGCCCGCGCTTTTCTGCTTCAGCCATCGCAGGCTGGCAGAGGGTAAATCAAAATTTTCCGAGGTCGGCCATTCAAAATAGATTTTTGCACCATTTTGCAGGCAATCCTCGATTTCCAATTGTTTAAAGACCTGCTCACGCAAGTGCGGCTCCGCGTAAGGAGGATCGATAAATACGATGTCGTATTTCCGCTGCAGCTTGCCAATCGAACCCACGGCGTCACCCGCGATGATTTCAAAGGCGGGGTTTTCAAGTCGTTCGGCCTGGAGTTGCAGGTTTGCCAGCGCCATTGGATGCTGCTCGAAGGCGGTTACCTGGCAGGCCCCCCGTGACAATGCTTCGAAACCAAGCACGCCGCTGCCCGCGAAGCAATCGAGCAGGGTTGCGTCCCTCAAATCCTGTGTCAGCCAGTTAAACAGGGTTTCGCGGATACGATCGGGGGTTGGGCGCAAGCCTTCTGCATCGATTACCTGGAGTTTACGACCACGCCATTTGCCGCCAATGATCCTGATTTGAGATTTCATATCCGATGCCGGGTTAGCGCTTTAATGCGGTTAAGAAGTGCACAGATGGAATCGCTTTCTGTTAGCATATTGTGCCTGAATTCTGAGTCCCGGAAAAACGATGTTCGGATTTAAATCTGCCGGCAAAAACGAAGAGGAAGCACCCACCGGTCTATTCACCTCGCTGCGCCAGCGCCTCACCAAAACCAGGGAAAACCTGTCGAATGGCCTGGCCGATTTGCTGCTCGGCAAGAAGCAGATTGACGATGAATTGCTGGAGCAACTGGAAGACCAGTTGTTGATGGCCGATGTGGGTATCCAGGCCACGCAAAAAATTACCTCGCGCCTGACCGAATCGCTGCAACGTAAGCAACTGGGCGATAGTGATAGCCTCCTGGGTGCACTTAAGAATACCATGACCGAAATTCTCGCACCCTGTGCCATTCCGCTTAGTATAGATACCAGCAAAAAGCCTTTCGTGATACTGATGGTAGGCGTCAACGGCGCCGGCAAAACCACCACTGTCGGTAAGCTCGCTCAGCAGTTTAAAAACCAGGGGCTAAAGGTCATGTTGGCAGCTGGTGACACTTTTCGTGCCGCAGCGGTGGAACAGTTGCAAACCTGGGGTGATCGACTCGAAGTACCGGTTATCAAGCAGGGCCAGGGCGCCGACTCGGCATCGGTCATCTTTGATGCTTTACAATCCGCGCAAGCGCGTGAGATTGATGTGCTGATTGCCGATACGGCCGGGAGGTTACATACCCAGTCGAGCCTGATGGATGAGCTCGAGAAGATAAAGCGCGTCATGAGCAAGCTTGACCCGGAGGCGCCCCAGGAAACTCTGCTGGTACTCGACTCGGGAACCGGCCAAAATGCATTGGCGCAAGCAAGCAATTTTAGCGATACGATAGGCATTTCCGGAATAATCCTGACCAAGCTAGACGGTACCGCCAAGGGAGGAATGATATTCAGCGTTGCCGAACACCTGCAAACCCCGATCCGCTACATCGGGGTGGGCGAGTCGGTAGACGATCTGCGCCCTTTTGATAACGCGGAATTTGTTGAGGCCTTGTTGGCCGATGCCTGAGTCCGATCCCGAGATATGATTGAATTTCATAATGTGACCAAGCGTTTCGAAGGCGGCTACGAGGCGCTAAGCAATGTTTCGCTTAAACTGGATGAAGGCCATATGGCCTTTATCACCGGCCATTCGGGTGCCGGCAAAAGTACGCTATTGAAAATTATTGCGCTTATCGAGAAACCAACCCGTGGCCAGGCGCTGCTGAATCGCGTCAACCTAAATACAATGCCCCGTCGGCGCGTACCTTATATTCGCCGTAATATCGGCATTATCTTCCAGGATCACCAGTTATTGTTTGATCGCAATGTATTCGACAATGTCTCCCTGCCCCTGCATATCCAGGGATATAGGCCACAGGAAATTGCCAAGCGAACCCGCGCTGCACTCGATAAAGTCGGCTTACTGCACAAGGAAAAATCGTTGCCGATTACCCTCTCCGGCGGCGAACAACAGCGTGTCGGGATCGCGCGCGCGGTGGTGCATAAACCGATGTTACTGCTGGCAGATGAGCCCACTGGCAACCTGGATCCGGAGCTGTCACGCGAAATCATGCAGATTTTTGTGGATTTCAACCAGGTCGGAGTCACGGTGCTGGTCGCCAGTCACGACCTGGACCTGATCGACGATCTCGACAAACCTCGCATCACGCTTAATCGGGGCAAACTTATCCTGAATGACCTTGAGGACATTGCGCAGGAGGCAGACGGTGGCTGGCAGTAATATCCGTCGCAAGAAGCTAGCGACTTCCAATCGCATTTCAGCTTACCTGTTGCATCACTTGCAGTCGTTAATGTTCAGCCTGCGCAAGATTTACGCGGCCCCGGCAACCACTATTATGACGGTCGCGGTCATCGGCATTACACTGTCATTGCCCGGTGGGTTTTACCTGTTTTTAAAAAATATTGATGCGATTTCCGGCGATTTCCGCTCGAGTTCCCAGATCAGCCTGTTTCTTGATCTCGAGCTCAGTGAAAAACAGGCGCGCGCACTCGATAAGAAGATTTCGAAAATGGAACTGGTTGATTCGACCCGATTCATTTCGCGCGATAAATCGCTCGAAGAGTTTCGCCAGGACTCCGGTTTTGGCAAGAGTATCGATACCCTGAGTAGCAATCCTTTGCCGCATACCATTATCGTCGAACCAGGCGAGGCCGATACTTTTGCGGTGCGCAACCTGCTCAATTCCCTGCAGGCGATGCCCGAGGTTAAAATTGCCAAGCTGGATACCGAATGGCTGGAACGACTTTACACGATTATCGAGATTGCGCGGCGCTCGGTCGTAATTATCACCGTACTGTTCTCTTGCGCGGTTTTATTAATCATTGGTAATACCATCAGGCTCGATATTCAGAATCGGTACCAGGAAATAATTGTCACCAAGCTAATCGGCGCTACCGATGCATTCATTCGACGGCCATTTCTCTACGGTGGGGTATGGTACGGTTTACTGGGCGGGATAATTTCATGGCTGATCGTGGAAATCGGCTATCTTGCAATTTCGGGCCCTCTCGGGCGCCTGAATCTGCTATATAAGTCTGACATGAACCTGATTACATTTTCGTTTCACGACTTTATCATTCTGATAACATCAAGTACCCTACTTGGGCTGGCCGGGTCCTGGATCGCAGTGGCGCGGCACCTAAATCAAATAGAGCCAACCTAAAAAAATGTCCGCAAAACGCCGAATATTACTGATTGATTCTTCAGACTCAGCTCGCACAATTCTATTCAATGAAATTTCGGGTCGCGCACCCGACCTGGACATTATCGCCTGCGCTAACGGCAAGGAAGCGATGACCGCGGCGAAGCGTTACGAGTTTGAAATTATCACCACCGGTATCGATCTACCCGACATCGATGGTTACCAGTTAATCGAGCAAATTCGGCAAACGCCTAAAAATAAAGAGACTGCCATTTTCGTTGTCTCCGGTGATATTGACACGCGGGTGGTTGGTGGTGACATGGAAGATACCGATGCGGTAACGGCTTATTTTGACAAAGCCGAGGGACACAAATCCCTGGTTAACTTCATACTTAATTTCCTGGGCACGCATAACGAATTACCGTTTAAGGTCCTGTACGTGGATAGAAGCGCCACCTCAACCGCAATTACCACTGGCATATTGGAAAGGAACAATATCGAGTACTTTCATTTCCGTGACAGCGACGAGGTGCTCGAGTTTTTGAAACAGGATCTGGCAAACCATGCCAACTGCAGCATTGATGTCATGATTACAGACCTGATGCTGACCAGCGACGTAAATGGTTACGAGTTGATCCAGACCATTCGCAATGAGCTAAACCTGGACTATCTTACGCTGCCGGTACTACTCATGACCATCGAACCCGGTGAGGACGAACGTACTGATTTCACCGCAATTTTCGGCGCTGGCACTAATGATTTTATTACCAAGCCGATTGACGAAGACGATTTACTGACACGCCTGCAGACCCTGGTCAACATTAAACGCCAAAACGAAGCCTTAAATCCCTGAGGCCAACTCTCCTGAACCACCAATTTAGTGATCCAAAACCGGGATTTCGGCGTATATATTCAGGATTTTGTCTTAATATCCATACAGTTAACAAGTATATTAATATTTGCTAATACTCTTGAACTCTTTGTCATGTTTATGCTCTAATAGCTAGCACTCGAATAGCGTGAGTGCTAAATAAATATTAAATCGAGGTCATTTATGAGCACAGAATTGGTCAATACAAATACTACCTTGCCCGTATTAACGGGTAGCTCGAATCTGGATGCCTATGTTCAGGCCGCCAGGAGCGTGCCTATATTGAGCGCCGAAGAAGAATATGCCCTGGCGAAGGACCTACAGGAAACCGGTAATATCGCATCGGCCCAAAAGCTGGTTCTACCGCACCTGCGCTTTGTCATCAAAATTGCTAATAACTACGCCGGATACGGCCTTGCAGTCCCCGATTTGATTCAGGAAGGCAGCATTGGCCTGATGAAGGCGGTAAAACGCTTCCGTCCGGAAGTTGGAGTGCGACTGGTGTCGTTTGCAGTGCACTGGATAAAGGCCGAAATCCACGAGTATATTTTAAAGAACTGGCGCATCGTAAAAGTGGCCACCACCAAGTCGCAGCGAAAGCTTTTCTTCAAACTGCGTAGTCAGAAAAAACGCCTTGGCTGGTTCAAGTCGGAAGAAATCGATCATGTCGCGGAAACACTCGGCGTTACCCGGGAGAACGTGATAGAAATGGAAAACCGTCTCAATAATTACGATGTCGCATTCGATATATCCAGCGATGATGATGACGATACGGCCTACCTTGCACCCGCCAACTCGCTGACTTCAAAAACACCTTCGCCCGAGTTATTGCTTGAGGCCCAGGACACCGAGCAGAACAATGCTCACATGCTCAGTGAGGCGCTGCAGAAACTCGACGACCGCAGTAAGGCAATCGTGACACGACGCTGGTTGACTGAGCCCAAAGCAACGCTGCACCAACTGGCCGATGAATATGGCGTTTCAGCAGAGCGTATTCGTCAAATCGAAAGTAACGCGTTTAAATCGATCAAGTCCTCGTTCTAGCCAGAGACCATTAAGCACTTGAATTGAAAGCCCGGCCTGACCGGGCTTTTTTCATGCCTGCCCACATATAAATACTATACTCAAACGTAAATTCTACCGGGCTCACCGAAAATGTCGGCTATCGATTCTCCTGAAGACGAGAATGATGAACAGGCTTTGCTTGAAGAAAAGCTGAAAGCGCTTGAGGCAGACCTGCGCCAAAAAAAAGAAATTATCCTGGCACAGCACAATAAGCTTGAGGCATTTTTCGAGTCGTCGATCGATGCCGTGGTGCAAATGGATTTTGACGGTTATATCACCGGCTGGAATCAACAGGCCGAAAAAATTTTCGGCTGGAGCGCGGAAGAGATTCTCGATCAGACGATTGAACAAACGATTATTCCTGAACGCTACCGGGACGCCCATAACAAGGGTATGAAAAAGTTTCTCAAAACCGGAGAAACTTCAGTTATGAACACCCTGATCGAAATTCATGCGCTGCACCGGGATGGCTATGAATTTCCAGTCGAGATATCGGTATCGGTTATCGACTCGGCTGACCTGCAGGAATTCAATGCCTACATTCGTGATATATCCGAGCGCAAGCACGCCGAGACGGTGATCTGGAACCAGGCTAACTTCGATTCGCTGACAAGTCTGCCAAACCGAAACCTGTTTTTACAAAAGCTCGAGCATGAAATTCGTTCCTGCGATCGCAGCAATTTATCACTGGCATTACTCTATATTGACCTCGACCGTTTCAAGGATGTCAACGATACACTGGGCCACGACATGGGAGACTTGCTATTGATCGAGATCTCGAGTCGCCTCAAGAAAACACTGCGTGAAATTGACACGGTATCCCGTCTCAGTGGAGACGAGTTCACGGTTATACTGGGGCAGATCGACGATCCATTATCGGTACAGCCCTTGTGCCAGCAGTTGCTGGATGAACTCGCCCGTCCCTACCAGCTCGATAACGAGAAAGTATTCCTGACGGCCAGTATCGGTGTGACATTCTACCCGCAGGATTCGAAAGATATCGACATCCTGCAACGCAACGGCGACCAGGCGATGTATGCCGCCAAGGGGAATGGCCGCAACAGTTTCCACTTCTTTACACCCGAGCTGCAGGAGCGAGCGCTTAGAAAACGTAAAATGATCAAGGATCTGCGCGAGGCAATACAGCAGCAGCAATTCGAGATTTACTACCAGCCGATTATCGATATGAAAACGCAGGGCCTGACCAAGGCTGAAGCCCTGCTACGTTGGCTTCACCCCGAATCGGGCATGGTAAGTCCCTCGGTTTTCATACCCATCGCGGAAGAAACAGGCCTGATTGCGGATATTGGCAACTGGGTGTTCTATAGTTCCGTCGAACAGGCCAACCGTTGGCGGGATCAATTTGACATCGATTTCCAGGTCAGCATTAACACCTCCCCGTTGCAATGGATCGACGAGGCTGCAGCCATGAACCAATGGTTTTCGCATCTACAACAGATCGGGATCAGCGGCCAGGCAATCACCGTCGAAATTACCGAGGGCCTGTTAATGGATGCCAACGACAAGATAACCAATCGTCTGCTGGATTTTCGCGATGCCGAAGTCCAGGTATCGATCGACGACTTTGGTACCGGCTACTCATCGTTATCTTACCTGAAGCAGTTCGATATTGATTATCTCAAGATCGACCAGTCTTTCGTGCGTAACCTGGATCATGATAAAAACGACCTTGCACTGTGCGAGGCGATTATCGTCATGGCGCACAAACTGGGAATCAAGGTGATCGCGGAAGGTGTCGAAACCGAAACCCAGAACCAGTTGCTGAAAGATTTTGGCTGCGACTATGGCCAGGGTTATCTCTATTCGAAACCAGTGCCTGCGAGTGATTTTGAAGCGCTTCTCCGCGAACGCCCGGTGAAACCACAATCAAGGTCGCGGACAAAAAAACGCACGGCCTAGGCCGTGCGTTGTTAGAAAAACCACCTGTCTACTACAGCCAGTAGACGAAGATAAATAATCCCAGCCAGACCACGTCCACAAAGTGCCAGTACCAGGCGACCGCCTCGAATGCGAAATGATTCTCCGGGGAAAAGTGTCCCTTGGCGGCACGAATCATGATGATTAACAACATGGTCGCTCCCATGGTGACATGGAACCCGTGGAAACCGGTTAACATGAAGAAGGTGCTACCGTAGATACCCGAGTCGAGGCGCAGGTTCAGGTCCTGGTATGCATGCGCGTACTCGATACCTTGTAGAATTACGAAGCCGAATCCGAGCGCAACCGTCGCGAACAGCCAGTACACCAGCCAGACATTGTCCCTGCGTTTCAGCGCCCAGTGTGCCAGGGTCACAGTCAGGCCCGAGGTCAACAGGATAACCGTATTGATAAAAGGCAATCCCCAGGCGCTCATGGTCGCCTTGGCAACCTCGAATTTATCCGCCAGTGGCAGGGTAAGCAGCGGCCACGCAGCTTCGAAATCGGGCCACAGGTATTGCGCTGTGGCATCATTATTCGAGGCCCCGTCCAGCCACGGCACCGAGTACATGCGCGCGTAAAACAGGGCGCCGAAGAAGGCCGCGAAAAACATTACTTCGGAGAAAATAAACCAACCCATGCCCCAGCGGAACGACATGTCGACCTGCGCGTTATAGGTGCCGGCCAGTGATTCCTTGACCACGGTACCAAACCAGCCGTACATCATGAAAATCAGGATGGCGATGCCTACAAATATAGGTGTTGCACTCCAGGTGCCGTGCAGAAAATTGGCGGCGCCAACAACGGTCAGGGACAACCCGACCGAGCCGATGATCGGCCAATGGGTGCCATGCGGTACATAATAATCTTGGTTGCTTGTACTACTCATGGGTTCGTCTCTCTCATAATCCTGAATGCGTTAGAATTTTATTAGCCCTTGTCCAGACTGAAAAACGTATAGGACAGTGTAATTTGCTCGATATTGTCAGAAATTCCGGTACCAACCACAAAGCGTACCGGCATATCCAGGGTCTCGCGCCCTGCCAGTTCCTGCTCGGTAAAACAAAAACATTCCGTCTTGTTAAAGTGCTCCGCAGCCAGCCCCGGTGATACACTTGGCACCGCTTGCCCCAGGGTCGTTCTATCACTGGCACTGCGCACGCGAAACACGGCTTCATAGACCTGGCCCGGATGAATTTCCATCTTTTTGACCAGGGGCTGAAAATCCCAGGGCAGCCCGGTGTTAGTATTGGCCAGGAAGCGCACTTCAATCGTCCTTGAAGTATCTACCTGGCTGGCGTCAATTTCTGCCGCTTCAATCCGGCCGGTCTTGCCGTTGAGCCCGGTAATGTCACAGAACACGTCGTACAACGGCACCAGCGCAAAGCCGAAACCAAACATCAGCAGGGGAATCGCAGCCAGTTTAAGCGGGCTCACTTTCACTCGAAATTACCCCAGAAAAAGGTTGCAGTGAAAAACGTCGCGACAACGAGTAAGTGTGCGATCACGATCCGCCAGGTGCGCCTGCGTCGGTCCGCAGACGTGAAATAATCCTCTGACTGGTTCTCGTGCATCAACTGAGTCACCTGCCCCGCTTACCTGACCGGAGGAGCTTCGGTGAAACTATGATACGGCGGTGGCGATGGCAGCTGTTCGAATTCAAGACCAGTCGCACCTTCCCAGACCTGGGCGGTCGCCTTTTCACCACCCCTGATCGTCTTGATGACGATATACAGGAAGAATACCTGTGCCAGGCCGAACGCAAAACCGCCGATACTCGAGATCGCGTTGAACTCGGCGAACTGTAACGAGTAATCCGGAATCCGCCTCGGCATGCCCGCCAGGCCAACGAAGTGCTGCGGAAAGAACAGGACGTTAACCGCAATGGTTGACCACCAGAAATGGATCTTGCCCAGCTTTTCATCGTACATATGACCGGTCCACTTCGGCACCCAGTAGTAAAAGGCGGCGATAATCGAGTACAGCGCACCGGTTACCAGCACGTAATGGAAGTGGGCCACGACAAAGTAGGTATCGTGATACTGGGTATCCACCGGGGCAACACCCAGCATCAAGCCAGAAAAGCCACCGATGGTAAACATGACAATGAAACCCAGCGCCCACAGCATCGGGGTTTCGAAGGTCATCGAACCCTTCCACATGGTGGTGACCCAGTTAAACACTTTGACCCCGGTCGGTACCGAAATCAGGATGGTCGCGTACATAAAGTAGAGCTCGCCTGCGACCGGCATACCGACGGTAAACATATGGTGCGCCCAGACCATGAAAGACAGGATCGCAATCGACGCGGTTGCATAAACCATCGAGCTGTAGCCGAACAGGGGCTTGCGCGCGAAGGTCGGTATGATTGCCGAAATAACGCCGAAGGCCGGCAGGATCATGATATACACCTCGGGATGGCCGAAGAACCAGAACACGTGCTGGAACATAACCGGATCACCGCCACCGGCAGCATCAAAAAACGAGGTGCCGAAGTGACGATCGGTCAGCATCATCGTAACCGCACCGGCGAGTACCGGCATAACCGCGATCAACAGGTAGGCGGTAATCAGCCAGGTCCACACGAACAGCGGCATTTTCATCAGGGTCATACCCGGGGCACGCATGTTCAAGATGGTCGCAATGATATTAATCGCGCCCATGACCGATGAAATCCCCATCAAGTGGACCGCAAAGATGAAAAAATCGGTCGTGTCGGGTGCAAAAGTAGTGGATAGCGGCGCATAAAAGGTCCAGCCAAACGCCGGTGCACCACCTTCCATGAAGGTTGTAGATGCCAGCATCGTAAACGCGAACGGCAGGATCCAGAAGCTCCAGTTGTTCATGCGTGGCAACGCCATGTCCGGGGCACCGATCATGATCGGTACCAGCCAGTTTGCGAGGCCGACAAAAGCAGGCATGATCGCACCGAACACCATTACCAGTCCGTGCATCGTGGTCATCTGGTTGAAGAAATGGGGCTCGACCCACTGCAGTCCGGGCTGGAACAGTTCCAGGCGAATAATCATTGCCATGGAACCGCCGTACAACAGCATGATGAATGCCAGCCACAGGTAAAGGGTGCCAATGTCTTTATGATTAGTCGTCGTAACCCAACGCATCAAACCTTTCGCTGGACCATGATCGTGGTGCTCGCCATGAGCCGCATCGTGTGTTGTTTCGGTATACATCTAAATCCCCTTATCTTGCATTCTTGATCGCGGATGGCTGAACCATATCACCCACGCTGTTTCCTAAAGCATTGCGCTCGTAAGTCACCACCGCCGCTAGATCGACGTCGTTGAGCTGCCCCTTGAAGGCCGCCATCGCGGTTCCGGCCTTGCCATTAACGACGACGTCGATATGTCCCGCAGCATCACCCAGGACGAGCGGGCTACCGGTCATCGCCGGGAAGGCACCCGGAATACCAGCACCGGTCGGACCATGACAAGCTGAGCAATTGGCCTGGTAAACCGTTTCACCACGCGCGAGCAGGTCCTTCATCGACCATTCCTGTTCCGCCGAGGCTGCGGCTGCGGCCGCTTCTTCTTTCTTGCTGACTAGCCACTGCTCATACTCTGCTTCGCTCACCGCATTGACGACAATCGGCATAAAGCCGTGATCCTTACCACAGAGTTCGGCGCACTGACCACGGTAAATCCCCGGCTCTTCGATGGTCGCCCAGGAATCGTTGATAAAGCCGGGAACTGAGTCCTGCTTGACCGCCAGTTCCGGAACCCACCAGGCGTGGATGACATCGCTTGAGTGAAACAGGAAACGGATTTTCTTGTTGATCGGTAGCACCACCGGCTCATCAACTTCAAGCAGGTAGTTTTCGTTGCCGGTCGGGTCACTCATCACATCGCGGCTGGACTGCGCCAGGCTGCTGATGAAACTGACGTCCTCGTCTACATAGGTATACTTCCATTTCCACTGGATGCCGGTCACCTGCAGCGTAATGTCGGCATTGGTCTTAGCGTCTTCCAGGTCGAGCAGGGTACCGGTCGCCGGAATCGCAATGCCGATTAGAATTAACAGGGGCACAACAGTCCAGACAATTTCTATAGTGGTACTTTCATGGAAGTTTGCGGCTACCGCACCCTTCGATTTGCGATGATGCAGAATTGACCAGGCCATTGCGCCAAAAACAACCACCCCGATAACGACACAAATCCAGAAAACCAGCATGTGCAAGCTATAGATATCCTGGCTGATAGGGGTAACGCCCTGGGTCATGTTCAACTCGTACTCGGCACGAGCCGCGGACATCGAAAACATCGAAACCAGGCCCGTGACGACAACCAAGAAACGTCGGGATAACTTGTTAAAAATCATTCTTTGACTCCCCTGTACCACACGGCCGCAAATATTTTGCAAGTTGCGTGACTCGTGCCGGTATTTAAACACAAAAATGCCACCTGGACATGGACATCCAGACGGCGCTAAATCAAACGCGAATTATACAGTCTTTCAATTGAAAGGCTAGCGCATCCTTTTCCGAATTGGCCAGAAAACTGCCCACCTCTACCGCAGCACCATGCACCCCGATAGCAAGCCTGCGCCTGGAGTTTCGACCATCTCTGGGTTCGTCGATGATCCGCACCCAGGGCGTCTTGAACTCCCAACTCTGGGCAACCCGTTGCACCCCTTTCTCGATCCTGGTCCGGTCCGGGTCCAGCGTGATCACTTCCTTGCGGTAGACCTTGCGTGAGGTTAGATAAAGTCCGGTACCCAGGGCCAGCATTTCAAGCCCGGAAAAAGGCAGTACCATCCACATCCCCTGCAATGTAAAAAACAGGCCCACGGCAATTGCGACCAGGCAGGTAAACAGGTAAAACAACACCAGTTCACGCCAGCTGATGGAACAGTTGGGGGACAGCACGATTCTATAGCTACCCCGGGAATCGACCTTGCTAATGTTGACCATGTATAGATTTAGGGCCTACTCTAGATTGGATATTTCACCATTTAAGCTCGCCTGCGACAATACTTAAATTTCACGAAACCTGGTAAGGAATTCAATCTTGAATAAAAATAAGGACGAGCACCCGGGTGAAGAAGTTCATTTGAGCTTCGGGCAACTTCTTAAAAGCACATTCTCGGCATTCCTCGGTGTGCAATCCAGCGCCAATCGAGAACGTGACTTCAAACACGGCAAGATGTCCCATTTTATCTGGATGGGATTGCTATTTGGACTCGTGTTTGTGCTGACGCTGGTTGGTGTGGTGCAGCTGGTATTGCACCTGACCGGTAACTAGAGGAACCAGCCGCGTATGAACACGCGCGCGTAGTGATCCGCAAGCAGGAAGGCGAACAGCAGGCTCAGGTAGAAAATCGAGTAGCCGAATGTTTTCATCGCGATCACGTTGGGCTCCTGGTCTCGATACAGCTTGATCGCGTAATAAAGAAATCCGACCCCTAACGCGATTGCCCCGGCGAGATATATCAACCCGCTCATCTGCACGATAAACGGCATCATGGTTACCACGAACAGCAAAATGGTATAGAGCAGTATCTGGATCTTGGTGAAATTGACGCCGTGGGTCACCGGTAACATCGGGATATCGGCCTTGGCATACTCTTCGCGACGACGGATCGCGAGCGCCCAGAAATGCGGCGGCGTCCAGACAAAAATAATCAGGAATAACAGCAGGGCCTCGGTATCGACGGTTCCGGTCACCGCGGTCCAGCCCAACAATGGCGGTGCAGCCCCCGCGGCACCTCCAAGCACAATATTCTGCGGTGTCGCACGCTTCAGGTACATGGTATAAATCAATGCATACCCGACCAGCGAAAACAAGGTCAGCACCGCGGTAAGCAGGTTGATAAATACCAGCAGCAGGGCGATACCGAGGGCGCCGAGTGATAGTGCAAAAACCAGGGCTGATTTTTGATCGAGCTCGCCGCTGACCAATGGGCGGTTGCGGGTGCGCTCCATGACACGGTCGATGTGTTCATCAACCACATGATTAATTGCTGCCCCCGAGGCTGCTGCAAGGCCAATACCCAGCAAGCCGAATACAAAAATATCTAACGGTACCGCACCGTCCGCGGCCAGCAGCATCCCCACCATCGCGGTAAACACGATCAGGTAGACGACCTTGGGTTTGGTCAGCTTGTAGTATTGCGAGCAGGAATCAAGTGTAAGCGCTGTCATTTAATTTAGCTGAATTATGATGCTTTTTAAGAATGCGGCTTTATACAGGCATTATTGCCGCGGTTCAATCGCGCGATGATAACAGACTCAACCGATCTGGGATAACTTCATCAGTTTCTTTATATCCTCTAGCACCCTGTCCTGTTCGTTCTCGGCGGGATAATGCATCATCAGGTTCTGCTCAGGATCTACCAGGTACATGCGCGGAGCCTCGCCGACCTCGCCATGACCCTCGAGGTAGAAC
>Ga0224508_10001192_pt1 | contig 23631 bp, 22 predicted proteins | sample SF_Jan12_sed_USG_4_FD_170157 | JGI IMG/M metagenome (GOLD analysis project Ga0224508, IMG submission 170157) | Sediment microbial communities from San Francisco Bay, California, United States - SF_Jan12_sed_USGS_21 | ecosystem: Environmental > Aquatic > Marine > Sediment | place: USA... | reverse complement strand
CCGCTGCGCTTCCCGGCGGCGAATGGCCTGTAGTTTCTGGGCGTGCGGGGAACATTGGTAATGGCGCTGGGCGTGGCCATCACGGTCTCGATGGTCGGGGTGCTTGCGATCGGAACGCGGCGGTCGATCGTCCGCTTTACCGGCGACGGCGGGGTTGCACGGTCGTGGTTGTTGCGGGGTGTCGGAATCGTCGGCTCGTTGCTGGTCGCGCTGATCGGCGCATTGTTGTTTATGGCGACCTGGGAGCGCCTTCCAGGCGGGTTTGTCTAAGCCGATCCGTCGGGCGGTGTCTGCGTGCGGGCCTGCCGGATCTGCCAAACCGCATGGCCGGTTATGCCGGCGAAAACCAGGAACAGCGGCAGCAGCACGAAGTCGAGCCAGTTGAGCACGCTGACCACGCCGAACAGGGCGACGATCGACGGCACGAAGCTGCCGAATGCCGTTGCCAGCAAGCCGATAATGCCGATCTTCAGCTTTTGTCGTTCGGTCATCGCAATCCGAAATCCGGTCTTGTACGCTCGATGTCTTGGCCCGCACGCGGCGCACTACCACCTGTGATTTACGGAAATATGCGACGGTTACAACCAAAATCCCCAAAGGCCTGAAATTGGTTGCCTTCCCCCGGTACACTAGGTCTTGCGGATTCGGGGGCACATGCTATCAATATATCGTGTCTTATTAAGCAGGAACGCTGAACCAATCCATGGCTGACCCTAAACCGGCGGGCGAGATTCGCCCGGTGCCTCTCGCCGATGCGCTCGGTGAACGCTATCTCTCCTACGCGCTTTCCACCATTATGTCGCGGTCGCTGCCCGATGTGCGCGACGGGCTGAAGCCGGTGCATCGCCGCTTGCTCTATGCGATGCGCGAGCTGCGGCTCAATCCCGAGGCCGGGTTCAAGAAATGCGCGCGGATTGTCGGCGACGTGATGGGTAAGTACCACCCGCATGGCGACTCCGCGATTTACGATGCGATGGTCCGGCTGGCGCAGGATTTCGCGGTGCGCTACCCGCTGGTCGACGGTCAGGGAAACTTCGGCAATATCGACGGCGATAACCCGGCGGCGATGCGCTACACCGAGGCGCGGCTGACCGCGGTGGCCCAGCGCCTGCTCGAAGGCATCGACGAAGACGCCGTCGATTTTCGCGACACCTATGACGGCGACAACAGCGAGCCACTGGTCCTGCCGGCGAACTTCCCCAACCTATTGGCCAACGGCGCGGCCGGCATCGCCGTCGGGATGGCGACCAACATCCCGCCGCATAATGTGTTCGAGCTGTGCGATGCGCTGCTGCATCTGATCAAATTTCCCAATGCCACCGTGGGCAAGCTGGTGGAATTCGTGCCCGGCCCGGATTTTCCGAATGGCGGCGTGTTGTGCGAAAGCCGCGCCGCGATCCTGGAGGCCTACAAGACGGGCCGCGGCGGCTTCCGGCTGCGCGCGAGTTACGAGGTCGAAAAGATCAAGGGCGGTGGATATCAGATCGTCGTCACCGGCATTCCCTATCAGGTGCAGAAAGCCAAGCTGATCGAGAAGATCGCCGAGCTGATGCATAACCGCAAGCTCACCATGCTGGCGGATATCCATGACGAATCGACGACCGACGTGCGCCTGGTGCTGGAGCCGAAAAGCCGAAACGTCAACTCCGACCACCTGATGGAAAGCCTGTTCCGGCTGACCGACCTGGAGACCCGGGTCTCGCTCAACATGAACGTGCTGGACGGCAATCAGCAGCCGCGCGTCATGAATCTGCGCGAGGTGCTGCGGGCCTTCCTCGACCATCGCCATGACGTCCTGATCCGGCGCAGCAAGTTTCGTCTCGGCAAGATCGAGCATCGGCTGGAAGTGCTCGACGGCCTGCTGATCGCCTATCTGAACATCGATGAGGTGATCCGCATCATCCGCGAGGAGGACGACGCCAAGGCCTCGCTGATCAAGGCGTTCAAGCTGACCGAGGTGCAGGCCGAAGCGATCCTCAACATGCGGCTGCGCCATCTGCGCAAGCTCGAGGAAATGGAGATCCGGTCCGAGCACAAATCGCTGATGGACGAGCGCAAGGCGCTCAAGGCGCTGCTCAAGGACGAGGCGATGCGCTGGAAACGGATCGGCGAGGAAATCAAGGAAATCCGCAAGGAGTTCGACAAGAAGACCGAGCTCGGCCGCCGCCGCACCGAACTGGGCGACGCCCCTTCGGCGATCGTGATTCCGCTCGAGGCGATGATCGAACGCGAGCCGGTGACCGTGATCTGTTCCGCCAAGGGCTGGATCCGCGCCGCGCGCGGCCATCTCGCCGATATCAGCGAAATCAAATACAAGGAAGGCGACAGCCAGCGCTTCGCCTTCCATGCCCAGACCACCGACAAGCTGATCATCTTCGCGACCAACGGCCGCTTCTACACGGTCGGTGTCGACAAGCTGCCGGGCGGCCGGGGATTCGGCGAGCCGCTCAGCCTGATGATCGATCTCGGCAACGACCACGACATCGTCGAACTGACGACCCATGATCCGGCGCGCCGGCTGGTGGTGGCGTCGAGCGACGGCCGCGGTTTCATCGTCAACGAGAAGGACATCACGGCGCAGACGCGGGGCGGCAAGCAGGTGCTCAACGTGGCGGCCGGCGCCGAGGCGGCGGCGTGCACGCCGGCGGCCGGCGATTCCGTCGCGGTGGTCGGCGACAACCGCAAGCTGCTGATTTTCCCCATCGCGGAGCTTCCCGAAATGACCCGCGGCCGGGGCGTCATCATGCAGCGCTACAACAAGGGCGGGCTGTCGGACGTTCTCACCTTCGCCTTGGCCGAAGGGTTGAGCTGGCCGTCCGGCGACCGCATGCGGACCGAGAGCAAGCTGGACGACTGGATCGGCAAGCGCGCCCAGGCGGGCCGCATCGTGCCCCGCGGCTTCCCGCGCAATAACCGGTTTGGGTGACCCTTGGGGAAATACGAAGCTTAATTACTATGTCATACCCGCGAAAGCGGGTATCCAGTGACGCTGCAGGTTCTGGATTCCGGATCGCCGCTCCGCAGCGTCCGGAATGACGATGGCAAATTGAAGTGACGGCCGCCGTCTAGTCCCCGATCGGCTGCCAGCCTTGCGGACCGAAGCCCTCCAGCGGCTGGAAGCGGCCCTTGTAGGCCATCTTCGGGCTGTCCTTGATCCAGAAGCCGAGATAGACGTAGTCCAGCCCACGGGCGCATGCCTGCTCGATCATCCACAGCACCACGTAGCTGCCGAGGCTGCGCCGTGATGCGTCCGGGTCGAAGAAGCTGTAGACCGCCGAAAGCCCGTCGCTTAGCCGGTCGAGCAACACGGCGGCGATCAGCGTGCCCTCGCGGGTGCGGAATTCGACCAGATCGGTCTCGACCGGGCTCGACACCACCATGGCGGCATAGTCGCGCCGGTTCATCCGCGCCATATCGCCATCGCCATGGCGGGCGCCGACATAGCGGCGAAACAGCCTGAACTGCTCATCGGTGATGCGTTTGCCGGCCCAGTGTGCGGTCAGGTCGCTATTGGCGCGCAAGACACGCCGCCAGCTCTGCGTCATGTCGAATTGCCGGGCCGCGACCCGAACCGGAACGCACGCGGCGCAACCGCGGCAGGCCGGCCGGTAGGCGATATGATGGCTCCGCCGGAAGCCGCCGGTCGAGAGCTGATCGAACACGTCCTGCGATTGAACGCCCGACAGCTCGGTGAAGATCTGTTGCTCCATCCGGCCCGGCAGGTAGGGGCACGGCATCGGACCCGAGCGGTAGAACGTCAGCACGCGGGTCGGCGCCCGCTGCAGCGTCATGAGTCTTCACCAGGAAATGCATCGAATGACAGCATGCCGGGATGATGCCGCAGCTTGGCCATTTGCGCAACGGAGCGGATTGGCTACGACGGTGGAGAGCGGCGGGATCTGGCGCGCTGCGCGCCCGCCGCTGTTGGCCGGGGCGCCGGTGATGGTGTATGTCACGGATTGGATCGCCGCGCGGATGAAAGCGCGGGCTGCGGAGGGATACCATGGCGAAGGCGGGCGCGGCGCTGGCGCGGCGGCTCAACAAGGCGGGCGCGTTGATGGAGGCGGAAGCCTTCGCCGACGCGGCGGCGGCCTATCAGCGGATCCTGGCCGAGGCGCCGGCGCATGAGGAGGCCCGCTACAATCTCGCGGTGGCGCTGGCCCAGCTCGGCCAATATGGCGAGGCGGTCTCGGCGTTTCGGGAAATCATCGCCGCACAGCCGGATGTCGCAGCCGCGCATGCCGCGCTCGCAGCCGCGCTCGACACCCATCGGATCGACCGTTTCGAGCCGGGCATCGCGCTCCTGCCGATCGCCGGTCTGCGGGCGCCGGTCGATGCCTATCTGGCGGCGATCAATGCCGTTCCCGTGCTGCACGGCTGCCATGCGGCGCTCGGCGAAGTGCTGATGCAGGACGGCCGGCTCGCCGAGGCCGAAGCCGCGTTGGCTACCGCCGGCGTCTACGCGTCCGACCTGCCGGATGCGATGCTCGATCTCGGCGCCACCATGGCCCGGCCCGGCGACCTCGCCGCGGCACTCGCACTGCACCGCCGCGCGGTGGCCGATGCGCCCGACCATGAGGAGATATCGGAACAGGAGTATCTGGACACCGACCTGACCTTCACCGAGGACGAGATCCTGTTGCCCGACGGTTTCGAGGTAATGATGGAATGGGAGCGCCCGATCATGGAGCGCTCGGCGGAAATCGTCTGCCACAACCAGGGCGACGTGATGAATGTGGGATTCGGCATGGCGATCATCGACAGCGCGATCCAGCGCTGCGGCGTGACCAGCCACACCATTATCGAGGCGCACCCGCAGGTCGTGCGCCGGGCCGAGGAATGGGCCCGCGACAAGAAGGCGGTGACGATAATTCCGTCCACCTGGCAGAAAGCGCTGGGATCGCTGGAGCCGTTCGACGGCATCTATTTCGACACGCTGATGCCGCCGATGATTCCCTTTCTGCAGCACGCGCCGAGTATATTAAAGAAGAACGGCGTGTTTCTGTATTTTCAATACATGGTTCAACTTCAGAATATCGAAGTTATGATCCGCGACGATTTGGAATTCGGCATCGAGTATCATGCGTTCAATGAAATACCCGATAATAAATACTACCGATTAAACGAAAAAAATGCCGACGGCCGCTATGTCGCGCCGCTGTTTTTGTTTCGGAAGATTTGAGATGCAAGGGCAGCCCGGATTGGGTTGGCGATAAACAGTATTATTGCCGCTCTGGCTCTATCGTCATGCTCTCGTTAGCCCGCCGCGCCCGCGCGGCCCGGATCACTACCGTGCCCGACAGCAGGTCGTGCAACTGCCGGCGGCGGTCGTCGAACAGGGCCCAGATCAGGATCAGGCCGCTGGTCAGCGGCGTCAGGAACCAATACAGCGCCGAGGCGACGAAGGCCTGGAAATAGGTCGGCCGCGCGCCGGTCCAGGCGCGGGTCTCGATGCCCATGCAGCGCATGCCGAGCGTTCCGCTCTGACGGCTGCCGACGGTGGCGGTGTCATAGACGATCAACAGCGGCAGGGCGATGATCAGGCCGATCAGCCCGGCGAAGATGAACAGGGTGAACAGGTTGAAAATGGCGAGCGCGACGATGACGCCCGTCAGCAGGGCAATATCGATGACAAAGGCAAATGCGCGCCGCCACAGCACGCCATCATAGAAATCCGGCCGGTCGAGCGGATCCGGCGGTTCCGCCGACCAGGAGAAATCCGCATCATCCGCATCAATGGGTTCGGGCAGGTTGCTGGCCACGGTGGCGCCTCCCTGTGTCATGCCTCCTTCTCAGATTAGGACGGAAGGCGGCCGATGCAAGAGGCGCAACGAGGGTTTGGGGGCGCCGAGGCGCGCGATCAGCCCTTCGGCTGAACCATGGAGGGCGGCAGCAGGACCTTCGGGTCCGCATCCGGCCGACGGCGCAGCAGCGTGATCTCGACCCGCCGGTTCGGTGCCGCGTTCGGCGTGCCATCCTTGACCGGGTGCAGGTCTGCCAGGCCGTGCACCGCGGCGAATCGCTGCTCCGGCGTGCCGAGGCCGGCCAGCACCTTGCGTCCGGCATAGGCGCGCTCCAGCGAAATGCGCCAATTGGTGAGCGTTTGGGTTTTGCCTTCGTCATCCGCCGACGTATGCCCGGAAACCAGGATCTTGTTGGGCAGCCGCTCGATCACTTCGGCGATCACCTTCAGCAGCTTTTTGCCGGTCGGATTGAATTTGGTGCTGCCCAGGGGAAACAGCGGATGCTTGTCGCGATCCATGAGCCGAATGCGTAAGCCCTGCTCGGTCACTTCCATGGCGACTGAATCGAACAGATCGAGCAATTCCGGAACCTGCTCCATGGCGCGCCGGATGGCCGATTGCGCGGCGTCGAACTGCCGGTCCTCTTCGGAATTCTTCGGCAGATCTTCGCGGTTCGACGACTTGGCATGGTCCGACGGATCGCCTTTGGAAATGTCGTCCTTTTTTTGGGTGACCAACTGCGAACGCACGTTGACCGTCCGTGACGTGGTCTGCCCGGGCGCCTCTACCGGCCCCGGGTCGGTCGCCGAGATGCCGCCGAAAACGCCGCCGCTGCCGGTCGATCCTTGGACCGCGCCGACCGGCTCGAAGTAATTGGAGATGCCCTGCTTCTGGTCCTCGGTGGTGGCGTTGAGCAGCCACAGCAATAGGAAGAACGCCATCATCGCGGTCACGAAGTCCGCATAGGCAACCTTCCAGGCGCTGCCGCCATGGACCTCGGGGACGATCTTCTTCTTCTGGACGAGAATTTCGCGTTCTTGCGCGCCTGCCATCGGTCTAGCCTCCCGGACGGCGCGGCGGCCCGGCATCGGCGCGGCGGGCGGGTTTGGTGCGTAGCAACAAGACGCTGATGCGATGGTTGTGCGGCGATTTCTTGACGTGAGGCCGCAGCGGTTCGCGGTCCGCCTTGCCGATGACCCGGACGATCCGCGCCGGCGCGACGCCGAAATCGAACATGGCGCGGCGGGCGCTATCGGCCCGGTCGCCGGAAATTTCCCAGCCGCCGCGCCGTGCGATTTTTTCGACCGGCATCTCATCCGTATGTCCGGTGATGGCAAGCTTGTTTGGGAGGTGTGCGATGATCGATCCGATGATCGCCAGGAAATGCCGGCCGCGATCGGTAAGCGTTGTGTTGTCGCCGCCAAACAGCCGGAACTTGGTTTGATCGAGGAGCTGGATCCGCAGGCCGTCGGGCGTCTGTTCGACCAGAAGGCTGTCCTGCATGCGGCTGATTTCGGGGACATCCTGAATCGCTTGCCGTAGCGCCGCGGCGACCCGTTTCAGCGCTTCTTCTTCCGGGTCTTCGGTCTGGTGGCTGTCCCGGCCCATCGAATACCCGCCGCCTCGGGCAACCGGGTTGTTGTGCTTGCCCTGGCTGGTGCCCTGGTCTTGGCTGCCGAAAGTCGGGATCGTGACGGTAACGCTCGGTGGCGACCCGGCGGACCGCAAGGCGCCCTTCACCGACATCGCCAGCCCTTTGAGGACGCCGCCGCTGCCCGTCTGATTGATGGTGACGCCGATCGGCTCGAAGAAATTCGAGATGCCCTGCTTCTTGTCCTCCGTGGTCACGTTGAGCAGCCAGAGCAGCAGGAAGAACGCCATCATCGCGGTCACGAAATCGGCGTAGGCGACCTTCCACGCACCGCCATGCGGTTCTTCCGGCAGCCGGATCTTCTTCTTGATGATGATCGGGCCGGCATCGGCGTCATGCAACGTGTCTGCCATATGGTCCTACGCGCAGTGGCTCTGGATGCCGCGGCTAAACCGCCGGAAGGTTCTGCGTTGCTTCTTCCAGCTCGACGAAGGTCGGGCGGGTATGGCTCAGCAGGACCTTGCGCGCGAATTCTACGGACACCGCCGGCGCATAGCCTTGCAGATGGGCGAGCAGCCCCGCCTTGATGCAGACGAAATACAGCGATTCGTCTTCCTGGTTGCCTTTCAGCGCGGTCGCCATTGGACCGACGAAGCCGTAGCAGAGCAGGATGCCGAGGAAGGTGCCGACCAGCGCCGCGCCGATCAGGCCGCCCAGCACGGACGGCGGCTCGGTGATCGAGCCCATCGTCTTGATGACGCCCAGCACCGCGGCGACGATGCCGAGGCCCGGGAAGGATTCGGCAAGTTGCTGCATCGCGTGGCTCAGCTTGTGTTCTTCGGCGTGATGGGTCTCCAGCTCCAGATCCATCAAGGATTCCAACTCGTGCGGATTGTCGGTCCCCAGCGTCATCAGGCGCAGGTAGTCGCACAGGAATTCGAGCGCGTGATGATTGTGCGAGAATTTGGGAAACTCGGAGAACAGCGTGCTTTCATGTGGATTTTCCACATGCTGCTCCAGCGCCAGCATGCCCTTGGTCTTGGCCAGCCGGAAAATCTGGTATTGCAGGGTCAGCAACTCAAGGTAGTCGTCCTTCTTGTACTTCGACCCCTTGAGAATCGACATGACGCCGCCCATGGATTTGCCGAGCACTTGCTTGGGATTGGCGATAATATAGGCGCCGACGCCCGAGCCGCCGATGATGACGAGCTCGAAGGGCTGCCACAGGACGGCCAATTTTCCGCCGAGCGCGACATAGCTGCCGACGACGCAGCCGGTCACGATGAGGCTTCCGATAATGAGAAACATTCGACCCGATCATTCTTGGTTTTCTACCGTTCTTTTGGGTAAGCCAAAGTACTTAAAATAGAATTAATCCAGTCTGCCGCTATCGCGTTGCAGCATGGTCCTGGGGTAATATTGGAGCGCCGTGGCGGTTATCCCCCTCGCACTCTGGTATCTTCATGGGCTATCAATGGGTAGGGGCCGCGCCCGGCACCCGCCAACAGGGCTGAAATCAAGAAAACTGGCGCCGTATGAACTCGATCTCCAGCGATATTGACCCCTCCGATTTCCGCGAAGTCTGTGGCCGGTATGCCACCGGCGTGACCGTGGTTACCGTGCTCGACCGGGAAGGGCGGCCTTTCGGCGTGACGGCGAATTCGTTCACCTCGGTGTCGCTCGACCCGCCGCTGGTTCAATTCAGCCTCGATCGGGGCGCGTCGGTTTTCCCGGTGTTCGAGGCCACGGATGCCTTCGCGATCAACGTACTCGCCCGCGACCAGCAAATCCTGTCCTCGCATTTTTCAAAGACTTCCGATGGCTTCGACGCGGTGCCCCATGCGGCCTGGACCAGCGGTTGTCCAATTCTCGACGGCTGCCTCGCCAATATCGAATGCACCAAATACGCGGTCTATGACGGCGGCGATCACGTCATCATCCTGGGACGGGTGCGCCGGCTCGCCTGCACCACCGGCGAGCCGCTGCTGTTCTACCGCGGTGCCTACGGCGAATTTTCCTGATGGAACATAAATTAGGGCGGTTCCGGTGCTAGCGATCGTCGGCCGGCCGGCATTCGATTGGCTGCCGATCGTTCGGGAGACTGCCGCGTGATAGCGCACCCTTCCGGAACCGGCACGTCGTCGAGCCTGATTGACGGACCTTACGCGTGGTTCCGTCTTGCCGTGTCGATCGTGCTGGCCACCATCGGTAGCGTCGGCATGTGGTCCGTCGTCATCGTGCTGCCGTTCGTGCAGTCGGAATTCGGCGTCGACCGGGCCAGTGCGTCGCTGCCCTATACCATGACGATGGTCGGCTTCGCGGCCGGCAACGTCATCGTCGGGCGCTTCGTCGACCGGCTCGGCATCACCATTCCGATTGTCGCCGCCGCGCTGGCGCTGGGCGTCGGCTTCGTCTCGGCGGCGTCGGCTTCGGCGGTTTGGCAGATCGCCTTTTTCCAGGGCGCGTTGATCGGCATCGGCACGGCAGCCAGCTTCGGGCCGTTGATCGCCAATGTGTCCCACTGGTTCCGCCGCCGCCGGGGGTTTGCCGTCGCTGCGACCGCCAGCGGAAACTATCTGGCGGGCGCCATCTGGCCGACGGTCTTGCAAGGCTTCATCCAATCGGATGGCTGGCGCGCGACCTATATCGGCATCGGCATCTTTTGCGTCGTCACCATGGTGCCGCTTGCGCTATTGCTGCGGCGGCCGGCGCCCAACGGGATCGCGGACAATGATGGCGCCACCGCGGCAGCGCCGCTGCATTCGATCGATATTTCGCGCCGCACCCTGATGATCCTGCTGATGATCGCCGGGATCGGTTGCTGCGTCGCCATGTCGATGCCGCAGGTCCATATCGTGGCGTATTGCGTCGACCTCGGCTATGGCACGGAGCGCGGCGCGGAAATGCTGTCGCTGATGCTGGCGGGCGGTGTCGTGAGCCGCCTGATGTCCGGCGTCCTGGCCGACTATATCGGCGGGGTGCGCACGCTGCTGCTCGGAGCGGCGCTGCAATGCATCGTGTTGCTGTTCTATCTGCCGGTCGACGGCTTGGCGTCGCTCTACGCCATTTCGCTGATCTTCGGATTGTCCCAGGGCGGCATCGTGCCGAGTTACGCGATCATCATGCGCGAATATTTCCCGGCGAACGAGGCGGGTCAGCGGGTCGGCATCGTCATCATGGCGACGATCATGGGCATGGCGCTCGGCGGCTGGCTGTCGGGCTGGATTTATGACCTGACCGGGTCGTACCAGGCGGCCTTCCTCAATGGCATCGGGTGGAATCTGTTGAACCTGTCGATCGTCGCGCTGATCCTGTGGCGCAGCCACGCGACGGCGATGCGGCTGGGACGCGCGGTCTGAGGTCTAGCCCATTTCTTGTTCAAATCGAGGCAAGTGAGATGGTCTATCTCTTTGGTTTTGCGCAAATACGTCGTCGCGAACCGTTTCGGTTCGCTCGGGATTTGCTCTAGCCCGTCCGCGCCGTATCACCGAGACGCCGCGTCGGAAACCCGTCGGCGGTCAAGGCGGCGATGATCTCCTCGACATGCTCTTCGTCGCGCGTCTCGACCACGATATCCGCTTCCGCCTGTTTCACCGGCACGTCGAAGAACATCCGCTGGTGCACGATCTCGACGATGTTGCCGCCGAGCGCGCCGATATTCTGCGCGACGCGGGCGAGCGTGCCGGGCGCGTCGCTGATGGTGACGCGCAGCCGCGCGATCTGTCCGTCCCGCACGAGCCCGCGCATCAGCACCGAAGCGAGCATCCGCGAATCGATATTGCCGCCGGAAACGACCAGGGCCACGGTCTTGCCGGCGAATCGTTCCCGCGCCGCCATTACGGCTGCGAGCGGCGCGGCGCCGGCGCCCTCGGCAACCAGCTTGGCGGTGACCGCCATGGTCGCGACCGCATCCTCGAGCGTCAGCTCATCGGCCGAGACAAGATCGTCGACCAGATCCCGGACGATCGGGACGGTCAGCGTGCCCGGGGTTTTCACGGCGATTCCCTCGGCGATGGTTTCGCCCCCGGCCGTACCCTTTTCGCCGCGCACAGCCTGCGCCATGGAGGGATACAGCGCCGCCTCGACGCCGATGATCTCGACCCCCGGTTGGAGCGCCTTCACGGCGGTTGCTATGCCGGCGGCGAGCCCGCCGCCGCCGATCGGAACGATGAGCGTATCGACGCTGGGCAGGTCTTCCAGGATTTCGAGGCCGACGGTGCCCTGTCCGGCGATGATATGGGGGTCGTCGAAGGGATGAATGAAAGTCAGGTTCTCGGCCGCCATCATTTCCCGGGCGAACGGCACGCAGGCGCTCACGGAATCGCCATGCAGCATGACGCGGGCGCCGAGCGCTTCGGTCCGGTTGACCTTGGTGAAGGGTGTCGAGACGGGCATGACGATGGTCGCCGGGATGCCGAGCCGCTTGGCGTGATAGGCGACTCCCTGGGCGTGATTGCCGGCGGACGCCGCGATTACGCCGTTGCGGGCAGCCTGTTTTGACAGGCTGCGCAGCTTGACCAATGCGCCCCGGTCCTTGAACGAGCCGGTGAAGTGCAGCGTCTCGAGTTTGAGATGAATGTCCGCGCCGAATTCTTCGGACAAGGCGCCTGAACCGACGAGCGGCGTGCGCGGCACGGCGCCTTGAATGGTCTTCGCGGCGGCGCGGATTTCGTCGATCGAGACGGCCATGGCGGTTCTCCGGCTGCGGAGTCGTTGGCGCAGCTTACACCAGAGTTGCCGGCCTGCTCACGGCCGCAATTCGAATTTCGGAACGAGCGTCAGGATACCGGCCGCCCGCGCGCGCACTTCATCACGGTTCCCGCCGATCGTCAGGTGCTTGCCGTCGCGCCAGCGTGCCGTCAGGTCGCCGTAATGCGGCGAGAACGGATTGCCGGACTGGCCGGTGCCGATCATGAACCGGCTGTTGGCGAGGTCGGCGAGATCGTAGACCGCCCGCAACCCGGCACCATGGGTGTGCGAATGGCGGTTGTTGCCGCGCCGGACCGTCTGGCCTCGGTTGACCGTGTGGTCGCCGCCATCGGTCTCGATCTTCGTGCTTGCCAGATCGCCGATCACGGGAATGGCGGCAAAGAAACGATTGGGGAAATAGGCACGATGGCGCGCCCCCCAGCGCCAGCCGGCCATGTCGTCGCCATGATCCGCGGTGAGCCGGTCCAGGGTCTTGTCCAGCGCCGCGCGAAGTGTCTCCGCGCAAGTCTCGGCCCGTTCCGTGGTTACGTCGTCGCACCATCGGGGCCGATTTTGCAGGACATTCAGGATGAAGCGCGACCGCGGGCGGCGGTAGTCCTTGAACAAGGGGCCCAGCTCATCGGCGGCGAGCGCCCGCATTATGTCGTGCAGCCACGCGGCGTAGATCTGCGGTTCCGGCCGGTCGCGCCGCATGCGGAAATCCCATGCGCGCAACAGCGCCAGTGCGGCTTTCTGGCGATCCGTCTCGGGCGCGAAATTTGTTAGAAACGGGACCAGCCGGCGGGCCGCCGGCGACAGAATATCCATTTGCAGCGCCGCGCTGTCCGCCATCGCGTGGGCCCGCGCGCCCGGCAGGATTTCGAGCAACCGCTCGGCGCGGAAGGGGGCGTCCCAGTCGCGGGCCAGCCGGTGCGGGTGGCCGTCGCCGACCAGCCGGTTGTTGGCGTTCATGATAAATCCGGCGTCCGGATTGCGCACCGACGGCACGGCGTCGGCCGAAACGAAACCGTTCCAGTCGTGGCTCGCGTCCTCACCATTGGCGGGCCTGCCGCCGTCATGGCCGGCCCGCACCGGCACCCGGCCGGGCGTGATCATGCCGATACCGCCACCCGTATCCGCATAGAACAGATTCTGCTGCGGCGCATGGAAATCCCGTGTTGCCGCGGTAAAGTCCTGCCAGTTCTTCGCCCGGTTGATGGCGAACAGCGCGGCGGCGGTCCGGTCGTCGGGGCGCAGCGACGGGGCCGCGACGGCAAGGACATGGGTGTCGCTATGCCCATCGCCGGCGCTTCCGGCAATGTCGGAAATCACCGGCCCGTGCCGGGTTTCCCGCACCGTCAGCTCAACTGGTTCCTGATCCTTGACGCCGATCCGCTCGACCCGCGTTTCGAAGGCGCGCGGGCCGTCCGGCGTGAGGTAGCGGGTCGGATCCTTCGGATCGAGGCGCTCCAGGTACAAATCCTCGACATCGCCGCCGGTCGTGGTCATGCCCCAGGCGATGTGGGTGTTGTGGCCGAGCACGAGCAGTGGCACGCCCGGCACGGTGGCGCCCGTAAGCGACAGGGTCGGCGTCTCGATGCGGGCGAGATACCAGAGAACCGGCTTGGTGAAGCCGAGATGCGGATCGTTCGCCAGGATCGGTTTGCCGCTGGCGGTTCGGCTTCCGTCGAGCACCCAAGCGTTCGATGCATCGACCGGCGCCAGCGCATCGGGCAGGGCGGCCCATACCTTTTCCAACTGAAGGGTGGTGGCCTTCGCCGGTGCGTTGGCGGTTGCCGGCAGGGTCACCGGCCCGTCCGGTCCGTCGCCGGGCCAGAGATCATCGATCTGCTCCGGCGTCAGCCGTTTGGTCAGCCGGAGCCGCAGCAATTCGGTGCGCCAGTTTTTCGATAGCTGTAACGCCATCACCCGGGCCCAGACCACGCTGTCGGCGGTCCGCCACGGTTCCGGCCGGTGTCCGAGCAGGAAGAATTCCGGCGGCAGCGGGCCGTCATGGCTGGTCAGGAAAGCGTTGACGCCCTTCGTGTAGGCATCCGACAGGTGCCGGGCCGCTCCGGTCAGCGCGGCCGCCTGACGCTCGGCCAGACGATAGAGCCCAAATGTTCGCACGAACCGGTCGATCCGCAGCGTCTCGGGGCCGGTGATCTCCGAGAGCCGCCCGGCGCCGACGCGCCGCATGGTCTCCATCTGCCAAAGCCGGTCTTGCGCATGCACATAGCCGAGCGCGAACATCGCATCGTTTTCCGCATCGGCGAAGATATGGGGCACCCCGTCCGTGTCGCGGATAATTTCGACCTTTCCAGTCAGGCCGGCGAGTTCGACCGTACCGCTGGTCATCGGCAGCGACCCGCGCAGCCAGAGAACGACAAGCGCCGCCGCCAGCACGGCCAGCCCGAACACCCCGCCGGTGCAATACAGTAATATACGGGTTCGTCGTTTCACGGGATGTCGAAGGAGATGGGTTCTGTGAAGAGGAATAGGGTGAGGCCCTCATGCTGAGCTTGTCGAAGTTTGCGGGCCATGGCGCAACGTTCCATTCGTTTGCTGGGCGCAATATACCCGCAGTGCCGCGATGAATCCCGCGTCATTTCGCTTGCCGCTTGGAGGGGGAGTGTTCGCTGTGCCATTGTCGCCTCGCCATGACCTTGCGACGATTCAAATCACCGGATGCAATGGTGTCCGTTCTGCGGCCGGGCAATCCGGTCTATTGCCTGCGCCCGGCGGCGTTGCGCGCCGCGGCGGATCGGTTCCGGACGGCGTTTCCGGGGCGGACATTGTACGCCGTCAAATGCAACCCGCACCCGGTCGTGCTGGAGACCTTCTACGCCGCGGGCATCGAGCATTTCGACGCCGCCTCGATCCCGGAAATTGCGGCGGTCCGGGCATTGGGCAGCGATGCCGCCGCCCATTACATGCACCCGGTGAAGACCCGCGACGCCATCCTGACCGCCTATACGGTCTATGGGGTGCGCGACTTCGCGGTCGATCATCCGGACGAGCTGGAAAAAATTCTCTACGAGACCAACCATGCCAAGGACCTGACGATCCTGGTGCGCTTCGCGACGCCGGGCGGCGTGGCCCGCTATGAGCTGTCGCAGAAATTCGGCGCGGACGAGGCGGGGGCCGCCGCCTTGTTGCGGGCGGCGGTGAATGCTGGGTGCCGGCCCGGGCTTGCCTTCCACGTGGGGTCGCAGTGTCTCAGCCCGGCGGCGTATCGCGACGGCATTCGGGTCGCCGGAAAGATTGCCGAGCAGGCTGGCGTTGCGCTTGAGGTTCTCGATATCGGCGGGGGTTTTCCGGGCGTCTACCCCGGCGAGAACGCGCCCCCGCCGCTTGAGGAATATTTCGCCGCCATCCGGGACGGGTTTGCTTCGATCGGGGCGCCGGAGGCGTGTCAGTTGGTGTGCGAGCCGGGGCGGGCGATGGTCGCGTCGGGCTGTTCGATCGTGGTGCAGGTGCAGCTGCGCAAGGAGTCGGCGATCTACATCAACGATGGTATCTATCACAGCCTGTCCGAAACGGTGACCGGCAATCTGCAATACCCGGTGCGGCTGATCCGGGCGGAAGGCACGCCGTCGGCGGTCGAGCAGGCATTCACCGTGTTCGGGCCGACATGCGATTCGACCGACGTGCTGCCCGCGCCGTTCCGCCTGCCGGATGACGTGCGCGAGGGCGACTGGATCGAGATCGACCAGACCGGCGCCTATACCAATGCCCTGGTCACCGGTTTTAACGGCATCGCGCCGAGCACCTTCGTGATCGTTGAATGAAATATTGGGCCCGATGTTTTATGAAATTATCCAATAGCAGTATCACATCAATTTCGTCATACCCGCGTAGGCGGGTATCCAGGGAATTCTGGGATTGGTGGATTCCGGATCGACGCTATGCGCCGTCCGGAATGACGCCTGTATTTGGCAGTCAAATCCAAGGCGGAATCAAATCCGGATGGGAATGACGGAGTCGACAGTCCTCTGCGCGGGACCGGGCGGGTTTCACCGGATCGCCTATGCGGATTGGGGCGCGCCGGGAAACGGGACGCTGCTATGCGTGCACGGGTTGACGCGCAACGGCCGCGACTTCGACCGGCTCGCCGGCGCGTTGGAGGACAGCTTCCGGGTGGTCTGTCCCGACGTGGCCGGGCGCGGGCGCAGCGATTGGCTCGCCGATCCGGCGGGCTATGCCAATCCGCTCTATGTGGCGGACATGGTGACGCTGCTGGCGCGGCTGGGTGCCGAAACGGTGGACTGGGTCGGCACATCGATGGGCGGCATCATGGGTATGCTGGCGGCGGCGATGCCGGGCACGCCGGTGCGCCGGTTGGTGCTGAACGATGTCGGACCGTTCATCCCCAAGGCCGCGCTGGCGCGCATCGGCGACTATGTGGGCAAGGATCCGCATTTCGACGATGTCGCCGGGGTCGAGGATTATTTGCGCACCGTCCATGCGTCCTTCGGTGACTTAACCGACGGCGACTGGCGGCATATGGCTGAGCATGGCGCACGCCGCCTCGACGAAGGCGGCTACGGCCTCGCCTACGATCCGGCGATCGGCAACGCCTTCAAGGGCGCGCCCTTGCCGGATGTCGACCTGTGGGCGTTCTGGGACGCCATTCAATGCCCCGTCCTGGTTCTGCGCGGCGCGGAATCCGACCTGTTGCCGGCCGAGACGGCCGGGGAGATGACCCGGCGCGGACCCAAGGCGACGCTTGTCGAGTTCGAGGGGTGCGGTCACGCGCCGGCCTTGATGGCGCCGGATCAGATCGCGGCGGTTAGGGAATGGCTGACGGGATGAGTCGCCGGCCGCATGCCTGAAACGCTGCAAGGACTCTTCGGCGGCGTGTCGTACGCCTCCATGGCGGTGGTCGCCGGTGCGGTGCTTCTGGCCGGATTTTTGCGCGGCTTCGTCGGGTTCGGGGCGGCGCTGGTCATCGTCTTGGTGCTGAGTATCGTCCTTGGCCCGGTTGTCGCCGTGCCGATCTCCAGCCTCGCCGGAATACCCGCCATGTGTCAGCTCATGCCAAACGCAATTCGCTATTCGGAGCGGCGTTTCGTCGTTCCCTTCGGGCTTGCGACCTTCGCGGCCGCGCCGTTGGGCACCTGGATATTGGTCTCGGTCAATGCCGATTTGATGAAGATCGCCATTTCGGGTTTCGTCCTGTTGATGGTGGTCATGCTGTATCGCGGTTGGCGGTTGCCGGTCGGGTCAGGACGGTTTGGCCTGATTTACGCGGGCGCGGCCGCCGGGCTCGTGCAGGGCGCCGGCGGCGTCGGCGGGCCCCCCGCGGTCGCAATCGCGCTGTCGCGGCCGGGCACGTCGCATCAGCAGCGCGCGAACGTTATCGGCGTGGTGAATGCGCTCACCCTGTGCTCGTTGGTGCCGCTTTGGTATCACGGCCTCTTTACGCGCGAAGTCGTGCTCATCAGTATCGTGCTGGTGCCGCTGTACGTTGTGTCGACCTGGGTCGGCGCGCGATTCTTCTCGCACAGCGGACACCGGCATTACCGGCTGGCGGCATTGCTGGCGCTGGCCGCCATCGGGGTGGTTACAATGGCGCACTCGATACGCGACTTCGCGGCGGGCTAATGCGGCGAGCCGTTGGCGCGCGACCTGGACTGGCGGGACGGGGACAGCGTAGATGATTTTTAGGTGAAGGAGTTATGCGTGTGGCTGTAACCAAAGACGACTGTGCATTCTGCCAATTGGTCGTCGATCCGCAATCGGACGCGACGTGGATCGCCGACTTCGATCACACTGTGGCGTTCGTCAACCGGAACCAGATGTATCGCGGCAGCGTGGTTCTCATCACGCGGTCGCATCATGAGGATTTGCTGGCCATCGGTGACGACGAATTCGCGGCGATTGCCCGCGAGTTGAGGGCGCTCGCGGGCGCGGTGCAGCAGGCGTTCCGGCCGGCGCGCCTCAACTACGCGAATCTCGGCAATATGATGCCGCACCAGCACTGGCACATCATTCCGCGCTCCGAGGGCGATGCGTCCTGGGGCAAGGCGCCGCTGTTCGATGCGGAGCCGGTCGAACTATCCGACGCTGGATACGCTGGAATCATGGGAACCATACGCTTGGCCCTGTAGGCTCGCCTCACCCCTTCTTCAACAGCGTCGCCGCTTCGACGGCGAAATACGTCAACACCCCGTCGGCGCCGGCGCGTTTGAAGCCCAGCAGGGTTTCCAGCACGACCTGGTCGTTGTCGAGCCAGCCGTTCTGCGCCGCGCCCTTGAGCATCGCGTACTCGCCGCTCACCTGATAGACGAAGGTCGGCATAGAGAATTCGTCCTTCACCCGGCGCACGATGTCGAGGTAGGGCATGCCGGGCTTGATCATCACCATGTCCGCGCCTTCCTGTATGTCGAGGAAGACCTCGCGCAGCGCCTCGTCGGTGTTGGCCGGGTCCATCTGATAGGTGCGCTTGTCGCCCTTCAGCGCGGCCTTGGAGCCGACCGCGTCGCGGAACGGTCCGTAGAAGGCGGAGGCGTACTTCGCCGAATAGGCCATGATGCGGACATGGTCGAGGCCGCTGGAATCCAGCGTCGCGCGAATGGCGCCGACCCGCCCGTCCATCATGTCGGACGGCGCGATGGTGTCGCAGCCGGCTTCCGCCTGGACGACCGCCTGGCGCACCAGGACTTCCAGCGTTTCGTCGTTGAGGATCTCCTCGCCATCCATCAGCCCGTCATGACCGTGGCTGGTATAGGGGTCGAGCGCCACGTCGCACACCACCATCATCTCGGGCACGGCGTTCTTGACCGCGCGGATTGCCTGGCAGACCAGATTGTCCGGGTTGGTCGCCTCGCGCCCGTCCTTGGTCTTGCGAGCCGGGTCGGTATAGGGGAACAGCGCCATCGCCGGAATGCCGAGCGCGGCGGCTTTCTCGGCGGCGCGCGGCAGCAGATCGACCGACAGCCGGTCGACGCCGGGCATCGAGTCCACCGGGACGGTCTGCTTCTTGCCGTCGATCACGAAGACCGGCCAGATGAAATCATCCGCCGTCAGCTTGTTCTCCGCGACCAGCCGGCGGATGCCATCCTCGCGCCGGTTGCGGCGCATCCGCACGGAAGGGTACTGGCCGGGGCCGCCGTCGATCATCGGCGCGGACGCGCGCGCGGTCGGGACAGGGACGGGGGTCAGCTTCGCCTTGGCCATGGCTTCGATCTCCAGTAGTTCGCGATCGCCGCCCATTCGAGGCGGCGAGTTTTTCGGTTATACGCCATGACGCGCTGGAACCGAAGCGTCAAGGCGGCGCATCATCCGCCGAGTATCTCCGCCAGCGCGTCCTGGAAGCGGTCCAGCTCTTCCTCCGTGTTGTAGTAGTGGACGGAGGCGCGGACCACCGCCTCCAGGCCGCGCGCATCCATGTCGAGGAGCGTGGACGTCCGGCCGGAATTCGACACGTTGATCGCGCGGGCGCGCAGTGCGTCGACGAGATCCTGCGGGTCGTGCCCGTCGGCGGTGAAGGAAACGATGCCGCCCTGCACCGCACCGATGTCGCGCACCGTGACGCCGGGCAACGCGGAGAGCCGGTTGCGCAGGCCGTCGGCGAGCAATTGGACGCGCGTCCAGATGGCCTCCAGGCCGATCTCCGACGCGTAGTCGATCGCGACGCCAAGGCCGACCTTGCCGGCGAAGTTGCACTCCCAGTTTTCGAAGCGCCGTGCGTCGTCGCGGATCTCGAACCGGTCGGGTGCGGTCCACTCCGCCGCATGCAAATCGAGGAACGGCGGCTCCAGCCGGTCGATCAGCGACTCCCGGACCCACAGGAAGCCGGTGGCGCGCGGCCCGCGCAGGTATTTGCGGCCGGTGGCCGACAGCATGTCGCAGCCGATGGCGTTCACGTCGACCGGCATCTGACCGACCGATTGGCAGGCGTCGAGCAGGAAGGGGATGTCGTGGCGCTTGGCGATCTCGCCGACCGCCGCGGCCGGGTTGACGAGGCCGCCATTGGTCGGCACGTGCGTGATGGCGATCAGCTTGACCCGGTCGTCGACCGCATCGGCCATGGCGCCGGTATCCAGTTCACCGTCCGGGGTCGAGGGCACCGCCGTGATCTCCACCTCATATTTCCGGGCGACTTGAAGATAGGCGATGTAGTTCGAGGCATATTCCGCCGCCGCCGTGAGGATACGGTCGCCGGGCTGCCAGTCGAAGGCGTAGAACGCCATGTCCCACGCCCGGGTTGCGTTCTCGATGAAGGCGATCTCGCGCGGCTTGCCGCCGACCAGCCGCGCTGCCGCGGTGTAAAAATTTTCCAAGGCGGCGTCCGCCAGACGCGCCGCCTCGTAGCCGCCCTGGTCGGCTTCCAGCCGCAGATGATCCATCACCGCGTCCAGCACCGGCTGCGGTTGCAGTGCCGCGCCGGCGTTGTTCAGGTGCAGGACGTTTCGCACGCCCGGCGTTTCGGCGCGGACGGCCGCGACATCGATGGTCATTTTGGTTTCTATTCGTGCACCGCGCTGCGTCAGGTTGCCTTGGCCAGCGCCTGATCGAGATCGGCGATGATGTCGTCGATATGCTCGATGCCGATCGACAGCCGGACGTAGCCGTCGGTGACGCCGGTGGCGAGCTGTTCCTCCGCCGAGAGCTGCGAATGGGTGGTCGACGCCGGGTGGATCGCCAGCGAGCGCGCATCGCCGATATTGGCGACGTGGTAGAACAGCTCCAGCGCATCGATAAAGGCGCGTCCCGCATCCTTGCCGCCCTTGAGCTCGAAGCCCAGCAGGCCGCCCATGCCGCCCTTGAGATAGTAGGCGGAGCGGCGTTTCTGTTCCGCGTCCTGGTGCAGGCTCGGGTGGATCACCTTGGTCACGCTCTTGTGCTTTTTCAGGTGCTTGGCGACCGCGTCCGCATTGCGGCTGTGTTCGCGAATGCGCAGCGGCAGGGTTTCCAGTCCTTGAATGAACTGAAAGGCGTTTTGCGGGCTCATCGCGGCGCCGATATCGCGCAGCAGCGTGACCCGCGCCTTGATGATGTAGGCGACTGGGCCGATCGGCTTGACCGCCTCGGTCCAGACCGCGCCGTGATAGCTCGGGTCCGGCTGGGTCAGCATCGGGAAGCGGTCGGCATGTTTCTCCCAGTCGAAATTGCCGCCATCGACGATCATGCCGCCGATCGAGGTGCCGTGCCCGCCGATATACTTGGTGGTCGAGTACACGATGATCGCCGCGCCATGGTCGAATGGCCGGCACAGGATGGGCGCGGCGGTGTTGTCCATGATCAGCGGCACGCCGAGCTCGCGGCCGATATCGGCGACTTCCTTGATCGGAAAGACGGTGAGCTTCGGGTTCGGCAGGGTCTCCGCGTAATACGCCCGCGTCTTGTCGTCGGTCGCCTTTCGGAAGCCCTCCGGGTCGGCGGGATCGACGAAACGGGTCTCGATGCCCATCGTCTTGAGCGTGTTGTTGAACAGGTTCCAGGTGCCGCCATACAAGTCGGTCGCGCTAACGATGTTGTCGCCCGCTTGCGCGATGTTCTGGATCGACATCGCCGACGCGGCCTGGCCCGACGCGACGGCAAGCGCGGCGGCGCCGCCATCGAGCGCGGTGATCCGCTGCTCCAGCACGTCCGAGGTCGGGTTCATGATGCGGGTGTAGATATTGCCGAATTCCTGCAGCGCGAACAGGTTCGACGCGTGCTCCGTATCGCGGAACTGGTATGAGGTGGTCTGATAGATCGGCACCGCGACCGCCCCGGTCGTCGGGTCGCTACGGTAGCCTGCGTGCAGGCAGATCGTTTCGGGATTCGGTGTGTCGGCCGCCATGATACGTGCTCTCCTGTTCTCGACGCTTATTCGCCTACCTTCGGCGATATCGAAACAGGCGCGGGCGCGGCTTGCAAGTCAAACCAGCGTAATGGTGGAATTTGGCGCACTATGGCATGGAAATCGCATGAATTATGCACGTCCGCCGCGCCCGGCGGACAGGCAAACCAGCGGGAGACTCTCCGGTGTCCGAAAATACAGCAAGCGTGATCTATGCTCCCGATGTGTTCGAGGTCGATAGTATCGAGCAGGCGAAGCGCATCATCCTGACTGCCGAAGACAGTACGACGGAGGATCGCTGGCGGGTCGAAACGCCCTATCTCGCCGATGAGATCGACGCCTTTTTGCAGCCGGACGCCAAGAGTCTGATCGTCGATTATGGTTGCGGCATCGGCCGGATGTCGAAGGAGCTGATTGCGCGGCATGACTGCACCGTGCTGGGGGTCGATATCAGCCAGTCGATGCGCCAGCTCGCGCCCGGCTATGTCGACGGTCCACGATTTGCGGTATCGCCGCGGCCCGCCTTCAAGGCGATGGCCGACCGCGGCATGCGCGCCGACGGGGCGATCGCGATCTGGTCGCTGCAGCATTGCGCCAAGCCGCGGGACGATATCGCGCTGATCAATTACGCGCTCAAACCGGGCGCCTGCTTGTTCGTCTGCAACACCCACCACACCGCCGTGCCGACCAATGTTGGCTGGGCCGATGTCAGCGGCGACGTGCGTCGTCTGTTATCGGAGACATTCGAAGAAATCGATCACGCGCCGATGGCCGCGGAACACACCACCGATTTCATCGCCAAGATCGCCTATCTCGGCAAATACCGGAAACGCGCTGGCTGAAGCGGCGCTGCAGGTAGACGAATGCCTGTTGCGCGCAGGGGATGTGCAATAGGGACGTGCCGTCTAGGCTGCAATCGGCCCTGAGTCGACGATACGGCCGTCGAGCGTGTGGATTTGCCGGTCGGTCAGCGCGGCAAGGTCTGGATCGTGTGTGATAGCTGCGATGCACTTGCCCTGTTCATGCGCCAGCGACGCCAAAAGGTCGAATACCCGGCGCGCGTTGGCGCTGTCGAGGTTGCCGGTCGGTTCATCGGCGAGGATCAAAAGGGGGTCGTTTGCCAGGGCGCGGGCGACTGCGACGCGTTGACGTTCGCCGCCGGAGAGCTGATCCGGCCGTTTGTCCTGGTGTTCGGCCATGCCCATTTCGGCGAGCACGCGCGCGGCGTGGCGCCGTTGTTCGCTTGCCGTCCGGCGGCCCAGTTTACGCATTGGAATGACGACATTTTCCAGCGCCGTGAATTCCGGCAACAGGAAGTGAAACTGGAATACGAAGCCCATCTTTTCCAGCCGCAATTGCGCCAGTTCGGCTTCATCGAGCATGCCCGTATTGCGTCCTTCGACCCAAATTTCGCCTTCGGTCGGCCGGTCGAGCAATCCGAGCAGATACAGGAGAGACGACTTGCCGGAACCGGAGGGGCCGGTGATCGCTACGAATTCGCCGGCATCGAGGTGCATGTCGATATCACGCACCAGGGTTACCGGTACCCGTCCGGGGAGGACGCGTGTGACCCCTCGTGTTTCGACCAGCGCGGTCCTGCGACCTTCTGTCATGCCGCCCCCCGAATGATGTCGACCGGGTTCAATCGCGCGGCTCTGCGTGCCGGCATGTAGCCGGCGATGCCGGCGGCGATCACCGCCGCTGCGCCGGCGACGACATAGTGGGTCGGGCTGTACAGGATTGGCAGGCGGGTAAGCTCGGTAAAGGCTTCGACTTCAAACGGAATCGATGCGAGCGCAGTGGTCAACCCATAA
>Ga0224508_10001191_pt1 | contig 23637 bp, 15 predicted proteins | sample SF_Jan12_sed_USG_4_FD_170157 | JGI IMG/M metagenome (GOLD analysis project Ga0224508, IMG submission 170157) | Sediment microbial communities from San Francisco Bay, California, United States - SF_Jan12_sed_USGS_21 | ecosystem: Environmental > Aquatic > Marine > Sediment | place: USA... | reverse complement strand
TGATTCATCGGCTTCGGTCGCATCGGCCGCTTCGGTGCTGCTGCGCGAACAGTTGCGCCGTATGCTGCCAGAGGTTAACCGCGTTGAGGTCTCGACCGCAGACCAGTTGCCTTTGCCCATGATGAACCCCGGCGGCGCGCACGAGCGCATGATGCGCGGGATGCCAATGCATCGTCCCTGGGCCTTCATGCATGGCGGTATGGTGTCTGCGGGGGCGTTTCGCATCCAGGTGCGACTTGCCGACGGCACCTGGGTGCAATTGCACAGGACGGTGCCGAAAGAGCTACTGGATTGGCCAACACGTATGCTGTGGACCCTGATCATCATGTTGATCAGTGTTCTAGCGCTGTCCTTTTTCGCGGTGCGCTCGATTACGCGACCGCTTCGGATGTTAGCGGATGCGGCGAGTGAGTTGGGGCGCGACATCCGACGGCCACCATTGGCCACCGATGGACCGTTCGAGGTAGCCAATGCCGCGCGCGCGTTCAACACCATGCAGCAGCGCCTGAGTCGATTCATCGGCGATCGCAGCCGCATTCTTGCCGCGGTGTCGCATGATCTGAAAACTCCCATCACCCGGCTTCGTTTACGTAGCGAGATGCTCGAGGACAAGACACTGCGAAACAAGTTCCAGAAGGATCTCGATGCCATGGAACGCATGGTGAGCGAGACGCTGGACTTTATGCGTGGCAGTGAGGTGGAGGAGCAGAGTCGACCGATTGATGTCGTAGCGCTGATGGAGAGCTTGCGCGATGACGCCCATGACGCTGGTTGGCCCTTGGAAATCTTCGCAACCCATGCGCAGCCGTACGTGGGTAAACCTGTGGCATTAAGACGATGCCTGACGAACTTGATCGAGAATGCGGTGCGCTACGGCAAACGTGCCAACATCGACATCCGTGACGACACCAGGGAGTTGTGTTTCGTAATCAGCGACGACGGTTCAGGGGTCCCCGAGGCGGAATTGGAACGGTTGTTTGATCCTTTCTACAGGCTGGACGGGTCACGCAGCCAGCACACCGGCGGCAGCGGGCTCGGGTTGAGCATCGCGCGCAATATCGCGCGTGCTCACGGTGGCGACGTCACGCTCAGAAATTCTGAATCCGGGGGCCTGCAGGCGACACTGGTTCTTCCCCGTTGACGGCGGTCGGTTTAAGAGCGTTTCAAAACTGCTGGATGATTGATGGGAATCGGGCGATGTGCCTTCAGCACAGATGTCGGAAAGTGTCGGAAATATGCGCCCCAGCCAAAAAGTAGGCCGCGGGAGTTCGTGCATGCTCGGGCAGCCCCCCGAGAACAGACGGAAACGACGATCTCCAGTTAATGATGGTCACGTCACGGGGCAAAGCTCAAACCCTGAATTAAGACCGATGAGGCCGCTCCCGGTGCATGGGGAGCGGGGCAACCCGGGTTCGGATCAGGTTGCCTCGTAGCTCTCGATTTTGAACTCCGCCACCAGCGCCTGCAGCGCCGCCACCTGTTGGTGAACGTCGGCCGCCGTCGACTCGGTCTGCGTCGTCCCCTTCGCCGTTGTCTCACCCATGGTGTTGATGGCGGCGATGCTCTCGCTGATCTCATTTGTCACCGTCGCCTGCTGCTCGCACGCGTCGGCCATCTCGGTGTTGCGACCGGCAATGGACGAGATGCCTTCGGAAACCGCCGCGAGGGAGGTGCGCACCGCCTCTGCCCGCAATACGCTCACTTCGGCCTGGGATCGGCCAGCCACCATCACGTCGACGGCCAGCTTCGCCTCGTTTTGCAGACGGCCGATGAGGTCTTGTATCTCCTGGGTAGACTCCTGCGTACGCTGGGCGAGGATGCGAACCTCGTCAGCGACCACCGCGAAGCCGCGGCCCTGCTCGCCGGCTCGCGCTGCTTCGATCGCGGCGTTGAGGGCGAGGAGGTTCGTTTGGTCGGCGATGCCCCGGATCACCTCGAGGATGGTGCCGATGCCTTCGCTCTCCGACTCCAGGCGCTGGATGACCTCGGCCGCCCGCTTGACCTCCGCCGACAGGGCCTCGATTGCGGTCATGTTCTGGGTCACCGCCTCCCGCCCTCGCAGCGCCTGGTCGTTCGCCTCCTCGGTCGACTTGACCGCCTGACGGGCGTTGCGCGCCGCCTCCTGCACCGTCGCCGACATCTGCTCGACCGCCGCCGCCACTCGTTCGGTGTCGGTTTGCTGCGCACCGAGCGTGCGATTGCTCTCCTGCGCGGTGCGAGAGAGGTGCGCGGCTGCGGCGCCTAGCCCATCCGCCGCTCCCGCCACCTTGTGTATCGTGCCGCTCACCTTGCCGACGAACGTGTTGAAGGCGAGGGCAAGCTCGGCTGTCTCGTCGCGCCCTGTCCCTTCGAGGCGCACCGTTAGATCGCCGTCACCCTCGGCGATGTCGCGAAGGCGCCGCGCGACACGTCGTATGGGGTGTGTAATGCGGCGTGTCCCGAGATACCCAATTGCAGCCACCACGACCACCACCGCCAATGCTAGTGCAAACGACCGATCGCGCAGCTGGCGCACGCTGGTGTAGGCGGTCTCCGCAGAGACCAGCCCTTGCAGGGTCCAGCCCGGGTCCGCGAACGTGCCGTGTCCGCGGCTGCGGGTGGTCCCGACGAGGTAGCGGCGCCCGTCCACCTCATGCTCGCCGACGCCTTCCTCGGAGGGGAGCCCGGCCAGGGCAGAACGGCGTGGTGCGACCTCGCTGGACAGGGTGTCGTAGAGCACGACATCTTGTCTGGAGGTCAGGACCAACCGGTGATCGGCATCCTGGGCCGCACCGGCGAGGGCCCCGTGGCCGAGGAGCTCGCCCTGGACATGCTTCCAGTCAATGACGCCGATCAAGGTCCCGATGACGGTCTCGGCGTCGTAGTCCGCGCTGATCGGCCGGGCCAGGGTGAGGGCGGTCAATCCCGTGAGGGGCGATCTCTCGACCGTGCCCTGGTACGGTTCGCGGCGCCGCGCCGCGCGTTGGATCTCGGTGTCGGTGAGGTCGGCGCCCTTGCGCCCGTCCGCGGTAGAGGCGACGGCCTGCCCGTCCGCGTTGAGGATGGTGAGCTCCGCGAACTGCGGGTATTGCGCTCCCAACCGCCCTAGCTCCGCCGCGAGCTCGCCCTCCTCGTCGTCGGTGAGCACGTCCTGCATAATGGCCAGGCGGCTCCAGGTGGCGAGGTCGACGAGGGCGTCGCTGAAGAACTGGTCGAGCCGGTGCGTTTCCTCTTGGAGCGCCGTCTCGAGAGAGGCGCCAATCTGCACGCTCAACGCCGCCTTGGCGGAGACGAAAGAGAGCGCGGCTACACCTATGAGCGGCACCACCGCACAGGCCAGGAGCAGCAGGGTCAGCTTGGCGGCAAGCTTCATCGGGATGCCTTCCAGATGCCGGCGCCCCTGGTTCTCGAGGGCGCTGCCACCCTCACTGGACGGTGAATGCGAGCACGGTCCAGCGCTCAACTTTGCGAAGAGCCCCTTCGTAGCGGCGACCGTTTCCGTCTGAGACCTTCTCGCCGGCATCGAGCGCGGCCACTACCTGTTCGAGGCTCTGGCCGCCGAGTTCGAATCTGGCGAAGTAGCTCTCCGGTGTCTCGCTGTCACCTCGCTTGGCGACCGATGGCGATCCGCGGCTGTCGGCGATCACCCAGCCTTCCTCGTTGACGGCCACCACGAACGTTTCCGCACCCGACAGGCCCTTGGCGAGTGCTTTCTGATACACGTCGAGGCCGTGCTCGTAGTGCAGGATGGCCTTCTTCTCCCCGCCCACCAGTACCGGCGTCGTGTAGGCGAGCACCCATTTATCCGCGTCGGGCGACATATACAGCGGCGACAGGAACACCGTGCGGGGGCGCTGGACGAGGGACGGGCCGAAGAATATCGCCTCGCTCTCGTCGGGCGAGAGATCATAGGCGATCTGGTTGCCAACGATGCGCGAGAGCTCGGGCCCGGCGGCGTCGATGAGGCACATCTCCTCGACGTGGAACCTGCTCTGGACGTTGAGCGACACTTCGTCCACCCGCGACTTCGCAGCGTGCCGGTGGGCCTCATCCGACGCCCCGAGGAACGCCTCGAAGCTCTTGTCCTGGGCGGCGTTGACGAGGGCCTTTTTGGCTTTCTTGTGCAGCGAGCCGAGGATGGCGGCCTTCTTCTGCGCCAGGGTGAGGGCGTTAGTCGATGCCGCCTGCGCGACCACGTTTGAGATCGCCAGCAGGGAAGCGGCCAGAATCAGCATCGGTATACGCATGTTTTCGTACTCCGTCGATTTAATATAGTGAGTTGCGCTGCGCACCCGTCACAACAGCCGGACGTTGATCACGCTCAGCGCTTGCTCCCATGACGGCCTCGATGCCAGAAACTTTAGAGCGCGGGCGCCTGGGCCGGCCAGCCGAGCCCCGGGGGCCTGCGGTGGCCGGATGGCAGGCGTTGGCTCGGTATTCGTCGCATGGAACGACGATCAGGTTGTGTAGATGAGGACGGTGCGAAGTGGCGTTGCGTATTTCGCCGTCGCAGCCAAGCCCGTTCGCAGGGACGCGCCGGTCAATTGTCCATCTCCCGGAATCCACTACAGAATACGGTCGCGCCGGCCGATAAAAATCGAGGGTCGTTCGATCCGTGAGCGAACCACTACCGCGCGCGTAGTTGCGATACGGGGATCAGCAAGGTGCGCGGCCTACTGAAATCATGGAGTTGGCGTATGTCATTTGCCTTCCGAGGCGTTTCTTCCTTGGTTGCTGTAACCCCGACCGCACAGCCGTCCTGCGGACGCCGGGCCGGGCTGCGCTAGATGAAGTTGAATTACAAGTTCGCCCTGTTTGCGTTGCTGTGCTCGGTGCTGCCATTGCTGGGTGTTGCAACCCTGGCGTTTGATGCGGCCCGCGCTTCGCTGCGCGATCTCGTTCAAGCGGAACTCCTAGCGGTCGCACAACAGGAACAATCTCAGCTGCAGCGAGCGCTCGATGAATCGGTAGGCCATCTAAGGAGCTGGAGCAATCTGAGCATCATGCAGGATGTTCTCACCGATGATGAGGAAGGCGACGCACAACGCGAGCTTCTACGCCTGAAGCACAGTTATCCGGTGTTTCAGGAACTCATGGCGCTAAACGAAAACGGTATCGTGGTCTCCACGACCAGTGACATGCTTGAGGGTGCGGTGATGTCAATGGCGCCGGAATTCACGTTGCCGCGCCAGGGAACGCCGTATCGCAGTGCGGTGGGCACCGGCTCAACAACGGCGACCGAATTCGTGTCGCTGTCCGAACCGATCCGTGCGAGCTACGACGAGTCCACAGTGGTCGGCGTGTTGGTCGGCTGGTTGGATTGGCAACGCATCAAGACGGAGTTGTCGCGACGTACGCTATTCGGCGGCGCGCAGAGCGAACAGCGGCGACTGGTCTTGAGGTCACTGGACGATCAGCGGGTGCTGTACGCATCGGAAGCCAGTTCGGTCTCCAACGCGATGCTGGCGCAACTCCCGTCGCAGCCAGGAATCTCGGTGTTCACGGAGGAAGGTTCGTCGTATCTGGTCGCCACCGCGCGCTTTCGAGACACGAATGCGCTGAGCCGGCCCGACTGGGTTTTCCACGTTGTGCTCGCGACCGAGGTGGCGTTCGCGAGCATCCGGCGGCTTCAGGAATACCTGATCCTGGTTGGTGTATCTGCGGCAATTGCGGTCATCCTGCTCGGCTACCTGCTGGCACGCGCGACGGCCCGCCCGGTAAACGCCCTGGTGTTGGCTGCACAACGCCTGGCGTCCGGTGACTTTACGTCACCGCTGCCGACCCCTGGCAAAGATGAAATCGGCGTATTGTCCGCCAGTTTCGCGTCAATGCGTGATGCCGTCCGGGCAAACGAAGAACAACTGATCAAGAGCAAGGAGTTGTCCGAGGAGGCGACGCGCCTGAAAAGTGAGTTCCTGGCCAACATGAGCCACGAGATCCGTACCCCGATTAACGGCGTGTTGGGGATGACGGAGCTGTTGTTGGGCACGAATCTAGACGACAAGCAGCGCCGCTTTGCTGACACCGTCCACCGCTCGGGCGCGGCATTGCTCAACGTCATCAACGACATCCTGGATTTCTCCAAGATCGAAGCGGGTAAGCTCGAACTTCAGGGAGCAGCGTTCGATCTGCGTGATCTTATCGAAAGCAGCGTAGAGTTGTTTGCGGACAGCGCACACAAGAAGGGGATTGAACTGGCCTGTCGACTACATCCCTACAGCCATGTGGCATACCGCGGTGATGCCGCCCGCTTGCGTCAGATCCTTCTCAACCTGTTGGGTAATGCCGTCAAATTTACCGAAGAGGGCGAGGTAATATTGCGCGTTGCGGTTATCGAAGAGAGTCCGGACGCGGCGTTACTGCGCTTCGAGGTGAAAGACACTGGGATGGGCATCGCGCCTGAGTCGCAGACCGCGATCTTCGACTCCTTCGTGCAAGCCGATGGCGCCACCAACCGCCGTTATGGGGGTACCGGCCTGGGGCTTGCGATTTCGCGCCAACTCGCCGAGTTGATGGGTGGCGAGATCGGCCTCGAGAGTGAACCCGAAAAGGGCTCGACCTTCTGGTTCACCGCCCGCTTGAGCAAGCTGCCGGCAAGTGTTCAAAAGGCCTGGCGGACGTGTGGCGGGTTGCAAGGCGTACCTATTCTTCTCGTTGACGACAACCAGACTAATCGGCAGATCCTTGAGCATCAACTGGGCGCGTGGGGAGCAACCTATTGCAGCGCTACGAGCGGCCAGCAGGCGCTGCAAATGCTGCGGTCCGCGAGCGCGGAGCAGAGCCCAGTGGAACTCGCCATCCTGGACATGCACATGCCCGGCATGGACGGCCTCGAGCTGGCGCGCACCATAACCGCAGACCGGGATATCGCCCCGTTACGCCTGATCCTGCTCAGCTCGGTAGGCGATCAGTTCGATGCCGAGTCCTACCGGGCGCTGGGGATCGAATCCAGTCTGACCAAACCGGTGCGTCAATCGGAGCTGCATAATGCTCTGGTTGCGATGATGAAGGATGCAACGACGGAGAGTCGGCCGCGCGCCGACCAGCGTATTTCGATCACGCACGCAGATGCCCTCAGCGGGCACGTGCTGATTGCCGAGGACCATCCCGTCAACCAGGAGATGACGTTAGAGATGCTTAAGGTGATGGGCCTGACGGCGGACATAGCCGAAACCGGCCACGCGGCCGTCGCCGCGGTGTCAAGCACCGGATACGACGTGGTCTTGATGGATTGCCAGATGCCCGAGATGGATGGCTTTGCGGCGACTGCCGAGATACGCCGCCTGGAAGAAAGCCGCGCGGAGTCGCGCCGATTGCCCATCATTGCCCTTACTGCCAATGCCCTGCAAGGCGACCGCGAACGCTGCCTCGCGGCCGGGATGGACGATTATTTGAGCAAACCCGTTCAGTTAAAGCAGTTACGTAACGTGTTGCAGCGTTGGTTGGTCGAGGTGCCCGGCAATGCGCTGGACGCGACCGAGACGCAAGATTTGTGCGAGGCTGATTCGGCATCCAAATTCGAGCTGCCCGATATCGTGCCGCGCGAGGACTGCGCGGCGCAAGCGGCAGACGGTTCGGTTCTGGATCCGGATGTCCTGGCCAACATTCACGCGTTAGACAGGGACGGAAGTTTCTTACGCCGCCTGACAAATGAGTTTACAGCGGGTGCAGAACAAGACTTGCAACGTCTGCAAACGGCCGTCGCCACAGCTAATGTCGAGGGGGCGCGTGAGGCCGCGCACAGACTCAAGTCGAGCAGCGGCACGGTTGGGGCATCTCAGTTCGCGGCGTTGTGTCAGGAACTGGAAACCGCGGCGCGGGCCGGGCAGCTCGACAGCACCGGGGAATTGCTCGTTGAACTCAAAACCGAGCACAGGCGTGTCGAACAGGCGTTGAATCGAGAAATCAGAGAAGTTGCATGATAGTTACCGACAAAGATGACAATAAGCACCAGACTGCGCTGATCGTTGACGATGACGGCACGACCCGTTTGTTCGCACATCAGTTTCTGCAGCAGGCCGGTTTCAGGGTGTTGGAAGCGGCAGACGGTTTGCAGGCCTTGGAGGTCGTACAGCAGCAGCGTCCTGACATTATTCTGCTCGACGTTGACATGCCAAAGTTGGATGGTTTCGGTACCTGCACGCGGGTGCGTGCCATCCCTGAGTACGCGATGGTGCCTATTTTGATGGTGACCGGTCTGGATGATGCACAATCCATTGAAAAGGCTTATGCCGCCGGCGCCACGGACTTTGCCACCAAACCCATAAACTGGACGCTCCTTCTTCACCGGCTGCGCTACATATTGAGGGCTGCTAGCGCAGTCACCGAATTGGCGGTTACTAAAACCAGTCTGATCAACGCTCAGCGGATCGCGCGCATGGGCAGTTGGGAGTGGCACGCTGAGCGCGACAATATGGTGTGGTCCGACGAGCTGTATCGACTGTTGAGACTCGAGCCGGCCACGAGCACGCCTACGCTGGAGGTCTTCCTGCAGCGCGTGCATGAAACCGATAAAGACCGTGTCGCGGCGTGGATAGTCGAAGCTAAGGAAACCGGAATAGACGCCGGCATCAATCACCGTATTGTTTTGCCCGATGCCTCGGAACGCCACGTGCACCAGCAGGTCGAAGCGGTTCTCGACAGCGCCGGCAACACGACAGCGTTGTACGCGACGTTGCAGGACGTCACCGAGCGGCAGCATGCCGAAGCGAAAATCCGCCAGCTTGCGTACAACGACAGTCTGACGTCGCTACCGAATCGCGAAGCGTTCAAAGAGCGTTTGCACCAAGCGTTGGCGTTGGCCAGGCGTTATCAGCGAATGTCGGCCGTCCTGTTCCTGGATCTAGATGATTTCAAACGTGTCAACGACACTTTGGGGCATACCGTGGGTGATCTGCTGCTGCAAGCTGTCGCCGAGCGCCTGCTTGTCGGCGTTCGTGACAGCGATTCGGTGGCTTACTGCGAAACCGACGATACTCAAAAGACCGTAGCGCGACTGGGCGGCGACGAGTTCACTATTCTGCTCTCCGAGATACGCGGCGGCGAAGACGCGGCCAATGTCGCACAGCGCATCCTGAAGGCGCTCGCCGAACCCTTTACCCTGGCCGGGCATGAGGTGTTCATCAGCCCCAGTATCGGCATCACGCTATTCCCGCAAGACGGCGATGACGCGGAGGTGCTGCTAAAGAATGCCGATTCAGCGATGTACGCAGCCAAGCGTTCAGGCAAGAATTTGTACAAGTTTTTTGACGACTCCATGAACGAGGCCACACTCAAACGTCTCACAATGGATAGCCTCTTACGCAAGGCTCTGGAACGTAACGAGTTGTTGCTGCATTACCAACCCCAAATGGACCTCGTCGACGGGTACATCAATGGTGTGGAGGTTTTGCTACGCTGGCACAATCCGGAACTCGGGATGGTGTCGCCCGGTGAGTTCATTCCCATGGCGGAGGAGAACGGCCAGATCGTGCCGATCGGTGAATGGGTGTTGCGCACCGCGTGTGCCCAGGCCAAGCGCTGGATCGATGAAGGGCACTCGTTGTCACGCGTGGCGGTGAATATCTCGGTGGTCCAGTTCGTGCGCCCGAACTTTCCTGATCTCATCGCACATATTCTGCAGACGTCAGGCTTGAAGCCCTGTGCCCTGGAACTGGAGATCACGGAAAGTTTGTTGGTGAAAGATGTGGAGGGAGCGATTCATACGCTTCAGGCGCTTAAAGACATAGGTGTGCAGCTTAGCATCGACGACTTCGGTACCGGCTACTCGAGCCTGAATCAGCTCAAGCGATTTCCTATCGACCGACTGAAGATCGACCAATCGTTTGTGCGTGACATTACCTCGGATCCCGACGACGCCGCGATCGCTTTGGCGGTGATCGGTATGGCCGGCACCATGAACTTGAACGTTGTCGCCGAGGGCGTTGAGACCGAAGAACAGATGAGGTTCTTGCAAACGAATCGATGCAATGAAATGCAAGGCTACCACCTGAGCCGTCCGCTGCCCGCGGAAGACATGGAGCTCTTGCTGAGAGAACACCAGAGCGAACGCTGGTGCCAATCAAACGAAAGTGTCTGGCAACGCAACCTGCTGCTCGTCGATGACGATGCGGCAACGCTCACCGCACTCACCAAGATACTCGGCAACCAACAATACCGGATACTGACCGCCACCAGCGCACGAGAAAGTTTCGACCTGCTGGCGAAGCACGAGGTAGGCGTGGTCGTCGCCGACTACCAGATGCCCGGCATGGACGGGAACCAGTTTCTGGCGCGGGTGCATAGTATATACCCTCGTACCACGCGCATTATGTTAAGTGGGCAAAGCGACATGGAATCGCTGATTTCCGCGGTTAACGAAGGCGATATCTACAGGTTCCTGGAGAAGCCGGTATCAGCAGCCGTACTGCGCAGAACGTTACAGGAAGCTTTCTTTGTCCACGAACAAAACCACAACCGTGAAGGCTTCGCTGAAGCCACTGCCGATTGCGAAGCGCAGATGAGGCAATCTCCGGTTGCCACCGGATGAAGCGGCTCCAGACGATGACTTAACGGGTCTCTGCCGATTCGGCAACAACCCTGCCATCGGCTTTCCACCGGACACTTACTAACGCCAAGTCGATCATATCTCGGCGTAGCCGAAGGAATGCGGGCTGTTTCAACTGGCAGGAATGGCCCCGTCTACAGACCGACGTGGATGTCTGTCGGTTGTCGGGGGTGCTGCGGCCAAACTGCGGAGGGTGAGTTATTCTCCTACGCCGACTACGCCGACTACGCCGACCGAGGACCACGTCTGCTGCAACGCAAAATGAGCCGACGGCCTTGCCCCACAAAACAACCAAGGTGTCCTTGGACTTGGTGCATGAGTATTTCGCGCCCAACGAATACGGCAACTGGTGCGGCACTCATACCCTTGTTCCCACTTGCCGCGATTATGGATTGGCACTATTTGCCTCGATTTGCGTCAAGTATTTTCGGTAATTGGAGTGGCCGTGGTTTTTGAGAATGTCCAATCCTCGTCGCAGCGCGTTAACGACGAAGTCGCTGCCGAGAGAGGGCTCGAGATCGAGATCTCGCTCATTGATCAACGTGTACCGGAGCGTGTCGCCATCTGTCACTGTGGGGCGGGGCGAAAGGACCGTGATTAGGTCCAGGAGGACGTTGTACGCACCGCGTGTTTTTTGCGGGAGGTTTACGTAGCTCGCCGCGGCGTGGTCCCAGCAGTCCACGAGTTTGTTCCGGTGGTTGATATAACCGCCTCCCGAAATCACCTGGCACCCTGCCGACCAGTTGCTGGTGTGTCTCCCGCTCCAATGGATGTTGATGGTCGTATTGAGATTCTTGTCGACCGCTGCAGCCAGGACACGTTCGTCCTTGAGGTTGACCTTGGATCGCCGGTTCTCGCTGTCTCGCATGACCAAAACGCCGGCCGACTTGGGCCGGAAGGCTCGGTACATCTTCCAAGGTCCGAGTCCGGATTTCGGCAATCGTTTTCGCGTGAGCTTGTGCCAACCAAAGCGGTAGAGATGCTGGCCAGGCAGGAGAAAAGGTGGCGTGCTGGTATTCGGATTCGGGTCGGTAGAGCCGAAAAACGTGAACACTCCACCACCTGCGAGCAGGACAAACACATCGTTGTTGAGTCTGTTTTTCCAGTCCTCTTTCGCTCCGCGTCGGATACCAATAAGGTGTATGTGTTTCTTGGAAAAGTCCCACTCCGAGACGGGCAACGTGTCCGGCTGCTCGGTACCTTTCCAGCGCTTCATGACGACCTGGTGCAGAGGGCCCGGGTTCGCGGCGGTTCGATCGCGAAAAGCATTCAGTAGCCGGAACCATGGGGTATCGGCTCCCGGGGCACCCTTCCAACTGACTTGGCGCCCGTCACTTTGCCATCGATCTAGGTGTTCTTTCGTCCGGTTCCCAGCGAGTGCGTCTGGCGTGCCGATGACGTATTTTGGTTCTTCTACCGAGCGCACGTACTCCTGAAAGAGGCGCACCGCGGATTGCGTTCGGTAGTCGAACACACCGGACGCCCCTCCATGCGGAAGAAAACCCGAAGCCGCGAGCTTTTCCTGAAGCGCTGCTACCTCGGAGCCACCGTTGGCGGTAAAGTCGCGCCAGAGATCGTTCTTCTCATCGCGGAACTTCCGCCCGCCCGGGCATGACTTCTCCCGCATCTTCGATTCATGAAGCTCGCCGAAGAATGCCTCCGCGCTCTTCGGAATCCTTCCGCGATCGGCCACGCCTAGTCTCAGAGTAATCATGTCGACACCTCGGTTTCTACAGTGGTCAATGGTTATCCGGCTCGCCAGTCCCTGGCGAATTAGTAATTTATAGCCGAAAACGCCCCGCTGGGGTCTGTTTCGCTGCGAAACCATCGCTAGCTATCACCCAGCGGGTCAGTCTAGTTCAGCTAGACTAAGAATGGAGCGAGATTCAATTCTGGAGACTGTAGTGCCGAAGGAAGTTTGATCACGTTAACCAGGACTTTGCGGACCTTCACCAGTTATTGCTACGATGCAGCATGTCTAGAAAGCGGCGGACTAAATTGCCGCAACTGTCACCAGCGCCGTTTGTGTTGGCGATCAACTTAACCGCGATATTGTTCGGCGCTTTCTAGCGCTCCCGTGGCGGTACAGGCCAGAACCGTTCGAGTAGAACATCAATCATTGAGCGGACTTTAGGCGCAACGATCCGGTTACTTGGATAGAGGGCCCATATAGAGCTTTCTGTGACAAGCGGGAAATTCGGCAGCACCTCGACGAGAAGCCCGGATTTCAAACTCTCGTAGGCATGCCAGACTGACTTTATGCCGATATCCATACCATTTTCGATCATGTTGCGCATTGCCTCGCCATCGTTGACAACGAAGGAGCTCGGAGCGGTAACTGTTTGTCCGTTTTCAAACTTCCACTTATTGCCATCAGCCCAGACCACGCTTTGATGCCCTGTGAGATCGTCAGGCGTAGAAGGAACGCCGTGCAGTTCAAGATAGGCGGGAGAGGCGACGAGAAGACGCCGACAAGGTGCTAGCTTCCGCGCGACGATGCTGCTACCAGCTAGAGGTGCATTCCGGATAACAAGATCATAAGCGTCTTCGACGACATCGAGGGCTTCGTCAGATAGCCGTAGGTCAAGGCTGACGCCGCTGGGATTGTGAAAGAGGTCGGTTCTGAAACCACGCGGTTCCGGCCTGGTGACGAGGTGTTCTACGCGGGCGACATTACCCGCCCCGACACCAATGCCGCGTTGATCAAACCGCGTGGCCACGTCGCACTGATTGATGCCCCTAAGGCTCTCGACGTTGTTCCTCTCAAAAGCAAGGCTCTCTCTGTGAGCTGGGAGTTCATGTTCACCCGCTCCATGTTTCAGACAGAGGATATGGATGCGCAGCATATGTTGTTGAACGGTGTTGCCGACCTTCTGCACAACGGCACATTAATTCCCACCGTCAACAAGCATGGCGGCACCTTGAGTGTCGAAAACCTGCGGAGCGCACACGAACTGCAGGAAAGTGGAGCGGCAATCGGCAACACTGTTCTGGACGGATTCAGCCAGTGACACCATTCCGAGCGACTGAAGGAACCGTACAATGTGCGGCGCTTCAAATCACGAATCAAACCAAGGAGACCTTTAATGTCAAAACTCACCATCGTTGCCAACATCCGCGCCAACCCCGATAAGATCGATCTGGTCAAAGCCGAGCTGGGAAAACTAATCCCGATCACACGGGCCGAAAAAGGCTGCATTCAGTACGATCTTCATCAACCGGACGCGTCGAACTGGCGACGCACGATTGGTGCTGAATTCCCTAGAGACCATGGCCATGTCGGCGTTGTTGCCGAGAACCTCTATGCCTGCTCGACCGTGGGGTCAGCGCCCGCTCGCGGATCGGGCCGGGGACTCGAAGCTGTCCATAACACGTCCGATGAGCGCGTTGGTGTGAGCCGAGTCGATCCAACGAGCTACCATGACCAGATCGAGTGCCGGGTCCACCCAGATGATGCTCTGTCCGGCACCCATGGCGAAGTAACTGGTATCCGGCGCGCAGTCGTAGTGCGCGCCCCCGGTATTGAGCCACCACAGATAGCCGTACTCGGCATTGATGGGGCAGGGTGTGTGTGACGCCTCGACCCAGGCCGTGGGCAGCACTTGCTGGCCGTTCCACTCTCCCTCGCGAGCCATGAGCAAGCCGACGCGCGCGTGGTCCAGGCTCGAGATGAAAATTCCGCCGCCCCAGTGAGCGCCGCCGGGGACCGACGGCAGGACCTCGCCGTCGATCTCGAAATTCGCATTGCTGTAGGCGCGCCAGTCCCAGGTGTCGCTGGCGCCGATCGGATCCATGACGGCTTCGCGCAGCACCGCCGGCAGTGGGCGTCTGAACACTTGCGTGAGCGAAAGCGCGAGCCGGTTGACGCGCACGTCGTTGTACTCCCAGTAAGTGCCGGGCGTCTGCAAATCCCGGTGAGTACCCTTGCGCGAGTTGTCCGCGCCCTCAGCCACCTGGCGATGCCGATCGACCAGATCGGGCTTGTCCCACAACGTACCTTGCCACTCGCTGGTCTGGTGCAGCAGGTGGCGCCAGGTGATGCTGCGGTTCTGTTCGGAGTCGAAGCCATCGTCGAGGGCGTAGTCGCGCATCGCATCGTCGACGTCGCGGATCAATCCGCGGGCCACGGCGATACCGGTCAGTATGGAGAGATAGCTCTTGGCGACGCTGAAGGTCATGTCGACGCGCTGTGTATCGCCCCATTCGCTAACGATCCTACCGCCGCGCACAATGAGCCCGTTAGGGCCGCCGCGATCTTTGGTCGGTCCCAGCACCTTGTTCCAGGGCGGTGGTTCGTGGGTGGCCTCGCCTGCGGCGAGCCCTTTGGAGAGATTGCGCGGCCACGGCGTCTCCACCTCTTTCGCGAACGCCGTCACCTCGGCCAGCTTGTCGGAACGCATGCCGGCGTCGGCTGCCTCGACCCGCTGCCATTCGTCGCGAGCCGGAAAATACAGCATGTAAATTCACCAAATGAGAGCGCGGGACAGTATACCTATTTCAGGATTCCGCCAGGCGCGCATGTTACCGATTTGATGTACGGTGCGCCTAGGGCAATCGGGTCGAAGGAATATGTCGGACGCAATACGTCTAAAGTCATCCCTCGCGTGCACGCTGTGTCTCATCCTGCTCGTGGGCTGTCGCGGTGAGCGCCTGCCGATAGGGATTGCCGCCGCCACGCTCTCAGCTTGCCCACCAACGCCGAACTGCGTATCCAGCGCTGCCGACAGCGAACGGCATGCAATCGCCCCGTTCACCATAGTCGGCAAAGCCGAGGCGGCGTGGCGTGCACTGCACGAGGTGGTTGCCGGCATGAAACGCACCGAGGTGATCACCGACAGCGATGACTACCTGCATGTCGAGTGCGCCAGCCGGCTGTTCGGTTTTGTCGACGACCTCGAGTTTCAACTGCGCGCGGGCGAGAACCTGATCGCGGTGCGTTCGGCTTCGCGCATTGGTTACACTGATCACGGCGTCAACCGCCGGCGCGTCGAACACGTGGCGGAGCGGATGCGCGAACGCGGAGTGATCGAATAGCCTCGACCGCGCCAAGCTTAGTCCGGGAACGGCCTCGGATCCAGGAAACGCTCGATAACGTTGCGTGTTAGGGTGGAGACATTGTTGTCGTAGCCGTTGTGAGCCAGTGCTGCGGCCCAGGCGATGGAACTGGTCGCGAACACCGCGCCTCCGTGCGGCGTCTCGTAGAACACCATGTCGCAGTGCACGTGCGGGCAGGTTTCGCCGGTGATGGCATCGTGGGTGTGCGTGAGCTCTTCCTTCATCCAGTGATAGGTCGCGGTGAAGTCCGTCGCGGTGGCCACCACCAGCGCGTGCGGTGGCGTGCCCAGCGCGACATCGGCGCGGTCGATTTCCCAGCCGGCGGCGCCGCCGCCAAGGATGCCGAAATCGCCGATGCGCTCGTGCTCATCGATCCCGGCGAAAGCAAACGCTACCCGCGGATCGAAGCTTGCCGGAGTGCGCTCGTAGCAGGCGGAGAAGTCGAACCCCTGGGCGGTCATGCCGGTGCCCGCTACCGATTGTGGCGCACGCCCCATTCTTCGCCACATGCCGCCGAGCTCGCCGGTGAGCGCGTGGTAGTACTCGCCGCCCTCGGCGAGCCAGGCGCGGATACCGTCCTCGCCGCGTCGCATTTCCATTAAGCCCGGCGTCTCCGGCTGATAGGAAACACGCCAATAGAATCCGTTGCCACCGAAGTAGATGAATCTTCCGCCGGCGGTCTGGAACTGTGCGTAGGCATCGAGCATGGCGAGCGACGGGTACTCAGGATGCGTGCCCGTCATCACGCAGCGGTAGGGTTCGAGCAGGGTATAACCCTCGCGTTCCAGGTCGTCTTCGGTGATCACGTCGAAGGCGATCTCCTGGTGCTCGAGCCAGTCGATGATGTGGGTGTCTGCGGGTAACTGCCAGAGCGCCTCGTTGGGGCGCAGCGAAAGGATCGGGCGCAGACGCGAGGAGTAACACACGCCGCTGCCGTCGCGATGCTTGTCATAGGTCGACAGCCCCAGCTCGGGATGGTGATGCAGATAGAGTGCGCTCGGATCGACTGCGGTGAAAGCGCCGCGCACCTGCTCGCGGCCATCGAAATCGATAATCGTGTGGCGGTTGGCGTAGGCCCAGTAACTTGCGCTCGGTAGCAGCAGTGCCAGATCGGCGCGCTTGCCGCCGCTCGGCGGGCGCACCACGAACGGCACATAGTCTTCTCCCTCGTCGCATTGCAGGTGTACGCAGTAGAGCCCACTCGGCAACTCCGCGGGTACCTCCCAGGTAAAGTCTGTCTGCCAGCCGCAGTCGTGGAGATCGTCGTCGTGGAAATGAATCGCGGCATAGTGGGCAGGATTCTCGCGCCAGTTGTAACAGCTTCCATCCCAGTGCACGCCCTTCATCGCGCGTGTCGGTACGTTGACGAACTCGACGTCGTATCCGTTGCCGGTGATGTCCGGTGCGTGCTGCGTGCTCATGTCGCGCGCAAAGTCCCAATGCGCGTGCGGTGGCGAGTCGATGGCTTGCGCGGCGCCCGAATGCCACATCCAGGGCGCTTCGATCTTGCCATTGAAACAGGCGTCGGGTACGGGTGTGCCGCGCGCGGTCGATGTAGTGCCGCGCGACCAGGCGGCGATACGCAGTCCGGGCCCGGTGCGCGGCGTGCATTCGAGTGCGCACCGCACGTCACCGGCTCCGTCATCGCGTGCGTAGTGCACTAGCGGTTCCTGCGTCACCTGCACCTGGCCGCCACCGACGTCGACACGCGCGCGGATACGGTACCAGTGGCGTTCCAAGAGCGGCGTGCGCGTGCTCACGCTCTGTATCGAGGCGCCATCGCCGAGGCGCAGCGCCGCGGCACCGTCGGCATCGATGTGCAGTGCGATACCGCTTCCTGATTCCACGTCCCAGTCGGCAATGATTGCCTGCTCGCCGCCACGCGGGAGGGTCGGCCAGATCCAGCACTCCAGGGTCACCCCGGAGGACCAGTCCCGTGGTCTTCCCGCGACGTCGGCGTAGGAGCCGGCATGGATGGGCTGTCTGCGTCCGACGTATTCACCGTTGATCGTCGCGGCCACCGGCGCGAGCTTCAAGCCGACGTTGGCATAGTCTCCGCAACGCACGTGCACCACGCGCGCCGAGTAGCACGCGAGCTCGGCGCTCACTTTGAACGCGATGCACTCGCCGGCGGCGACGGAGAAGAGGTCGCTGTAGCCGAGCAGCGGCCGGTTCACCAGATCGGTGCTCGCGATTGGTGTGCCGAGCGCCGGCGGGGGTTCGTCGTCGAGACTCAGGGCTTCCCCGGTGTGTGCCTGCCAGCGCTGGCGAAAGATCGCCCATTGCGCCTGCGCGAGCGTTTCGCAGGGTTGCTCGACGTATACGCTCAGAGCATGCCCCTTGGGCCCGTTGGTGCGCGCCAGGTACCAGGGCCCGCCGCGCTCGATCTGAACCGCAATCCAGCGTTCGACAGCGCTGTCCCAACGCATGATCTTGAGGATCTTCTGCAGGTCCTGGCTGTGCGGCCCGAGTGGATTGAGTTTGTATTCGCGCGCCAGGTCCAGGCGTCGCGGGTCGACTGCGTGCATAACGGGTCCCAGGAAAGCCTGGACGCGATACTAGCAGCCGGCTGCACTTGGCACACGGCGGCGGGGCGGCGCGGGCAGTGCCGGTGCTGAGTGTGCCATGTGCAATCTGCTTCCATTCGCCTGCCATCCAGGCGTGCGCTGTGCCTCATCCCGCAAGTTTGTACCGCAGCACACCAAACGCTGGGAATAAATGATACCCGGGCGAACCCCCGCCGCTTAGTGACACAATTACGACACAAAGTCCGCGATATAAATTTAGGAAATAGAGCGTGAGCTATTGGTTGTGTGGCGCGCCGGGCAGGACTCGAACCTGTAACCCTCGGGTTCGAAGCCTCGCCGGCAAACGTAAGCCATTGTTTTTGCTACGCGCTACAGACGGCGCTCGTTGCCTAAAATGCCGGATTGCGCACAACTTTGCAGCACTGATGTCGGAAAAGTGTCGGAAATACGCGCGGTGTTGGGGGCAGGACAGAGAGTACGTTTTACCTACTGCACGAATCACCAACTAAACAACACACGGTTACTCCTCCAGCTAATAAATAGGCGGCGAATTCTTGCATGCCCGGGCCGGAATACCCCCTCCCGACAACAGACCGAATCGATTTCGATCACTTGGCGGTAACGCCGCACAGCTGGTTACCGGCCACGTTCGATCACGATCAATACTTCCGATTCGATGAGCACCACACTACGGTGTCACATCGACGGCGATTACAGCAGCTATACCTGCTACGGCTGCCATGAACACTCCCGCTCCGAAATACGGGAGAAGCACGCGGAAGAAGGCATCTACGACTGTGACAACTGCGTGGAATGCCATCGCAGCGGAGACGAGGAAGAAGCAGAACGCTTCTGGCGTCAAAGGCGAACGAGGCAAGGCGAAGCCAAAAAGGACGGGCGGTGTTCGTATCGGCGTGAACACGATGAGGATGAGCGACGCGATGACGACTAGGGATACAATTCTGAAAGGCTCGCTTCTCGAGGGACCTTGCTTGATCAAAGAGGGCAAAAACATGCTTCGGCTGACTAATGTATGTTTCGTCGCTGGCTGGCTGGCGTTGATAATGGTCACGCCTGCGGAAGCCCAGGATCCTGAGGTATCGGCTGAAAGCGGGATTGTCGATGCACACTGGAAGGAGGTCTTACGACCCATTGCGCATCAGGGCATGCAGGTGAGCGGATACCCGGAGCTGCGCGTCGGCATCGTGGAACTGCGCGGCCGTATTTTGATTACCGGCGTCGACGTCGGTACGCTGGCCGCATGGGTTACCTACGCACTGAACGGACAGATCATCCGATACCAAGGCTATGTCCATTACAGGTACGCAGATGGGTCTGCCGCGCTCGCGGCCATGAGCGCCAAAGGTCAAGTGCCCGGTATGCAACAGGGTAGCCTGACTTTCATCGAAGGCACCGGACAGTTCGAGGGAATCGAGGGCACCATGACACTGAGCACATCGACCATTAATCCCGCCGAAGGCATTAACACGGCCGAGGCCATCGGTCGATACAGCTTGCCGCATCGCTAACCTTGGACTGTGCTGAGGTCGGTAGGCTCGCCGTCGATAACCAGTCAGGTTATCGCTCATTCAGAGAAGAATCGATGCAATGCCCGGTCAGTATAGTCGTGGCCTGGACCGAGTGTCGATGCTGCGCCTGGACTTGGCCTCCCGATGACGGATTCAGAGGAGGAGTGCTGCTGCACTGCAACAGAGTGCTAACGCTGGCCGCTTTGTCGGTAGAATGACTTCCCGCCGGAGAGGCTGGCTGAAACACCCCCGAACGCTGACCGAGACCACGTCGGTCGGTTATCGGGCCCCGATCAGCCAGAGGAAATGGCCCCTGTTCGGCGGCTTGAAGTCCTCAAGCATAGACTGCTGCATCCTTTTGAAAACGTTTTCTACCTTGGGATGTTGGTGCACCCCTCCAGCTATCTCCTGCTAGCTCAATCGTTCTGGGAAATTTATCCAAGGTACGATTGTAAAACGCCACAGGCAGTATCTAGTCTGATGCAAGACATGGCGAAGATGTTTCTTGTCGAGGCCCGATAACCGACCGAGCCCCCTACCAGCTGGCTGGCAGGGAAACGGACCACGCGGCTGCATGCTAGTCCGTCGTTTGTTATCTGCCCCGCGGCGTTGCAATTCACCCCATCCAATCAATTCATTACCAAACCACCATCGATATTGATGGTCTGGCCGGTGATATACCGTCCTCCCGGACCCGCGAGGAAGGCGGCCATCGCAGCGACATCTTCGGGGTCATCCAGGCGACCGAGCGGAACCATCTTTTCTAGTCCCTCAATCAGTTGTTCCACTGGCGTCCCCGTGTCGGCTGATCGCTGAGCGAGCATGCCCCTGAGCATTTGCGTATCAACCAGCCCTGGACAGATCGCATTGACGTTGATGTCGTATTCTGCCAATTGCACTGCTGCAATGTAGGTCATCGAGATGATCGCGCCTTTGCTCGCCGCATAGGCTGGACTGGACGTGCCGCGGAATCCCTTTCCGCCCGTCGAGGAGATATTGATGATGCGTCCACCACGACCCTGATCCACCATCCATCTGACGGGCGACACGCTGGACGCAGAAGAACGTCCCCTTGGCGTTGATCCTCTGCATGAGATCCCACGTCTCTTCCGTGATATCGAGCAAGGCGCCGTGGCGTATCACACCGGCGTTGTTGACAACAATATCAATGCCCGCTAGCTCTCCCACAACGGTGCTGACCATGGTATCGATGTCGGAAAGGTCGCCGATATCCGCTCGAACCGGCAAGCTGCGCCGACCGAACGCCTTGATTCTTGAGTTCGTCGCATTCGCTGATTCGGCGTCGATGTCAGCGACCGCGATGTCGGCGCCTGCCCTGGCCAGTTCGATCGCTGTTGCTTGACCAATCCCACCGCCAGCGCCAGTTACTAATGCGTTTTTCCCGTCGAGTGTCATCCCGTTTCCCCCAGTTCGATAGACAGGGACAACCAGGTGTATATGAGCTATGCAAACAAGCCAATGCCGGGTATTCGCTCGGCTACTGCCTTCGCCGGCACATGGCCCAGTCTCCCTTCGCCGAGTCACACCCGAACAGGATGGCGCGAGGTGGGAGCCGGCATTGCTCACCGCACCGAAACAGCACCTTCGAAAACTGTGAAGCAGTTCATAGGTAATCCGCGCCGGGGGCGTAACCTCGGGCAACCAATCACCACAACAGCCATCGCGGGTGGACAATCACGGGCAAACGCTAAAGACGCCCATTGCACCGAGTGCACGCAGGCTACGACGAGCTGGTCTTCACGCTGCTGATCGCGGAGTGTTTGTGAGTGCCGTATTGCTACTACCGGTGCTGTGAATCGCGGATCGCAAAGGCGAGGGAGCGCAACATGCTGGAATTTGGCACATCAGACCGAGTGCGTTGGGATTCCCATCGCCTCGGAATAACATTCATCGTGTATGACGGCGATAAGGCACTAAGATGCCACATCAGTCGTGCAGCAATAGACGACCATCTTGACTACTCTACCCCCGGCACGATTCTCGACAGGGCCCGGGCACAATTTGATGAACTTACCGAGCAAGTACGCTCAAGGATAGCAGCGAGAGCTTTCGAGGCGGACAGCTCCATCCGTATCAGCACCGGTGATTGGCGTTGACATCGGGAGATCCACTGTGCGGCCGTCATACGACCACAGGCAGGTGCCTTGTCCTTCACTATCCAGCACCGGGGTTCCCTGCATAGCCCGACGTCGGGTAGCTTCTCCTGGCACAGATCTTGTTTGATATTTGGCCAATAAGCGGCGGCAAGATCAGTCGCCCACAATACCATTGGACATGCCGACGTCCGCTTCGCGGCAGCTAACTGTCGCCCAGCGTTATTCAGCTATGAAAAACACCCGTGAGGATGCCGTGCTATGAATGAAAAACTCTCCACATCGCCCTCGTATCCCGCCACGAGCACTCAGTCTTCTACCGGCAAGCCCCAAGCGCTGATCGGATCAAAACTCCGAATCAAAGGTGAGTTGTACGGCGAAGAAAATATTCTGATTCAGGGTCGCGTTGAGGGAACCATCGAAGTCAAGGACAACAATCTTACGGTGGGCGTCGACGGTCGCGTCAAAGGCGATTCACGGGCCACGCAAATCATCGTGGAAGGCGAAGTGATCGGTGATCTCTCGGGTGAAGAGAAAGTCGTCGTCAAGGCCACGAGCAATGTAAGGGGCAATATCGTGGCACCCCGTGTCAGCCTCGAGGAAGGTGCCAAGTTCAAGGGCATGATCGATATGTCACAGGCGAAATCTAACGACAACCGATCCGCGATAAGCGACAAGTCCAAAGATGCCAAGTCTACAAAAAGCAAGGAAGGCGATATCGTCAAAAAAACTCAAGCTTCGACCCCGACAGTGAACTTCCAGTAATCGTTAATTACTGCGCGAAGAGGAAGATCAATGTTAAAGCCGGATGTATTTTTTGGAATTGTGGTGGTGTCAGCTATGACGCTTTTTGGCGGTGAGAGTCGGTCTGACGGTAGTTCAGATGACGGCGACCATAACGGTACAGGGGGCGCGATTGATTCCTCACTATCCGCTGCGCACACTGGACAAAGTAGATATCTGGCCAATCAAACAAATACCGGGGCGGAAACGATACCTGGAAATATGGGCATGGTACCGACCGCTCTTGCCTACGATCCAAACAGTGATGCGGCCTACGTATGTGACGGGGATAGCCTGTATTCTGTGAATCAAGCGACCGGGGCGACGACGTTTATTGGTACGTATTTCCAGAACGAACCGTGCAACCCCGCATTTGGATCAAGCCCGGTCGTTCCTTAACGCCCGCGCCAACTGCGGCCGGTGTGTCACAGATCAAGTGAACGGTGATTGCGGGAACGCTGAAAGATCCTGGGTCTCCCAAACACCGTATGACGCATGCAAAGACAGAACCCGGGGTCCCGGGGTTGGTGCGGTGCAGCAGAGTTGGCCACGCCCGCGATTCCAAACGGTCCGTTTAGTCTCGGCAAAGGAGACCTACGAAGCCATTCACCGGGCGGCAGGAAGACCCCTGAAAGCCGACAGGGTAAAAGGACAAAGAAGGAAAAGTATCAGTCACGGTCCTGGGCAAGACGAAATCCAATGAGGCCAGAGCGGTGGTTCAGCGTGTGCCTGAGGCGGTTCGCCGAGCGCACGAGCCACGGCCTGTCGAACCAGGAGCCGCCCCGGATCACACGCCGGCCGCAGTCGCCTCGGCTAGCCTCCAGCCACGCAGAGCCGTCAGCGGGCGCGCCTTCGTAGTCGTCGTGCGAGCAATCCTGCATCCACTCGTGCACGTTACCCAGCATGTCGCTCAGGCCGAACGGGTTGGCGGCGAACGCATCCACAAGTGAGGTCTGCTTGCCTCCCCATTCGTTGCCCCAGTTGCCGAAGTTCGCACGAACCTCGCCCACCTCGTCACCCCACCATCGGATCGTGGTAGTCCCCGCACGGCAGGCGTACTCCCACTCCGCTTCGCTCGGTAATCGGTACGCCTTGCCTGTCTC